>ERZ808240.4442-NODE-4442-length-12435-cov-2.875525_pt1 | contig 12435 bp, 7 predicted proteins | sample MGYA00521084_ERZ808240 | MGnify/ENA primary metagenome ERZ808240 (study PRJEB31516, sample SAMN03275571) | gut metagenome | biome: mammalia-associated habitat; material: feces | host: Papio cynocephalus | place: Kenya | collected 2012-08-06 ... | reverse complement strand
TCTTTTTCTTCATCTGCTGCCGGAGAATGATCGCTTCCCACGCAGGAAAGTGTTCCGTCTAAAACGTAATCCCAAAGTTTTTCCATGTCTTCTTTCTTACGCATCGGAGGTGTACATTTTGCCGGTGCACCTTTTTCAAATACAAAATCTTCTGTAAATCCAAGATAATGTGGACATGTCTCAGCTGTAATAGGAAGTCCCTCATGGATTGCATCTTTTACGACCTGTGCTACCATTGGATGGCTGACATGGCAGATATGTACACGTCCACCTGTTGCTCTTGCCATATCAATCACATTCTTAGTTGCAACATACTCTGTCCATACATCATGTGAATCAAGGAAATCACGAATCTTTTCTTCGTTTGTTCTTCCTTCTTTTGCCTTAGCTTCTTTTTCTCTCTCCAGAACCTGTCCGTATTCCTCACAGTGGAATCCGCAAAGTGCTCCGTAAGGTTTCAGAATTTCAAGGGCCTTACGAACATTTCCCATATTCACTGTTGGGAACAAATCACCGTTTGGACATGTAAATCCTTTGAATGCAGCCACTCCACACTTGTGAAGATCAACAAGATCATTCATATTATTCTTTACTGAACCTGGTTTGTCATCATAATCTCCTACAATTCCTCCCCAAAGTGCAAAATCAACAACTGAATGTTTGCTGATTTTACCAAGCTTCAGATCAAAAATCTCTTTATTCATAAGAGATGGATCATTATTCAGTGGCATATCAATCAATGTTGTACAACCTGCAACTGCTGCAGCTCTTGATCCTGTTTCAAAATCCTCACGATACTCAAATCCAGGCTCATTCAAATGTGCATGGCAGTCAATGATTCCAGGAAATACATAATTTCCTTTCGCATCAATAACTTCTTTCGCATCTACTGGAGCTCCTTTCGCAAAAAATCCAGCATATTTTCCATCCTGAATTGCAATATCTGCTTCGTAGATACGATCTGGTGTTACGAGTTTTCCGTTCTTCACTAAAACATCATACATCTTCATTTTCCTCCTTTTAAAATGAATCAAATTAGTTACCAACCAATTCAATGTCTTTCTATAAACGATATGTTACTTGATTTTTCAAAAAATTACAATTCCTATTTTTTTGGAAATTTTTGTCACTTTTTATCCATTCTGTATAATTTATTGGATTTTTTATTAAAATTTTTATCCATTTTGTACAAAAATACGCAAAGGAATCCTGTTAACTAGTCTGGGCTCCTTTGCGTAAATTCTAACCACGTTTTAATTGTAAACAATTTTGTTTTAAAACAGTTGGTCAACCGTTTTTCAATTTCTATATCACTTATTTTATCTTAATTTGATAAATTTCACAATGTTCTATCCTCCAAAATATGACATATTTTTTTGTATAATATGCACAGCTATGTATTGTTTTTTTATATAAGTAACACAGTTTTATTGTCTATTTTTTAATTTTTTCTATATTTCTGTCATTTTTTCCACGTATAATTTCTTTTTCGATAACTTTTTTGCATTTAAAATTTGTGCATTTTTGCTTAAAATTCTACAAACCACGTTTTATTCTATGTACATTGTTATTTTTATCTATATCTGATATGATATAGTTTGCGAAAGCGAAAGAAAAGAATGCAAAGGAGTGCATAAATATGTCATTTTTTTTCATTACCGATACATCTGATTATCTGAAGGAACTGCTCTCAAAGGAAAACTGTGGAACGGTTCATTCTGTGTATAGAAAAACTATAAATTTATCTATTGGAGGAACGCTGGCTGCATTACAGGCAAAAGGTTCCCCCATCTCACCAATCAGTCTGATTACAACGCTGACATCCGAAGAAATGGAAGATTTACAGATTAAAAAGGGAGACATTGTAAATATAAATGAAGATTTAATTACAATTTATACGAACTCTGAATCACATGCTCTCTCAGAAAACACTGACACGAAAAAGAAAGAAATTACATTTTCTTTCGAAAATGCAACTATTTATAACTTACATTTGACACATACTTTAAAAAATAAAAAGACGCTTCTTCTATTATATAACAACATCCAGAAAAGTCTTGCCAGTATATCAACCGGAGGATTTGAAATTATTTTCAACCATCGTATAACAGACGACACTTCTATGATGTTGATAGCTGCAAAAAATCGAATAAAACATTGCACCGAATTATATAAGGAAAGAAAAATCACGGAAACCGGGACAGAGCTTGCCCGATTAATTGGACTTGGCATCGGTCTGACACCAAGCGGAGACGATTTTCTCTGTGGAGTTCTGGCCGGTCTGATCTTATCCGGACAGACAGAATCAGATCTTGGACACTGCCTGAAAACCGCGATTGCCCAACATCTCAACGATACAGTTGACGTAAGCGCCGCATTCCTGCGATGTGCACTGGAAGACCAGTTCAGTCTGGCTGTCAACCAACTGGTAGCTTCTTCTGATAAGTTTCCATCAAATAATACTTTCCAAGCCAGTATTGCTGATGTCCATACGATTACAGAACATTTCCTTGCAATCGGGCATTCCTCCGGCACTGATACTTTATGTGGAATCCTGTATGCTATAAAACTAACTCTTTCTTTATAATACAAAAAAAGACATTCCAATGCATTTCCTCACTGGAATGTCTTTTTATGTAACCTCATCTACATATACGGTCTGAGAAATTCTATATTTTTCTTCTGACAGATTAAATGATAGGTCACATCCGCCTCTGAATCTGTAAGCGGAGTAATCTTTCTGTTATCCAGTACTTCATCCATAGTTGCCGCCAGATTTGTCGTAAAACACAGCAGACTCGATGTTCTGATCAGCTCTTGAAAATCAAATTCATCCGTCTGTATCAGGAATCTGGACGCCGGCATTTTTTCATAACAAAATCCCGTCCAGAATCCAATCTGATCTCTCAAAAGGCAGTTGTATCCGTTCAATTGTTCTGCTTTTAATTCATCATATTTTTCTAATTCATGACCTTTCGGGACACAGACAGAAAGTTTTTCTCTTACATAACTTGCATCCACAAGATTTTCCTGTTCCATTCTATCTTGCGGACATGCATATGGAATAATTCCGACCTGGCTTCTTCCATCTATCACAGATTGAATTACATTTTCAATATCAGACAACCTGGAAGAAATTGTATTCTCACAATATCTGGAAGACAGATCCGGTAATAATTCCCAAAGTGGAGCCGGTGCACAGGATTCCACATGGATTGTATGTGCTTTTTTATCAAATGTCTGCACCATCTGCTTTGTTCTATCTGCTTCTTCTAATAATTTTCTCGCACATTCTGCAGCATATTTTCCTGTCTCATTCAGAGAAATTCTATTTTTCCCACGTTCAAACAGTGGCAATTCAAACTGTTCCTCCACCTGCCGCATTGTCCTGGTCAGTGTCGGTTGTGATACATGAAGGCTCTCTGCTGCCCCAGATAATGTACCATGATCTGCAAAGGTTACAAATTGTTCCAGATTCTTTAAATCCAACATTGTCCTTCTCCTTTACTGTCTGCAAAACATTTTATTCGATACGAATCACTATTCATTTTTTGAAAACTACATTTCTTATTTTCTATTGTACATTTTTCATTTTCAGTTGTAAATTTAAAACTGTAAGAAACAAAAAATGAATTTACGATTTACAATTTGCATAAGGAGGAATCTATATGGAATATGTTACATTGAACAACGGTGTAAAGATGCCAATCTTAGGTTATGGCGTATACCAGACACCACCTGAAGAGACTGAACGCTGCGTACTGGAAGCCATTCAGACCGGATACCGCAGCATTGATACTGCACAGGCCTATGGAAACGAAGAAGGTGTTGGAAATGCAATCGTAAAATGCGGACTTCCTCGCGAAGATCTTTTTATCACTACAAAAGTCTGGATTACAAATGCCGGATATGAAAAAGCAAAAGCTTCTATTGAAGAATCCCTGAAAAAACTGAAAACAGATTATATTGATCTGCTTCTAATTCATCAGCCATTCGGTGATTATTATGGAACTTACCGCGCTATGGAAGAAGCTTACAAAGATGGAAAAGTACGTGCCATCGGTGTATCCAACTTCTATCCGGACCGCTACCTTGACATCGTACATTTCGCCAAGATAAAACCTGCAGTCAACCAGGTCGAGACACACCTGTTCCAGCAACAGAAAGAAGCCAATGAATATATGAAGAAAAACGGTACACAGATTATGTCCTGGGGACCATTCGCTGAAGGAAGAAATGATTTCTTCAACACTCCTGAATTAAAAGAAATCGGTGCCAGATACGGAAAGACACCAGCTCAGGTCGCTCTTCGTTTTCTGATTCAGAGCGATGTTGTTGTCATTCCAAAATCTGTCCACAAAGAACGTATGGAAGAAAACTTTCAGGTACTGGATTTCGCACTCACTGACGATGAGATGAAAAAATTACAGTCTCTGGATACTGGCAAGAGCTTGTTCTTCTCCCACCATGATCCAAAGACTGTAGAATGGTTTATGTCAATTGTATAGAATTTTATCTTTTCTTTTACAGAAAGAGTTCGTTATCTTTTGCAACTGAACAGACTTTTTTCAAAGCAAGTGAAGCTACTGACACCATCGCACCATTTACTTTTCGAGACTTTGCAGGACACTGTTTTACACAACGCATACACGAAATACATTTTGATGAATCTGTCTTGAAATTCTTGGCATCAATTGCCTGAACAGGACATTTTTTTGCACAAAGTCCACACATTGTGCAACTCTTTGTTGGTTTCGGAACCAATCCTGCACCACCGGCCTTTTTATATGGGCGATTGCCTGGAATTAGCTTCACTGCTTCTGTCTTACCTGAAATCTATTTCCGAATCACTCAAATCAATTTTATTTACATTTTCCCTCCAACAGCCATTCCACAATATCATAAATTTTAATTCCTTCATAACTGTATTCTGAATGCCTGGTTCTGGCTATAATCATTTTAGGATATGCATCTCGTATTTGAAGCAATGGAGAACATTCCCTTTCAAATGTTTTCTGTTCTGAAATATTATCACTTACCTGAATATAAATTTTTTCACTTCCCTTTTGCACCACAAAATCAATTTCTTTTTGGTATAATTTTCCTACATAAACGTCATATCCCCGGCGCAAAAGTTCAATACATACTATATTCTCATATACTCTTCCATAATCCATATTTCTACTTCCAAGTATTGCATATCGAATACCAGTGTCAGAAAGATAGAATTTTTCAGAGCTTTCAAGATATTTTTTGCCACGAATATCATAACGCTTAATGTCATAAAAAACAAAAGCATTACACAAATATTTAATATATCTTCCGACAGTCACATGATTTGTCGATATCTCATTTGCTTTTAACAACTGACTGACCCTATTAGGAGATGTCAGATTACTGATATTATCCATAAGAAATTCACTTAAACGCTGCAGGACCAATGTATCTGGTAAAGAATATTTCTGCACAAGATCTCTTGTCACAATCATTTCATAAACTTCTTTAATATAATTTGTCCTGTCCCGCTCCGTTCTGTAAACATAAGAACCAGACAATCCACCTTTCATTGTATAATCATCAAAAAGTTTGTCTTTGTCTGTAATTTCATTATAATACTGACAATATTCTTTAAAACTAAACGGAAATACATGGATTTCTATATATCGCCCTGTAAAAAGAGTTGCCAGATCCGCACTCAGTAAAAATGCATTAGACCCCGTCAGATAAATATCATATTTTCCTTTAGAATAAAGGCTGTTAATCGCAAGTTCAAACTCCGGACACATCTGCACCTCATCTACAAAAAGATAATTTACTTTTCCTTCCTGAAAATGTTCTTCAGCATATGAATGCAAAGCATGATATTCCCTAATTTTTTCAAATGCAAGATCCATAAAATCAATAAAAATAATATTTATATTTTCGCCTTGTTTTTTCAAATAATTTATATATGCCTGCATCAGCTTTGATTTACCTGAACGCCGGATTCCTGTAATAATTTTGATATCTGGCGTGCCATTCAATTCAATCATACGATTCAAATATTCGTTTCTTGTAATTATTTTCATCTAATCACTCGCTTTCAAAAATTATATTTTTTTCATTTTTCGAAACTTATTTGTAATTTTTATTATAGTGTACATATAAAGTATATGCAAGAAACACACTTTCAAAACTGTAATTTTTTTTATTTTTTGAAACCATTCTAATCTTTTACAGTGAACAACAGATATACATTTTTTCACTAAAAAACCCCTCACACCATAATTGATGTAAGGGGTTTTCTATATAAGCTAATTAACGTTCTATGTCAGTCACCTACAGTTTCACTATCTCTGTAAAATTGCTGCCTGCGCTGCGGCTAATTTGGCAATTGGAACTCTGAATGGTGAGCAGGAAACGTAATTCAGTCCAAGCTGATTACAGAACTCTACTGATGACGGATCTCCTCCGTGCTCTCCACAGATTCCAATGTGCAGATTCGGATTTGCTTCTTTTCCAAGCGCAATTGCCATCTCCATCAGTTTACCGACACCTTTCTGATCCAGTTTAGCAAATGGGTCACTCTCATAAATCTTCGCATCATAATATGCATCCAGGAATTTTCCTGCATCATCACGGGAGAATCCAAATGTCATCTGAGTCAGATCATTTGTTCCGAAGCAGAAGAAATCAGCCTCTTTCGCAATCTCATCTGCAGTGAGTGCCGCTCTTGGAATCTCAATCATGGTTCCGACTTCATATTCCAGTTCAATGCCAGAAGCTTCAATTTCTTCATCTGCTGCCTGCAGTACAAATTGTTTCACATATTTTAACTCTTTCACTTCTCCAACAAGTGGAATCATAATCTCTGGTTTAATATTCCAGTCCGGATGCTCTTTCTTTACTTTGATTGCTGCCCGGATAACTGCTTTTGTCTGCATCTTTGCAATCTCCGGATAGGTCACAGCCAGACGACATCCACGATGTCCCATCATCGGGTTGAACTCATGGAGACTCGCGATAATATTTTTAATCTGTTCTACCGTCTTGCCCTGTGCATCTGCAAGCTTCTTAATATCCTCTTCCTCTGTTGGTACGAATTCATGAAGTGGCGGATCCAGAAAACGGATTGTAACCGGATTGCCTTCCAGTGCCTCATAGAGTGCTTCGAAATCTCCCTGCTGATATGGCAGGATTTTCTCCAGTGCTGCTTCTCTTTCTTCTACAGTGTCAGAGCAGATCATCTCACGAAATGCTGCAATTCTGTCCTCATCAAAGAACATATGCTCTGTACGGCAAAGTCCGATTCCTTCTGCGCCAAGTTCTACTGCTTTCTTAGCATCTGCCGGTGTATCTGCATTGGTACGTACTTGCATCGTACGATACTTATCTGCCCAGTTCATAATCTTTTCAAATTCACCTGTAATTGTAGCATCTACCGTAGGAATGATACCCTCGTAAATATTACCGGTCGTTCCATCTAGTGAGATTGCATCTCCCTCATGAAATGTTTTTGTTGACAGAGTAAACTTTTTATTTTCTTCATCCATTGCAATATCACCACAACCTGATACACAGCAAGTACCCATACCACGGGCAACAACTGCTGCGTGAGAGGTCATACCACCACGGACTGTCAGAATTCCCTGTGCGGATTTCATACCGGTAATGTCCTCCGGTGATGTCTCCAGGCGGACAAGAACAACTTTCTCACCGCGTTTTGCCCATTCTACTGCATCTTCGGCTGAGAATACGACCTTTCCACATGCAGCTCCCGGTGAAGCACCAAGTCCTTTTCCAAGTGGTTTTGCTTTCTTTAATACTTTCTGGTCGAACTGCGGATGAAGCAGTGTATCCAGATTACGAGGATCAATCATGGCAACTGCCTCTTCCTCTGTTCTCATGCCTTCATCAACCAGGTCACACGCAATCTTAAGGGCTGCCTGTGCAGTTCTCTTTCCATTTCTTGTCTGCAACATGTAGAGTTTTCCATGTTCTACCGTAAACTCCATATCCTGCATGTCTCTATAATGATTCTCCAGAGTCTTGCATACATTTTTAAATTCTACGAATGCCTCTGGGAATTTTCTTTCCATCTCTGTAATCTGCATCGGAGTTCTGACACCTGCAACGACATCTTCGCCCTGTGCATTTGTCAAAAACTCACCAAATAATCCTTTTTCTCCGGTTGCCGGGTCACGGGTAAATGCAACTCCGGTTCCACAGTCATCTCCCATATTTCCAAATGCCATCATCTGAACATTGACTGCTGTTCCCCAGGAATATGGAATATCATTATCGCGGCGATACACATTTGCACGAGGATTGTCCCAGGAGCGGAAAACTGCTTTAATTGCCTCTGTCAGCTGCTCTTTCGGGTCTGTCGGGAAGTCCTTGCCAATCTTTTCTTTATATTCTGCTTTGAACTGGCCTGCCAGCTCTTTCAGATCATCCGCGGTAAGCTCTACATCCTGTTTCACGCCACGTTTTGCTTTCATCTGATCAATCAGCTCTTCAAAATATTTCTTACCTACTTCCATAACTACATCGGAAAACATCTGAATGAATCTGCGATAGCAGTCCCATGCCCAGCGTGGATTACCGGACGCACATGCCAACGTCTCGACAACTTCCTCATTAAGTCCGAGATTCAGGATCGTATCCATCATACCTGGCATCGATGCTCTTGCTCCAGAACGAACAGAAACGAGCAGCGGATTCGTCTTATCACCAAATTTCTTGCCTGTGATAACTTCCATCTGATCAATGGCTTCCATAATCTGTTTCATAATCTCATCATTGATCTGTCTGCCATCTTCATAGTACTGCGTGCAGGCCTCCGTTGTCACCGTAAAGCCTTGAGGTACCGGCAGTCCCAGGTTCGTCATCTCCGCAAGATTTGCACCTTTACCACCAAGAAGATTTCTCATGGTAGCGTTACCTTCTGTAAACATATAAACCCATTTTGCCATAGCTATGACCTCCTAATACATTTTATGTTAAAGGTCAAAGCCGAAAACACCATATGCTTTTGCAACATGGTCATGAGGCTTAAAACCTCAACATTATATTTTTGTAAGTCGCAACTATATTATAACCAGTTTGTTATATTTTTGTCAATAAAAGCAGGGGCATTCTTAACCCCTGCTTAACAATTATCAGCGCGCTTTTCTACATATTTTTCAAAAATGCGACATAACCTTTATATGCTTCGTATACGTCAGCTTTGCTTGTTACTTCCCATGGTGCATGCATAGACAATACCGCAACACCACTGTCAATAACTTCCATGCCATAGTTCGCCATAATATAAGCGATTGTTCCACCGCCGCCTGCATCGACTTTTCCAAGCTCAGCAAACTGGTAAGATACATCTGCACCATCCATTACTTTGCGGATTTTTGCAAGATATTCTGCATTTGCATCATTTGAACCGCTCTTTCCACGGCTTCCTGTAAACTTGTTAAATACAAGTCCTTTTCCGAAAAATGCTGAACTTCTCTTCTCAAATACATCTGCGTACATCGGATCATATGCTGCGCTGACATCAGAAGACAACATTCTGGAATTCTGAAGTGCACGTCTGACTTTCAGTTCAGACTCTCCTTCAGTCATAGCAACCAGCTCAGCCACTACATTTTCAAAAAATCTGGAATGCATACCGGTCGCTCCTACACTTCCGATTTCTTCTTTATCTACAAGAATACAGCATCCAGTGCGGTTGACCTGAGGCGTGTCCAAAATTGCGAACAAAGAAGTAAATGCACATACTCGGTCGTCCTGTCCATATGCCAGCACCATACTTCTGTCAAGGCCACAGTCTCTTGCCTTTCCCGCCGGGACAATCTCAAGCTCTGCAGAGAGGAAATCTTCCTCCTCCATATCATAATATTTCTTCAGAAGCTCCATTACATTTGCCTTAACTGCTTCTTTTTCTTCTTTGTCAAGAGAAGGATCCTGCTCAAGCGGGCGGCTTCCAAGAAGCAGATCCAGCTTCTCACCTTCTACCACTACACTTCCCTTTTTCTCAAGCTGCTTGGAGGCAAGATGTACCAGAAGATCTGTGATCACAAATACCGGATCTTCCTCCTCATCTCCGATGCTGACCGGAACGATTGTTCCGTCTTTCTTAGCAATCACACCGTGAATGGCAAGGGGAAGCGTTACCCACTGATACTTCTTGATTCCTCCATAATAATGAGTATCCAGATAAGCAAGCTCTTCATTTTCATATAGCGGATTCTGCTTCACATCAATACGTGGAGAATCAATGTGTGCACCTAAAATGTTCATTCCATTTTCCAGCGGCTCCTGACCAATGATAAACAAAGCAATACTCTTGTCCATGCATACTGCATACACCTTATCTCCAGCTTTTAATTTCACATTTTCCTTCTGAAGTTCTTTCAGATTCTTATATCCTGCAGCTTCTGCCTTTTTGACTGCCAGTGTAATACACTCGCGTTCTGTCTTTCCATCGTCCAGACAGTTCTTGTATGCCTCATTGATCTTATCTAACTTCTCAAGTTCTGTCTGATCATATACTTTCCATGCATTTCTACGTTCCATGCTCCTGACTCCTTCTTTTATATTTTTGTGGCGGTTTGGAATTTTAACACAAAATTCTTCCACAATCTGGTAATAAGTATACCATATTCTAAAATATTATTTACATTTTTTCTAAAGTTCATTATAATTTTAAGTGTTATACTATCAAAAGATTAGGGGAAATGAAAATGAAAAATCTGATTCAAAAATGGAACAACATCAGTCTGATCAAGCGCATCATCTGTGGCCTGATCGTAGGAATCGTACTTGGACTTGTATTCCCGAAAGCGACTGCCATCTCCATTCTCGGAGATCTGTTCGTCGGAGCACTTCGCGGAATCGCACCACTCCTTGTGTTTTTCCTGATTATGAGTTCTCTGTGCCGCATGGCAAAGGGGCAGAAGACAAATATGTCATTTATCGTGGTATTATACCTGCTTGGCAATCTGTTATCTGCATTATCTGCAGTAATCGCCAGCTACTTATTCCCGGTAACACTGACATTTTCGCAGAACACGAATACTCAGGATATCACACCTCCGACCGGTGTTACAGAAGTACTGAAAAACCTTCTGATGAATGTCGTTGCCAATCCGGTAGATTCACTGGTAAATGCCAATTACATCGGAATTCTTGCATGGGCGATTATTCTTGGTATTGCTCTTAAGAGCGCAAGTGACGGAACAAAAAAAGCTCTGGAGAATATCTCAGATGCGATTGCAACTGCAGTAAAATGGATCATCAACTGTGCACCATTTGGTATTATGGGACTGATCTTTACTACAATTTCTGAACAGGGCCTGGACGTACTTCTTGGTTACGGACGACTGATCTGTGTGCTGGTAGGAACCATGTTCTTCGTAGCACTTGTTATGAATCCGATGATTACATTCGTCTGCCTGCGCAAGAATCCATATCCACTTGTTCTGCGTTGCCTGAAGGACAGCGGACTGACAGCATTCTTCACACGAAGCTCTGCTGCCAACATTCCGGTCAACATGAAGCTTTGCGAAGATCTCGGACTGGACGAGGATACTTATTCCATCTCCATTCCACTTGGTGCGACCATCAACATGGCCGGAGCTGCAATCACAATCTCCACCATGGCACTTGCAGCCGCACACACATTGGATATCCACGTAGACTTCCCGACCGCATTGATTCTGTGCGTACTCTCCGCAGCCAGCGCTGCCGGAGCTTCAGGAGTTGCCGGTGGATCACTTCTTCTGATTCCACTCGCCTGCAGCCTGTTCGGTATCCCGAATGACGTAGCTATGCAAGTCGTAGGTGTCGGATTCATCGTTGGAGTAATCCAGGATTCCTGTGAGACAGCATTAAACTCCTCCACAGATGTATTATTCACGGCAATCGGAGATATGCGTGCACGCAAATAAAGTAATTGGGGACGTAGCATTTTAAAGGTTTACTACGTCCCCAATTAACATTTTACCATGCAAATTTCTTCTCGAAGTAAGCATCGAGATCTTCAATCTTGATTCTCTCCTGCTCCATGGTGTCACGGTCACGGACTGTTACTGCTCCGTCTTCTTCGGAATCGAAATCGTATGTTACACAGAATGGTGTTCCGATTTCATCCTGACGGCGGTAGCGTTTTCCGATATTTCCACGGTCATCGAATTCACAGTTATATTTCTTAGAAAGCTGTGCATATACTTTCTCTGCGCCCTCGTTGAGCTTCTTGGAAAGTGGAAGCACACCAATCTTAACTGGCGCAAGTGCCGGGTGGAAATGAAGGACTGTTCTCATATCCGGCTTGTCCTCTGTTCCGATATTCTCTTCATCGTATGCTGCGCATAAGAATGCGAGAACGACACGGTCTGCTCCGAGTGATGGCTCGATAACATATGGTGTGTATTTTACTTTCTTCTCATCATCAAAGTAAGT
>ERZ808240.4440-NODE-4440-length-12439-cov-8.366198_pt1 | contig 12439 bp, 13 predicted proteins | sample MGYA00521084_ERZ808240 | MGnify/ENA primary metagenome ERZ808240 (study PRJEB31516, sample SAMN03275571) | gut metagenome | biome: mammalia-associated habitat; material: feces | host: Papio cynocephalus | place: Kenya | collected 2012-08-06 ... | reverse complement strand
GGCGCTCGTCCGCGCCGAGGCACTCGACGCAGCCCGCGCGCTCGTAGAACTGCGCGAGGCGCGAAGCGAGGTATGCGGGGTAGCCCTCTTCGCCGGGCATCTCTTCGAGTCGGCCGGACATTTCACGCAGGGCCTCTGCCCAGCGGGAGGTGGAGTCGGCGATGACGGCGACGTCATAGCCCATATCGCGGAAATATTCCGCGATGGTGATGCCGGTGTAGATGGACGCTTCGCGCGCCGCGACCGGCATATCGGAGGTGTTGGCGATCAGGACGGTCCGCTTCATCAGCGGCTCGCCGGTATTGGGGTCGTGCAGCTCCGGGAACTCCATCAGAACGTCGGTCATCTCGTTGCCGCGCTCGCCGCAGCCGATGTAGACGACGATGTCGACGTCGGACCACTTCGCCAGCTGATGCTGCACGACGGTCTTGCCCGAGCCGAAGGGACCGGGGACGGCGGCGGTGCCGCCCTTGGCCAGCGGGAACATGGTGTCGATGATGCGCTGGCCGGTCATGAGCGGCTGCGAAGGCGTGAACTTCCGGTCATACGGCCGGGCCACGCGCACGGGCCACTTCTGCATGAGGGTAAGGTTTTCCTCGCCCTTCGCCGTTTCCAGCACGCAGACGGTCTCGGTGACCGTGAACGAGCCGGCCTTGATCTCCTTGACGGTACCGGCCACGTTGGGCGGGACCATGATCTTGTGCAGCACGGCGCTCGTCTCCTGCACGGTGCCGATGACGTCGCCGCCGGAGAGCTTGTCGCCCGCCTGGACCGTGGGGATAAAGTCCCACTTCTTTTCCCGGTTCAGCGCCGGGACCTGCACGCCGCGGGCGATGGTCTCGCCGCAGAGCTTGCGGATCTCGGTCAGAGGACGCTGGATGCCGTCATAGATGCCCTCCAGCATGCCCGGGCCAAGCTCCACGGAAAGGGGCATGCCGGTCGTCGTGACCTCGGCGCCGGGGCCGAGACCGCTCGTTTCTTCATAGACCTGAATGGAGGCGGAGCCGCCCGTCATATTCAGGATCTCACCGATCAGCTGCTGTTTGCCGACGCGGACGACGTCCGCCATGTTGGCGTCTTCCATCCCCTCGGCAACGACCAGCGGACCGGATACCTTTACAATTCTACCTGACATTTCATCGGATCCTTTCTAAATTTAAAGGATAGTTAAATGATATTCGAGCCAACGGCCCGTTCCACCGCGGCGTTCAGCGCGCTCATGCCCAGCCCCTGGCTGCCGTTCGCGCCGGGGATGAGGATGACGGCCGGCGTGACGCTCGTCTCGAACTTTGCGATCTGCGGTGCCAGCGCGGCGGCGTAGGTCTCGGTCACATAGATGATGGCGTACACGTCGGACTGCCGGGTCAGGCGGTGGAAGGCCTCCGCCGCCTCTTCGGCGGATTCCACGGGGAACACGGCGAGCCCCAGAGCCGCAAAGCCCATAACGCTCTCGCGTTCGCCCAAAACTGCGATCTTATACATAAGGCACCTCGCTCAAAAATACAGCTCCCGCAGCCGCGTGCGGATGGTATCGGCAGGAAGCCCGATCTGCAGGCCGTTCACGATCATCCGCGCCGCGGCGATCTCGGTCTCCAGCGCGCAGAGATAGGCAATCACGACCTGCTCGCCGAAGACGACGGTCCGGGCCTTTGCGAAATACGCCGTGAGCGTATCGTCGCAAAGCCGCTCGAACGCGGTCAGAGAGCCAGTCTGCGATTCGTCGCCCGCCTGCGCCGCGGCAAAGAGCGCGGAAGCGGCAAACAGCGGGGCAAACGGCTCGTCCTGCCCCAGCGCCCGGCAGATCTCCGCCGCATCGACGCTGCCGCCGGGGACGAGCACGCCCTCCAGAAATCCCGCGTCCTTCTGCATCCGGCGGGCGCGGACGGCGGCGCGGAGATTCGCGCTGTCCGCCTGCAGAGCGGCATAGCCCATGAGGAAGCTGCTGCCCACCTGCGCGGCTGCGGCATGGTATTCGGCAAAATACGCACGGTCCAGGATGAGGTCCGCCAGCTGCGGGTCGGCGCTTCTTGAGAGCGCGTCGCGCGCGGCCGTCATGGCCTCCAGCACTGCCTGCGGCGCGGGGCCGGCTTCGCCGGTCTCATACGCCGTCTTGAGCGCCTGCGCGTCCACGCGGCCGCCGCCGAGCAGCAGGCCGGACGGGTCCTTGCCCATGGCCTCGGCCTTGACGATGGTCTTGGCATTGTGGTAATCATAGCGCATGCGGAAGAGGCTGACGATGCCGTCCTTCGGCGCGATCGCCTCCAGATCGTCAAACACGGCGGTGCGGCGGTCATTCAGCGCCCGGTCCAGCCCGATGCTCAGCACGTCAGCATAGCCGCAGCCCTCCAATATCCGCGCGGCCTCCTGCACCGAGGAGGCGAGCATCCGCTCCGCCTTTTCCCGGCTCAGCAGCTGCGGCTCCTTCGCCCGCAGATACGCCGACACGAACAGATAGTCGGTATCCCTGCACGCTCTGGTTTTCTTTTTCGTTTGTTCCGTCACATCGGCCTCCCGGCTTCTCAGCCAAACAGCCGGGCCGCGACCTTGCCGGAAAGCTCCGGCCGCAGGCCGTCGACCAGCGTCCCAAGCGAGCAGTTGGTCTCGATCAGACCGTTTTTCAGCACCACGCCGCCGCGGATCGGCCGCGTTTCGGCCGAAAGCGTCAGCTGCGCGGGCTTGCCGGCCTTCTGCAGCAGCTCGTTGGCCTTTGCCGTGACGGCTGCGCCGACGCGCTCGCGGTCCTCCGCGGAGAAGATGAGCTCCTCGCAGCCGGACGTGCTCGCGCCGCAGGCCAGATGGGCGCAGAGGGTCTCATACTCTGCCTGCGGCAGCGAACGCAGCTGCTGCTCCGCCTGACGGAAGGCCTTGTCGACGAGCGCCTGCTTCGTCTCGAGCAGCTGCCGGCGCGCGGCCATGCGGGCCGCGCCCTGGTCGCGCTCGAGCTGCTTGGCAGCCTCGGCCTCGACCTCCGCCGAGAGCCGCTGCTGCTCGGCCGCGATCTTTTTGTCATAGTCCGCCGTGATCTGCGCCGCCTTTTCTTCGGCCTGGCCGCGGATGGCGGCGGCTTCCGCTTCGGCGTCCGCAAGAATGCGGGCGGAGATCTTTTCAATTCCGTTCATCGTTTCGCCCTCTTATGCAGGGTTACTTGCTGATATTGATGATCATCAGCATGGAAGCCAGCAGGGACAAAATGGCGTAGAACTCGACCGTGACGCACAGCACCATGCCCTTGGACCAGTGGTCGGGCTTCTTGGCCAGCAGATTGATGGACGCGCAGGCCACGCGGCCCTGTGCGAACGCGGAGATCATGCCGCCGAGCGCCATGGGCAGGCAGGCGACAAAGTACTGCAGGCCCTGCGTAATGGTCAGCTCGGGCAGCGAGCCGGACAGAAGGCCCATGCGGAAGATGGCGAAGAACCACACGACAAGGCCGTACAGGCCCTGCGTGCCGGGGATGACCTGCAGGATCAGGACCTTGCCGAACTTGGCCGGATCCTCGCACAGCAGACCTGCGCCCGCCTCACCGGTCATGCCGGTGCCCTTTGCCGAACCGATGGCGCACAGCGCCGCCGCGAGACCTGCGCCCAGAAGCGCCAGAGCCAGACCGCCGAATGCATCAAAAAAAGCTTGCATGATGATGTTTCCTCCTTAAGATTGAATGTCTACGTATTTGGTGTTGATCGCAAGGGGTTCAAACGGCTTGCCGCCGTCCTGATAGAATTTTCCGAAGTATTCCAGGCACTGCAGACGCAGGTCATGGACATAGCAGCTGAGCAGGTTCAGCGCGAAGTTGAGGCCGTTGCCCAGCGCTGACACGATCAGGAAGAACACCACGTTCCCCGGGATCGCGCCGAGCGTATTGAAGACCGAGGCGATGACGGAGCCCGCCAGCATCAGGGTCATCAGACGCGAATAGGAGAGAATATCGCCGAAGTAGCCCGTCACATGGTTGTAGACGGAGCCGAAGATCGCCGTCACCTTGCCGAAGCCCTTCGCGCTCCAGCCGGAGCCGACCACGACCATCGCAAGGCCCACGTACAAAACGATGTTCGTCACGCCGAGCGCCATGCACGCGATGCCCGCGAACACGATCCACCAGGTGAGCTCCTCCCAGATCGCGTCCATGATCTGGCCCTTTTTGATCTTCTCGACAAAGCTGATGGCCATGCCGGTCACGATCTGGACAAAGCCGAGGGCCATAGCGCCGATCAGGATGGTGATGGTATCATCCAGCGGGGTAAAGAGCGACGGGAGCGCCTTGAACGTGGTATCGGGGTCAATGATGCCGACGAGCTGCGGCAGGAAGTCGCCGAAGAAGCCGCCGGTCAGCGCGCCCATGATAAACGTACTGATGCCGCAGGAGAACATGAGGCCGAACATCTGCCCGCTCGTTCCCTTCGGCCGGGACTTTTTCGTGATGATGATGGAAGCCAGGATCATCAGAAGCCCGTAGCCCATATCCGCCATCATGATGCCGTAGAACAAAATGAAGAACGGCGCCATAAGGGGGTTCGGGTCCACGCCGTCGTAGGCCGGCAGCGAGTACATCTCCGTGACCATGTTTAAAGGCCACGTCAGCTTGTTGTTCTTGAGCTTGACCGGCACGTCGGGGTATTCCTCCGGCGCCGGGTCCGTCAGCTCCCACGCGCAGCAGAAACCGGAGAGCAGCGCCTCGAGCTTTCCCACGTCCTCGCACGGCACCCAGCCGCTCAGGCAGAAGGTCTTTTCGGAGTGCGCCAGCCGGTCGGCCGCCTGCGCCTTGGAGATCTCCTGCGTGCAGCGGTCAAAGGCCAGCTGCAGCGCGGGCTTCTGCGCGGCAAGTGCGGTCAGCGCCTCGAGCTTTTCGGCGTCCTGCCGCTCACAATCGGCGATGGCCTCGTCGGTCCGGCGGATATTCTCCGCCGCCGTGCCCTGCACGCCGTCAAACGTGGTCAGGGCGAAGCCCGCCTCACGCAGTGCCGCGCCCGCGGCCTCCGCCGCGCATTTGTGGACGAAGATGAGCAGATACCGGCTCTGCTGGTCGGCGCTGATCTGCTCGAGCTGCACTTCATCCGCCGCTTCAAAGACTCTGGCGCGCAGCGCCTCCAAGTCTGTCTGCGCCGGGACGGTGCCGAGCAGGATGCGCGTGTGCTGCGTCCCGAGAGTCTCCAGCGGGAGCGGCAATGTCTGCCACGGCACGAAGCTCTCGCGCACGGCTGTCAGCCGGCTTTTTTCCGCAGCCAGGCGGCTGCGCGCGTCCTGCGCGTCCAGAACGGCCTGGGCCGTGTCCAGCGCGGCGGCATAGGCCTCGTCGCTGAACAGCTCGCCGATGGTCTTTTCCGGCCGGGCGGCAAACAGACCGCCCTTTTTGGTTTCATAGTGTTTGAGGGTCTCCAGTGCGGATGTGAGCCGGGCGGACGTGCGGAGCAGCGCATCCGCGCTTTTCCCGTCTCCGGCACAGAACACCTGCACCCCCTGCGTATCCGTCAGCGCGCACGGCGCGCCGATCTCGACGCTGCCGAGCAGCTGCAGCTGCCGGATAAGCTGCGTCTGCTCCTCCGAAACGCCGCAGATCCGCAGCTTTTTCATTTTTAAGATTGCCATTCGCTGTCCCAGATCCTCTCTACGATCATTGACGCAGCCGCGTCAGCGTGGCTTTTCGCCGCCTGTTCCAGCGCCGCGCACTGCTCTGCCGTGCTTTTGTTCAGCTCGGCGCTGAACGCCTGTGCCTGTTCGTCTGCCAGCCGCTTTGCCGCGCGCAGCTGTTCCTGCGCGCCGGCCGATACGGCCAGCAGACGCGCCGCGCCGTCTTTTTCCGCCTGCGCGGCAAGGTCTGCAGCCTGCTGGCGGGCCTGCTCGCAGCACGCGCGGGCCTGCTTTTCCGCTGCAGAGATCACATCGATTTCCTGCATTGCCAATTCTCTCACCTCCCGGATGGCACACACGGCGCTGCTTTTTTAAGCAGACGCCGCAGTTCCAGATCGAAAATCATATAGTTTATATATATTTTCATGTACTTATCGTACTTATTTTATTTAGTCTATCATAGCCGTTAAGATTCCGCAATAGATTTTCGATACAAAATGTCTGATTTCGCTTTCCTCGAAAAAATCCCGAAAAATTACGCTTTTTTGCTGGCGTTTCTCTTAAAAATACGATATAATAAATAAATTGAGTGCATAGGAGGAACTGCCATGGAATCGTATCTGAGCGGCTACTGCCGCACCATCGACGCCTCGCGCATGGTCCTCGTGGAGGACGGCGAGGCCGACTGCGACTACGAGCGCTGCGACTACCGGGACGTCTGTCCGATCGGGCAGCAGATCACAGCGCTTCTGAACGGGGAGGAACACGCATGAATATCTGCCTGTACGGGGCCTCGAGCCCGGAGATCGATCCTGTTTATCTGGACGCTGCTCATACCTTCGGTCGTCTGCTCGCGCAGCACGGGCACACGCTCGTCTACGGCGGCGGGGCGCAGGGCGTGATGGGCGCGGCGGCCCGCGGCGCGTATGAAGCGGGCGGGAAGATCACCGGCATCGCGCCGACGTTTCTGCAGGTGGACGGCATTTTGTTCGACCACTGCACCGAATTTCTCCTGACCGACACCATGGCTGAGCGCAAGGCCGCCATGATCGCCCGCGCGGACGCGTTCGTCATGGCCCCGGGCGGCTTCGGCACGCTGGAGGAATTTTTTGAGGTACTGACGCTCAAGCAGCTGGGGCGGCACAACCCGCCCATCGCCGTGCTCAACACCGGCGGCTTCTATGACAGCCTGCAGACCTTCGTCCGCTCCGCGGTGGAGCGGCGCTTCATCCGTCCGGCCTGCCTGCAGATCTACGCGCTGCTGCCGACGCCGGAGGAAACGCTGGCCTATCTCGAGCAGTATGACGCGGCAGCGCTCGATGTCCGCCATCTGAAAAATATCTGAATCCCGGTCCCGTCCGGCGCAGAAGCTGCGCCGGGCGGGTCTGTCATTTCGGCAGTTTCGAATACTTTTCCGGCCGTTTCGCTTGACAGGAACGCAGCACGGGTGATACCTTATAAAAAACAACGCTTTTTGCAGACGGCACGCCGTCTGCCCCGGAGTCTGCGTATGAAAACCAGAAAAAAGGGTCTCTGGGCCCTGCCGCTCGCGGCGTTGCTCGCGGGGATCTTTTTTATATCGTTCCTGATCGGCCGCTACCGCGTCCCTGCCCTGCAGGTGCTGCGGCTGCTGACGGACCGGTTTTTGTCCCTCATCTCCTTCGGCCGCTGGGGCCTCGCGCCCACGTGGACGGCGGAGGAGGCCTCGGTCGTCGTCCAGATCCGCCTGCCGCGGATCCTCTCCGCCGCGCTCATCGGCGCGGCACTCTCGGCTGCGGGCGCGTCGTATCAGGCGATGTTCCGCAACCCCATGGTCTCGCCGGATCTGCTCGGCGCGTCCACGGGCGCGTGCTTCGGCGCGGCGCTGGCGATCCTGCTCGGCGCGGGCTATGCGGTGATCACAGCAAGCTCGTTCTTCTTCGGCCTTGCGGCCGTGGGGCTCACCTATCTCGTCGGCCGGCTCAGCCGCATCCGCTCGACGCTGGCGATGGTACTGGCGGGCATGATGGTCGGTTCGCTGTTTTCCGCAGGGACCTCGTTCATCAAGCTCGTCGCCGACACGACCGACCAGCTGCCCGCCATCACCTACTGGCTGATGGGCGCGCTGACCTCTGTCCGGTTAGACGATCTGCACTTTGCCATGGTTCCCATTTTGTGCGGTCTGATCCCACTTTTTTTTCTGCGGTGGCGGCTGAATCTTCTGACCGTCAGCGAGGCGGAGGCCCGCAGCATGGGCGTCAACACCCGGCTGCTGCGGCTGCTCGTCATCCTCTGCGCCACGCTGGCGACCGCGGCGAGCGTCTGCATCAGCGGCATGATCGGCTGGGTGGGGCTCGTGATCCCGCATATCTGCCGGCTGCTCGTCGGGCAGGACACGCAGCGGCTGCTGCCGTGCTCGATGCTGCTGGGCGCGAGCTTTCTGATGCTGGTCGACGATCTGGCCCGCTGCCTTGCCACGAGCGAGATCCCGCTCGGCATCCTTACAGCCTTCGTCGGTGCGCCGCTGTTTCTCTATCTCATCGTCAAAGGAGGGACGCGGCATGATGCAGATTGACGTGCAGGACCTTGTCTTCTCCTACGGCGGCGCGGACGTGCTGCAGGGCGTCAGCTTCTGCGCAGGTCTCGGCGAGCGCATCGCCGTGCTCGGCCCGAACGGCGTGGGAAAAAGCACGCTGTTCCGCTGCCTGCTCGGCTTTCTGGAGCCGAAGCGCGGCTGCGTGAAGATCGCCGGGCGCGACGTGCAGGCGTATTCCCGCCGCGCGCTGGCGGCGGAGCTGGCCTACATCCCGCAGTCATACCACCCGGTCTTCGACCATACGGTGCTCGAGAGCGTCCTGATGGGCCTGAGCGCGCAGCTCGGCACCTTTGACCGGCCATCGCGCGCGCAGGCGGCGCGCGCGATGCAGATCCTTTCGGAGCTCGGCATCGCGCCGCTGGCCGAACGCGGCTGCACGCGCATCTCCGGCGGTGAGCGGCAGCTGATGCTGCTGGGCCGCGCGCTCATGCAGAACGCGCACACGCTCATCATGGACGAACCGACGGCGAGTCTGGACTACGGCAACAGCTTCCGCGTCATGCAGCGCATCGAATCGCTCTCCGCCGGGGGCTACAGCGTGATCTTCTCCACGCACGAGCCGAATCAGGCCTTCCGCTACGCGACGAAGGTGCTCGCGCTCAAAAACGGGCGGGTGCTCGCCTTCGGGCCGCCGGCCGGTGTGCTGACGCCGGAGCTGCTCGAAGCGCTCTACGGCGTCCGGGTCGCCGTCACGCAGGTCCCGGCCGGGGGGCGGAGCTTTTCCGTCTGTACGCCGTATGGCGGGGAGGAGCTTTGATGTTTATCTGGACGCCGGAGATGATCCGGTTCATGCAGAACGCCAACGCGCGCAGCGAGTATCACCGGAAGCTCGCCGCCATTCTCGCGCCGAAGCTGACCGGCTGCCGCACGCTCTGCGACGCGGGGTGCGGGCTGGGAAGCCTCTCGGCAGCGCTGAGCCCGTATTTTGACGCGATCACCGCCGCCGACGTCTCCGACGCCGCGCTGGACGTGCTGCGCGAGACCATCCGGACGCAAAACCTCACCAATATCACCCCCCTGCCCTGCGATCTGCTGCAGAGCACGGACCGGACGCGGTATGACGGCATGGTCTTCTGCTTTTTCGGCAGTCTCGCGGAGATCTTGCCCGTGGCGCGCAGGCAGTGCGCCAGGACGCTTGTCATCATCAAGAAAAATTACGCGCTGCACCGCTTTTCCCTGACCGCGCAGCCTATCCGCGGCGAGACCGCGCCCGCGGCCTGCGAGGCGCTGCGCGCGATGGGCGTCCCGTTTACCTTTGACGCGCGGGAGCTCGAGCACGGGCAGCCGTTCGCCTCGCTGGACGAGGCCGTGCAGTTCTTCCGCATCTACAGCAAGGACGAAGCGCCGGAGGCCGTCACGCCCGAGGCCGTCCTGCCCCGACTGCAGAAGACCGGCGACGATGCCTTCCCCTACTATCTGCCGCAGATCAAGCGGCTCGGTATTCTGACGATCAAAATGGAGGATCTGCTATGAAAGAACTGTTCACATCCATACTGCAGGCGCTCTCGGACGGACAGAGCGTCGTGCTGTGCAGCATTCTCGCCTCGTCCGGCTCCACGCCGCGCGGCGCAGGCGCAAAAATGGCCGTCTTCGCCGACGGGCATACGGTCGGCACCATCGGCGGCGGCGCTGTAGAGAAGTGCTCCGGCGAAAAGGCGCTGGAGGTTTTGCAGAGCAAGCAGTCACTGGTGCAGGGCTACTGCCTCGCGCCCAACCAGGTCGCCGACATCGGCATGATCTGCGGCGGCAATGTGACGGTCTATTTCCAGTATTTTGACCCGGCGGACATGAACGGCCGGGCGCTGCTGCAGGGTATTCTGGAGCTGCTGCGGGGCGACGAGAACAGCTGGCTCGTCTACCGGATGGACGGCGGCTGCGTCAGCGCCATGGGCACGTTTGACGAGGCCCGCGGCCTGCGCTTTACCGACTGCATCACGCCCGAGGCGCTGCGGCCGATGCTGCTTTCCAACGCGTTCACAAAAAAGGGCGACCCCGGCTACTATATCGAGCCTCTGACGCAGGCCGGGCACGCCTATATCTTCGGCGGCGGCCACGTGGGCACGGCGCTCGCGCCGGTGCTGGCCTCGGTCGGCTTCCGCGTGGTGGTCTATGACAACCGGCCGGACTTTGCAAAGCCGGACCATTATCCGTCGGCCGAACGGGTCATCCTCGGCGATTATCTGGACATCGGCGCGCACCTGACGCTGACGGAAAACGACTACGTCTGCATCATGACGCCCGGCCATCAGGCCGACCGCGAGGTCCTGCTGCAGGCCCTGCGCTCCCCCGCGACCTATATCGGCTGCATCGGCAGCCGCCACAAGATCGCCGCGACCAACGCCTATCTCCTGGCCAACGGCATCCCGGAGGCGGACCTTGCCCGCGTCCACGCGCCGATCGGGCTGGAGATCTACGGCCAGACCCCGGCAGAGATCGCCGTCTCCGTCGCCGCGGAGATGATCCGCCACCGCGCGCTGCGCGCCGGGACCGACAAAAAGCCGTCGAAGGGGTGAGGACATGCACGTATTTCTGACCGGGCCCGTACAGATCGGGAAAAGTACGCTGCTCCGCGCCTCGCTGGACGCGCTGCAGCCGCAGAAGCTCGGCGGCTTCCGGACCGTCTCTGCCCAGCCGCAGGCCGACGGCAGCCGCCCGGTCTATCTGCACCCCGCGTGCAGCCAGGACAAACTGCACGAGAGCGCCAACCGCGTCGGCATCCGGCGGCCAGAGCTCGGCATCGTCTCCTTCCCGGCCGCATTCGAGACAGCGGGCCTCGCCGCGCTGGCGGGCGCAGAGGACTGCGATCTTCTCCTGATGGACGAGATCGGCCGCATGGAGCGGCGGGCGGACGCGTATTCCGCGCGCATCCTGACGCTGCTGGACGGCGGCGTGCCCATCCTCGGCGTCGTCCAGAAAAAGGCCGACACCCCGCTGGCCCAGGCCATCCGCTCCCACCCCCGCGTCCGCCTGATCGAGGTATCCGAAGAAAACCGCAATGCACTCCTCCCCACCATCCTCGAAGCCCTGCGGAGCTGAGCATGCCTCAAATATACGAACCGCGCCGCCGGCTTCTGCCGGCGGCGCGATTTTTCAGGGAGTCCCCGCAATTTATGCCCACACGAACCAGCAGTAGAGGTAGCCGGTGAGGACGGCGAGGAGGGTGAAGGGGACGCCGATCTTGAGGAAGTCGGTGGCCTTGACCTCGTAGCCCTCCTTCTGCAGGATGCCGATGGCCGCAATGTTGGCGGACGCGCCGATGGGCGTGAGGTTGCCGCCGAGCGTCGCGCCGACGAGCAGGCCGAAGTACAGCACGTGCGCGTCGCAGCCCATCATGGCCGCGATGCCCTGCACAACGGGCAGCATCGTGGCGACATACGGGATATTGTCAACGAAGGCAGAGATGATGACGGAGCCCCAGACAATGATCGAGTACATGCCGAACAGGCTCTTGCCGCCGAGCTTCACAAACAGGGCGCTGATGTCCTCGATGACGCCCGTCTCGGTCAGCGTGCCGATGACGACAAACAGGCTCATGAGCAGCAGAAGCGTCTCAAAGTCGATCTCGCCCAGCGCGTATTTGATGGGGCCGAAGTGCTTTTTCTGGAGAATGGAGCGTACAAGGCCGATGAGGAACAGCGTCATGCAGATGAGGCCGTTCGTCAGCGCCGGGCGGCCCGGGATGAACGACGCCGCGATCAGCAGCACCACCGTGCCGCACAGCAGCCAGGTCGGGAACATATCTTTCACGGCCGTCGGCTCGCCGACGGTGACCTTGCCCTTCTCCTTGCGGAAGATGAACATGATGACCGGGACGGTCACGAGCGCGCCCAGCTCCACGGCAAAGAAGATGGAGCATCTACCGTCCATCACGATGAAGTCCAAAAAGTCCATGTTGGCGTAGCCGCCCAGCATGATGGACGTCGTGTCGCCGACCAGTGTTGCCGCGCCCTGCAGGTTGGAGGAGACCGCGATGCAGATGAGCAGCGCGACCGGGGAGATCTTCAGCTTCTTGGCGATAGACAGCGCGACCGGCGCGATCATCAGGACCGTCGCCACGTTGTCAACGAACGCGGATACGAGGCCGGCAAAGAGCGACAGCGCGACCGCAACCCACATGACGTTGGGCGTCTTCTGCAGCAGCAGGTCTGCCATACGCTCCGGCATTTTCGACTCGATGAACAGCGCGACCGTGCCCATCGTACCGGCGAGCATCAAAAGTACGTTCCAGTCGATGGCGGTAAAGACAGAGGCCAGCGGCATCGCGCCGGAGACGACGAAGATGACGGCGGAGATGAGCGC
>ERZ808240.4438-NODE-4438-length-12441-cov-4.668981_pt1 | contig 12441 bp, 9 predicted proteins | sample MGYA00521084_ERZ808240 | MGnify/ENA primary metagenome ERZ808240 (study PRJEB31516, sample SAMN03275571) | gut metagenome | biome: mammalia-associated habitat; material: feces | host: Papio cynocephalus | place: Kenya | collected 2012-08-06 ... | reverse complement strand
GCGTGGCGGCTGGCGATTGCATGCTGTGCGGCAAATGCGTGGACGCGTGTCCGCATGCTGCGCTGCACATCGGAATCGCTGCGCCGGCGCACCCGACGCTGTGACGCGCGTTAATGCGTGCGCGAAGGTGGCGCAAATCCTGGTTTGCTGCTGGAGGATGAAGGCGCCTTCCTCGCTTTGTTCCAGGGCATCCGGTGAATCTCGAAGCCGTGGGGCTCGATGATAAACGAGTGTGCCCTCGAAGGTGAAAATGTGCTTCCGGGCGAACGCTCGCATTCAAAATCCCGATTTTTGGCAAAATGAGCCGGTTTTAGGGCGGATTTTCGGCGTTGGAGGGCAAATCTTAACTCCAAGGGGGCTTTGCGCGAAGAGATATGCCCCATATCATGAGAATTTGGGGCGTATCTTTTCACGTATGGGCTGATTTTGGGGCCATCGATTGGCTGGTCGGCCCTAAAACCGGCTCATTTTGCCATTAAGGGCGGTTTTGGCTGCGTGGCTTGGTTTTCGGGCGCGTTCGCGAAGTCTTCGCGGGCGCGCGACTGGCCAAAATCAACGCTCCTGCTAGGAAATGCCGATCGTGATGCTGCGCCTTGTTTGCCGTTTCTACTCAACTCTTGTCAGTGGCGGCTTTCGCGGCGTGTATATTGGCAGCAGCATTGCATGTCGTTTTCAGGAGGACGGCTTATGGTTCTGTCTCCCGCGCAGGGTATGCGCTTTTTTCGACTGTTCGACTCTGTGGTCGAATTCGCGAATGCACGTTTGGGCTTAGGGTGCGATTTGGGTGCCAATCGCGGAGTGCGCGATGCCGCCGAACAACTCGAGGTTGTCAACGCGATATGCGCCAACCCCGAGGTTTTGCAGGAATATGCTGTGGTGAACCCCTCGCGACTTTCGGCGGCCGATTTGAAAACGGCGCTAACGTGGCAAGAGCCGCTTCCGGAACGGTTCCCTTATTGCGTTCGCCCCAATGGCGATGTTGAATTGCTGTTCGAAGAGCACATCATTCAGCTTGTGGGTCTGTCGCGCGAAGTGAGCGGCATGTTGAAATCCGATATCGGCTTTGTCGACATGACGCTTCTGCCTTTCGACGACGCGATTGTTTATGCGTCGTCGCTTTCGGAATTCGATGTGGCAATCGGCGCGGGCCTTGCCAGCATGTTCGACGAGTGGTTCGACGAGGCGCGCAGCGAGGGTCGATTCATACGCACGGCGGAAGAATACCTGGCGGTTGTCCCGCAGCTAAAGGCTCGTCGCGATGAGCGCGAGGCGCGCGAGCTTATCGAGGATGCCGAATATGACTTGAACCCCCCGACGGAATTTCCTGGCGTGCATCGCGGTGCGCTTGCGGATCTATCGCATGAAGAACGAGATAGGCGCGTCGAAGCCGAAGTGCGCCGGTCGATGCTTGAGGATGGCGATTTGCCCTCGATTGAGGAAAGGCTGCGTTCCCAGTGCGTGAAAAGCGCAAGGTGCGACGATTTCTTCGTTCTCGCGGTTACGGAAAAGAATGCGCTTCTCGAATCGTTTTTGCGAGCCCTTGGGGCGCGCCGCTCGAGCGGGATGAACAAAAAACAGCTGGTGGCGGCTATTGCCGAGCTGCTCGAGCGCGACGCGTCGGGTCTGATCGATGTGTTTGAAGACCTCGAGCCGAACGAATTCGCGCGCTTGAAGAGGGTTTACGACGCCGGGGGAGTGCTCACGGCTGAATTCAGCGAAATCGATTCTCTCAAAGAATTCCCCATGCGTCAGGAGCTGATGTGCTACCTGTTCGACGAAGGGGGAAGCGTCGCGTGCGTCATCCCCGATGCGATTCTCGATGCGATGCGGCGCATCGACCTGTCGGGCGTGGCGGAGCGCTTCCAAAATGTCGAGCGCGCCCGCAATGTGGCTGACAAACTCGTCGAAACGCGAGGCATGCTCACGTTCGACGAGGCCTTCGACGAGTTTAGGCGAATGTACCCGGCGTCTTTCGACGCGAAGGATTTCGTCAGCGCGATTACTAAGTATTGCGTGCGCGATATGCAAGGTTTCGAATTGTTTGTCGATAAAGAAACCCATGAAATATATCTCGTCCATTGGCGGTTAATCAGCGAGCTCCAAGATGCGGATGAGAGCCTGCAAAGCTTTAGTGGCATGAACAGTGGAAACTTGGGATTCTTGAAAGACCTGCTCGCCGTGCGGGCGGGCAAACAGCCCTGGCAGCTTCCCGAATCGCTGGTGGCGGCGGAAAGCTATTTCGATTGGGCGCTCGGGCTGCCGAGCGCTCGGACGTTTGCGCAATTCCTCAATGAAAACGTGCCGGACGGCGAAAACGATCTCTTTTTCGCCGACGGCGTAATGGAGGTCATTATCGATGAGGGATCGGCCGGGGCCGAGCCGACCGCGCTTGTCCAATATCTTGCCGATAGGGGCCTGGCATTTGAAGACATGCGCCATGAAAACAAGATGATCGGCTTGCTGTTCACACTTATCAACGATTTGCCTCGCTGGGACAACAATGGCTGGCCGGCAGCGGAGCTGCATGCTGCGACAGCGGGCGTGCCGGAATTCCGCAACCCCGACGGGTCGGTGATGAAGGTCGGTCGCAACGACCCATGCCCATGCGGCAGCGGCAAGAAATACAAGAAGTGCTGCGGTAGATAGGGGATTTGGCGTGCTTCGAATGGGAGCATGCCACGGTTGTGTATCTTGAAATGTTCGGATGGGATACGTACAAAAATCTGCGATTGGGGGCTTGCAACGACGCCGGCTGTTTGAAAAAGACCGAAAAGAATCGTCGCATGAATTTGTAGCTTACACGCGTGCAGCGTGCCGAATACGGGCGCCCCCTACGTTCGCGCGCGTATTTTCCTACTGTTGCGAAATCGCAACAGTAGGCCGGCGATTGCAATTTGCGTTGCGCGAAACGCCGCTCCTAGAATGCGGATAAGGAACTTCCACGGGCGACATTCGCATTGACGTTGGCAACGATTTCGCCGCGGAGGGCGTGTGGTTCTGGGTCAAGTACCCGAATCGAACAAGAAGGGGGTCAACGAAAATGAAAAAAACGAAAACACGCAAGCTCGCGATTGCTGTGACCGCCATCGCAACCGTCGCGGTCGCCGGCTGCATCGGCTGCTCGCCGACCGCGCAGCAGGCCACCGATGCGACGCAGCAAGAAGAGACGACCGTCGTGAAGAAGTCGCTCGACGAATGGGTAACAACCTATCCGCTCGAGGGCGATTCCTACATGCAGTCGCGTATGGCTCATACCTATGAGGCTTTCGCTGGCGCTTGCACCATGGCATTTGGAGCCGAAGACGCGCCTGTGGCATGTGCTGCGTGCCATGCTCGCGACGACTTCAACGCTGAATACGCCGAGAAGGGCGAGAGCATTCTCGCCGATAATGCGAGCGACCACCAAATGCAGTGGTCAAACTGCACGAACTGCCATGTGGGCGACCCGGGCGAGGGTGTGGTTAAGGGTGGCAACGCCTACGGCGACGCCACGAGCGCGAGCGCCAAAGACCTGTTCCCGGAAAGCGACTACGTGTGCGGCCAATGCCACGCGATGTTCCCGGGCATGGCGTACATGGAGGATGCTAACAAAGGCATCGATCAGTATAAGTACGGCTATGACCCCGACAGTATGCTTAAAGCCATGAAGGAATATTGGTCGCAGAACAACGTGACCTCGACCGACATCGCCGCCGGCATGGTGGGTGTACCTTCCTATGATGCCGAAATCGATACCGTGCTTTACATGACCGACGCGTGCACCGCTGTGGAGATGTTCCAGAACAGCACGCATCAAAATATGGGTCTCACCTGCACTGATTGTCACATGACCAAGACCACCTCCGATAATGGCACCGAGTACACCAACCACAACATGACGCAGTCTCCGCTTGAGAATCCTGATGCTATCGAGAAATGCCTCACCTGCCATAAGGCCCAGGGAATCGAGGATGCTGATGCCATGGTCTCATTCGTGAAGGGCAAGATGGCCGATCTGGGCGCCCGCCAGGAGCAGACCAAGCAGAAGCTCGCGAGTTTCCACGAGACCCTTGCCGCTGCCGTCGCTTCATCCTCGAAAGACCAGGCGACCCTCGATGCCGCCAAGGATGCTTACAACACGGCAAACGTGTATTTCCTCTTCCAGCTCGGCGCGACCGATGAGGGCGTGAAGACGGCCGGTGAAATGGCCGCGATGAACAACACCTACTGCAACGAGCTGCTCGACAAGGCCAATGCCTTGATCGATGACGCCATGGCATCTCTGGCGTAGCCCTCCCTCCCAAACCAACGCTTTATCCCTCCCTTTCGGCGAACCCGAAAAGGCGTTGGGCGCAATGGCCCGCTCTCGAAAAAAAGAGCGGGCTTGCGTGCGTTATCATGCGGAAGGCGTGGAGCGGTAGGGGCGCGTTTGCGCAGATGCTGCGTAGAAGGGGGAGCGGCGATGAATTCCCGCATCAAGAAATCGATCTTCCAGTTCGCGGCGTGCACGGCCGTGGTCGCGTTCGTGGTGCTGTGCGTGTACCTTCATTACAGCTACGAGTCGCAAAGCTCTGCAAACGAGCGCCGTGCGCTCGCCGAGGCCCGCGTGCTGGCTGCCGAGGCCGGCGCATCGTGGGATTACATCGATTCGATTCAAGGCCGCATCAACTATTCACACGGCAAGCTCGATTTCAAAGATGTGTATTGCTCGGTTGCGGGCAAGAATATCGCGAAGCGCTTTTCCGAGCAGTCCGACTACTCCATTCGCTACGTGCGCGACAATCCGCGGTCGCTTGAAGACGAACCCGATGCATTCGAGGCGCAGGCGCTTGCCAGTTTTGCGTCGGGGGATGCGGCCGAGTATTACGAGGTAGTCGAAGACGGTGAGTCGGTGACGTTTCGCTATCTGTCGAAACTCACGATTGATCGCGGTTGCCTGTCGTGCCATGGCCAGCCGGCCGGCGAGAAAGACATCACGGGCTATGTGATGGAGGGCATGGCCGAAGGCGATGTTGCGGGCGCGATAAGCATCACCATGCCGCTCGACGCGATCGTTGCCGACGCGCGCGATAACCTTGCATCGACGGTGGTGTTTTTCTGCGTGCTTATGGTGTGTGTCACGGCCATTCTCGCCTGGGGCCTGCGCCGATGGGTCACCGAGCCTATGATCGACGAGAACGAGAAGCTGCAGCGCGAAACCGAAGACCAGTCGAACTTCCTTACCATTATTACCCACGAGTTGAAAACGCCGCTTTCATCGATCCTCGCATTTACTGAGCTGTGGAAGGAGCGCAGCGTGAAGCGGCGGGCCGACCCTGAAGAGCTTGAGCTGGTGCAAGAAGTCGAGACCAATGGGCACGTGCTGCTCGATATGATCAACAACGTGCTGGACACGGCGAAGCTCGAGGCCGGCACGCTGGCCCTGGCAAGTGACGAGCTCGACGTGTACGACCTGGTGGGGCAGGTTTCTTCGACCATGGGGCCGCTCGCCAAGCGCAAGCGCGTCGCGTTTTCGACGACGGTCGAACCGGGCGTTCCCGTTGTGCGTGCTGACGCCGAGGTGTTGCGCCGCATCGTAGTGAACCTGGTGAACAATGCGCTGCGCTTCACGCCTGCTGGCGGCACGGTGCACTTGAGGTTCTCGTACAGCCAGGGTATTCTTTCGATTTCGGTAAGCGACACGGGGTGCGGCATCGCCGCTGACCAGTTGCCCTACGTGTTCGACCGGTTCGTGAGCGCGCCCGGCTCAGAGGCCACCAGCGAGGGCGGCACGGGCCTCGGGCTTTCCATCGTGCGGAAGTTTGCCGACATGATGGGCGGCGAGGTTTCGGCCGAAAGCGAGGTGGGTCGCGGCAGCGTGTTCACCGTTCGGTTGCCGCTTGACGAATTCGAGGCTGACGAGATGGACGAGGGGGAGAATCGATGACAAACCAGACGCCCGGCCCCGCGCTCGGCGCGGGGCCGCTTGTGCTTGTGGCCGAAGACGACGAGAGCGCGGCGAGTGCGGTGACGCTTATGCTGGCGCGCGACGGACTTTCGTGCGTACGTGCGGCCAACGGGGCCGAGGCGCTCGAGCTTTTCGCGGCGCGCCGGCCCGATGTGGTTATCCTCGACGTGATGATGCCTGTGCTCGACGGCTTTCAGGTGTGCGAGCGCATCCGCCAGCAAGACGAGGCGGTGCCGGTGCTGTTCCTCACGGCGAAAGGCGACATGGTCGACAAGCGCATCGGGTATTCCGTGGGCGCCGACGACTATTTGGCGAAGCCCTTCAGCGGCGACGAGCTAAGGCTTCGCGTGGGCGCGCTTCTGCGTCGCGCGCGTCGGGCGAGCCTGACATGCGCGCCGAATGGCGCCGGGGCGCCGTGCGGCGAAGAACTCGCGGTCGGCGAGCTATCGGTGAACGTGCATACGGGTGCGACGTGCATCGCCGGTAAGAAGGTTGAGCTCACGCCGAATGAGGCGCGCATTATGGCTATGCTCGCAAGTCGTCCAGGCGACGTGTTCAGCAAGGCCGACCTTATCCGCGAAATCTGGGGGCCGGAATACCTCGAGTCGGCTATTGGCATTTCGGTGTATGTGCGCCGCATTCGCGAGAAAATAGAGCCCGACCCTTCCTCGCCGCAATACCTGAAAACCGTTTGGCGTTGCGGATACCGGCTTGGCGAGAAGGGCTAGGATTGCACCGCTCGAGCGCGTATGCGTCAAGCTCGCATGTTGCAGGCTTGACGCATATACGACGACGCAATCCTCAATCGTTCCGATGATTCAAAACGTTCGAAGCATTTTCGAAAATGTTTCAGGCCAGAAGTATGATTCACCCGCGTAACAAAAGTTTCCTTTGACAAACAAATGCGAGTGTGCTTCGTGGCAGACGGGGTCAATACGCAGGTGAACGGCCTTTAACACGGGTTTAACCCCATGAAATGGGGCGCCTCGTACGTAAATCAGCCTAATTTCCCCCCAAATGGGTGATAGGAATTTGGGCATATTTTCCAGGAACTGTGATAAAGTCCTCTGATGTATTTCGTGTACAGCTTTACCAAGATGCCTTGGGCATCCCCTCCAACTTGTACACGGAATACGGGGAAGAGAAGGAAGCTAGAAAGAAAGGGGGTATCCATGGCTGAAGAAGAGAAGGTCGAAACGACCGAAGCTGCGGATACCAAAGCCGCCAAGAAGGGCAAGAAAAAATGGCCCATCGTCGTCGGCGTCGTCGCTGTCGTGATTGTGGCCGCCGGTGCGGGCTTCTGGGTTTGGCATGAGCAGCCCAGCTTCTGCGCTGCGATTTGCCACACCCCGATGGACGCCTACTACGAGACCTACGACTCGGGCGACTACGACAAGTATGGCAACGAGATGACTTCTGAGGACCAGAAGAACGCCATGATGGCCTACCTGCACAAGACCGAAGCCGGCACCACCTGCCTGGGTTGCCACACTCCGGTTATCACCGAGCAGGTTACCGAGGGCATGAACTGGATCACTGGCAACTACGAGGTTGCTGGCGAGAACAAGCAGGGCGACACCGTGCTTGAGACCCGCGACATCAGCGAGCTCGTCGCTGCCCGCGGTGCCGAGGATGACGAGTTCTGCCTGAACTCCGGCTGCCACACCAACGCCGACGGCTCCGTTATGACCCGCGACGACCTGGTTGCTCTGACCGCCGACCTGTCCAGCACCCGCAACCCGCATGTCTCCCAGCACGGCGAGTACGCGTGCACGCAGTGCCACAAGGGCCATGCGCAGTCTGTGAACTACTGCTCCAGCTGCCACAGCGACGCTCCTATCCCGGAGGGTTGGCTCACGGCCAGCGAGGCCAAGAAGACCCAGGCTCTGTAGGCCAGTCTTCGACAATTCCATATCGGGTACTGCGATCTGCGTAGTTTCCCGAAGAGCTATGGAACGTAAAGACCCGCCATTTAGGCGGGTCTTTTTTTGCGTATCATGCACAGTCGATATACCCCGCCCATTTTGCGTTGCGGGGCTTCGCGCGCTTACAACGCGGCGAATGAATACGGGCGCGCTGCGTGCGCGCAAAGGGTGCGGGTCTAGCCCGCATAAAGCAATAAAGGAGCGAAACGAATGAACTCCAAAACCAAGCGCAGGCTCATTGTGGTGACCGGCGTTATCGTGGTGGTTCTCGCCATCGTTTTGGCCGTTGTGGGGTCAAGCGGCGCGGCGAAAACCATCTCGGTGAAAGACGCTCTGGAAGCCAATTATGAAGGCGAGCGCGTGCAGGTGTCGGGCAACGTGGTGGACAACTCGTTCGCCACGGTCGACGGCGTGCTTTCCTTCGATATCTACGACCCCGATGGGGGCGACCCGGCGCAGAAACTGCACGTGCGCTACGACGGCGCGGCGTCTTCCACGTTCGGCAACGGCGTGACCGCCATTTGCACGGGCAAGATCGTCGAGGCCGATGGCGGCGTCGAGCTTTCCTGCAGCGAGCTCGTGACGAAATGCCCGTCGAAGTACGAAAGTGCCACCGACGCGCTTACCGTGACCAAGCTGCTCGATTATGGAGACTCGATCATCAACACCACGGTGAAGTTGAAGGGCTCCATCGCTCCCGGCACGCTTACCTCTGCGGCCGCCTCCGATGAGCCTCGCTTCGTGATCGTCGACGCCGATGCCGAAGACCGCTCCATTTCCGTCGATTACGACGGCGCGCTGCCCGATGGCATCGCCGAGGGCACGTCGGTCGTCGTCACCGGCTCGCTCGAGGCCAATGGCTCGTTCAAGGCAACCGACGTCGCGCAGGAGGGTTAAGCTGTGTCTACCATTGGTTTGTTTGGCATGATTATCGCCTTTGCGGGCGTGGCCATCGGCTCGGTGTGCCTGATTATTTCCCAGGCACTGCGCGGTGGTCGCCGCAAGGGCTCGGCCGACACGTTCGCATGGGCGGGCGCGGTCGCGCACATCCTTGCCTTCGTGGCGCTCGGCGTGTGCTGCGGGTTGCTCGTCTTCTGCTTCATGACGGGCGATTATTCCATCGAATACGTGCTGCTCGAGCATTCTGAAGCCGAAGGCGCGCTGGGCGTGCTGTACCGCTTCGCCGGCCTGTGGGCTGGCCGCGAAGGCTCGCTTCTGTTCTGGGCATGGCTCATCTCGGCGTTCAACGTGGTGGTGGCCGTGCGCGTTATGAAGCGCGACGAGCCCATCGACTGCATGGCGCTTTTGGTTTCCGGGCTCGTGCTCACGGCGTTCGTGGCCGTGATGCTGTTCTCGGAAAGCAATATGCCGTTCACCGCGACCGCCGCTCCCTATGTCGACTCGTCGGGGCGCCTTACCTCCACCGGCTCCATGCAGGGCATGAACCCGCTGCTCGAGCATTGGGCGCAGGCCATCCATCCGCCTACGTTGTTCGTCGGCTACGCGGGCCTCACCATTCCGTTCGCCTATGCCATCGCGGCGCTCATCGTGAACGACCCGTCGAAGAAGTGGGTCGAGCGCGCGAGCCGCTTCGCGATGTTCTCGTGGCTGTTCTTGGGAATCGGCATTGGCCTGGGCTGCGTGTGGGCCTACGTCGTGCTTGGCTGGGGCGGCTACTGGGGCTGGGACGCCGTGGAAAACTCCAGCCTGCTTTCGTGGTGCGTGGCGCTGGCGCTGGTGCACAGCTTCACCGTGTATCGCAAGCGTGGCGCGTTCAAGCGCTGGGCCGTCATGTGCGCGTGCCTCACGTTCGCGTTCGTCATCACCGGCACGTTCATCACGCGCTCGGGCATCGTGCAGTCGGTGCATGCGTTCGAGGGCGACCCAGTTTCCCTCGTGCTGTTCGGCGCCCTCATCGGCGTGTCGCTGCTTGCGGGCATCGTGGGGCTTTTGGCTCGCTGGAAGAGCTTCGGCCCCGGCGAGAACGACATCATGGAATCGCTCGTCTCGCGCGACGCGGCGTATTACTTCAATAACGTGATTATGGTCGTGTTCACCGTGGTGCTGTGCTACCTCACCGTGTCGAGCGCGTTGCCCAGCTGGCTGCCGTTTGGCGGGCAGAGCCTGTCGGCCGGCACGTACAATGCCATCGCGCGCCCGCTCGGCGTGGTGTACTGCGCCATCATCGCCGTGTGCCCGCTGCTTTCGTGGGTGAAAACCGACCCGAAAGCGTTTTGGAAGAAGGCGCGCATCCCGGCCGTGTGCGCGGCAGTGATGTTCGTGGCGCTTATGGCCTATTTCGCCACCACGCTGTACCCGGCTTACGATGCCATCATCCAGGCCGGCGGCACCGAAGCCGAGGAATTGGCGTCGGAAGGCCCGGTGTGGTACTACAACGGCATCGCTGTGGTGGGCTTCGCGGTGGCAAGCTTGCTGTTCTTCAACACGCTGTTCATGATCGGCCGCACGGTCGGTGCTCGCGCGAAAGCCACGGGCAAAAACCCGGTGGCGGCGTTCTTCGGCGGCCTGCGTGCCGACGCGCCGCGCTTCGGCGGTTACATCACGCACTTCGCGATGTCCATCATTTTGGTGGGCCTTATTGGCTCGTCGATGTACGTGTCCGATGAAGTCGACTATGTGGACTACGACCAGGATTCCGACACGGGCGGCACGTTCGTAATTCAGAATTACGAGCTGCGCTTCACGAATTCGGAAGTGAACCAGAGCGTCAACGGCAAGCAGATCGACTACATGACCGAATTCGACGTGTACGACACGAATTCGGGCGCGTACGTGGGCCATGTGACCCCGTCGGTCACGCTGCAATCGGCCACGCAGCAGACCAAGCTCAACGCCAGCGTGATCGGCTTCCCCACGCACGACTTGTTCGTGGTGTATCGCGGTGTGAATGATGCGGGCCAGCTTTCGATGGACGTGCGCGTGAACCCGCTGATCAGCTTCGTGTGGGTCGGCTTCGCGCTGCTGGTTGTTGGCACGGCCATCGCGGCGCTCGGCCGCCGCAAGCCCATGCCGGTTGCTGCGAAGCCTGCCGAAGGCGGCAAGGCCGATGCGTCCGATGCCCAGCCTGCGACGGCGAAAGCATAGGGCGGCGGCTATGGCAAACGCCATCGAAACGAAAAAGCTCACGAAGGTGTTCGGCGACCGCAAGGCGCTCGACCGCGTGACGCTCGAGGTGCCCGAAGGCGCGTTCCTGTCGATCTTCGGGCCCAACGGCGCCGGCAAAACCACGTTGGTGCGCACGCTTTCCACGTTGCAGCGCGCCACGTCGGGCACGGCGCGCGTGGCGGGCTTCGATGCGAAGGAAGAGCCCGACAAGGTGCGCGAGCACATCGGGCTGATTTCGCACAACCCCATGCTGTATCCCGACCTCACCGCCATGGAGAACCTGATGTTCACCGCGCGGCTGTACGGCATCGTCGACCCCGAGGCGCGCGTGCGCGAGCTGCTGCGCGCCGTGGAGCTCGACCATCGACGCTTCGACGTGGTGCGCACGTTCTCGCGCGGCATGACGCAGCGCCTGTCCATCGCGCGCGCCCTGATGAACGACCCCGACGTGGTATTCCTCGACGAGCCATACGCGGGCCTCGACCCGCATGCAGTTGAGATTTTCGATGGGCTCATCGACAAGCTGCGCGACGGGCGCACGTTCGTCATGGTGAGCCACGATTTGCAGAAGGGCTTCGAGATGTGCACGCATGCCCTGGTGCTGGCGCGCGGCCGCGTGGTGAGCTTCGCACCGAAAGAGGACATCGACTTCGACGAATTCCGCCAGCTGTACCGCGAAACCGTGGGAATGGGGGTGGCGTAGATGGCCGTTGCCATGAAAAAGCCCTCAACCTGGGCGCATTACAAGGCGCTGCTGCGCAAAGACCTGGCCCAAGAGCTGCATACCAAGGAAATGATCACCTCCATGGGCCTGTACGCCCTGCTGGTGCTGGTGGTGTACGGCGCGGCGCTCGCCCAGGCGGGCAGCCAGCTGGACATCCAGCAAATGGCGGGCGGCCTTCTGTGGGCCGTGATTTTGTTCACGAGCCTGTTGGGCTTGAACCGATCGTTTTCGCACGAGAAGGAAAACGGCTGCCTGGAGAGCATCTTGCTGGTACCTATGGACCGCTCGGTGATTTTCTTGGCAAAAGCCACCGCGAATCTGGTGTTTTTGCTGGTCGTCGAAGTGATTTGCGTGCCTCTGTTCTTCTTCTTTTTTCTGGGAACGGTGGGCGCGGCCGATACCTGGCCGTTGATGTTCGCTCCGCTGTTGGTGGGAACCATCGGCATCGCGGGCATCGGCACGCTGCTGTCGACCATCACCATCAACACGCGCGGCAAAGACGTGATGCTGGCGGTGCTGTTCATCCCGCTGATGTTCCCGCTTCTGTGGGCGTGCGTGTCGGCGACGACCGGCGTCATGGTGGGCGGCGACGCGGTGATGGAGACGTTCACCACATCCATGGCGCTTGCGGGCGGCTACGACGTCATCATGATCCTGGTGTCGTGGGTGCTGTATGATTTTGTAGTTTCCGCTTAGAAACTTTTAGGAAGGGTTGGTGACATGACCGACAAACCTTTTAA
>ERZ808240.4437-NODE-4437-length-12443-cov-5.747013_pt1 | contig 12443 bp, 11 predicted proteins | sample MGYA00521084_ERZ808240 | MGnify/ENA primary metagenome ERZ808240 (study PRJEB31516, sample SAMN03275571) | gut metagenome | biome: mammalia-associated habitat; material: feces | host: Papio cynocephalus | place: Kenya | collected 2012-08-06 ... | reverse complement strand
AGGTGAAAAACGCCATCATGGGCGTAGTGCGGCGTCTCTCCGACTGCTAACCGGAAGACTTTGGGGACAGGTTCGTTTTTCTTCCAAATGAAAGCTTTTTGGGGACAGGTTCGAAAATTACTCAAATGAGTAAAAAGCGAACCTGTCCCCAAATTTTGTCACAGGTCGCGCTTGGTCAGGATCTCCTGCGGCACGAGCGAGCAGTTCTCCACGACGGCGCGGGCGTAGTCGGCTGCCTCGGGCGTGAGCCCCTCGAGGACCGGCGAGGGGTCGGGAACCTCGATGTTCACCTGGCCGGTCTTCTCGTTGTCCTTGGGGTCGGGGAAGCGCTCCATCGCGCGGTCGCACATGAGCTGGTAGGCCGGCACGAACGGCTTGACCTCGAACTTCCCCTCAAGAAGCGCCTGGAGCTTGAGGAAGATGTCGAAGCCGGCGCGGTCGATGTCGCCCCAATACAGCACCTCGTAGGAGTCGGCGCCCAGGGTGTCGAGCAGGAGGTGCAGGCGGTTCGTCTCGAGCACGGGCATGCCGCCGCCCAGGACCACGGCGTGGATGCGCTCGCCCAGGATCTGCGAGCGGCCGTCCTCGTACATGAGGTCGCGCACGTCGAGCCAGGGGTCGAGGTTCTCGGTCACGAGGACGCGCATGTGCTTGCGGCGGCGCGGCGCGTGGTAGAGCAGGTCGGCCTTGGGCATGGGTCGGTGGCGGATCAGGTCCTCGACGCCCATGGCGCGCAGCAGCTTGAAGCCGTCGGAGCCGTACTCGAAGAACTTCTCGTCGCCGCCCATCTGGTAGGCGAGCTGACGGCGGGTAAGCTCGCCCACAAGCGTGCCGTTGGCAAGAAAATCGTTCAGCGCCGTGAGCTCCTTCTCGTACAACGCGAAGGCGCCGGGGTGCGAGAGGAGCCAGCCGTTCATCCAGAAGCGCTGGTCGAGCGCGACGATGCGCTGACGCAGCTCGGCCTCGGCCTCGCCGCCGCGACGGACGTAGGGGACCTCGGACAAAGAAGCGCCGTCGCCCGAGCCGTTGCCGGACTGGCCGCGCCGGGAACCGTTGCCGCGGCGCTGGTTGCGGCCGCCGCGGTTGCCTCCTCGGCCGTTCGCGGGCTTGGGGGCGGGGGCGTTCTCGGCAGGCGCGGGGAGCGCGGCCACGGGGGGCCTGGGTTCCGCCGCGGGCTCCTGCGCGGACGTGGGCTCTTGCACGGGCGCGGGCTGGTCAGGGGTGGAGGCGACCTGGGCGGCAGCGGCCTTGCCGGCCTCGTTCACGGACACCGCTTCCTGCTCAGAAGGGGCGGCTACGGACGCCGGGACGGACTCGGGAGCCGTCGCCGCACCAGCCGCCACCTGCTGATCGTTTGCGGAATCGCTCGCCGACGCCTCGCTCTTCGTCGCGGCCTTCCTGTGTGAGCGGCGCGTCCGACGACGGGGCTTCTCGGCAGCGGGGGCCTCGGTCGCGGCAGGCTGCGCGTCGGGCACCGGGACCTCCACGAGCTCGTCCGCGGAGCCGGCGGTCGCGGGCCCGCTCGCCGGCAGCGCCTCGTCCGCATCCACAGCCTTTGACGCGTCTTCGGACGAGGGCTCCGCCTGGGGAGCCCCGGCCTTCATGCCCGCCCGGTCGCCCACGCGGCGACGACGCCTGCGGGTGGGCTTGGGCTTCTCGGCAGCGGACGCGGGGGCCGGATTGGACTCGGGCGTCGCGCCGTCCTTTGCAGGCGCATCGGCCGCCGCGCCCTCGGCGGAAGCGCCCGTGCCGTCGACGACGCTCCGGTCCGCGGCACCCTGCTCGGCAGCGGTCTGCCCCGCGTCGCTCTCGCCGGAATCCTCGCCCACGGCCGGCACCTCCGCCGCCTCACCCGGTTCCGGCATGCGCAGGACGAACGCCTCGGGCTCGCCCTCGGGCGCCTCGACGCGCGTCAGGGCGTACTCGCGGATGGCGGCCCTGAGCTCTTCTTTGTGCTCGCCGATCCGTCCCACGATGCGGTTGATGTCGCGCATGGTGACCTGCGGTCGGGGGATCCGCACGAGCGAGCTCGCGATCGTCCCGGCATGCCCGCGCAGGTGCGCGGGCAGCGCGGAACACAGCTCGCTCGTGAGATAGGTGATGGTATTGCGCTCTTCTTCGCTGAGCTTTCGAGCCATTAACGAAGTTCCTCTCGATAAATGTTCAATCGATTTAGTTTACGACAACTGGAGACGCTCGCAACTATCTCCGCATAAAGCCCAGGTTACGGGCACGAGAGGCGCATCCCGGCGGGCGTGTTTGTCGACATTTGGTGCAGACGCCGAGGGCGTATCCGCCGCAAAACGCCCCCGAACGCCGACTACCGACTATTTTCGAACGCACGCGGCGCGGGGCGCGCCCTCCCCCGAGGCTTGCGAGCATACTCCGTTCAAAGTGGTTTTCCAACGAAGCGGCACCGCCGCAAAAGGGGGAATTGCAATGGGCAACGCACAGGTCAAGAAGCTCGCGCAGGCTTACGACGCCCTCGCCGAGGCGCTCGACGGGTTCGATTGGGGCGAGCCGCAGCGCTGCGTCCTCGGCTCGTTCACGGTCGACGGCAGGCCGGGCGAGGAGCTGAGCTCCGAGCTCGTGGGCAACGTCTGGATCGACCTCCCCGAGAAGACCCTGGGACGCAGCCCCGTCGAGGCAGAGGTCTGTCACATCGTCGTGCCCGAGACCCGCCGCGAGGGCTTCGTCGCGCTCGCGCCCATGGACATCGACGACGGCGACGGCACCTGGGCCTGGGTCGTCATGGACTAGCTGTGAGCACTTTTGGGGACAGGTTCGTTTTTTACTCAAATGAGTAATTTTCGAACCTGTCCCCGATTTTTGTCATTTGGAAGCTTTTGGGGACAGGTCCGTTTTCCTTCCATTTGGAAGCTTTTCGAACCTGTCCCCCGATTTTTGCGGCGGAGGCGGGCATGGGCTTGACGAGAAGGTCGTTCATCGCGGGCGCCGTCTGCGCGGCGGGCGCCGTTTGCGCGGGCGGGTGCGGGCGCTCGGGCGAGGTCCCGGCCGAGAGCTGGACCGCGACCCAGGACGATTCCCTCGCCGTGCTCACCGCGCAGGTATCCGGCGGGGCCGTCGTCGCCATGCCCGGAGAGGCCTGGGCACCCCGCGACGGTTTTATCCAGCTGCAGCTCGCGGGCGGTTCCGTCCCCGGGGCGCAGATCGAGTCCGTTGCCCGCGACGGCTCCACGCTCACCGTGCGGCTCAAATCCCAAGACGGTCCCCAGACCATGGACCTCGTGCTCACCGAGTTCAGGCTCGAGGGCGGCGACGTCTCGGCCGTCGAGACCGTGAAGGTCGACCACGGGAACGGCGACGTCCGCGAGCTCGAGCGGGCCCACCAATAACGCCTCGCCCAAAATCGACCATACCCACCCGTCCTTCCCCGCAACGCCCAGCTGAGCAAACCCAAAAATTCCCAACGGGTGGGCATGGTCCGCTCTCGGCCATCCCCCTCCCCTGAGCACCGTCCGCGGAATTCCCCGTTCCATACCCCCTCCCACGCGGGTACGCTGCCATTACTTGACCATTTACCGCGGAGAGCACGGGAGCACCATGGCGCACGAGATTTCCTTCACAAAAGAGCAGCTCGAGAAGCTCATATCATCGACGTCCGAGCTCTTCGACGTCGTGCGCCTCGTCGACCCCATCAACATGGTCGTCTACAACCTCCACGACGGTAAGTTCACCGCCCAGGCCGACGGCTGCTACCACGTGTGGAACAAGACCGGTCGCTGCGAGAACTGCGTCTCCTCCCGCTGCTTCATCGACGAGGCCCGCTACTCCAAGTTCGAGTTCATCGACCAGGACATCTACCACGTGGTTGCCCAGCCCGTCCTCGTGGAGGGCCGCAAATTCGTCCTCGAGGTCGTCACTGCCTCGAACGACAACGTGCTTCTCTCCGCCTTTGGCAACAACGACTTCGTGGATCGCATCACGAACTACAACCACAAGGTCTACACCGACGCCCTCACGCAGCTCTCCAACCGCCGTTACCTCGACGAGCGCCTGCCCGTCCTCGTGAATCGCGCGGCCCACGACGGGGCGTCCCTCAGCGTGGCGATGGTCGACATCGACGACTTCAAGCGCGTCAACGACGTCTACGGCCACCTCAAGGGCGACGAGGTGCTCCAGACCGCGGCGGCCCACCTCAAGAAGGGAATCGCACCCGGCGCGGACGATATCGTGGCCCGTTACGGCGGCGACGAGTTCTTCGTCGCGCTCAAGGGCATCACGCGCGAGGAGCTCGAGCGCCGCCTGCAGAAGGTCCTCGAGCTCGTGGCTTCCAGCGAGCTCGCCATCACGGTGAGCGTCGGCGCGCACTTCAAGCCCGTGGCCGAGCGCGTGGAGGCCGAGAAGCTCATCCGCCGCGCCGACCGCGCCATGTACGGCATCAAGACGGCCGGCAAGAACAACTACGCGATCATAGACGACTAAAGCGACGCGCCGCGGCGAACGCAACGGGCCGCCCCCGGTAGGAGCCGCCGCGAACGCGATCGCCCGCCCCTCGGCAAACCCGCCCGCCAAGACAAGCGAACGCCCAGCTAGAACCCGCTCTCTTAGTGCTATTTTTTATAGGTCCCCCCGCCCCTGAGCCAACGCACGAGGAACCGCCTTGGATCCATCCGCTCGCCCACACCGCCGCCGTACCCGCGTCGCGACCGCCCTGGTCGCGACCCTTGCCCTCGCCGCCGCGCTGGCGGCGCTCCCCGCATCGTCGCGCGCCTACGGGCAGCCCGCCGACAGCACGAACTCCCAAGCCGCTTCAGCAGCGCAGGACCAAACGGGCGCCCAGACCGTCAAAGTGGGCTGGCTGCTCGACAACCAGGGCTTCCAGAGCGGCACGCCCGGCGAGTACCAGAGCGGTTGGGGCTACGAGTACCTCCAGACGCTCTCCTACTACGCCCCCGCATGGCGCTATGAATACGTGACGGGCACGTTCTCGGAGCTCATGGACAAGCTCGAGGCCGGCGAGATCGACCTCATGCCCAACATCTCCTACACCGAGGAGCGCGCACAGAAGCTGCTGTTCTCCTCGAACCCCGAGGGCACCGAGCACTACTACATCTACGCCAAGCCCAGCCGTGCCGACCTCGCTACGGGCGACCCCAACGCCCTGAACGGCCTCACCATAGGCTGCAACCAGGGCGTCATGCAGACCGAGGTGGGCCAGCAGTGGATCGCCGACAAGGGCGTGACCTGCGACTACCGCTCCTACGCGACCGGCAACGAGCTCTTCTCGGCGCTCGCGGACGACGAGGTCGACGCCATCATCATGAACGACACGCTCTCCTCGGGCGACGCGATGCCGATGTTCAGCGTGGGCGAGAGCAACTATTACTTCGTCGTGCCCAAGTCGCGCCAGGGCCTCATGGACCAGATCAACGAGGCGATGACGTCGCTGCGCAGTACCAACCCGCGCTACAACGACGAGGTCAAGACGCACTACTCGACGGACGGCAGCGGTTCCTCGAGCCTGACCGCCAAGGAGGGCGCGTGGCTCGACGCCCGCGGCGGGCAGATCACCTTGGGCTACCTCTCCGGCGTCCTCCCGTTCTCGGACAAGGGGGCGGACGGCGAGCTCGACGGCTCCCTCACGGCGGTCGCGGACGAGCTCGAGTCGCGCTTCGGGGCGACGGTGAGCACGCGGGCCTATTCCTCGAACGACGACATGGAGAAGGCGCTCCAGTCCGGCGAGATCGACGCCGCCATGCCCGTGGCCAAGGATTACTGGCTTGCCGAGCAGGACAACAGCGCTCAGTCCTCCACGCTGTGCTCCACCTCGCTCATCGCCGTCTACGCGGGCGACGACCTCCAGGGCGCCCTCGGGTCGATCGCGACCTACCCCTCGTCGCTCTTTAACGCGAACCTCGTCTCGGTGCGCTACCCGCAGGCCCAGGTCCAGCGCCACGCCGACGCGGCGGCATGCGTCGGCGCCGTGAAGAGGGGCGACGCCTCGTGCGTCATCATCCCCGCGAACGCCCTCGACACCCTGCGCGACGAGACCGACCTCACGGGCCTCAAGACCGCCGAGCTCCCGGAGGGCATCGAACTCGCGTGCTGGATGAGGCAGGGCAGCCCCGAGCTGCTGGGCATCATGAACAAGGCGATCGCGAACGCCGGCGAGAAGATCGTCGCCGGGAACTACTCGCACTACTCGTATACCGGTGGGCAGTCCGACCTCGCCAAGTTCCTCCATACCTACCAGACGCCGCTTGCCGTGGGCATCGTCGCCCTTCTTGGCGCCGTTGTGGCCGTGCTCGCCCGCTCGCTCAGGCGTGCGCGCGACGCGCAGGCCAAGGCCGTTGCGGCGAGCGCGGCGAAGTCGGCGTTCCTCTCGCGCATGAGCCACGACATCCGCACGCCCTTGAACGGCATCATCGGGCTTATCGAGGTCAATGACCTCCACGCGGGCGACGCCGAGCTCACGAGCAAGAACCGCGCCAAGGCCAAGGTCGCGGCCGACCACCTGCTCACGCTCATAAACGACATCCTCGAGATGAGCAAGATCGAGGACCGGGCCATCGTGCTCGAGCATAAATCATTCAACCTCACGGAGCTCTTTCACGACGTGTTCGTGCTGGGAAGCATCCGAGCGGCCGACCATGGCATGACCGTCCAGACCGACGGCGGCGAGAACCTGAGGTTCCCCGACGTCTACGGCAGCCCCACCCACGTGCGGCAGGTCGTCTTGAACATCGTCGACAACTGCGTGAAGTACAACAAGCCGGGCGGGAGCGTGAGCTGCTCGGAAAGCATCGTGGACATAGACGGGGACCGGGTCACGTACCGGTTCGTCATCGAGGACACGGGCATCGGCATGAGCCAGGAGTTCCTGAAGCACATCTTCGAACCGTTCGCCCAGGAAGGGACCGACGCGCGAAGCACCTACCAGGGAACCGGCATGGGCATGCCCATCGTGAAGTCGCTGACCGAGGCGATGGGCGGCACGATCGAGGTCCAAAGCGAGCTCGGCGTGGGGTCCACCTTTATCCTGACGCTGCCGTTCGAAATCGACCGCGACCCGGCCGCTCACCGCGCGAAGCTCCCCGCGCCCAAGGGCCTCTCGATCGAGGGGATGAGCATCCTACTGGCGGAGGACAACGAGCTCAACGCCGAGATCGCCCGTGAGCTGCTGCGCAACGAGGGCGCGGAGGTGACGCGCGTCGCGAACGGCGAGGAGGCGGTCGAGGCGTTCCGCTCCAAGCCGGCCGGGACGTTCGACGCGATCCTCATGGACATCATGATGCCAAAGATGGACGGCTACGAGGCATCCCGCGCCATCCGGCGCAGCGACCGGCGCGACGCCGCCGGCATCCCCATCGTCGCCATGACGGCCAACGCCTTCCTGGAAGACGTGCGGGCGGCGCGCGAGGCCGGGATGAACGGCCACATCGCCAAGCCCATCAGCGTCGAGCGCCTGCGCGAGGTCCTGGCGCAGTACCGCTAGAAGCAATTTGGGGTCCGACCCCAAATTGCTTCCCGCTCAAAAATCTCGCCAATTGCGGACTTCAATCGCAAATGCCCAAGTAGCCCACATCGCCCCAGGTCGTTTACCTGGGCTTTTGCAATTCGAGATTGCCTTGCTACTCGACCCATCCGCATACAAGCCCACAATTGGCGAGATTTTTGAGCGAAAGGGCCCGGAAAGGGCCCAGGCGCAAGACAAAAACGGACAACCTTAAAGAAGGGTCCGACCCCAAATTGGGGCGACAGGCGTCGCAAAGCCTTAAACTGGTCTTTTACCGGCGAAAGAATGGACCTCACATGAGCCAGCCGCGACATCGGAGCAACCAGGAGCGCGTCCTCTACGGGATGAGCCTCGATTACACGATCGCCTTCATCCTCGACCTGGACACCGACGATTACGACATCGTCTTTAGCCAGGCGACCAACCACGCGCAGGCGAACGGCCTCGGAAAGTTCACCGCCTACGTCGCCCGCTACGCCGCCGACTTCGTCGTGCCCGACCAGCGGGCGGCCTTCAACCACGAGCTCAGCTACCTTACCATCCGCGAGCGCTTCGAGGCGGCCGGCGATTACCACTACGTCTTTGAGACCACGCCCAACGCTGCCGGCCTCTCCCACTTCCAGGCCCACATCGTCAAGATCTACGACGAGGACGGGCACTTCGCCTTCCTGGGCTTCCGCAGCATCGACGACATCCTGCAGCGCGAGCGCTTCTACCAGGAGCGGCTCGAGGAGGCAAACCGCGAGCTCGAGCAGCAGCTCGACATGATCACGAACGCCCTTCCCGGCGGCGTCAAGGTAAGCAACGACGACCCCATGTACACCTTCAAGTACGTGAGCGAGCAGTTCGCCCAGATGCTCGGCTACGACACGCCCGCGGAGCTCATCGAGGCGTCCGGCGGCTCCATCGTGGGCCTCGCCCACCCCGACGACCGCGAGCACGGCATCGCCGACGCGCTCGCCCAGTACGCCAAGGCCAGCAACTACGCCACGACCTACCGTGTACGCTGCAAGGACGGCTCCTGGAAATACATCGAGGACCGCGGCCGCAAGTTCGTCTCGCCCGACGGCACCGTCGAGCACTGGAACCTCATCCTGGACCAGAACGAGCTCATGGAGAAGACCATCGCCCTCGAGAGCGAGAAGCGCGCGAACCGGGCGAAGTCCGATTTCCTCTCGCGCATGTCGCACGACATGCGCACGCCGCTCAACGGCATCGTGGGGCTTCTCGACATCTGCGGCGCCCACCCCGACGACCGCGAGCTCGTGGACGCGAGCCGCGAGAAGGCCAAGGTCGCGGCCGACCACCTGCTCTCGCTCATCAACGACACGCTGGAGCTCTCCAAGCTCGAGGACCGCACCGTCGCGCTGTACGAGGAGCGGTTCTCGGTCAAGGGGCTCCAGCACGAGGTCGGGACCATCTCGCGCATGCGGGCCGGCGAGGGCAACGTCTCGATCGAGTTCAGCAACGCGGGGCCGCTCACCTACCCCTACCTCATCGGCAGCCCGCTCTATGTCAAGCAGGTCCTCATCAACCTCGTCTCGAACGCCGTGAAGTACAACCGAGCGGGCGGCTCCGTCCACTGCAGGGCCGCCGAGCTGCCCATCGACGACGAGCGCATCGCCCTGCAGTTCACCATCACCGACACGGGCATCGGCATGAGCAAGGACTTCCTCGACGACATCTACAAGCCCTTCGTCCAGGCCGACACCAGCGCCCGCGGGACCTACATGGGCTCGGGGCTCGGTATGGCCATCGTGAAGAACCTCGTAGACCGCATGGGCGGCACCATAGAGATCGAGAGCGAGAAGGGCGTGGGGACGGCGATCGTGGTGACGATCCCGTTCAGGATCGCCCAGCAGGACGAGGAGGCCGCGCCCGCACAAGAGCTGTCCGCGGCAAGCCTCGAGGGGGCGCATGTGCTTCTTGCCGAGGACAACGACCTCAACCGCGAGATCGCGGCCTTCGTCGTGGAGGACGCGGGCGCGGACGTGACGGTCGTCTGCGACGGGCAGGAGGCCGTGGACGCCTACCTGAGCCGGCCGGAGGGCTACTTCGACACGGTGCTCATGGACATCATGATGCCCCGCATGGACGGCTACGCGGCCGCCCGCGCCATCCGCGGGAGCGGGCGCGCCGACGCCGAGAGCGTCGCGATCATCGCCATGACGGCCAACGCGTTCGACGACGACCGGCGCAGGAGCCTGGAGGCAGGCATGAGCCTGCACCTCTCCAAGCCGATCGACTCGCAGGCGCTCGTGGACGCGATCGCGGAGGTGCGCCGGCGCTAGGCCGTGCGCACCTCTTCGCCGCCGTCGGTCGCTGGCCCGGTTGCCGGCTCGATGTCAACGACGCGCAGGTCAGGGCCATCGACCGTGAACGAGACGTCAAGTCCCGCGTACGCGAGGTGGTACACGCGCGCCGGGTCGGGCTTGCTCCCGGCGCGACGCGGGTCTTGGCGCAGCACCTCGAGCAGGCCCTCGAGCTTCTTTGCAGGCACGCGCCCGCGAAGCCCATCCGGCAAGAAGACCGCGAGCTCGTGCCACGGCGCGTCCTCGATCCAGCCGCCCGTCGCCTCGGGGTGGCAGTCGGCGAAGGGGATGTAGGGCTTGATGTCGTAGATCGGCGTTCCGTCGCGCAGGTCCGCGCCCAACACATGTATGACGGGCCCCGACCCGGTCAGCTCCACGCGGTCGAGCTTCACGCAAGTCAGGCCTATGGGGTTGGGCCTGAACGGGCTCCTGGACGCAAAGACGCCCACGCGCCGGGCGCCGCCGAGCCGAGGCGGGCGCACCGTGGGGCGCCAACCCGCGGCCGCGTCGTCGCCGGCCTTGTCGCGCATCGCGGCGTCCGCGGCGATGTCCGCCGCCGTGCCGCCGGGCGCGCCGTTCTGGAACTCCCACAAAAGCCAGAGATGCGAGAAGCTCTCGAGCCCCGCCACCGCCGCCTCGTCCGCGAATTCCGGCTCAAAGACGATCTGCCCCTGGAGGTGCGGGGCCAGCGAGCCGTTCCGCGGGATACCGAACTTCTGCGGCAGGTCCGTCCGTATGTGCGCGATTGGTTTCATGGCCCCATTGTACCTGGTCGACAGACAGGGACGACGCGACCGAAGCCCGCCATGTTCATGCGGCCGATGCGCGCGGCCAGCTCGGCGTTGCGCACGGCCACGGCCATGCTGCGCTGGCCGCCGCCGGCGTTCGCGAAGATGTGGCAGTGCTTGCAGCGCTGGTCGCACTCGTCGGCGATGTGCCGCTGGAAGGCAAACGCGGGCTTCTGCTTCATGTTCCTCTCCCCTATTCGTTCCCTCGAGCCGGGCTACAGACGCTCGACCGCGCCGACCGGGCAGGTCTCGGCACAGGCGCCGCAGTGCAGGCAGTGCTCGGGCTGGATCTGGTACGTGCTGCCCTCGACGATGCAGCCTTGCGGGCAGCCGGCGGCGCAGGAACCACAGCCGATGCATTTCTCGGCATCAATGCGATAGCCCTTGAGCGGAGCAGAGGCGCGGGCGAGCGAGAAGACCGCGCGCTCGATGGGGCGAATGCCCAGGTTGAAGTAGTCGAGCACGATGTCCTCGACCTTGAAGATGACGCAAATACTGCGCGTCTCGCCGGGATAGACGTTCGCGAGGTAGGGCTGCTCGGAGAAGATCGCGTCGGCCCACTTGGCCTGCTCGGCCTCGGGAGCGAGCGCGGCGCGGCCGCTCATGCAGATCATCTCGTTGAAGCGCGTGTGGACGAGCGTCTGGATGCGACCGTCGCGCAGGAGCTGGGCCGTCATCTCCTTGCCGCGCAAGGTCAGGAAGTAGACGGCATCGGGCTCGTAATGGACCGCGCTCACGCAGCGAATCTGCGGGGCGCCGGCCTCGTCGACCGTGGCCAGCGAGAGCGTTCCGGCGAGCTTCATCTTCTGCAGACAGGTCCGCGCGTCCATTACGAGCCACCCTTTCCTACTGGGCGGCGGCCGCGCCGCAGGCGGTGCCGCAAGCCGGGGTGGCCTTGGGGTCGGCGGAGCCGCACGCGGAGGCGGCCGGGTCGGCGGAGCCGCAGGCAGGGGCAGCTGACGGATCGGCGGAACCGCAGGCCGAGGCGACGGCCGGGTCGGCGGAGCCGCACGCGGGGGCGACTGGGTCGGCGCTGCCGCAAGCGGGAGCGGGGTCGGTGGTGCCGCAAGCAGCGAAAGCGGCGACCTTCTCCAGATTCTCGGACATGGTTTCTCCTCTCGTTAACGGGCGCCCGTGCGTCCGAGCAGCATCATCCGAGAAGCGGCGCCCGGCCAAAAGAAGGCACCAATCTATTAGCCGGTTACAAAAAGGTAAGTAGGTCCCCTCTCCGCACCGACTGTGATAATGAAGGTGCCGATCGCCGTGCACACGAGGGGAGTCGCCGTGCTTACCAAAGAAGAGTTGCCGCCCTGTCCCGTCGCCACCTGTTTCCAGCTGTTTGGAAACAAATGGAAGATCTATATCATCCAGCAGCTCATCGAGCATCCCTTTGGGTTCAACGCCCTGCAACGCGCGATTCCCGGGGTCAGCCAAAAAGTCCTCTCGTCCAACCTCAAGGAGATGGAGGCGGCGGGGCTCGTCACGCGCACCGTCATCCCCGAGACGCCCATCCGCACCGAGTACGCCCTCTCCGACCTGGGCCGCAGCCTCATGCCCATCATCGATTCCATGGTCGAGTGGGGCACCGACTACCTGGAGCTCGTACGCAGGGAGTAGCCGGGGCGGTGTTTGCGGGCTTCCCCGGCGGACTTCGTTTGCGGCCAGCTTGGCCAGGCCACCCGAACGGGTCGCCCGAGCCGTCTGGCCAAGCTGGCCGCCGACGCGACGGGTCGCACGAGCCGTCCACCCCAACCGTAGGCACTCGAACGCTGCTCGTAGACCGCCCTCGACTCACATCTGGACCACTTAGCGCCCGCCCCAAACACAAATTTCCACTTTTGCGTGGTTGTTTGGGGTTTTCAT
>ERZ808240.4436-NODE-4436-length-12444-cov-4.975785_pt1 | contig 12444 bp, 10 predicted proteins | sample MGYA00521084_ERZ808240 | MGnify/ENA primary metagenome ERZ808240 (study PRJEB31516, sample SAMN03275571) | gut metagenome | biome: mammalia-associated habitat; material: feces | host: Papio cynocephalus | place: Kenya | collected 2012-08-06 ... | reverse complement strand
AATAGTCTTGCAAATGTCTTCATAAGCAAATGCAACGAATTTTTCCCGGAAATCCTTATGCATTTCATCCAGCACGATCTGCATATTGTCCAATTCCAGTTCGCCTTTGTAAGGATAAACATAACGGAACCAGAAACGTATAAAATTATCTGCAACAAAATACAGTCCCTTGCGCGATTTTTCCGGTTGTTTTTCCGTGATTGGTGTTCTTTTCTCCACAAAGCCCAAGTCTGAAAGTGTAGACAAATAGGGAGTCAACGCAGATGTTTCCTGTCCGAGCACACCGGCAATCTTTCCAAGTTTATGGCTGCCGTCCGCAATCGCTTTCATAATTGAAAAATAGTTCACCGCCGTCGCTGACTCGCTTTTCAAAAGGAAATTAGGTTCCTCATATAAGAATCCGTTTTTTGATAAAACGGTATCCTTGAGCTGTTCTTCCAAAGGTCGTCCGTCTTCAAAAAACTCCAAATATTTCGGAACTCCGCCTGTTACGGCATATTGTTCTACTGCCTGAGCAAAAGGCATATTCTGAACAGCGTATACATCTGTAAACGGTAGTGGTGCCAATCGCATCTGCGCTGTTCTGCGGCCATACAGAGGGCTGTCATAGGACAGGGCATATTTTTGCATCATACCGATCAATGAGCCGGACAGAATCAGCATCACATTGCTGTCTTTCAAAATCTCGTCCCAGGCATTTTGTAAAATAGACGGGAATGCGGAATTGGTCTTTACAAGGTATGGGAACTCGTCAATCACAAGCACTTTCTTTTCCCCCGGCTTATAGTCAGCAATCACCCGGAACAGATCCAGCCAATCTGTAAATACTGCTTTCTGCAGCAGTGCATTTTTCGTTGTACGGGCGATAACACCCGCCAGTCGTTTCATGCTTTGACTTTCCAATTCCTCTGTGGCAAGAAAATAAAATGCTGTTTTATCCTTCAAAAACTCTTTGATCAGCGTTGTCTTTCCAACTCGGCGGCGACCATAGATAACTACAAAGCTGCTGTCACGCCTGTACTCCGCATGCACTTTCCCCAGCTCACTTTTTCTTCCTATAAATTTCATATGTGCATCTCCTCCTCGTTATAATAAATTATTTTATGATAATTTAATTTATATTATATATTTATAGGGAAAAAAGTCAAGTTCATTTGCTCTTGCGGGACTATTTCCATTATCAAGGTAAGTCTTGTCTTCTTATTCGTTATTCACTATTCACCGAGCAGCCAATCTATGAGGTTTTCAGAATGGTGCAAATTTCTTGCTAATCTGAAAAAAATGCGGATTCCGCAAAAAATTCAGATACATCCTCGCCCCCATCAATTCTCTTTCAGCAAGAATACCCTATACAAAGGAAGTGTGAGGATCTGCTCTGTGCGTCCTACGTTGTAGTCTCCCAGCTTGATCGCATGGTTGGCTTTGACCTCAACCAAAGTACATTGTCCTTTATTGCAGGCTTCCTGCGTATTTTGAAGTGGTAAACCCTTTTTGACAACAGAGTGTGGAAAAAAAGCAACTTTTTCAAGGGAGTTTCGCGAAAACCAGAAACTTTTTCAAACGACTTTTGTCGACAAGTATCAACTTTTTTGTCAATCAAGAAAAGATGATTCCGCAAACGGGATCACCGGCGGCTGATCGCTGACATGTTCGCCGATGTGCTTTTCCATCCAGACCATGTCGTACCAACGTCCGAATTTATAGCCGCATTTTGTGAATCGGCCGACCAGGCGGTAACCCATGTGTTCATGGAACTGCATGCTGTTTTTGGTCAGATAGACGTCGTCCGCCCCGTCTGCGGGGTAGGCGATGCAGGCGTTGACGTTGAGGATGCGCTGCGCGCGGAGGGCACTTTCCAGCGCCTCATAGAGCATGCGGCCGAGACCCTGCTTTCTCCGGTCGCGGCGGGTGTAGATGGTGACCTCCACATCCCAGTCATAAGCCGCCCGTTCCTTGAACGCCCCGGCATAGGCATAGCCGACCGGTTCTCCGTCCTCCTCCGCGACCAAATACGGGTATTTGGCTGAGATCGTCTTCATACGATCCGTAAATTCCGCAAGGGACGGAACCTCCCATTCAAAGGAGATCGCGGTGTCTTCGACATAGGGACGATAAATTTCTAAAAGCTTGGCAGCGTCTTCCGGCACCGCTCTGCGGATGGTGATCTGGTCTTTCCGTTCTTCCATATTCTATTCTCTTTTTCTGCCTTTCCGATGCGCGCTCGCTGATCGGCATCTTGTGTTTTTTCATTTTAATGCGCTTTGGCTCACAATGCAAGCGCTTTTCTGTTTTCTTGTTGTGAAACACATGTTATTTTTTCTTTTTTTGTTCTGATATCACAGTTTTTTTTGCGACAAAACCGCGTCTTCCCCTTGCGAAAAACGCGACCGGGTAGTATAATAAAAGAACTACACCATGGGAGGCAATCACTAATGAAATTGATCCATACCTTGAAACAGGAAACGCTCTCGCTGTCCTTCGAAGTCTTTCCGCCGAAACAGGATACGGCGTTTGACAGCGTCAAAAAAGCAACCGAAGAGATCGCCAAACTGCGCCCCGCCTTTGTCAGCGTCACCTACGGCGCAGGCGGCGGCACCAGTCAATATACACTCGACATCGCCAAGAACATCAAGGACAGCTACGGGGTTCCGACCCTCGCGCACCTGACCTGTGTTTCTTCAACCAAAGAAACCGTACATCGCAAGATCGAGGAAATCAAGGCAGCCGGCATTGAGAACATCATGGCTCTGCGCGGCGACATTCCGGACGGCATGGATCTTTCGCATCAGGAAAGCTGGGCTTATCATCATGCCATTGATCTGATCCGAGAGCTTAAAGAAAGCGGCACGGACTTCTGTATCGGCGGAGCCTGCTATCCTGAAAAACACCCGGAAAGCCGCAATCAAAAAGAAGATATTCATTTTCTGAAGGAAAAGGTTGACGCAGGTTGTGAGTTTTTGACAACCCAAATGTTTTTTGACAACAACCTTTTGTATAATTTCCTTTATAAGATCCGCGAGGCAGGTATTACCGTTCCGGTGGTCGCCGGCATCATGCCGATCACCAACGCGAATCAAATCGACCGCGCGCTGAAGCTTTCCGGTTCTCACGTCCCACAGCGCTTCAAGAGCCTGGTGGACAAGTTCGGTAGTGACCCGGCAGCTATGAAGCAGGCCGGCATCGCTTACGCGACCGATCAGATCATCGACCTGTTCGCCAATAACGTGACCAATGTACATGTATACTCGATGAACAAGCCGGACGTTGCGCAGAAGATCCAGCAGAACCTTTCGGATATTCTCGGAAAATAACTATGGAATCCATCATTTATACCAAAACTTATCCGCAGCCGCCGATCGACCGGCGGGAGATCCTGCGCTACATGCGCTGCAGGGAAGCAGACAGTGATATCGACGCATTGCTGGACACTTGTCTGGCAGAACTGCTGCCGTTGCTGGTTTATAAGGTTTGCTGGCGCGTGTTTCCGCTCTGCCGGACTCGAGAAAATCTTCTGGATCTCGGCTTCCTGCAGACAGACAGCTGCGGACTGGCTCGTAATCTGCAGGACTGCAAAGAATTCGTCTTATTCGCCGCCACCATCGGGTTAGCTCCGGATCGTCTGGTCGCAAAATACGGCCGGCTTTCTCCGGTCAAGGCGCTCTGCATGCAGGCGATCGGAGCCGAGCGCATCGAAAGTCTCTGCGACGCGTTCTGCGGTGAGCTCGAGTACAAATACGCCGGAGAGGGTCTGCGGATGAAGCCGCGTTTCAGTCCCGGCTACGGCGATTTCCCACTGGAGGCGCAGAAAGCGGTCTTTCAGGCGCTGGACTGTCCTCGTAAGATCGGACTGTCCTTGAACGACAGTCTTCTGATGTCACCCAGCAAATCCGTGACTGCGTTGGCGGGTCTTTTCCCGCAGAAGGCTTGTCCGGAAGCCTGCCGGAAAACCGACACGAAAATCCGGTCAGCGGATCCCGCCAAACAAACCGTATCTCACACGAACTGCGCGGCATGTGACAAGACAGACTGTCTGTTTCGACAGACCTAAGCCGCTGCGGAGCGGAAAACCGCTTTTCGGCACGATCCCTTTTTAATTATGTAGGAAATATCGTTTCGATATTTCCGGAATAACAAGAAAGTTTACCGCTAAAAATCTGATCGGCGAAGCCGACTTTCTTAGGAGGAATGAATCTTGAACATTTTAGATTATATGCAGGATCACCTGCTTTATCTGGACGGCGGCATGGGCACGCTGCTGCAGGAAGCCGGATTGGCTCCCGGAGAATATCCGGAACGTTGGAATCTCAGCCATCCGGAAATCATCCAGAACTTTCAAAGAGCATATTTTGAAGCCGGCAGTCATGTAATCGCCGCGAATACCTTTGGCGCCAACGCCTTAAAATTTACGCATGAGGAGCTAGCGGAGATTATCGCTGCCGCCGTAGAGAACGCCAAGGCAGCCCGTGACAGCGCGCAGGCTCCGCAGGAAAAATATATCGCGCTGGACATCGGTCCGTGCGGCAAGCTGCTCAAGCCATACGGCGATCTGGCTTTTGAAGACGCGGTTGCGCTGTTTGCGGAGGTCGTACGTCTCGGCGCTGCAAACGGCGTCGATCTGATCTACATCGAAACGATGAGCGACAGTTATGAAACGAAAGCCGCTCTGCTGGCCGCCAAGGAAAACTGCAGTCTGCCGGTCTTCGTTTCCAACGCTTACGGCGAGGATGGCAAGCTGATGACCGGAGCCTCCCCGGCGGCGATGGTCGCGCTGGCGGAGGGCATGGGTGCCGACGCTGTCGGCGCGAACTGCTCGCTGGAGCCGAAGCAGATGCGCGGCGTGGTCGCCGAACTTCTGGCAAACGCGTCGATCCCGGTGCTCCTAAAGCCGAACGCAGGCCTGCCGCAGGAAGCAGACGGCAAAGCCGTTTATACAACGCTGCCGGACGAATTCGCTGCTGACATGGCGGACTATATCCGTCAAGGCGTCCGCATCGCGGGCGGCTGCTGCGGCACGACTCCGGCTTATATTAAAAAAATCGTCGACGCTTCCGCTTCCTTGACACCGGTACCGCTGACAGAGAAACAGATCACCTGCGTTTCTTCCTACACGCACGCGGTCAAGTTTGAGGCGCAGCCGCTTTTGATCGGGGAACGCATCAACCCGACCGGCAAGAAGCGCTTCAAGCAGGCGCTCAAGGAACATGATCTGGACTATATCCTGCAGGAGGGCATCCGCCAACAGGAATGCGGCGTCCACATTCTGGATGTCAACGTCGGTCTGCCGGAGATCGACGAACCGGCTATGCTCCGGGAAGCCGTGGAGGAACTGCAGGCAGTCATCGATCTTCCGCTGCAGATCGATACTTCCGACGCTGCTGCTATGGAGGCCGCGCTTCGTGTCTACAACGGCAAGGCGATGATCAATTCCGTAAATGGCAAAGAAGAATCCATGCGCATGATCTTCCCGCTGGTCAAAAAATACGGTGGTCTGGTGGTTGCTCTGACGCTCGACGATAACGGGATTCCAAAGACCGCGGAGGGTCGGGTGGAAATCGCAAAACGGATCCTTGCATGCGCGGCCGAATACGGCATCGATAAAAAAGATATCCTCTTCGATACGCTTGCCATGACCGTCAGCGCCGAACCGGGCGCTGCCATGGAAACGCTGAAAGCGCTCCGTATCATCAAAGAAGAGCTCGGCTGCCATACCTCGCTCGGTGTGTCCAATGTTTCGTTCGGTCTGCCGAAGCGAGATGCCATCAACGCGACATTCTACACCTGCGCGTTGGAGAACGGGCTTTCGGCCGCAATCATGAATCCTTACGCGCAGGATATGATGAAAGCCTACTACGCATTCCGCGCTCTGCATCAAATGGACGAAAACTGCAGCGATTACATCGCGTTCGTTTCCACTCTGCCGGAAGCCGCGCCTGCACAGACGGCAAACACTCCCGCAGCTGCCGCGGCATCCGAAAATGCTGTGGCAAACAGCGCAGCACCTACCGCACAGAACTCCGGCAATTACGCTTCCGCTCTGCAGCGGGCGATCGCCAAGGGTCTGAAAGAGCAGGCGGCAGAACTCACCGCGCGAATGCTGACCGATACCGAGCCGCTGCAGATCATTCAAAGCGAGATCATCCCGGCTCTCGACATCGTCGGGCAGGGCTTTGAAGAGAAGCGCGTTTACCTGCCGCAGCTTTTAATGGCTGCGGAAGCGGCTAAGGCTTCATTTGAAAAGATCAAGGCACAAATGTCCGGCGACACCGCTGCCAACAAAGATCCGGTCGTCATCGCGACCGTCCACGGCGACATCCATGACATCGGTAAAAACATCGTGAAACTTCTGCTGGAGAACTACGGTTTCCAGGTCGTCGACCTCGGCAAGGACGTTGCGCCGCAGGATATTTTGGACGCTGTCATTGCGCATCACGCGCCGGCTGCCGGTCTGAGCGCTCTGATGACTACCACGGTTCCGGCCATGCAGGAGACCATCGCCTTGCTCAAGGAAAAAGCGCCATGGTGCAAGGTCGTTGTGGGCGGCGCCGTCCTCAATCAGGAATACGCCGACCGCATCGGCGCGGATCGTTACGCCAAAGACGCCATGGAAACCATCCGTTACGCAGACAGCCTGGAGCATACGGAGGCGTAAGCAAACGGTTGTCTGTTTCTTCGGTTTATCATCGCTACATCAAAAGCGCAGCAGTTTTGCTGCGCTTTTTTGCGCACAACGAAAAAAACAGCGGTCTCTTTGAGACCGCTGTCGCTCAATTTCGTGTGATTCGATCACATTTTTCGCGCAATGCCGAAAAAATTTATTTTGTAGTTGCGTCGTACAGGGCTTCCGCGTTATCCCATTCTTTGATGATCTCCGGGATTACCTTGTACAGGTCACCGACGATCGCGTAGTCTGCAACTTCCATGATCGGAGCGTCTGCATCCTTGTTGATCGCTACGATACAATCGGAGTTCTGCATACCTGCCAGGTGCTGGATCGCGCCGGAGATACCGCATGCGAAGTAGATCTTCGGCTTTACAGTGGTACCGGTCTGTCCTACCTGGTGGGAGTGATCGATCCAACCAGCATCTACTGCCGCTCTGGAAGCACCAACAACACCGCCGACCTTGTCCGCGAACTGTTTGATCAGTTCAAAACCGGAAGCGTCGCCAAGTCCACGTCCGCCGGAGCAGATGATGTCAGCATCCGTTAAGGATACCATTTCCTTTGCGGATTTTACGATGTCCTTGATATCAATTCTGACATCTGCTTCGGACAGAATCGGTTTTACGTTGACGATCTCACCGGTTGCGCCTGCCTGTCTTTCCTGTTTCTGCATTACGCCAGGTCTTACGGTGGACATCTGCGGTCTGGTCTTCGGACAGATGATGGTAGCCATCAGGTTGCCGCCGAATGCCGGACGCGTCTGCTTGATGCCGGTGGACGGGTCGTTCGGGTCTAAGGTGGAGGTATCCAGTGTGGTGTTCGCCTTCGCGAATTCGATGTACTTGGAAACCTTTACATCAAGGTGTGTACAGTCAGCTGTCAGACCGGTATTGCATCTTGCTGCGATACGCGGCGCGAAGTCACGGCCGATGTGGGTAGCACCGTAAAGAACGATTTCCGGCTTGTATTCATCAATCAGCTGCTTCAGAACCTTTGTATAAGCGTCCGTGGTGTAGTTTGCAAGGAGCGGATCCTGTACAAGGTAAACCTTTTCCGCGCCGTATTCGAAGCATTCCTGCGCAAGATGTTCAATGCCGTCACCGATCAGAACTGCGCAGATCTGTGTATCATCACTGATATCCTTTGCCAGCTTCTTACCTTCGCCGAGAAGTTCTAACGCTACGTTCTGGATTTTGCCCTGTCTCTGTTCCGCGAATACCCAGATGTGCTTGTAAGCAGAAAGGTCAACCTTCTCTGCTTCCGGAGCAGCTTCAATTGCGTCAAACTTACACTTTGCGATACAAGCGTTACAGTTTGTACATTTGCCTTCGTCTACGATCGCGAGTCTGTTTTCGACTCTCAGCGCGTCAAACGGGCAGGCTTTTACGCAGAGGCTGCAGCCTTTACATTTATCTTTTAAAATCTTAATTGCCATTTTGTCTTCCTCCTTCGTATTAGATGATATGCTTACCTTTCAGCTGTACTAAGAGATTCTTAGCCTGTTCGTTTTCCGTATCACCTGCGACAACCTGACCCGGAGCCTTCGGAGCCGGTGTGAAGGAGCGGAATACGTTTGTCGGGGAAGCTTCCAGACCGACTTTTGTCAGGTCTACTTCGATATCCTTCGCGTTCCAGATCTTGATATCCTTTTCGCCGAAGATACCCTTCATATTCATGTATCTAGGATCATTGAGTTCCTTGATTGCGGTCAGCATACAAGGAGTCTGGATGCCGATCAGTTCATAACCGTCTTCCATCTGTCTCTTAACGGTGATATCTTTGAGGTTGTCATCAATATGGAATTCTTCCACATAAGTAACCTGCGGGAGATCTAATTTTTCCGCAATCTGCGGACCTACCTGCGCAGTATCGCCGTCGATTGCCTGACGACCTGCGAAGATCAGATCAACCGGACCGTTTTCTTTTTCCCATTTTTTGATCGCCGCTTCCAATACATTGGAAGTTGCCCATGTGTCGGATCCGCCGACTGCTCTGTCGGATACCAGAATACCTTCGTCCGCGCCCTTTGCGATGCATTCGAACAGAAGATCTGTTGCCTGCGGAGGTCCCATGGAGATGACGGTAACAGTAACGTCATCATATTTATCCTTAATTTTTAATGCTTCTTCCAGAGCGTTGTTGTCATCGTGGTTCAGGATTGATGGAACGCCGTCTCTGATTAATGTTCCTGTTTTCGGGTTAATCTTGATAACGTTTGTATCAGGAACTTGCTTTGCGCATACGATAATCTTAAATGCCATTTCTTTCTCCTCCTACCTTATTTCTTGAATGTCTTGCCGGCGATTACCATTCTCTGAACTTCGGAAGTACCTTCGTAGATTTCCGTAATCTTAGCATCTCTCATCATTCTTTCAACCGGATAATCCTTGGTGTAGCCGTAGCCGCCGTGGTACTGTACACACTTGGTCGTAACAGCCATTGCGGTTTCTGCAGCATATAACTTCGCCATTGCTGCAGCTTCGCCGTAGTTGAGGTGTCTGTCCTTCATATCGGCAGCTCTGTATACCAGCAGTCTGGCAGCTTCGATTCTGGTCTTAAGATCAGCCATTTCGAACTGCAGAGCCTGGAACTGGGAAAGCTTCTTGCCGAACTGCTTTCTTGCGTTCATGTATTCAACGGTTACGTCGAATGCGCCCTGCGCGATACCTAAAGCCTGGGAAGCGATACCGATACGACCGCCGTCCAGCGTGGACATTGCTACCTTGAAGCCGTCGCCGACCTGACCCAGCAGTCTGTCTTCCGGAATCACACAGTTCTGGAAGATCAGTTCGGTTGTGGAGGATGCGCAGATACCCATCTTATCTTCGGTCTTACCGATGGAGAAGCCTTCGTCGCCTTTTTCTACGATGAATGCGGAGATTCCATGGTTGCCTTTTTTCTTATCAGTCATTGCCATAACAACGAATACGTCAGCATATCCACCGTTTGTGATGAATACCTTTGCGCCGTTGAGAATCCACTTGCCGTCAACCAGCTCCGCTCTGGTCTGCTGTCCGGATGCGTCAGTACCCGCGTTCGGTTCGGTTAAACCGAAAGCACCAAGCTTCTTTCCGGAAAGAAGATCCGGCAGATATTTCATTTTTTGTTCTTCATTACCCCAGTTAAAAATCGGCCAGCAGCACAGGGAAGTGTGAGCCGAGCAGATAACGCCTGTGGATGCACAGACTCTGGATAACTCTTCAACAGTGATCGCATAAGAGATGTGATCTCCGCCTGCTCCGCCGTACTGTGTCGGGAATGGAATTCCCAATAAACCATACTTAGCCATTTTTTCAACTGTTTCTACAGGGAATCTGTGTTCCTTGTCGATGTCAGCAGCTAAAGGTTCAACTTCGTTAACGGCAAATTCTCTTACCATTTTTCTTACGAATTCTTGTTCCTTCGTTGGTTGAAAGTTCATTTAAATGCCTCCTTAAATTATTAATAACGGTCATGTTTAGGAAAAATCAAAGACCTGTTTTTAACTTGTTATCCCATGTTAAAGACATAACAACATACAGTAATATTAAAGCACTTTTTTGACAATCTTGCAAGGTATTTTTGCTTTTTTCCATCGGAAATTGTCGAATTTCATCTGTTTTTCACACTCTTTTTACAACTATTTCCAAAGTCATCTTCAATGCTTACTCTTCGTTCCAGTTCCTGTAATGTTTTCTTTTCGATACGGCAAACCTGTACTTGTGATATTCCCAGAATATCCGCAATCTGTTGCTGTGTAAAATCTTTATAATACCGCAGGATGATCACCTGGCGCTGGCGCGCGCTTAGCGATGCAATGCCCGCTGCCAGGTCAATCCTGTCGATGTTTTTTTCCTCTTCATCACCGCACAAATGCAGGCTGTCGTATTCTTCGAAATGCTGCATATGGTCGGCCGCTGCCAGTGCCTGGGCGACACGTTCTGCCGACAAGCCACTTGCTTCCGCAAGCTCCGAGATCTTAGGCGAGACTCCGTGCGCGGTCAAAAAGGCATTCTCCGCACGGCGGACTGCCGTGATATCCGTCTTGATGCTCCGGCTGACTTTGAGACTTCCCTGATCCCGCAGCTGAGAACGGATCTCTCCGGCAATCATCGGCACCGCGTAGGTTGAAAACGCTAGTCCCCGCTCCGGATCAAATCGTCTCGCTGCCTTAAGCAGGCCGATGTAGCCAATCTGGATCAGATCCTCCGCTTCCGCCGGATAAGCGCGCGAAAACCGCAAAGCAACCGATTTGACCAGTCCGGCGTGTTCCGCGACGATTCGTTCCAAAAAAGCTTTTTCAGCGGCCGTTTTGACATCCGGTGCGGCGATAGCCCCGGATCTCCTGGTTTCAGATTCCATAATATGTATCAATCTTCTTGATCATCGTCACGGTCGTCCCCTCGCCCAGCCGGGAATCGACCTTGATCTTATCCATAAAGCTTTCCATCACGGTAAACCCCATTCCGGAACGTTCTTCCCCGGTGTCGGTGGTAAAAAGCGGTTCCATCGCGCGTGCGATGTTTTCGATTCCGACTCCCTTGTCCATGACTTTGATCATCAGGGTATCCTGCGAAAGGCAGGTGAATTCCAGTTCGACCTTACCGCCCACGGATTCCGCGTATCCGTGCAATACCGCGTTGCTGAATGCTTCCGAGACTGCCGTTTTGATCTCGGTGAGTTCTTCGACCGTCGGATCCAGCTCTCCCGCATAGGCTGCCGTGATGCCGCGAATCAAGCTCTGGTTCGCAAGATCCGCATCCACTTGAACTTTTAATAGTTTCTCCATTCTGCTACCTCCTTTCCTTTCAGCAGCTCTGCCGCTTCCACGTTCGTGTCGGCATAGGCCATCAGTGAAAAAATGCCCGCCATGTTCAGAATCGTTCGCACGCTTTTGATACACGCCGCGATGGCGACCCTGCCGCCATTTTCGCTCAGCCGTCGGTATCGCCCCAGCACGACCCCGATACCGGAGCTGTCCATATAAGTAACCTTTTCAAAATCAAAGACCAGATTTTTTAGCGCATGCGTTTCCAGCGCCCGGTCAATGTCACCGCGAACCCTTGCTGCCGCGTGGTGATCCAGCTCTCCCAGAAGCCGCGCCACCAGTACGTTTTCGCTTACCTCAAAAATGACTTCCACTCTCTTGCCTCCTCTTATCTTATGGATCCTGTCTTTTTGCACAGTTCTAAAACTATGATACCGCAGCTTTGCCGAAAAGTCTTTAGGAGAATCGCGTGTATCCTGACTTCTTTTGTCAAAAAAGCACGAAAGCCGCATTTCTGCAGCCCTCGTGCGGATAGAAGATTCGCCTTAGCCTAAAAGCTTATCGATCAATTGAATATATAAATACGGAAGCACGTCGAAGTTGTAGTGCTTATGCAGACGTTCCGTATGCTTATGAAAATCTTTGCCGTAGCCACCCAGTACGATCCCCGGGACTTTGAATTTTTTCAGATCTTCTTCCGGGAACTGGTAGATCATATCGACTCCCACAAGATTTTCAAAGATATTGTCAAAATTCATACCTTCGCTCAGACCGGTATAGCACATATCCGATATGCCCATATAGTAATCCTTCATTTTGAGCGTTTCTCCGAAATTTTCCCGTGCGTAGTCAATGATCTCATCACAGCAGCGCATCAGCTTCGCCGCATCCTCGCCGTCTTTGCTCAGATAAACGTCCGGATAGTACGGCGGGATGAATGCCAGGATGATCATCGGCTTCTTATCCTTGTACAATTCGTATACGCGTTTCACCAGGTTGACCGCGATGTCCTGCATCTCCAGCTTCTTATCCTGCA
>ERZ808240.4435-NODE-4435-length-12446-cov-3.047777_pt1 | contig 12446 bp, 12 predicted proteins | sample MGYA00521084_ERZ808240 | MGnify/ENA primary metagenome ERZ808240 (study PRJEB31516, sample SAMN03275571) | gut metagenome | biome: mammalia-associated habitat; material: feces | host: Papio cynocephalus | place: Kenya | collected 2012-08-06 ... | reverse complement strand
ACTCGAACTCGCGACCCCGACCTTGGCAAGGTCGTGCTCTACCAACTGAGCTATTGCCGCAATTATCATCGCTGTTGTGATGAGCATTTCTCTAAATGCGGTGCAAAGGTAGCGCTTTTATTTTGCCCTTGCAAACTTTTCCGAAGTTTTTTTTAGAAAAAATTCATTTTATTTTCTTTTTGGGGGCAATGGTCATACTTACACCTTATTATATTATTGGCACCATGCTGGCGGTGGGCAGAAGGGTGGCTGTGTTAGCAGGAGGCATCCGGAAATAGAAGACGGCCATCCCGGGGGTAGGAATGGCCGTCTGGAAGTTCTGTATGTGTATTCAGGAGTCTGGGACGGAGCGGGCTATGGGCCTCGATGAGCCGATCAGTCCATCCGGGCACGGTAATCGTCGTAGCCATACTCGCGGAGCTTTTCAAGCTGGCCGTCGGTGTGTAAGAGCGCTATTGCAGGGTGGCTGATGCCGTTGAACAGGTTAGTCTTAACGGTGGTGTAGTGCAGCATATCCTCGAAAATGACGTTGTCGCCGACCTGGAGGGGGTGGGCAAAACGCCAGGAGCCCATGAAGTCGCCCGACAGGCAACTGTTGCCCCCGATGCGGTACACGCAGGGGTCAGCGGCATGGTCGTCCAGTTTCAGGGACTCTGCATTGCGGATGGCGGGCTGGTAAGGCATTTCCAGGCAGTCGGGCATGTGACAGGTGAAGCTGACGTTGACGATGGCCGTGCGTATGCCGCGGTTCTCCACGATGTCTACCACCTGAGCCACGAGCGGTCCAGTCTGCCAGGCAAAGGCACTTCCCGGTTCGAGAATGACGTGCAGGTGAGGGTAGCGGTCATGGAAACTGTGCAGGGTGCGTACCAGCAGGTCGGTGTCGTAGTCGCGGCGCGTCATCAGATGGCCCCCGCCGAAGTTAATCCATTTAATCTGGCCAAACCAAGGACCGAAGTGCTCCTCGATGTGGCTCAGGGTGCGGACGAAGACGTCGGCCCCGCTCTCGCAATGGCAATGGCAGTGAAAACCGCTGATGCCCGTAGGCAGCTGATGGGGTAGCTGGCTGGACATGACACCAAAGCGGGTGCCAGGGGCGCAGGGATTGTAGAGGGCGGTGTCCACTTCGGAGTATTCGGGGTTGACGCGTAGCCCCAGGCTGAGGTTGGGGTTGGCGCTGAGAGCCCGGCTGGCCAGGCGGGCGTACTGAGAGAGCGAGTTGAATGTGAGGTGACTGGAGCAGCGGGCTATGTCGTCTATCTCATAGTCGGTGTACGCCGGCGAATAGGTGTGGGCAGGCGAGCCAAACTCCTCGAAGGCCAGGCGAGCCTCGGAGAGTGAACTGGCGGTGGTGGCCCCGATGTATTCGCGGAAGATGGGAAATGTCTTCCATAAGGCGAAAGCCTTGAAAGCCAATATTATTTCGGCTCCAGAACGCTGGGACACACTGGCGATGGCCTGTAGGTTGTGGCGGAGCCTGCTCTCCTCTAAGATGTACGTGGGCCTGCTTATCTCGTTAAACGTTGTAGAATCTATGATCATCGTGTTGTCATTATTAATTATCAAAATCATTGCAAAGGTAATTTTTTTATCTCGTATCATTGCAGATTTCATGGTTTTTTCATACATTTGCATCATAAAACAGAATGCAGATGAAACTTGTCATAATGACTAAGTCCACATTTTTTGTGGAAGAAGACAAAATACTTGCTTCGCTCTTTGACGAAGGCATGGATAGCCTGCACCTCTTTAAGCCCGGCTCCGAGCCGATGTACGAGGAGCGTCTGCTGACCCTACTTCCTGAAGACTGCTATCGTAAAATAACCGTCCACGGTCATTACTATCTGAAGTCGGAGTACCGGCTGGGCGGCATACATATAGACAATCCGGCCGAGCCGGTTCCCACTGCCTACAAGGGACAGCTGGGCCGTACCTGTACAGCCATTGACCAGCTGCGGCAGATGAAGAAAAATAGTAATTATGTATTTCTGAAGAATGTGGCCGACTGCATTGAATTTCCTGAAGAGCATGCTTCGTTTACCCCGTCGCAGTTAGAGGCGGCTGCCAGTGCTGGTCTGATAGACAAGCACGTGTACGCCTTGGGCGGCATGAGCCTGGAGCGCATACGGATGGTCCGCGACTTGGGCTTCGGAGGGGTCGTGGTGTGTGGCGACCTATGGAATAGGTTCGACATACATAGTCAGCTTGACTTCAAGGATTTGATAGAGCATTTCAGAAAGCTACGCAAGGCAATCAACTAAGCCAAACCACTTTAACATTATAAACGCAAAAAGAAAAATGAGTGAGAAAAACTCTTTCTTGGTGTTCTCGGGAACAAGCACGAGATACCTGGCAGAAAAAATCTGCGCAAGCCTGAATTGTCCGTTGGGCAATCTGATTTTTACAAAGTTCTCTGACGGTGAGTTCGCTGTTTCCTACGAGGAATCGATACGTGGCCGCGACGTATTCTTGGTTCAGAGTACTTTCCCCAACTCAGATAATCTGATGGAGCTTCTACTCATGATCGATGCAGCCAAGCGTGCCTCGGCCCGACATATCAATGCAGTTATACCGTACTTCGGCTGGGCCCGCCAGGATCGCAAGGACAAGCCACGTGTAAGCATTGGCGCCAAGCTGGTGGCCGACCTGTTGAGCTGTGCCGGTGTGGACCGCGTTATAACCATGGACTTGCATGCCGACCAGATACAGGGCTTCTTCAATGTACCCGTAGACCATCTGTATGCCTCTGGCGTGATACTGCCCTACCTTCAGAGTCTGAAGCTTAAGGACCTGGTAATCGCCTCGCCCGACGTGGGCGGTAGCAAGCGGGCCAACTCGTATGCCAAGTACCTGGGCTGTCCGCTGGTACTGTGTAACAAGACCCGCGCACGGGCCAATGTGGTAGAGAGCATGCAGATTATAGGTGACGTGAAGGGCAAGAATGTCGTAATCATCGACGATATGGTTGATACGGCAGGCACCATCACCAAGGCGGCCAATATTATGAAAGAGGCTGGTGCTGCCAGTGTGCGGGCATGTGCCTCGCATTGTGTAATGAGTGGCCCGGCGAGCGAGCGTGTACAGGAGTCGGAACTGGAGGAAATCGTGTTTACAGACTCTATCCCCTATACCAACCGCTGCTCTAAGGTTAAGCAGTTGTCGGTGGCCGACATGTTTGCCGAGACCATCCGCCGCGTAGTCGAGAACGAGAGTATTTCGTCTCAGTACTTACTGTAAATGGACAAAAAGCACATAGCCTTACTTGTGGGGGCGTTAGGAGCCGGCCTGTGGCTGGCCTCCTGCCACCCCGGCAAGGTAAAGCAGTCTCAGGCCACCATCGCGCATAGCATGCCGACGGGACAGGAGGAGAAGATAGCCGACATCGAGCTGACCGACATCCATCGTGACCGCGTGTCGCTGCGTCAGCAGATAAGCCGCCACCGTTATACCGTTATAGACTTTTGGGCCTCGTGGTGTGGCCCTTGTCGCCGTGAGGCTCCCGCATACATTAGCATTTATAATGACTATAAGGATCGGGGGCTTGGCTTCATAGGCATCTCGCTGGATGACGATTACGATAAGTGGCAGGCTGGCATAGCGGCGCTGGAGTTGCCCTGGCCCCAGTTCTCTGAACTGCGGGGATGGGACGAGAGCCTGGCGCGTCAGTACGAGGTGTCGTCTATACCTTATACCATGGTGACCGATAGCACGGGAACCATCGTGGCCCGTGGGCTGTATAGCGACGAGTTGCGTAGTACCATCAGCCAGTTGATGGACTGATGTCAGATAGGGTGGGGGATGCCACCCTTTTTATTTTAGCAGAACCAACAAGACAAGACATGATTACCGAGTATCAGTTGCGAGTGCTGCCCCAGCAGGCAGCATCGGAGAGTGCCATCATAGACTATATCGCCCGCGAGAAGGGCATCGACGCCCGTACCGTCAATGCGGTCAGGGTGCTCAAGAAGTCTATCGATGCTCGCCAGCGTACTATCTATGTAAACCTCAAGGTACGCATCTACGTCAACGAGATGCCCGATGCCGATTACGTGCACACCACCTATCCACAGGTGGCCGACAAGCCCCAGGTACTGGTTATCGGTGAGGGCCCCGGAGGTCTCTTTGCCTCGCTCCGACTGATAGAGCTGGGCTACAAGCCCATCGTAATAGAGCGTGGCAAGGACGTGCATGAGCGCAAACGTGACATGGCTCTGATTACGAAGACCCAGCAGGTAGACCCCGAGTCCAACTATTGCTTCGGAGAGGGCGGTGCCGGTGCCTACTCGGATGGCAAACTCTATACCCGTAGCAAGAAGCGTGGTAATGTGGACAAGATACTGAACGTGTTCTGCCAGCACGGAGCCTCGACAGCCATCCTTGCCGATGCTCACCCCCATATAGGTACCGATAAGTTGCCCCGGGTGATAGAAAACATGCGCAATACCATTCTGGCAAGCGGTGGCGAGGTACACTTTCAGACCAAGATGACAGCCCTGATAACCCAGGGCGATATGGTAAGGGGCGTAGAGACGGTAGACTTGCAGACGGGCGCCACCCGCAGTTGGTATGGCCCTGTCATCCTGGCCACCGGCCATAGTGCCCGTGATGTATATCGCTATCTCCATGACACCCAGGTCGAGATGGAGGCCAAGGGCATCGCTGTGGGTGTGCGCCTGGAGCATCCAGCCCATCTGATAGACCAGATACAGTATCACAATAAGAACGGCAGGGGCAAGTATCTCCCTGCGGCAGAATATAGCATGGTTACTCAGGTCGATGGCCGAGGAGTGTATAGCTTCTGTATGTGCCCTGGTGGTTTCGTCATTCCGGCGGCTACCGGCCCGGAGCAGATAGTGGTCAACGGGATGAGTCCGGCTAATCGCGGTACCCAGTGGAGCAATTCGGGCATGGTGGTAGAACTCCGCCCAGAGGATGTCGAGGGCAGTCCCGATGACTGCCTGCGCATAATGCACTATCAGGAAGAATTGGAGCGCATGTGCTGGCAGCAGGGCAACCGCCAGCAGACAGCTCCCGCCCAGCGTATGGCCGACTTTGTCAATGGGCGGCTCAGTTATGACCTGCCCGCCAGCAGTTATGCGCCTGGGCTTATATCCAGTCCGTTGCATTTCTGGCTTCCCCAGCCCATAGCGGCCCGTCTGCGCGATGGCTTTAGGACCTTTGGCCGTCAGGCTCATGGCTTCCTGACTAACGAGGCCACCCTGATAGCAGTAGAAACCCGTACCAGTGCTCCTGTTCGCATCCTGCGCGACCGCGACCGACTGATGCATGTACGCTTAGAGGGCCTTTTCCCCTGTGGCGAGGGTGCCGGTTATGCCGGGGGCATCGTATCGGCCGGCGTAGATGGCGAGCGGTGTGCCGAGCAGTGTGCAGCGTATATGGCAACACTTTAATGTCACGTGCCATTGATAGCAGGAACAGATTTTCAGCGTAAGAATCCGCTGTTCTTGACGGCTGTGTTTCTGATGGCAGGGATTGTCCTGGGCGAAGCGTTGACTATTCCCGTCTGGCCGATATTCATAGCGATAGCTGTGTCGATAGGCATAACCCTGTGGCCGCGTCATCCACAGATACAGAGTATCGCTATCCATGGAGCCACCCTCTTGTTGGGGCTCGCGCTGATGCTGGTTACCAAGGCCCGTACCCCCGTACTCCCCGCTGGCGAGTGCACGTACGAGGCCGTAGTGGCCTCACAACCTCAGGTCAGAGGCAAGGTTTATCGCTGTGACTTGTGGATAATAGGTCGACGTGGCCCTGTCAAGGTAAGGGCCTCGCTGCTGCGCAGTAGCCAACAGGATAGCGACACCCTGCGTGTGGGCGACGGCCTGTTAGCCTGTTCGGTCTTAGAAGACCCTGACAGTCTGCGCCCTTATCATCAGAACAACTTCAATTATCCCCGCTGGCTTCGGGTACACGACTATGCCGCTACGGTGTTTGTCTTCCGGCCATGGGCTCGTAAACAGGTGTCGCTGAGTGTGTTGTCGCGATTTGATAAACTACGGCTATCGGCAGCCCAGTGGCGTGCCAGGCTGGTACAGCAGTATGCGCGCCTGGGGCTACACGACCGGTCGTTAGCGCTGTTGGCAGCTATGACCTTGGGCGAGCGCTCGCTGATAGACCACTTGCAGCAAGAACAGTTCTCTGTATCGGGCGGTAGTCATGTGCTTGCCCTGAGTGGATTGCACCTTATTATAATATATACACTTCTGACTCTCTTGGTGAACTGCATAGGTAGAAGCTTCCTGGCGCTGACAGGCGGCATGGGTCGCGATGTGGTTAGGCTGGTCGGACTGGTACTGACGTTAGTCGCCGTGTGGTGCTATGTGGTCTTGGTAGGCATGGGTCCCAGCGTGGTGCGGGCAGCCACCATGATATCTATCTATGGCATGGTCTCGCTGCTCAACCGCAACCACCTGTCGGTCAACACCCTGGCCTTTGCAGCCATCGTTATGCTGGTGGCTCACCCCCGTACCCTGTGGGATGTGGGCTTTCAGCTGTCCTTTATGGCGGTGCTGTCCATCATAGCCCTCACTCCCAATAGGCGGTTGCCCCTTGGTGTGTCCATGCTGTGGGTTACCATAGCCGCGCAGATAGGTACCGCGCCCCTGGTCATGTATTATTTCGGACGGTTCTCCTGTTATTTTCTCCTTACCAACTGCCTGGTGGTGCCGTGTACTACCTGCCTGCTCTATGGGGCTGTGGCCCTGTGGGCGGCTACCCCCATCAGTGCCGTGCAGCACACAATGGCAACCGGGCTGGTATGGATGGCCGGACTGATGGATAGGGGCGTAGCCTGGATAGCCTCGCTCCCTGGGGCGTCGATAGATAACATTTGGCTGAGTACCACCCAGGTCGTGGCAATTTATGTGCTGATATTTTGTACGTATCGGATATTTTCTATAATTTTGCACAGCAAATGAGACACCGTTATTTTATCTATCTCAGCTTTGACGGCACTGCCTATCATGGCTGGCAGATACAGCCTAATGGCCTGTCTGTCCAGGAAGTGCTGCAGAGCCGGTTGTCGACCCTGCTCAGGAAATCCATTGAGGTGGTAGGTGCAGGCCGTACGGATGCCGGGGTACACGCCCGTACCATGGTGGCTCATTTTGACTGGGACGCGGAGATAGACGAAGCCCAGTTGGCCTATAAGCTCAACCGCATGATGCCGCGCGATATAGCCATTAACCGTATCGTAGAGGTCGAGGCCCACCTACATGCACGCTTTTCGGCCACTGCGCGTACCTATCACTATTATATTCATACTGCGCGCAATCCATTTCTTCGCCACTATTCGCTGGAGATGCCTTATAAGTTGGACTTCGACGCTATGAACCAGGCCGCAGCTACCCTGGTGTCGGTCAGCGACTTCGGGGCGTTCTGCAAGGCTGGTGCCGATGTCAAGACCACCCTCTGCACGCTGACAGAGGCTCGCTGGGAGCGTATGGAGACCGACGGGCGCTGGTGCTTTGTCATCACGGCCAACAGGTTCCTGCGCAATATGGTACGTGCGGTGGTGGGCACCCTTATAGAGGTGGGGCGCGGCCGCATGAGCCAGGCCGACTTTGCCCAGGTAGTGGCTTCGGGTACCCGTCAGAAGGCAGGCGAGAGCATGCCAGGCCATGCCCTGTTTCTTTGGGACATTAAATATTAATAATTTTAGGATACAATGATGTGGTTAGTATTGGCTTTCCTGTCAGCGGCGCTGCTGGGATGCTACGATTCATGCAAGAAAAAAGCGCTCAGCGGTAACGCTGTCATCCCCGTACTGTTTCTTAACACCCTGTTTTCATCACTTATATTCATCCCCTTTATCATCCTGTCGGCCAATACGGGCTGCCTGGACGGAACCATCTTCTATGTACCCGCCGGAGGCTGGGCGCTGCACAAGTTCATCATTCTGAAGAGTTGTATAGTCCTCTCCTCGTGGGTTCTTGGCTACTTTGCCATGAAGCATCTGCCCCTTACCATTGTCGGGCCTGTCAACGCCACGCGCCCCGTGATGGTCTTGATAGGTGCCCTGCTGGTGTTTGGCGAACGGCTGAATGGCTGGCAGTGGCTGGGCGTGGCCTTCGCCGTATGTTCTTTCTTCCTTCTGAGCCGTAGTGGCAAGAAGGAGGGCATAGACTTTAAGCACAATCTGTGGGTTTACTTCCTCGTGGGCGCTGCTGTGCTCGGCGCCGTGAGCGGTCTGTACGACAAATATCTTATGGCACCCACCGGCGATGGCGGTCGTGGCCTGGACAGCATGATGGTGCAGAGCTGGTACAATATCTATCAGATGGGCCTGATGGGCATAGCCTTGCTGGTGTGGCGGTGGAGACGGCGTGCCACGGAGAGGGTTCATTGGCATTGGTGTATCATACTGATTTCGGTATTCCTGAGTGCGGCCGACTTTGTGTATTTCTACGCCTTGAGTCTGCCGGGTGCCATGATATCCATCGTGTCCATGGTGCGTCGCGGGTCGGTCATAGTCAGCTTTATGTGTGGAGCCATTTTCTTCCACGAGAAGAACCTGAAATCTAAGGCCATAGACCTGGCCCTTGTGGTGATAGGTATGATATGCCTGTGGATTGGTGGGCATTAAAAAAATAAAAAAACAGGGCTCTCCTTTGACAAATGGGATAAAACTCGTAACTTTGTCCACGAAATTATTCACTATTATGGCACGAAATAAATTCAAAGGCTTAGGTATAGCACTGATTACGCCTTTTACGCAAGACGGGGCTGTAGATTTCCCCGCACTGAAAAGACTCATAACTTATCAACTGGATAATGGCGCCGATTTCTTGTGCATACTGGCCACCACGGGCGAGGCCCCATGCCTGACTCGCGAGGAGAAGGAGAAAATAACCGAGACCGTAAAGGAGCTGACTCAGGGTAAGGTGCCTATACTGAAGTACTGCGGAGGCAACAACACACGCGCCGTGGTCGAGGAAATTCAGAATACAGACTGGACGGGCATAGACGGAATACTGAGTATATGTCCATACTATAACAAGCCATCGCAGGAGGGGCTCTACAAGCATTTCAAGGCCATCAGCGCCGTGAGCCCGCTGCCCATCGTATTATATAATGTACCCGGGCGGACGGGGGTAAACCTCAAGCCTGATACGCTGGTGCGCCTGGCGCGCGAGTGCGATAACATCGTGGCTGTCAAGGAGGCCAGCGGCTCCCTGGAGCAGGTCGACGAGATTATCAAGAACAAGCCTGAGGGATTTGAGGTGATTAGCGGCGACGACGCGCTTACTTTCCCCATGGTGGCCAGCGGTGCCGTGGGGGTCATATCGGTCATTGGCAACGCCCTGCCCAAGGAATTTTCGCGGATGATACGCTTGGAGTTCAAGGGAGAGTATGAGCCGGCCCGCAAGATACACCACCGCTTCACCGAGCTGTACAAGCTGCTCTTCGTAGACGGCAACCCGGCTGGCGTGAAGGCTCTGCTTAACGACATGGGCTATATAGAGAATGTGCTCAGGCTCCCGCTGGTTCCTACTACTATCGCTACCAAGGAGAAGATGGCCGAGATACTCAAGGAACTGCGTATCTGACGGGTGGCACCTCCCTATGCTAACCGCGGGGATGGCTGCAATACATACAGAGAGGGCTACACTTGCTGCTGCAGGTGTAGCCCTCTCTGCGTAGATGGCCATCGGTGGGTTACTGGTTTTCGGTAAACTCGCCGGCGATAGGGTGGGCCATCAGCTGGCGTATCTTGTCGGCATCCTGGTACTGAGCCTGGAGGAACATGAGCTTGGTGGCCGCTGCCTCGACGGTGCTGTCGCGTCCGGATATGATGCCCGCGTCGAGCAGCTGTATGCCCGTGTCGTAGCGGCTCATCTCTACACATCCGGCTATACACTGGCTGATGTTGACCACCACCACACCCCGCTGGCTGGCCTCCTTCAGCGCCCGTATAATCCACGGATAGTGGGGGGCATTGCCGCTGCCGAAACTGCGCATGATGATGCCGCGCAGCTCGGGAGCCTCGAGTACATGCTTAACGATGTGTTCCTCGATGCCGGGGAAGAGGGAGAAGATGATGACATTGCGATCCATCTTGTGGTGGGCCACCATGGGCCGCGAGTAGTCGGGATGCAGGATGTGGTGCTCATGAAAGGTGAAGTTGACGCCCGCATCGCACAGGTGGGGATAGTTAAACGAGTCAAAGGCATTGAACCCGTCGGCGTTCTTCTTGGTCGAGCGGTTGCCGCGGAGCAGGTGCCCGTTAAAGTAGATACACACTTCGGGCACCACGGGTGTCCCGTCCTTGTGGTAGGTCGACGCCAGCTCGATGCTGGTCAGTATGTTCTCCTTGCCGTCGGTGCGCAGCTGGCCCAGAGGCAGCTGGCTACCGGTAAGTATTACGGGCTTGGTAAGATTCTCCAGTAAGAACGACAGGGCCGAGGCTGTATAGGCCATGGTGTCGGTGCCATGCAGGATGACGAAACCATCATAGCGGCTGTATAGCGACTCGATTATCTCTACCAGCTTAATCCAGGAGCGCGGGCTCATGTCGCTGGAGTCGATGGGAGGGTCAAACTGAAAGACATCGATGTCTGTCTTGATATACTTGAACTCAGGCAGATGCTCCTTGAGATGCTTAAAGTCCAGGGGCTCAAGGGCGCCAGTCTGGGGGTTGACATCCATCCCGATGGTGCCACCTGTATATATCAGAAGTACTTTTCCGTTCCAATTCATCACGGTAATCGCTTAGCGGATTTGTAGATAATTAAAAAAAATTAGTGCAAATATAACATATTTTTGGCTGTGTGCAAAAAAAAGTCCGTACATTTGCAAACAAAAGATAGAACTTAAAAACATATTTGCGATTATGAAACAGTTTATGGACGCGGATTTTCTGCTTGATACAGAGACCGCCAAGCATCTGTACCATGACCATGCGGCCAAGATGCCCATCATTGACTACCACTGTCACCTCGACCCGAAGATGGTGGCCGAAGACCACCGTTTTACCAACATCACCGAGCTCTGGCTGGGTGGCGACCACTACAAGTGGCGCGCCATGCGTACCAATGGTGTTGACGAGAAATACATCACTGGCGACGCCTCTGACTGGGAGAAGTTTGAGAAGTGGGCCGAAACGATGCCTTACTGCTACCGCAACCCGCTGTACCACTGGTCTCACCTCGAGCTGCGTACAGGCTTCGGCATAGACAAGCTGCTCTGTCCTGAAACGGCCCGTGAGATATACGAAGAGTGTAACGAAAAGCTGAAACAGCCTGAATACTCGGCCCGTGGGCTGATGCGCCGTTACCATGTGGAGTGCGTGTGTACCACCGACGACCCTGTAGACGACCTGGCCTATCACCGTCAGACCCGCGAGAGTGGTTTTGAGATTAAGATGATACCTGCCTGGCGTCCTGACAAGGCTATGAACATCGACAAGGAGGGCTTTGCCGGCTATGTGAAGCAGCTTGGCCAGGCCGCCGGTATTGACATCAGTTCCTTTAGGGATATGGTAGATGCCCTGCAGAAGCGCCACGACTACTTTAACGCCAATGGCTGTCGCCTGTCGGACCATGGCATGGACGAGTTCTACGACGAGCCTTATACCGACTCGCAGATAGACACTATATTTGCCAAATCGATGCGTGGCATGAGCCTGTCGGCCCTCGAGGTGCGCCAGTACAAGAACTGCTTCCTCACCCTGTGTGCCGAGATGGACGCTGCTGACAACTGGACGCAGCAGTACCACTATGGACCCATCCGTAACAACAATACGCTGATGTACAAGAGGCTGGGCCCCGATATCGGTTTTGACTCTATCGGCGAGTTCAGCACGGCCACGGCTATGGCCCGGTTCCTTGACAAGCTCAATACGGCCGGCAAGCTCACCCGTACCATAATATATACGCTCAACCCCTGCGCCAATGAGATGATAGCAGCCATGATAGGCAACTTCCAGGACGGTTCGGTGCCTGGAAAGATACAGTTTGGCGCTGGCTGGTGGTTCAATGACCAGCTCGACGGTATGACCCGCCAGATGAATGCCCTGTCTAACTTAGGACTGCTGTCGCGCTTCGTGGGCATGCTTACCGACTCGCGCTCGTTCCTCAGCTATCCGCGTCATGAGTACTTCCGCCGCTTGCTCTGCAACCTGATAGGTACCGATGTCGAGAATGGGCTGATACCCAATGACGATGCCACGCTGAGCCGTATGGTCGAGGATATTTCGTACTACAACGCGCGCCGTTACTTCGGGTTCTACGAGTAACTCCGCGCATACCCCAGTATTCAGGGTCTCCGTGTCCTCTGTGGCATGGAGGCCCTTTTTTTGTTGCCCACCATGCCCGCCATGGGAAGTGTCACAGACGCCATCGTTGTTATAACCATGGCGCGACCCGTAAAAAAAACTTACACGCGACTGTATATTTATGCAAAACGAGGGGCGATAATGTATAAAT
>ERZ808240.4434-NODE-4434-length-12450-cov-3.377652_pt1 | contig 12450 bp, 11 predicted proteins | sample MGYA00521084_ERZ808240 | MGnify/ENA primary metagenome ERZ808240 (study PRJEB31516, sample SAMN03275571) | gut metagenome | biome: mammalia-associated habitat; material: feces | host: Papio cynocephalus | place: Kenya | collected 2012-08-06 ... | reverse complement strand
AGCAGCTGCGGGTGCGGCGGCAGTGACTGCTCCAGCACCTGCTGCTGAAAGCGCTTTTGCGGGAGGGGGCGCCGGAGCGCCCTTTTTCGCTTTTCAGCTTCCGGACAGGCTCAGAGGATCTCCCGCACCTTCTCCCATACTTCCTCATGGATGCCGGCGATGCTTCGCGGGGCGTCCCCGTCTCCGCACCGGATCACAGTCCAGCCGCACAGACGCGCCACTTCCCCGGCATTTTCCCGGCAGCGGCGGAGATAGTCCTCGTCCTGCTCGTGGATATCCGCCTGCGTCCCGGAAGCGGCCTCCCGCCCGCGCAGCATTTTCTCCGTCAGCTCCGTGGGCATGTCCAGGTAGACTACCAGCTTCGGTGCCGGCAGGCCCAGCAGGCGGTACTCCAAGTCAAACAGCCAGTCCAGGTACGCCCTGCGCTCCCCCTCCGGGAGCTTGGACGCCTGGTGCACCGCGTTGGACGTGGTGTACCGGTCCGCGATTACCAGTCCGCCCGCCTCATAAAACGCCCCCCAGTCCTGCTTATAGGAGGCGTAGCGGTCCATCGCGTAGAACAGCGAGGCCGCGTAGGCGTTGACGTCCCCGGGATGTTTTCCCAGTTTTCCCTGAAGATATTCCTCCACCATGGCGGCAGAGGGCTTTCCATACCGGGGAAAGGTGATTTTCCGGAACGGCGTCCCGCCGCTTTCCAGCCGCCGACAGAGAAGTTCTGTCTGCGTGGCCTTTCCGGAACCGTCCGTTCCCTCGAACACAATCAGTTTTCCGCTCATTTCCGCCTCGATTTCTCCTGCCGGACATGCACCAGAAACAGCGGCAGCTTCATCATCCGGCCAATGCGCCGGGGTTCTCTGCAAAGGCGGTAGAACCACTCCAGGCCGTGGTCGGACCAGAATTTCGGCGCCCGTTCCACCACGCCCGCAAATACATCCAGGCTGCCGCCCAGACCGCACAGCAGATGCGCGCCGGAGGCCTCGCCGTTCCGTTTCATCCAGAGCTCCTGCTTCGGCGCGCCCAGGCAGACGAACACCACGTCGGCTCCGCTGGCCTGGATGGCTGCCGTCACGGGCCCGTCCTCCTGAAAATAGCCGTCGTGGGTTCCGGCAATGATCAACCCCGGATACTGCCCGCGCAGATTCTCTGCCGCCTGCTCCGCCACGCCGGGCTTCGCCCCCAGAAGATAGAGGGACTTGCCTCCGGCGGCCATTCTCTCCATCAGACGGCCGGCAAATTCAATGCCGGGAACCTTTTCCTTCAGGGGCGTCCCCAGCATGGCCGCGCCCTTCACCACGCCGATGCCGTCTGGCAGCACCAGATCCGCCCCGTTGACCGCCTCGTTCGCCTCGGCGTTTTCCCGGCAGACCTCCACAATCTCCGGGTTCGGCGTCACAACATAGTGGCTTCCCGGGGCGTTCATCAGCCGGACGCCTTCCTCCACGGCCTCTGCCATGGTCACGTTATCGAACCCAACGCCTAACACGCCGATCCGCATAAAATCACCTCTCTGAATCCGTACCGGTATCCTGTTCTCCGGGCGGCGGAGCGCATGCCCGCCCCGCCCGCTCTCAGCGCTGACGGCGCTATTATAGCATAGATTCTCTGTCTCACGCAATCCCAAATCAAGCAGCGCCGCTGTCCGGTGCCGTTACTTCCGGCTCTCCGCGGCTTTCTTCCCGAAATCCGGCTCCGGCAGCTGCGCCAGAACCACCGCGATCAGCATCAAAGCGCAGCCGACGTACTCCCGCCTGCTCATGCGCTCCTGGAGCAGCACCGCGCCGGACAGCGTGGCAAAAACGGATTCCAGGCTCAGCAGCAGGGAAATCACCGTGGGATTGGACCCCTTCTGTGCCAGAATCTGAAGCGTGTACGCCACGGCGCTGGAGAAGACGCCCACATACAGGATGGAACCGGCGGCCAGCCGGATATTCTCCCAGGCGGGCGTGCCGAAGGCGATCATGCCCGCGGCGGAAATCACCGACACAAAAAACAGCTGCACACAGGAAAGCTCGATTCCGTCCACCTGGGCGGCAAAATGATCGATGAGAAGGATCTGCCCGGTAAAGCCGAAGGCGCACAGGACAATATAAAAGTCGCCCGCCGCGATGGAAAAGCCGTTTTGAATGCACAGGAAGTACAGCCCGACCACCGCCAGCGCCACGCTGAACCATACCGTCCAGGAGACCTTTTTATGAAGGAAGAGCCCCGCGATGGGTACAATGACAATGTACAGCGCCGTGATAAAGCCCGCCTTTCCCGGCGAGGTCGTCTCAAGTCCCTTCTGCTGAAGATTGGACGCCACCGCCATGGCCGTGCCGCAGCACAATCCGCCGATCAGCAGCGTTTTGCGGTAGGCCGGTCCGCTCCGCTCCCGGTACGCCTGCTTCCGGGTTGCGCGCAGAAACACGCACACCGCCAGCAGCGCCAGGAAGCCCACCACAAAGCGGGCGGTATTATAGGTAAACACGTCCAGATACTCGGCACCCATGCTTTGACCCACAAACGCCGTGCCCCAGATCAGCGCCGCCAATACCGCGTAAAAATTCTGACGCATTCCATTTTGTCTCATACTTCTTGCTCCAAACATCAAAAAATGATAAAATAAGACTGCCGCCGCGCCCTTCCCTGAATTTCGGCGCGGAATTGCATACTTTCAAAATATAGCACCGGAGCCGCCAAATGGCAAGGCCCTCCGCGGAATTTCAAGTTTTGTCCGCAAATTCCGCCGCGCGCCGGGGCGGCTGTGCGTTTCCGGGAACCGATCCGGGGAAAGGAAGAAACACGATGCTTTTATTCGACATGGATGGAACGCTCATTGATTCCAACGGCATCTGGAAGGATGTGGACCGGGCGTTTCTGGCCAGGCGGGGCCTCCCCTATACCCACGCCTATTACGAAGGAGTCGCGCACACCATCTTTCCTCTGGCGGCCAAATTCACCAAGGAGTTCTGCCGCCTCCCGGAATCCTGCGAGGAAATCATGGCGGAGTGGATGGCGCTGGCGGAGGGCATGTACAGCCGGGTCTCCATCAAGCCCGGCGTCCGGGCCTATCTGAAGCAGTGCCGCGCCGAGGGACGCCGGATGGCGGTGGTCACCTCCGCCGTGCCGGAGCACTGCCGCACCGCGCTGAAGCATCTGGATCTGGAGAAATACTTTGAGCGAATCACCTTTGCTCAGGAGCTTCAGCTGGAAAAAAAAGACCCGGAAATCTGGCTGGCAGCAGCCCGGGAAAGCCATGTGGATCCGGAGGCCTGCACGGTCTTCGACGACAGCCTCGCCGCCTGCAGGGGCGCCCGGGCCGCCCAGATGCGGACCGTCGGAGTCTACGACAGCTACTTTGCCCGGGACGAGAAGGCCATGCGGGGCTTCTGCGATGTGTATATCGAATCCTTTGAGGAACTGCTCTGGATGCCGGAGGGAAAGGAGAAGCGATGATGAAGCAGCTGCTTGCGGACGCTTTTGCGGAGGCGCTGAAGGACCCCGGCGTTCTGGGAGGACGCCGCTTTGTGCGGGAGGCGCTGGAACGGCAAGACTGCACGGGGCTGGACTGCCGGAAGGTGACGTTCCAGTCCTGCCGGTTTTCGGAATGTGATTTTTCCGGCGCCGTGTTTTATGACTGCATCTTTCAGGAATGCCGGTTTGAAAGCTGCCATTTCCCCTCCGGCTTCTGGAAATCCACCCGTCTGGAGGGCTGTACGGCAGATGGAGGCGATTTCCAAAAGGCCCGGTTTCAGGAGTGCGTGCTGGACCGCTCATGCTTCCGGCGCGCCGTTTTCTCCGGCGGTGTCTGGGAGCGTTCCTTCCTCTGCGGCTGCGATTTCACAGGGGCCGTTCTGTCCGGAGTCTGTTTTCAGGACACGGAGCTGTCCGACGGAAATCTCACCGGCGCCAATCTGGTTCAGACCAGTCTCAGCGGGATGGATCTCACCACCTGCATTCTGGACCGCGCGGTTCTGTCTGAAAACCGCGCGGAACTGAGGGGCGCGGAAATTCTGCCCGCCCAGGCTGCCGCAATCGCCTGGATTCCGGGCGCTGACGCGGACGGCTGACCGGGGCAAAGAAGCTTTTCTTGACTGCAAAGGCCCCGTGTGGCAGAATCCCTTTCAAGAAATTTCCCGCCATAGCCATGCGCCCCGGAGCCGGATCAACCGGCGCCGGGGCGCTGCTCACTCCGCTTTTTTCATATGCGTTCCGGCGTACTTCAGCATCAACCGCCGGGGCTTTTCCTCTCCCTGGAACTGGATGGACACCAGGGCATCCCCGGACATGGGCTGGACGAACAGCACCTCTCCCCGTCCGAAGGCATCATGCTCCACCATATCGCCGCATTCCAGCTGAAGGACGGGCTTTACCGGCGGCTTTGACCGCGGGGCGGACGCCGCCGTCTTCCGGACCGCTTCCGGCTGCTCCGACGGGCGATAGGAATGGACGCCGCCGCTGCTCCAGGAGCCGGTCCCGCGGGGAGAAACCCAGTTTTCTCCCGAGCGTCCGGCGGCGCCTGCCGTTCCTCCGCCGGTCTGCCAGGCGCCATATCCGGCGGAGGCGGACGTTCTCCTGCCGCCGCTCCATCCGCCGTCCCAGGCGCCGTCCTCTCCCCAGGCTCCGGCGGACTGAGGCGTCTGCCTTCCTTCCCAGTCCCGGACCGCCTCCGGAATCTCCTCCAGAAACCGGGAGGGCAGGCTGGAGCTCGTGCGGCCATACAGCATCCGCTGGCGGGCGTTGGTCAGCGTCAGCTGCTCCTTGGCACGGGTCATGGCCACATAGCACAGCCGCCGCTCCTCCTCCAGCTCCTCATGATCGTAGGCGGCGGCGCTGTTGGGAAACAGCCCCTCCTCCATCCCCACCACGTAAACCGCCGGGAATTCCAGGCCCTTGGCGGCGTGCATGGTCATCATGGTGACGCAATCGTCCTCCCCTTCCAGAGAATCCAGATCCGTATACAGGGCAATCTCATTCAGGAAGCCGGACAGCGTGGGGTCCTCCGGCCCGTGCTCCAGAAAGCCCATGATGTTGGACTTCAGCTCCTGAACGTTTTCAATCCGGCCCCGGCTCTCGATGTCGTTTTTCTGCTCCAGCGCCCGGACATAGCCGGTGCGGTCGCACACCGCGTCGTAGAACTCCGGCAGGGCCAGCTGTCCGCCCAGCTTCCGAAGGCCGTCGATCAGATCCGCGAATTTCAGCAGCTTCGCCGCCGCGCTCTTCAGCTCCGGGAACATATCCGCGTTCCGGATAATCTCATACAGCGACGCCCCCTGGGCGCTGGCCGCCGCCTGCACCTTCTCCATTGTAGCGCCGCCGATGGCTCTGGCGGGGACGTTGATGATCCGCCGCAGCCGCAGGTCGTCCAGCGGGTTGTTCAGCACGCAGAGATAGGACAGCATATCCTTTACCTCCGCCCGGTCGAAGAACTTCATGCCGCCGACCATCTTGTAGGGGATGCCGTTTCGCTTCATGGCGTATTCCAGAGCGTTGGACTGGGCGTTGGTCCGGTAAAGGATGGCGTCCTCCCGGAAGGGGCGGCCTCTGCTCCGGGAGGACAGGATGTCATCCGCCACAAACCCGGCCTCCTCGCTCTCGTTGAACACGGTCCGCACCCGGACCTTCTCCCCCGCGCCGTTCTCCGTCCACAGCGTCTTGCCCTTGCGCCCCTGATTGTTCTGAATGACGGCGTTGGCCGCGTCCAGAATATTCTGGGTGGAACGATAGTTCTGCTCCAGCCGGACTACCCTGGCTCCGGGATACTGCTGTTCAAAATTCAGAATATTTTCGATATTGGCCCCCCGGAACCGGTAGATGGACTGGTCGTCATCGCCCACCACGCAGAGGTTTTTCCGCCCCCCGGCCAGCAGGGCGGTCAGTAAGTACTGGAGATGGTTGGTATCCTGATACTCGTCCACCAGCACATAGCGGAATTTTTTCTGATAATACTCCCGTACCTCCCGGTGCTGCCTGAGCAGCGTGACGGTGTGGAAAATCAGATCGTCGAAGTCCAGCGCGTTGGCCGCCCGGAGCTTCTCCTGATATCTGGCATAGATTCCGGCGATGCGGGACAGCTGCCAGTCGCCGCCGCCCGCTTCCCGTTCCCGGTAATCCTCCGGAGTCTCATACCGGTCCTTGGCGGCGCTGATTTTACTCAGGACCTCCCGGGGCTGGAAGGACTTCTCCTCCAGCTTCAGCTCCTTCACAATGTCCTTGATGACCCGCTTGGAATCATCCGTATCATAGATGGTAAAGTCTTTGGCAAAGCCCAGCCGGTCGATATCCCTCCGCAGAATCCGGACACAGGCCGAATGGAAGGTAGACGCCCAGATCTCATCGGAGCGCGCCCCCAGCCGGGCGGCAAGCCGGTCTTTCAGCTCTCCCGCCGCCTTATTGGTAAAGGTGATGGCCAGAATCTCCCACGGCCGGGGCACATCCACCGCGCACAGAGACACCGCCCTGCTCCGCAGGGATTCCTCCGGCGAGCCGGCGTAGTTTTCCAGAAACCGCAAATCCTCTTCCGTGGCGTCCTCCGGCACCCAGTCCGTGTCGCTGCCCTTCCCGTAGGTCAGCAGATTATATACCCGCTGAATCAGCACCGTGGATTTCCCGCTCCGGGCGCCCGCCAGCAGCAGCAGCGGTCCCTCCGTGGTCAGCGCCGCCTGCCGCTGCATGGGATTGAGCTGCTTGAAATCCTGCGCAATGGCCTTTCTTCTCGCCTTTGCATACCGCGTTTGAAAATCCGTCATGTGCGTTCTCCTGTCCGAATCAGTTTCAACGCTATTTTAGGACAAAAAGCGCGCCGGGTCAACCTCGGTTTTCCCGGGGCGGCGGAGCGCGCGGGAGCCGGAGCGCCCCGCCGCGGGCACTCCGGCTCCTTTCGCCTTCTACAGGTTTTTTCGGATGGTATTGATGGCGCCCTTTTCCAGCCGGGAAACCTGGGCCTGGGAGATTCCCACCTCGGCGGAGACCTCCATCTGCGTTTTTCCCTCGTAAAACCGCAGGGACAAAATCCGTTTTTCCCGGTCATCCAGCTTTCGGACCGCCTCCTTCAGCGCAATGTGATCGATCCAGTTCTCATCGGTATTCCGATGGTCCCGCACCTGATCCATCACGCACAGGGCGTCCCCTCCCCCGTCGGAGTAAACCGGCTCATAGAGGGAAACCGGGTCCACCACCGCGTCCATGGCAAACACCACTTCCTCCCGGGGAATCTCCAGCTCTCTTGCGATCTGCTCCACCGTCGGCTCCCGCTGGTTCTGGGAAATCAGCCGCTCCCGCACCTGCAGCACCCGGTACGCCGTATCCCGCATGCTGCGGGACACCCGGATGGCGCTGTTGTCCCGCAGATACCGGCGGATCTCCCCGATAATCATGGGGACGCCGTAGGTGGAAAACCGCACAGGCTGGCTGATGTCAAAGTTGTCAATGGCCTTGATCAATCCCACGCAGCCCACCTGAAACAGATCGTCCACATTCTCCCCCCGGCTGGTGAATTTCTGAATCACGGACAGCACCAGCCGGAGATTCCCCTCAATGAGCTTCCGGCGGGCATCCAGGTCCCCTGCTTTATACCGCCGCAGAAGCTCCATGGTCTCCTCGCTTTTCAATACGCTCAGCTTGGATGTGTTCACGCCGCAGATTTCGACTTTTCCCTGCATAAAAGCCTCCAGGCGCCAGACAGGCGCGTGATCGGAATGGACGGCCCGGGACAGTCTCCGCCGAAAGCCGCCGTCCCATCCGCTCCATGGTCTCAGTATGGTCCGGGGGCGGATTTCCTATACTGTCTCGTTTTGTCACTTTTGCGCAGGGGAAGACGCCTGCCGGAATTTTTTCTCTCCCCGTCTCATAGGACATTCCGCCGCGGGCATATGCTGTTTCAGCAAGGAGGGAGCGCCATGCAGTGCAGAATACGGGATCTGCGGTGTAAGGAAGTCATCAATATCTGTGACGGCTGCCGGCTGGGATATGTGGCGGATGTGGACGTGAAGGTTCCGGAGGGGCAGGTCTGCGCCATCGTGGTCTATGGCCCCTGCCGCTTTTTCGGCCTGTTCGGAAGAGGCGAAGAATACTACATTCCCTGGGAATGCATCCAGCGGATCGGAGACGACATCATTCTCATCGACAAGCCCTTCCAGCGGCGGGACCCCGCGCTGGAGCGGAAGCGCCGGAAGCGGTTCTGACCCGGCGGCGCCCGCCCTCCCGCTCCTTCGGAAAGCACGGCGGCGCCGCCCTCCCGTCCGGAAGGCGGCGCCGCTTCATGGCTTCTATCGTTTTTCGCAGAGTTCACCGGCTCAGAAAGGCCAAATTCTGATCGGTCAGAAAATTGGGGATGCTGTACAGAATGACAATCGCGTCGATTCCCTGCTCCTGCGCGTACTGCGCCACGGAGGCGTGGTAATACCGCAGATCCAGAAGGTGAACCTCTGAAAAGCTCTGGCTCAGAAACGGAGCCAGGGAATCCGAGTAGCTGTCCCGCACCAGCAGGAGCTTTCCCGCGGACGGCAGATTCTCATTCCGGATGACGCACAGCGGCTGATTTCCGCCCAAAAAGGCGGAGTACTTGTCCTTCTTCGTGAGATAGGACCGGTCGTACAGCTCCGCCGCCTCCGGCTTTCCGGAGCGCCAGGAGGTCACGGAAAGCCCCGTGTCCGGAACCCAGAATTCCATTTCGTCCGGAGTCAGCCAGTGGACGCCGGAGGTAGAATAGAGGGTTCCGCTGAAATCCCGGCTGACTGTCTCCGGCGAAAAGGCTTCGGCGGGCACCGGCGTCCGGCCCAGCGCGCCCAGAAGGGCTGTATAGCCGTAATAGGCCCCCAGGCTGGTCCAGTGATGGTCCGTCCGGTAAAAGACCGGCTCCGCCGCATGCTCCGACAAAACCGTCTGAAAATCCACCAGGGGCAGACCGGCTTCCTCCGCCGCGCGGCGAAGCAGGCCGGTCTGGTCCCAGCTCTCCGCTCCCTCCGGCAGCTTATCCCTCCAGATTTCCGCCGCCGACGGAATAAGGCCCAGATAAACCGGCGCTTCCGCTTTTTCCGCAAGCCCCGCCGCATAGCTCAGATTTTTGTCCACCCGCTCCTGGTCCGGAGCGTCCACCCTGGAGATCAGCGTCTGTCCCCGGCAGAGATAGACGCCGTGAAATTCCCGCTTGCCGATTGCCTCCTCTGTCCGGGCCTTCAGGCCGGTCCACTGATCCCGCAGCGGAAACTGATCCGAAAAATAGGTTTCCACGGACTTCGTGTAACTGCCGTCTTTCAGGGCGGCCCAGGAAAAGGACGGCCATTGGGCCAGCGTCCGGTTTTCCGTTTCCGAGCGTTCCCGGTCCGGAAGAAGCAGGGACCAGAGCAGGATTCCGCCTAAAAACAGGCAGAACAGCGCCGTCACCAGACGGCTGAATGATTTGGTCATCATCGCGCCTCCTTCTTCGGTCCTCAGAACCGGAAATACAAAAACGGATTATAACTGCCGTCCACCAGATAGGCGGTGCACAGTACCAGCGACGCCAGCATCAAAACCGGCATGAGAAGCTGCTGCGCGGTCTCCGGAAGCTTCTTCCACAGCCTTTGTCCGGCGGTGGTGGATGCCGCCGCCAGAATCACCAGCGTAACCGCGCAGCTCCGGAGCTGAAACAGATCCGCCGCCCGCCAGAGCGCTCCGCCGCCGAAGCAGACCCGGAGATAGGCGCCGCACCGCGTCAAATCCTCAATGGCGAAAATCCCCCAGCCCACTGCCGCGACGATCAGGGTGTACAAATGCCGGAGCCACGCGGGAGTCTTTGCCAGCGCGGCTTTCAAAGCGTATTTCTCCAGCAGCAGCCAGCCGGCAAAATACAGCCCCCACAGAATAAAGTTCCAGCTGGCGCCATGCCAGAAGCCGGTGCAGAACCAGACGATCAGAATATTCCGGATCGTTCTGGCAGTTCCCTTCCGGTTTCCTCCCAGAGGGATGTACAGATATTCCCGGAACCAGGAGGTCAGAGACATATGCCACCGGCGCCAGAAGTCCGTCACCGACGCGGCCAGATAGGGGTAGCGGAAGTTTTCCTCAAACCGGAAGCCCAGCATCCGGCCCATGCCGATGGCCATGTCGGAATACCCGGAAAAGTCAAAATAAATCTGGAACGAATAAGCCAGCAGGCCCAGCCAGCCCCCCAGAACCGTCAGCGTTCCGTTCCCCTGCGCTTCCAGGCAGGTATCCCACAGAGCGCCGATGGAATTGGCCAGCAGAACCTTTTTCGCCAGTCCCGCGCAGAACCGTCCCGCCCCCAGGGCAAAGTCCTCCGTGGTGCAGATCCGATGGTCCAGCGCCGCCGCCACCGTCTTGTATTTGACAATCGGCCCGGCAATCAGCTGGGGAAACATGGTGACAAACGCGCCGAAATTGACGATGCTCTTCTGGGCATGGACGTCCCGCCGGTAGACATCAATGGTATAGCTCATGGTCTGAAAGGTAAAAAACGAAATGCCAATGGGAAGCGGAAGCCCCAGTGTGGGGATCTGGATTCCGGGAATTCCGGACAGGTTGACTGCAAAAAAATCCCAGTATTTAAAGAAGCCCAGCAGCAGAAGATTAAATACCATGGACTCTCCCACAAACCACCGGGCCAGCCGGTCATTGGAGCGGTACTTTTCCACCAGAAGGCCATGGGTATAGTCGATGAGAATCGACAAAAACATAATGACGATGTATACAGGCTCCCCCCAGGCATAAAAAAACAGGCTGACCAGAAGCAGCACCAGATTTCGCCACTTCAGCGGCGCGCAGAAATAGACCAGCAGCGTCACCGGCAGATAGGCAAACAAAAATGTCAGGCTGCTGAAAACCAAGCAACTCTCTCCTCTCCGTTCGGGTATTCCATCCGTCAGCAGCCTGCGCGGCTGCTGACGGACGCCGGGGCGTTTCAGGAAGCCTGCTCGTCAAACAGGGCGTTGAAATCCGACACGATTTCATCGCCGTTATCCGATACCGCCACCAGGGCCGCGTAACAGCCGTGAGTCACCACTTTGGCCTTCTCCCATTCTTCCATTGATTCCGGATACCATGCGCCGCCGGCGGCCTGATCGTCCGCCCGCTTCTGAAGAATCTCCGCGATTTTTCCGGCATCCTCCTCATTGTCAGCCTCGGCAAAAACCATCTCCTGAACCACGGCGGACATCATGGGGACCTTCACGATCAGCTGCTTTGTGGAGATGTCCTTCAGTCCGGGATAGTAATCCTCCATCAGTTCATCATCCAGGTCCGCGAAATAATCCTTCCCCCACTGGTATTTCTGCTCCTCCGCGTCCCAAAACGCTGACAGGTCCACCTGCTGGGTCTCTCCGCTTCCATTCCCTTTGGAGCCGCAGGCTGTCAGCAGTCCGGCCGCCAATACCAGAATTCCAATGACCGCGAGTACTTTTTTCATGACTTGAATCTCCTTTTGATTTGTCCTTCATCTCATGAAATCCTTTCCCGTGAAGCCGTTTTCCTCAGCGGGCGGATTTTGAAATTTTCTCTCCCTGCATTATGCCCTTTTTTATGGTGTGATTACAAGAGTTCCCCAGGATTTTTTTATTTTTCCCTGAAAACCGCTTCGCCGTACGTTTTGCGCCGCGGATAAAAAACGCCCCGGCCACCGGCGGCAAAACTTGCCGCGCAGCAGCCGGGGTGTTCTCACGCGCCTGAAAGCAGGACGGTGTTTAATTACTCGTCGATCTCGATGACAACGCCGGAACCAACGGTACGGCCACCCTCACGGATAGCGAAACGCAGGCCCTTCTCGATAGCGATCGGGGTGATCAGCTCGACCTTCATGTCGACGTTATCGCCGGGCATGCACATCTCGGTGCCCTCGGGCAGAGTGATGACGCCGGTCACGTCGGTGGTACGGAAGTAGAACTGGGGACGATAGTTGTTGAAGAAAGGAGTATGACGGCCGCCCTCGTCCTTGGTCAGAACGTACACCTGGCCGACAAACTTGGTGTGGGGATGAATGGAACCGGGCTTCGCCAGAACCTGTCCACGCTCCACGCCGGTACGGTCAATGCCGCGCAGCAGAACGCCGATGTTGTCGCCGGCCTCAGCGTAATCCAGCAGCTTGTGGAACATCTCAATGCCGGTAACAACGGTCTTCTTCTTCTCATCAGACAGGCCGACGATCTCGACTTCCTCGGACATCTTCAGGATGCCGCGCTCCACACGGCCGGTCGCAACAGTACCACGGCCGGAGATGGTGAACACGTCCTCAATGGGCATCAGGAAGGGCTGATCTTCCTTACGGTCGGGAGTGGGAATATAATCGTCAACAGCGTCCATCAGCTCCTTGATGCAGGCATACTCGGGAGCGTTGGGATCGGTGGACTCGGAGATCAGAGCGTTCAGAGCGGAACCCTTGATGATGGGCGCATTCTCGTCGAAGCCATACTCGGCCAGAGTCTCACGAACTTCCATCTCAACCAGCTCAAGCAGCTCCTCGTCGTCAACCTGATCGCA
>ERZ808240.4432-NODE-4432-length-12452-cov-7.862547_pt1 | contig 12452 bp, 18 predicted proteins | sample MGYA00521084_ERZ808240 | MGnify/ENA primary metagenome ERZ808240 (study PRJEB31516, sample SAMN03275571) | gut metagenome | biome: mammalia-associated habitat; material: feces | host: Papio cynocephalus | place: Kenya | collected 2012-08-06 ... | reverse complement strand
TGGTGATAAGCTTTGACTTGTCGGGTGTTGTCACGCTCAACCTCGTGCTTGTTCCGCTGATGATATTCGGAATATGCGGCGTATGTGTATATTCGGCGGTATTCAGTGATGTTTCGGCATTTGCATCTTTTGAAAACACGGGCGCGGCGGTCACATCGGCGATTTGCTATGCGTCATACAATACCCTGACGTCAGGCTCTGTTCTCGTTCCGCTTGCGCACAGCCAAAAAATAAAGGATATTCGGCGTTCGGCGGTTTTGGGCGGATTTGTTATCGGACTTTTGATTACAATGGTGTGGACGGTTCAGGGCGCGTCATTCGATATGCTGTGGAACAGCGAGCTTCCGATGCTTACAATTGCCGCTATGTGCGGAAAACAGTGCAAGCACCTGTATTGGGCGGTTTTGTTTATGGCGATATGTACGACCGCCGTGTCATACGGATTCGGTATAATGTCACACTTTTCGGACAGGGTAAAAACGGCGAAAGACAGAGTTTTATTTGCCGCCGTTGTTTGCCTTGCCGCTTTGCCGCCGGCGCTTTACGGATTTTCGGCACTTGTGTCAAAGCTTTATTCGCTGTTCGGATATATAGGAACAGCGTGGATAATATGGATAATAACAGACAGAATCAGAGGGTAATTTGCTGCCGCTGAATTTGTCATAATTTGTATAACAAAAAATGTTGTAAAATTTTGTAAAGTATGTTACAATGTATAAAGAGAGGAAAAACAAATGAAAACCAAAAAAGAATTAATTAATTATTTAGAAGAAGAAAATAAGAAGGTGGTTGATAGTTGGCAACATTGGCACGATAAAACAAAAGATAATAATTGCTCTAATAAAGAATGTTTAGAGGCTCGTGAAATGTGTGAGTGGTTTGCGGGTCAATATCATATTATTCAAAAACTATTAGAAAAGATTAAATAATTTTCACTAATTAGAGCGGTAGCGATACCGCTTTAGATAGTGCAAATTATAAGCACTAGAAAAGAGGTACAACATATGTACAAAACATTTACAACTAGCAATTATAATACATATTATTTTATTGCTAAACATTATGACGAATTAAAAAGAGAGGAACGTAACAAATTTGAAAAAGTTTATCAAAATGAATACTTTTTAATGGGTTTATATCAATGTTATGATAAACCTAGTAGGAGCAAGCGAGAAATTTATCAATGTTGTTATACTGATTTAAGGGACATTATAAAAACAATGTGCAATTGGTATGGTGGTAGTGAAAGCGATTATAATATATGCTATGAGGGTATTATAACATATAATACGTTTATATTTACCTATGGCGCTTGTATTTATTCAAAAGTTGAAGATTGTAAATATTATATTTATTGTGCGCCGTCTAAATATTGGTGCATAAAATTATTACCTTATTAGTATAGAGGGCTTGCGCCCTCTTACCTATAAGGGTATCAAAATAATTTAAAATATTTTATAAAAAGTATTGACAAAATTATAAAATATGATATAATATTATTGTAAATGAAAGAGAGGTCAAGAAAATGGACAAGAAACGCAAGACAAAATATTACGGAAAGAAAGAGCGACAACCAAAACGCTACAAGAGAGAACAAAAACAATATTACGGAAAGGAATAAACAAGTAGTAATTAGAGCGGTATTAATACCGCTTTAGATAGTGCTTATTTAAGTACTAAAAAATTATTGTATATTCAAGGAGGAAAAGAGAAAATGAAATACTTAATTTTAAACAACAAACAATTTAAAGAATTACAAAAAGGAGGTTGCGTAGAAGTTATTAAAAATGATATTGTTTACACAATTAAAAACGATATTAACGAATTAGGTCAAGTATCAACGCACGTAGTAAGTGCGAGAGAATGCGAAAATGCAAAGACTTACGATGTGTTAGTACAAACTAAAAACACTATTTTATTAACACAAGAGCAAAGCGAAAAAGTTTTAAATGGCGAAACAATTTTACTCAAGAAAAATAATAAAGATTATGGTATTATGCTAATTGACGGAAAAGTACAAGCAAACCGCATTGTAGCAAGACCATTGAATGAAATCATTGTAATAAATGCAAATGAAAGATAAGGAGCGTGATATTATGCAATTACAAGTTTACGAAAAAAGAATTAAATATATTAAGGACGGAAAAGAAAAATTTTACCCACAAGCAAAAACAAAATACCGCAATAAGTTTTTTAATGTAACTATTGCGGAAACTGCAAAAGAATTAATGATTAAAAAATCATTAAAATTACCACTAGAGTTTACATTGAGCGAAGAAACACAAGATTATTTTATTACTAAAAAGAAAACTACAAACAAAGACGGAAAAACATTTACAAATTACACCATTGTTATTACTGATTTTAGAGACGCAAAACCATTTGACTTTGAAAGCGTAACCCTTGACGACGTAGTCGACGGGTTAGAGCAAGAATAATGCGATTTTTATCAATAGTAGCATTAATAGAGTTTATAGACGCAATGGAGCGAGGAGGTTTTACTTCCTCGCTATCTATAAATGAGGTTAAGCAAGTTTTTAAAATGATAAATATACCTATCTCGCATTACTTTGTGAGTGTATATGTAAATGAAAATGAAATAACAATGACATTTGTAAATAATAAGTTTAAAGAAACTAATGAAAAATTATATATTCCGTTAGCAATAACTTTTAAAATTGGAGGTAATGAATAAATGGAACAATCAAAAGATTTTGATACATTAAATGTAAATGAATTATTAGAAAATGGAAAGAAATTATTAAATGAAGAAGATTATATTAAATTTGATAGTCTAATGTTTCAATTAGCAAGAGAATATTTTGATAGTCATAGACTAATATCTTGTGATTTATTAGCACATATTAAACACCAATTAATTTTAGGTGATTATACTGATATCAACCCCAATGATATTAGAATAGTATTTCATATACAAGACGAAAAATATATGACAGTTAGAATATATCTATATACAGAAACAAAAACAAATTATTATGTAACTAGTTTGTATGACATTAAGAGAGAGCATTTTAAAGGTGAATATTCTAGAATTAGTAAACCAAAATATTATACTTTTAAACAATTATATAATAATCAATTTTAATTATGATTAAACTAAGTAAGAAAGAAAAAGAGCGCTTAAAAGGGTGCACTTATAAGCAAAAGTTACAATATTTATTTAGAAAGTATAATAAAACAACCGATTTACAAAGTTATATTACAAGTGTATATAAGCGTTGGGGTGTTACGCAAATATCACGTAGACAAATACGCCGATTAAGTAAGAAAGAACAAACTGCATACTATCGTCGTGAGTATAAGATTTTGCAAGGTAAATATGACATTGAGCGTAAGCGACAATGGAAAGCAAACTATAAGCAAGCAATGGAAAATGCTGGAGTTGATAAAGAATTAATTGACGAGTTTGTACGAGTAACAAATATTAATAACATTGATTTACTCTCACGTGATTTAAGTGATATTACTTCGTGGTATATACAAAACGCTAATATACAAACTGCAAAAGACGATGCCGATAAAATGGTTAAAACCATTATAGGTCAAGCACGAAAAGGTAGATATAAAGAAAGTCGAGAATTGTATAAAGTACGTATGCAAGAACAAGTACAAGATACGGCGACAACACTATCAATGTATAAACAAAATAGACGTGGACGCAAGCGATAGAGAATGGTTTGTAGCGGACTTTGAGACGACTTCTTATGAAACATATTTAGAAGAAGGTTGCACTAGAGTTTGGCTATATGCAATATGTAATTCTCAAAGTGAAGTAGTAAAATGGGGCGATACAATAGACGATTTTATGGAATACATAAAGACTATTAATAAGCCCCTTATTTATTTTCACAACTTAAAGTTTGACGGCTCATTTATTATTCATTGGTTACTAAGAAATAATTTTCCATACAAAGAAAAATTAACATTACGAAGTAACAAGGCTTTTAGTTGTTTAATAGGAGAGGAGGGTCAGTTTTATCAAATTACTATTAACTTTGCACACGATAAACAAGTTATTATACAAGATAGTTTAAAATTGATACCTTTAAAAGTAAAAGAAATAGCGAAAGCATTTAATCTAGAAATAGAAAAAGAAAAAATAGACTATTCAAATTATGAAATAAACGACGATACTTTACACTATGTATTTAATGACGTTAAGATAGTAGCAAAAGCGTTAGCGTTCTTTAGAAGTAATGGTTTTAATAAAATGACAATAGGAGCAAACTCTTATAATATATTTAAAGATAGTTGTCCCTTGTTCAATTCATTATTTCCTAACTTAAGTGAGGAGTGGTTACTGGAATGGCGTGATGCATACCGAGGAGGACGCTCACAAGTTAACCCGTTATATCAAGGGCAAATTATACATAACGTAAGACGATATGATATTAATAGTATGTATCCATATACAATGGCAAAATTTCCTATGCCTTATGGTCGTCCTATACCTATTAAAACAAGAGGTAAATACAAGTTTGAATTATATAAAATTAATGTATGTTTTAAACTTAAAAAGGGTCATTTACCTACACTTCTTAAAAAAGGTGCAATGTTTGGTAACAACGACACTTATTATATTAATACTGACTTAGTCGAGACAATTTATATAAGCAATATAGACTTAGAATTATTGTATAGACATTATGATATTACATTTATAGAGTATGTAGAAATGTATGGTTTTAAAACAAGTTGTGTTATTTTTGAAGATTTTATCAATGAGTTTTACACACTTAAAAATGCTAGTACTGGAGGAATGAAGTTATTATATAAGTTAATTATTAATAATTTATATGGTAAATTCGGTAGTAAGTGTAGAGGTAGTGTAAAGATACCTATGTTAGACGATAATAGCGAGATAACATTTGACTTGAGTGACGAAAAATCTATGCGTAAATATTATTTACCAGTTGCAATACAAGTATGTAGTGTAGCACATAAGTTAATAGACGACGCTATTATGTTAACTGGTTATACTAACTTTGTATATTGTGATACCGATAGTGTGCATACACTCGGAACATTACCAAATGAATTAGTAGATAATAAGGAATTAGGTAAGTTTAAATTAGAGGGTATCGAAGACACTGCTAAATATATAAGACAAAAATGTTATGTACATAAACAAGGAGACGTATACACAATTACTTGTAGTGGTATGACTGACGGCATTAAAGATTATTTAGTAGAGAAGTATCAAGACGAAGTATTTTATAAGTTTGAAATCGGTTTAAAAGTAGACGAAAATAGCGAGGATATTAAACGAGAACAATTAAAATTACGTCCTATGCAAGTTAATGGAGGAGTAGTATTAAAACCAGTTCCGTTTAGTATTCATTAAGGAGGTTGATAATATGAAAGTAGAAGAACCATACGTTAACCCCAAAGTAAAATTAAAGATTATAGAAGATTATGTCTTACATTATAATATAAATAGATTATATTCATATGGAGACATAATCTCCACTTTTATTTTAATTGGTGGTCGTGGTATCGGTAAGTCAACCGGTTTAGGTATTAAGTGCATTAAGAACTTTAGAAACAAAGGGGAAGAATGTGCTATTATAAAACGATATGTTGACGAGACAAAAGAAATAAAAGATTATTTTGATAAAATTGTAAATGGTATTAAAATACAAGGAATAGCAAAAGGCATTTTTGAATATCGTTTACAAGGTAAGCGATTAGGTTTTGGGTTAGCATTATCTAAACAACAAAGTTTTAAAAGTGGCATTAATTTTGATAATGTAACAACAATTATTTTTGAAGAAGCATTTTTGATACGTGGTAGTAAAGTTCCGTATTTACAAAATGAAGCAATGCAATTATTAGAGTTAATATCTACTATTGTCCGTAAGCGTAAGAATTATAAAGTATTTATAATTGGTAATAATGCGGACATATTTAACCCTTATTGTGAATTTTTCAATGTACCGACATTTAAAGATTATTATATAGATAGAAATAGAGGTTTGTATGTAGAATTAGCGCCAACAAAGAAAGAATTATTAGAAGTAGAAAAAGAAACTCCTTTATATAGATTAACAAAGGGCACTCCTTATGGAGACTATCATTATAACAATGGTACATTGATAACTAATAAAGGTAAGATTATTCCAAAGCATTATAAGAGTGTACTTATGTATCGTTTAGTATTTAATAATCAAACATTAAATATTTATAGACACGAGTTAATGTTATATGTCGAATGGAGAGATAAACCTATCAAAGATAATTTAGCATATATCATAATGGAAAATAATAATTATAATTACTATTATACAAAACTATTTATGAGTAGTGACTTAGCGGAGTTTACTCGACTATGTTATTATGATAACAATATCGGATATAGTGATAATAAAGCAATAGAAATATTCGCTACATTTATGGAAGTAATTAAGTAAAGTAAAAGAGGTGTTACTAGCCTTGTAAGGCATACACCTCTTTTGTAATATATAGAACAAGCAAGTATAAATGTAACTTTGGCTAAGTACGTAGCCGTTATGGCTTGTTTCTCAAGTGCCCCCACAACGGACATTTAATCTTTAACCGCTTGTCACTACCTAGATTATATGGTTTCTACAGTATCTTCAATTGTTGCTATTGTAAATAAACCACTATTAGTCTCAATTTGTAATGTATTATTTTGATATAGTAAACGTCCGTGGTCATTTAAACTACCTATAAAAGTTCCATAATAACCACTAGTGCACTTTAATAATGTAACTAATTTTTGTGTTGCTCCACTATTTGAAGATACATTAATATTAGAACTTGAGTATATTTCACCAGTCAATGAGCCTTGTCCTTGTGGTGTAATTTTTAGTCTATGTCTATACAAGTCAATATTACCATAACCATAAATAGATTGATTACCAAAAAATGTTTTGACATTATTGTTTTGTAATATGTATCCACCACTTGAGTGACTATCAAATTGTAATTGAGTATATGTTTGAATATCATCTACATTAAAACTAACTGTCACTTGGTCATCTTGTTCAACATTGCTATAAATACGTACACGGTCAACCCATATATCTTGTTCAGTTTTAATAGGTTGTGCACTATATATACCTTTAGTAATATTATATCCGTCATCGTCTATACTATCCGCAATAATAGGAATAAGATTTTTCTTTTGTCCAGTAATTTCAACTCCGTCGTGTTCAAGAATAAGTTTACTGTCACTATCAACATTAATATCAGTAGGTATAACTTTATTCATATCTTCAATAGTATTATTAGTTTTATCTAAAGCGGTTTCTAAACCATTTATCATTTCGTTAGTACGTTCTATTCCAGTTTGTAAAGTTGCTATTGCGTCCTCACTTAAATTACCTTGTGCGATAAGTTGCTTAATAGTATCTATCATAACGAGGTTTTGTTTTAAGATAGTATATGTCTTTTCAATTTCGTTAGTAAATAATTCTACATCAATTTTAGCCATTTGTATCGCTCTCCTTTTCTTTATTCTTTTTATCAAGTTCTTCAAGATACTTGTAGTATTCTTTCATTTCTTCTTCGGTTTTTCTTAAATCTTCTTCAATACCATTATAGTCTTTTCTTTTAACCTTGTCAATAATTGTTATAATCGTTCTTCCTAATATAATTGCTATTTGAATACAAACTAGAATTACACCTAGTATCGTTTCAATATTTGCAATACCCATAGCAAGTCCAATACCAACAAGACAATTTTCAATTTTATCTAACATAATTATCTACCTCCTTACCAATATATTATTGTAAAACAACTCTTAAAATCTTTGCTAAAATCTTCAAGATAGTTTCTTATTAAATCTAGATACTGACGTTTTAATTCGATTACATTTATACCACCCTTGGCACTTGTTCTAGTCTTAGTAGAAATGTACTCTTTGCTTGTTTGCTTATTTGGTAGGTCAATATTTTCTACCAAACTTTCTACTTTTGCTCCGTCAAGATAATTTATCTTATCTTTGTAAGCATTAATTAATTCATAATAATAATCTTTTCTTTCTTGAAACTTATTAGTTAACATAAGTTTAAACTCATTAATAGTTTCTCCTTCTATTTCGTAATTCCAATACATCGCTTTAAACACATTAATAAAACTTGTAAGGGTGGTATTGTCCCACCCTACAAAACACTCAGTAAGAAAGTTTGGGTATTTATCTAATAAGTCCTTTAAAGTTATTGTATATCTTGTATACAATTCAAAATCGCTATTCGTTGACATTAGTATCTACCTCCTCTTTCTTATCTTCTTTTGGTTGTGCGTCGACTTTTGCTTGTTCAACCGCTTTAGTTTCTTCTGCTTTTTCTTTAGCATTATCTTTACTTAATTGCGAGTATGTTTCGATTATTTCAATTTTAGTTCCGAACTTTTCGTTCATTTCTTTAACCCATTGTCGACGTTCTTCTAACATACCTTGATATACAATATCAGCAAAGTCATTACTTGCTTGTATTTCGGCAGTGATTAACCTTTCACGTTTGCTATCACTTGAGTATACACCTACACTTGCTAGAGCCATATTCTTATATTGTTCTAATAAAGAATACATTTCCATAGGTTTAACTGGTAAGTCAATTTTAACTGGAGTAATAGAATTAACTAGTGCTTTATCACCTATTGCAAAAGGTTCGAAGTTAGTTATCTTTTTAATCATTTGTTTTAATGACGCTACTTGGTTCTTGTCTCCAGTGAATATCGTCGGAAGTCGTAATAATTGTACATTAATACTCAAGGTTCTTTCCATTTCTTGAATTTTATCTATCCAAGAGTTTAAGGTTAAGAATGGTATAATATCCATTGTATTATCACGTACTTGCACTACGTCGCTAAACTTAAATCTTGTGGCAATAGTTTTGCCATTAAGTGCTAATAAGTTAACGTACTCCGGTTGCCAGTATAAATTGAAAGTAGAACCAGTTACCCATATGCATAATATTGGGTCGTCTCCATAGTTCGGTACTCTTGCCCAACATAAATGGTTACGAAATAAGAGCGCCATTTCTAATATTCTTGAATTAATATCTTTTGGTAAACCTTTATATTTAAACAACTGAACTTTAGTATTTACAATTTCTTTTAACCAACGTAAATACCCGTCGTCATATACAAGCCCTATCTTTTCACAATAGGCTTGTAAATTATTATAGTCGTAAAAGTTTTGATTACAATTCATAATATCACTCCTATTCTAAATATTTCTTTTCTACATTATCATATACAAAGAGGTCACCCATTTGCATATTTTCGTCTAAGTTTGATATGTTCCATAGTCGTAGACCACTATTGAACCTATCTTTAATTCTTGTTATCGTTAACTCGTCATTTAATACTTTTAAATTGATTTCCATATCTTCGCATTTAATAATATTGTAATAATATCTTGTATTCAATGTGTCTAAAATGTTTACTTTTGAATAATGTTCATTTACTTTATATCCGTATCCCTCGTATTGTTCCGCTACTTTATCAATATCGTTGACTTCATAGTAATATATACACGGAATAATGCTTTCACTTATAATATCACTATTAACACTATTACCTAATTTAATAGTGTCAGGAGTATATTCTAGGTTCTCTTTAGTAATATTTAATTTTTCATTAATAGAATATAATTCAAAAGCACTATCTAAACTTTGATTTGCTATACCCAATTTTGAGCCTTGTCTTAAATTACTAAATATTCCTTTGCTATAATCAAACAATACTTTAATTTGGTTTAAACGAACCCCACGTGTTAATGAACTTTGATTTTGTGATAAATAAGTACTCCACGCACTATTAAATAATACAAAGTTTTCGGTTGTTGTTACATAAGTTAACGTTTTATATTTATCAAATTCTATCTCAGTTATTGGGTCGTCAGTAATATAATATAATCTATATCCGTCTACAATATTAGTTGTATACAATAAGTTCAAAGTTGTTTGTTTTGCTTGATATAATGGAAATGACGTTAAAGACATTTTCTCGCCAAAATGTAATTGAATATAATTTTCGTCTATTAATGCTGGAATATACTTCTTATCAAATGGTTTTTGAATGGGTTTATTAGGCGTAAAGTCGAATTGAAAGTTTGCTTTCTTAGTTAATATTCTTTCGTCATTTAATTCAAAAAAAGTTATTGTCGATACTAAATCGCCTTGACTTGTACTACCCGTATATGAGCGGTGTATTGCTTGACATAGTCCACAAAAACCATATCCGTTACTTATACTTTCTAATGTTAAAATAGGTACTTCGCCACTTGTATCAATACTTACATTATTGAATAAATTATATGGAACATACTTAATTGATATTATATTATCTAATGACGCAATTAAACCAATACTATCTAATATAGGTAATTCGCCACCCCCAATATCAGTCATATCCATTATGAATGTTTTATTCTCAGTAAACACTAAACCGTCTGTCTTAGTTGTATAACCATATTTAGCAACAACATTAAAACGTTTATATTTTGAAGAATATGGAATTATCGCTATTTGAGTATCAGTGCTAAAGTTTTTGATAGAAAATAAATTATTTGATAAATTATAAGCAAATGAATATCCTTGAGAAATTAAATTAGCGTCATTACGTACATATAGTAAATTGTCCTCTTTTAAATTTCTTAATGGTGCACCAATAGTATATGCAATTATTACAAAACCAAAATCTTCCTCGTATTTATGTGCACCAACAACTTGCATTGTTCCTTGTGATAAATTTTCTCGTAAATAATTTCGGTTTATTGTTCCGTCGTCGTTCCACCTATCTATTGTGCGTCGTCCTACGTCACAATGAATATAGTCAATATCAAACATATATGTTTGAATAACGTCCATAGTAATTGTAATTTGTATCATTTCTTCATTGATATATACAACATTGTCTATAAAGTAGTAATACATTTTATTATTAAACTCAATACCTAAATAGTTTGCTTGAGTTTTCATATCTAAATCAGTAATATCAAAATCAATAGTATCACGATAATGAGGTGGGTAAATATAGTCTATTTCTAAAATCTTTTTGCTCTCAAAATAAGTTTCTTGTTCTGCTAATGTTTTAAAGTAAGGAGTATCAAGTCTATTGATACCCCTCACATAATATAACTTATACATTAAGCCTTAACACTTAGTTTGAAAGCACGAGCGTTATAGAAATATTTGAACGAGATAATTTTCCACAAGTTATAAAAATGATTTGTATATTTACCTTTTGGGTTATAAATCATACCGCCGTCCTCTAAGGCAACGTGATTATCAAAACCCTTTGTATCAATTACCATAAAGTCAATATCTTCTCCAACGGTAGTAATAACTCCATTATTATCTTGTTCAGTTTGGAATGTTTCTACTGGAATAATATTTTTGATTAATTCAACTTTTGATAAATTGAATACACCAGTCAAGTAGTCTAAGTTAACGTCATTTAGTAATGTACGTTTAATAATTAAACACAAGTTTTCGTTTGCCGATACGGTCATTACACCTAATTTATTATTAGTCTTTAATGGCATAGTCATTTTACTTGTAGTATCTACAATAGTCTTTGCCACTAATTCCGCTTTATCTTTTGCAGTTGCAGTACTTTCATATTCTAGTTTTTCAATACCGTTTGCCATAATATCAGCATTATTAAGCATAGCGATTGTGGCGAAATATTCGTCCATTGATTTTGCTTTTTGTAATGCTCCTAAAATATTATCTATCATAGACATAAAACCATATTCACTTAATACGGCTTTGCGTAATTGTGCATCATAGATAGTTGTTTCATATTGCATTTCATAATTGATAGTAGCGTATAAGGCTTTAACTGAAGGCATTTTACGTGTGAATGGGTCAGTCGCCTCCATATCATACTTATAACCTTTTGGTAATTCTACAAAAGCATTTTCGATAGTATCTCCATATGCAATAGGAAAACCGTCATATTTCTTAAATGGGTTTTCAAACTCGTCCATAGATACAACTGTTTGATAAATAACTTTATTAAACAATGCGTCTAAGAACTCATTAGCAACCACTTGAAATTGTGTTCCTTGTTTAGTCTTTAAATCGTCGATAATTGTTTTAGGTAATTCTAATACCTTTAATAATTGTTCATTTGTAATTCCTTTATTATCTGCCATTTCTTAAGCACCTCCCTAATTTCTCAGTGAGTTCCTTACGTTCTTTTTCTTCGTCGTTTACATCGCTTGGTCGAGCAGTCTTATTTAATAGTGCTCTATTAAATGATGTAACTTCACTAATCTTAGAACGTAGTTCCTCAATGTCTTTTTTCATTTGCTCATTTTGTTCTAATAGCAACTTGTAGTTTTCTTCGTCCATATTTATCACCTCATATATAGTATAGTTAATACGTATGCATTTGTCAAGTGTTTCTAGAACCTTTTAGAATTGCTGAAAAAGTCAAATGTGCGATTATATTT
>ERZ808240.4431-NODE-4431-length-12453-cov-33.759316_pt1 | contig 12453 bp, 15 predicted proteins | sample MGYA00521084_ERZ808240 | MGnify/ENA primary metagenome ERZ808240 (study PRJEB31516, sample SAMN03275571) | gut metagenome | biome: mammalia-associated habitat; material: feces | host: Papio cynocephalus | place: Kenya | collected 2012-08-06 ... | reverse complement strand
CCTGACGTTGCAGCTCCTTTTCCAGCTTCTTCCCGGTCATGCCCGGCGGGGGAGTAAAGGTGCGGTTTACCATCACCTGACGGCCCTGCCTGTCGTAGCCATTGGAAACCCGGATGCAGTAGGAGCAAGTGCCGTCCTTCTTCATCCGCTTTACGATCTTCGCCATCTGTCACCCCTCCTTTGTGGGCAGTCAGTTCGTTTTACTATTCATTTCGTCTTGCTCTGTTGCAAAGCCTTCGGCCAATTTTATCTGTCGGGCAATAAATTCTTGTATAATCTTTTGGATGCGGAATTGATCTATTTCCGTAACCGTTATTTCATCCGGATTATCAAACATCAATCGAATATGCGCCAGCTCGTCTAACGACAGCTCATCAATACTTTTTTTGAATTTTGACAATTCCAAAGAATCCTTTGAAAATTCTTCGTAACTCATTGATTGGTTATGATAATAGAAGAATTCTTCATAAAATTTGTCATTAAATCTTTCATTTTCAACTTTTCTTTTTTCTTGAAGAATACTTTTTGTTCTTTCAACTGTACTATCCCATATTTCACCCAAGTACGATGCAATAGTATAAAGTGCTCCATCTTCAATAAGTTGCGATATCATCCATGTTTCATTATCATCAATACGGGGACTATCCTCGTCTATAATATAAACGTTATGTCCCATATTGTGTAAAAAGGCATCTTCTTGGTAATAGGGGAAATGAAGTTCTTTTACAGCATCTTCCGATAGCCCTGTATATTCCGCTACTGCACGCACATTCGTTTCGATGGTCTTCACATCGGTTAGCCCCAACAGATAATCGGTCGTAACACCAAAGTATCGTGCAATATCACAAATACTAACAGCATCCGGAACCGTAACACCATTTTGCCAGTTGCTCACAGTCTGACGAGTTGTGTTGAACTCTGTTGCAAGCACGTCCAGTGTCGCCCCTTTTTTCTCAATTAGATTACGGAAGCGGCTTGGAAACGGATCCTCGTAGTCAAATGATTTCTTTGTTTTCGCCATTGTTATACCTCAAACGCAAATAAAGATAACATTTCAAATAATTATGTTGACTTTATTTTTTCTTTCTCCTATACTTAGGGTACCACAAACAAAGCGGACATTCAATAAGAAAAAGTAAATTTATTTGAATGTCCATAGAGAGGAGCATTTTCTATGGATGAAAAAGCCAAAAAGGCACGTCGAGCATACGCCAACGCGTGGAGAGCAGCTAACAAAGACAAAGTACGAGAATATAATCAGCGTTACTGGAAGCGCAAAGCCGAGCAAATGCAGCAGAACGCCGATCATGCGAAAGAACCGTCTAAGTAAGGCCCCTGCCACGCCATCTATCTTTACTCCGGCGTATAGTGAGAAAAGTTCATCAGGAAGAACAACATATTTCATCATTACTTTTTGATGTGCGAAATCAGCAGCAAAAGTCCATAAAAAAGGCGAACATCCCTCTGTAAATCTATTGCAAAACAAGGTAATCCATTGCAAAGCATGACACTGGATATCACTAGATGACACTAGATGGATTTTGACGCAAAGGACTTGCTTCCAACAAAGCTGCATGGCATCAACTTTCAATCAAATTTCGGCGGTATTGCAAAGTTTTTCGTTTTGTGCTTTACTGCTGACACATCAAAAACGACAGTTCAACAAATGACCTAAAGGGGGTTGAAAAATGGGTAATACCATCCGTTATCCCAACATGGGAACCGTCAAAAAGGCTGCTGAAATCTACGGCCTGTCACCGGCCTACATTCGGCGGCTGTGCAAGACGGGTAAAATCCGGTATGTGAACGCCGGGCACATGTGGCTTGTCAATCTGGACAGTCTGGCCCGGTATTTTGAACAGGGAGACCCGGCGGAAAGCAGCCAGACCGCCGAAGGCATCCGCCGGGTAGCGAGGTGACAGCCTTGAAAGAAAAAAGCCCTGAAAACATCGTCCTTCGCTTCGTTTGGCTTGAAAGTTTAACACAGGACTACACCAATGAGGAAATCGGGCAGCTTATCCGAGATTTGTATAGCTACGCCAGCAAGGGAACAGAGCCCCAGCAATATACAGACCGTGGGATGCGCGGTTTATGGCGCTCCATGAAAGATGGAGTTGATAAGGACTTTTTCAAGTATCGGGAAAAGTCCGAAAAAGCCGCCGCATCTGCAAACGCACGATGGAACAAAGTTGTACAAAACCCTATTCGAGTTGAAATGCAATCGAATGCGAACGCATCTGAAAAGGTGCAAACGCATTTGACGGAGTGCGCTGGTTTACGTTCGCACCGTACATCTACATGTACAAATACAGCTACAAGTACACCGGAAATCTCTGCATCCGCTGCATCTGCATCCGGAGTTGATTCAGACCTTGCCGATATTGTGCAGCACTTCCAAAGAGTGATAGGGGAACTTCCACCGTCTGCGTTTGATAAACTGCAACGCTGGCGGGAAGTTTACCCGGCGGAGATCATCCGGGCCGCCTTTGATGAAGCCGCCGAGAGCGGGCACCGGTCGTGGAAATACGTTGACGGTGTTCTGAAAGGTTGGCAGGCTGACGGTGTACGCACTCTGGGCGATGTAGCAGCCCGCCGGGAAGCCAGAAAAAAGCCTGAACAGCCGCAAGAAAGGGAATGGGAGGTACTGACTTGAATCTTCACAAGGTTTTATTAGGTGCAATTCTCATTAAGCCAGACCTTGCACCCTATTCGCTGCCGAATTTGGAAATTGAACACTTCCCGGCGGACCTTCGGCCAGTATTTGCTGCACTGTCTGGCCTTTGGAACGCAAAGGGCCAGTTAGACGCAGTGGAAGCATGCGCCCGCTACCCAGAGTTGCAGGCGTCCATCATGGAGTGTGTGGAGGAGTGCGAAGGTGAGTGCATCGCTATAACCCGTGATCGGGTAGAAGAGTGGACACAGCTTGTTCGGGAACAGGCGGCCTTAACCCAGTTTCAGAGTTTAGCCCTTCAGGCTGCTTCCAGCTTGACCTCTTTTTCAGACTTGTCCGACCTGTATAGCCAGATGGGTGAAGCCTTGACGTTTGACCGGGAAGCACAGGATTTTAAGGCCATTGGGGAGTTGGTAGACAGCTACATCCGCCGTCTGGATGAAAAGAATGTGTACATTCCAACTGGCATTGCCGTTCTTGACCGAAATTTGAACCTATCCCCCGGAAACTTGTTTATCATCGGCGGCCGTCCGTCAGCTGGTAAAACCGCACTTTCTTTGCAAATGGCCTGCGAACAGGCCCGACGGGGCTTTAGGGTCTGCTATTTCTCACTTGAAACCGACCCAGACACTCTGACAGCCCGCATCATTGCAAACCGCCTAGCGGTTCCTTTGGCCGATGTGAAGGCAAAAACTGTACCGCAGTCTGACCTTGACGATCTCGCAGAGCTGCGCAATCTACCGCTGTTCATCCGCTCTGCATCCGGTAAAGGTGTGGGATGGGTCAAAGCACAGGCCCAGCGGATGAAAGCACAAATTGTATTCATCGACTATTTGCAGCTGCTAACAGCCAGTAAAGCAAAGGACCGATACCAGCAGATCACATCTATTTCCATCGGGCTGCACGAACTGGCACAGACCACAGGCATCCTTGTGATAGCTCTGGCCCAGCTGAACCGCAATGCTGCACACGCATCTCCCAGCACCGCCGATCTGAAGGAATCTGGCCAACTAGAACAGGACGCAGACGCTATTTTGCTCCTGTCTGCCGACAAGGAACAGTATCAAACTATCCTCGCCAAAAACAAAGAGGGCCGTGTGGGCGAAATCCCCTTGACCTTCGATAAAACCCGCCAGCGTTTTCTCGCTGTCACCAGCGAACTGGAAGGGAGGTGAGTACATGAAACGCAATCCAAACCGCCCGCACCGCCGGGAACCGTACCACTACACCGCGGAAGGTGAAACATACATTGCCTGCATTTTGGCGATCCTGCAGCGCGGCCAAAGCATTCCGGTGAAAGTGTTGCAGATGGTTTACCGCATGCTGTTGCCATACGGCCCAAGTGGAGATACAAAGCGATGAACCGTAAAAACAAAAAAGCCGCCCTGTGTGTTACCAGCACACAGAGCAGCTCAGAGCGGGAAAGAATTGCAACGCCCTTCCCGCTCTCCATTTTACCACAACAAAAGCCAGAATGGAGGGGCAAACCATGAAAATTTTTGACATCCTGCCGCAGGGCGAGGAGCATGCGTTATCTGGCGGCGAGATTGACAAGCTGCTTGGCATCACACCGCGAGAGCGCCGCGCACAGGCTTCCCGTGAGCTGGCGCAAGGTCTGATGGTGCTTTACACGTCGGAGCCGCCCGGCGGCTATTTCCGTCCGTCTGACGGTGAGAAGGGCCGCGCAGAAATCAAGCGTTTTCGGGAGCGTGAAGCAGCCAGAGCGAGGGCGATCAATGAAAAAGTGAAAGCTGCTGACGCTATTTTGAAGCAGTGTGACGGTCAGACGCAACTTGAACCGCCGGGCGAAATCTAAAATTTTAGAAAACGGACAGGAATTTGTAAACACGGCTACGCGCGCGTATATCGTGTCCATAAATTCCAACCCGGCGGGTACATAAGGCCGCTGTCACTCTGCGTGGCAGCGGATTTTTCTGTGCCGGGGTCGTGAAATGCGACAGGGTCTGCTGGGATGGGGTAACAAAACGTTATACCATCGGGCAGCACTCACTTTCCCCCACAAGTGGAGGAAGATATGCTCAATTTTGAGCGCATCTTTCGGCACAACTGCCGAATATCGGTTACTAAAATTTTAGTACACGATTTTCCCCAGTTTTACGGGGAAGCCTCTCCATAAGTGGGGACGGCGTGCGCGCAGCTGTGCATGTTTCCCAGCTTGTTTGGAAAATTCTTCGCCACGGGTGGCGAAAACCGATGCACCTTCCCATTCGCCCACTTATGGGCGAAAAACGTGCCAGAAACGAAGCGTCGCAGCATGTTGCGATATTTTTCCGTTTTTTCGGAAAAACTCACGGCGCACATTTTTGATCTCCGTCCCCACAAGTGGGTATGCCTAAAAATGGGCATACCGGTACGTCGCGTTTTGCGACACCCCCCTGCCTCGCGTTTTACGAGGTGGAGCCGTGAGCTGGTGTTTGTTCTCAGCTGACACGACCTAAATTCGGGCGAGGCGAGCCAGACTCACCCTATCGCTTAAAGGGGGGGCGCATTTCACGACCCCCTTTGACGGCTGAAATTTAAGCCCTCCTGTCTAGTAGCGGATTTTTCCACCACTAAATAATACCCTCTGGCAGCTGAATTTTCAGCCGCCGGTTACATCCTGCTGCTTCCAGACGGTGCGTAACGAAACGGTACACACCTCAAGGTCGGCAAAACGCCGGGGTAGACAATACACTGCTGGTACTCCGTAAAACGCAGAGTACCAGTATACCCTGAAACGGGGTATACCTGTACCGCGTGAAACACGATATACCACCCGCCGACAGTCGATCATCCCAAAGGGGGCGGCGTTTCACCGTATACCTGTGCAGGTGATTTCCCGTCAGTGGGTAGATCAACCGCCCCGCTGCCCAATTTTACAACGTAGGGTGCCCCAAAGTAAGGCACCCTTGCAAGGGGTGAACGAATCGTTACCCCCCTCTGTCAAAACGGCAGTCCAGCCCGGCGGGGTATCGCGTTTCACGATAGCCCTAAACGGTGCGTCTGTTTCAGAACGTACCCCTACTCCGCATTTCACGGTGTAGGGGTGTTCCGTTTTGGAGCTCCTCTCTCGTAGCTGGTGGCCGAAAATCCGGCCGCCAAAGATCACAGCGCAGTTTTGCGCGCTGATTTTCAAGCCGCTGCACGTCCGCCGGGGTGTCCCCAATTTTGGGGAGACCTAGAGCATCCCGGCATTTTTCATTTGCATGCAGCATAAAAACGAACCGCTGTGCGCTTTTTCCATGCGGTCAAGTGTGATATAATAGGGATATAAACAGGACTTTTACAACGCTACCCGGATTGGCCAGACAATTTTGTCTCACCAATGAACCTGCGCAAATTTGAGCGGGTTGCAGGGGTGTGTCCCAAAATGGACAGCCCCTGCGGCCTACGCAGTAGGTGCCGGGAGCAGCCCCGTACCAAATGATACGCCCCTCAGAGCAAGCCTTTACGGCCTGCGGTTATTGGTTTCCGATTTTTGAGAAACCAATATTGGTCAAACACTTTTGTGCAACCAATGTTGGATGCTCATTTTTGAGCAGGCAATCTCGCTTTCCAGATCTGGAAAGCAAACGGCAGACAATTTTGTCCACCGTGCAACGCGGTCAAAAATGTCCGTGTTCAAAACCACTTCCCTGCATTGGGGTTATGGTCTAGGCCGATTTTTCGGCTCTGAGTGGGGTCTGCTCACTTTTGAGCATACTCCGGGTGTCGTTAATTTTAACGCGGTCCGGCGATGCACGCCTAGCTTTGGTCACTGTTTTGGTGACCGAGCCGATAAAGGGTGTCCTGTCAAGGTGGACGCCCCGGCGGAGAATACTGTCGCGGTTTGCGACACTATTTCACGGATAACAAAAATGTAACCCGTCTTGCAAAACTGTTATTTTGGCAGTTTTGTAACCAGCTGTGAACAAAATGTTTATCCCTTGTCGGTGTCTGATAGCAACCCTATTGCTCAAAAATGAGCGAAACCGCTTTCTTCCCAAAATGGAAGATAGGTTTTGCTTCTCAGATTTTGGAAGCGAGAGAATGTGATCTTTTCTCCACAAGTGGAGAATTTGCGGCAGAACGAACAAAAAGCTATCACACAAAATTGTGCAAAAGACTGTGCGGGCAGATATGCGCAAAACTACGCACATCTTTGTTCAGCGCTGAAAGTTCAGTTTTGATCGTGGCGGAATTTTCCGCCGCCAGCTGGCAGCGCAATTTTGCGCTACGAAAAGAACAGCCCAAAATTCGGCTTTCCGAGAAAACAGACATCCCCAGTTTTGGGGCGATGTGTCCAGTTTTGGCCCGATCTATGCGCCGCCGGGGTGCTCAAAGAGTTATTGGACAAAAATGTCCAAAACCTCCAAGCGGTGGTGAAGTGGCAAAAAGGGCCATTTTATGAACAGGTGGCGAACAGGTGAAAACAGACCTTTTCGCGGTGGGTGCACGGTGGAAATACAACGAGCTTGTACAGGCGGTCAGCAGGCGGTAAACAGGCGTTGAGCGGTGGGCAAGCGGTGGAAATACAGCGTTTCTATATAGACCGTGAAGCGGTGGTGAAGCCGTGAAAAATGGGCATTTGGGCAGTTCTGGATTTTACTCAAAATCAAGTAAAAGGTGGGTGGTGAATCGCCACCCGCTGCCCGTGACTGTGAAAATCTGTGCAAGCATAAAAAAGAAGTCTGTGCGGATTTGTGCGCCTTAAAAAAAGAGAGCGTCAATGTGCGCGTTTGTGCGCACTAAAAAAGGCGGGGTGCGTAGTTCGTTGACACGGCCACGCGCGCCCGCGTATCGTGTCCATAAATTCGTATTTGGAACAAGAATGCACAAAAATGCACACGAAAAAAGGAAGGATGCAGCAATGGAACAGAAACAGGCAAAGAACGACCAGCAGGCCACAAATGCGGCCCTTGCAGCTCTGGCAGCCGCCGGGAACGCCTTTGCTTTGGGCCAGCTGTGGGAAGTCAACAAGGGCTTTATCCGGCGGCAGCTGTGGCAATGGTTCGAGAAGAACAAGCCTGTTGCGGATAATGCGGGCCTGTCCTTTGAGGATTTGGTGCAGGAAGGGTATTTTGCGGTTGACTATGCAGCCAAGCACTACAGCGCAGAACAGGGCAGTTTTACAACGTATCTGAGCTATGCGCTGCTGAAGCAGATTCGCACCGCCACCTGTGGGGAGCACACACGAGGTGTCACCACTGAGGACGGTAGGCGCGTGGCCGTATCTGCAAACCCGTTGAACGAGTGCAGCAGCCTTGATGTGCGTCTTGATGAATCGGACGAAGGCAGCAGCACCAAAGGTGAAACCATCGAAGACCCGGCGGCTGTGCAGGCGTTCCAACAAGCAGAGAATGATATTTATACTGAAGAACTACATACAGCCCTTGAAACAGCCATGACGCAGCATCTGACCGAGCGGGAGGCAACTGTTTTGCGCAGTCGGTACTATGACGAAAAGAGCCTCCGGGCCGTTGGCGCAGAACTTGGTGTGCAGGCCGAGCGCGTGCGTCAGATCGAGGTTAAGGCAATCCGCAAAATGGAAGGACTGTCCTCTCTCCAACGCTGGCATGATGATATAATCACCACTAGAGCGTGGCACGGCGCTGGCTGGAACGCATGGAACCGCTATGGCAGCGTTCAGGAACGCACTGTAGAATACTGGGACGAACAGTTGAAGAAATACGAGGAGCATGTGCGCGAACTTGTCGAGAAATACGGAATCTCTGCCATCATCTGAACCATACACCCCGCCGGGCGAGGTGTAACACACTAGACTTTGAATCAAAGTCGTGTGCCCTTCGGGAATTTAATGACACGACACACGCCCGCGCATATCGTGTGAAAAAAATATTTCCGGCATTTCCGGAAGCCATAAAAAGAGGGCGACCAACCGTCGCAAGCAGTGCAGCCGTCTATACAAACGCTGCTCTTGCAAGCAATGGCCCTGTATATACATGGCCTTGCGTTGCAAGAACTTGTTGGGCAGCATCCCAAACCCTTTGACCGTGCAGCACCCGCCGGGCGCAGCACTTCAGCTGTGAGCATTTTGTTGGTGTCAACAAAATGTTTCCCGGCGGCGTACATCTTCGTGACACCACGAAAACATACCATCTTGCCACCATCGGCAAAATGGTCAATCACACAACACAGAAAGGAGCACAAACATGATTCACCTGATTAACGACTACTACATGACCGCAGATAAGAACAGCTACACCGTGGGCATTCCCGGCGAAATGAGCGACCGGCGCAGAGAAACCGGGAGAAACGCCGTTGTAATGCGTCAGGCGAGATTATTACACTACTCTTGCGCAAGCCGTTTCCTGCACGGCAGAATACGCCTTGCGTGACCGCATCGCCGCCGGGCAGGTTGATACCCTGACCGCTGCCGTTGATGAACTGCGCCGCATCAAGGCCGATATCATTGAAGCCGTGGGCGGTCGCTCTGAATCCTGATAGTAACCCGGCGGCGCAAACAATAACAGTATGAAGCAACTAACCAGAATCATTTTCGGCACCTCACGAAAATGGTAGTCAGCACAAAGCCCCCAGACCGTGACAGCGCACGTCTGAGGGCTTTTCTTGTTGCTTGTGGGTATTTTCCTTGCCGTGGCTCTATCCGCGCTCTGACGGCCCCCGGCGGGCTATCAATCGCGGTAGAACTTGCCCAGTGCTTTCAGCAGGGGCAGAAAGTCGTTGCAGATCTGCGCAGCCACATCCTCGGCGGTCTTTTCATCGTAGACGTGGGAAGTGATATTGCGGGCCGTGATGATCTTGTTCCATTCGTCCGCGTCCTGAATGATACCAGCGGCAAAGGCTTCTTTCAGCACGGCGCGCGGGGTGGCAATGGGCGTTGTGCTGCCCTGATCTTCCAGATACTCCTTGATGGACTTCCACGCCAGTTCCACAGTGAACTCAAACCGCTGGATAAGACCGTCACGGTAAAGGGCATCCTGCTGGCTCTTCTGGTAGATGGCTACAGCCTGTTCCAGCTGCGCCAGCGCGCTGATATAGTGTTCAATTTTCTGCAGCATAAAGGGTCACACCGTCCTTTTTGATATTTTCGATAAACGCCGGATTCATCCCGTCCGTAATATGCACGATGTCAAATTTCAGCAGCGTGGGCAGGTCCTCGCAGTCCATCCAGAAGTTTGCCCGGTTGTCCTCTGGCATCCCGTACACAGCCAGATCTATATCACTGTTGTATCGGTTGTCCCCTCTGGCACGAGAACCAAACAGCACGAGCCGCCGGGCACCGTGCTGGCGGGCGAGTGCTGCCAGCTGCTTATAAAGTTCTTCCATGCTCATTCCTCCCCGGCGGGTTCATCCAGCAGCTTCTTGACAAATTCCTCTGTGGAGCCAGTGAATCGTTCACCGCCGCCGTTGTCCAGTTCCTTGATAGCTTCTATGGTTTCAGCGTTCGGAATCTCATCGGGCACATACTCCAGCAGATCACCCGGCTGGCAGTCGAGCAAACGACATACCGTGTCAATCGTTTTCCATGATGCAAGCTCACCATGCCGCAGCTGCTGCAAGGTAGCCTGTCCCATGAGTTTATCTGTACGAATTTTGTTGGTGCTGTATCCTGCTGCCTTGAGCGCAGGCAGAATCCCCATTCTATACCGAATCATTCTAACACCTTCCTTTCTATGATTTATTTTACCGCCATTTTGCACTCTTTACAAGTGCAAAAAGTGACAGTTTCAGCACTCAATTCTTGTGCAATTCACCAATAGACTGCACCTCATTCAAGTGCTATAATAAAGACACAGCAAGGGAAGCACGACCGGAAGGCAAGGGGCGAAGTAAGAACCGGGAGCGCAAATACCGAGAGTTAGCTAAGTCAGTAACCCACTTCCCGATCAGCTGTATAAAAGAAAATGGCGCGGTGCCCATCGCCAAACAGTCACCACGCCAAACCCACAACAGGGTCAAGCCCATTATACAGGAGCTGACCCGCAAAGTAAAGCGAGGACAGTATGAAAAAGTACAATCTCTCCGAGATCATGCACAAGGCATGGAAACTGTACCGCAAGGGCGTGGGCAGCTTTGCCGAAGCCCTGCACCGGGCATGGAACAGCGCAAAGGCTGCCCCGGTCAACGCCCAGCGCATCGAGGAAGCCCAGCAGGCCGCTGGTGTGGCCGAGCCTGTGAACACTTGGGCAGGCTGGAAAGCCGCCGGGTACACGGTGGAGCATGGCGCAAAGGCCCTGTTTCAGGCGGTGCTTATCCACAGCAGCAAGGGGGACGGCCAGACCTACCGCGCATCGTTCTTCGGTGCATCGCAGGTGAAGCCGCTGGCGGCACAGTAACACGATTAGGAAGGCCCGGCGGGGGTCACCAAAAAGGTGACCCCTTGCCACCGGGAACAGATATAAGGAGGAAGCCACAATGAACGATATTCGAGCAATGATTCGGGAGCGCGGTTTGAAGCAGGAGTGCGTGGCAAGGGCGCTGCAGATCACTACCAACACACTGAACAAGAAGCTGAACGGAGAAGTTGAGTTCAGGCTTTGCGAAGCCAAAACGCTGGCAGTGCTGCTTGATACTAGCGTGGATGCCCTGTTCTTTGGCGATTTAGGCAGCCAGAAGGAGAACACGATTGATGCGATCAACACCCGGTTGCAGAAGGCAGCACCGGACAAGGTGCAGCTGGTGTGGATCTTCGCAAGCGGCATTATCAAAGCCTGAAGGGAGCGCAAGACAATGATTCTGACCACAAAACAAGTAGAAGCGCTGGACGTAGGAACCACAATTGGCCGTCTGGCTGACCTGAAGAATCTTCTTTTTATCATGGACAGCTGGATGAACAGTCGCGGCAAGGTGGACGAACTCAACCGGGAGACCGATTGCAGCAAGTACGATCTGGAAGCCCTCTGGCGTGAGCTACCCATGTATTACACACTTCTGTGGAGCATCATCGAAGCTATTGACAAGTCACAAGCCGAACTGATGGACACCGCAAAGACGCTGGATGAACTGAACATCCTGAAAGGGTATTAACCCCCAATATAGCACGAAGGCCCGCCCGGCTATACACCGGACAGGCTTTTTCTTTGCCTCAAACAGGCGATGAACAGGCGCAGCACCCGCCCCGCCGGGCATCCAGCACAAGGCACTCTGTAAGGCACACGGCAAGGCATTTTTTGAACCGTAAGGCACAAACAAGGCACATTCCAGCCGTTTTGGGGTCGTTGTAAAACAAGAAACCCCACGATTTACACCGCATTTTCAACGGTCAATCGTGGGATTTTACTTGGTGCGATGGAAGGGACTCGAACCCCCGGCCTACTGATTCGTAGAGGGCCTTTATACGAGTTTCAGCGTTTTCGGTCATCTAGTTTTATATAGATTCATCGTTGTTTTTATGCCTGTTCGTGCGTGGTCGTTTCACTTCTTTTCGATTCGATAAGGCACAAACAAGGCACATTCCAGAGAACATATCATCCCATAAAACGGACACCATGAGAAAAGCAAAAAGTTGACGGCTCACGAGGGCGGCAGAAACGCCCCCTGTGGGCCGTCTTTTGTTATGCGTGTGACTTTTCCTTGATACGGCTGAAAACGTCCGTCAGCGCGTCCGCTGCCGCCGCATCGCTGGAACGGATGAACCCGGCGTAAATGTCCGTGGTGGTGCTGGTCTTTGCGTGGCCCAGTCTGCCCGAAACCGTTGTGACAGGCACATGAGCCGCTATCAGCAAGCTGGCGTTGGTGTGGCGCAGGCTGTGGAAGTGAACCACCGGGAGATCATGGGCGGCCAGAAAGCCCGGAAACCAGCTTGTAACCGCGTTGGG
>ERZ808240.4428-NODE-4428-length-12468-cov-13.782083_pt1 | contig 12468 bp, 9 predicted proteins | sample MGYA00521084_ERZ808240 | MGnify/ENA primary metagenome ERZ808240 (study PRJEB31516, sample SAMN03275571) | gut metagenome | biome: mammalia-associated habitat; material: feces | host: Papio cynocephalus | place: Kenya | collected 2012-08-06 ... | reverse complement strand
CATCCCTGTGCGGAGTGCTTGAAAACCGACTGTCTCTATCGGGAAATCGGGTAAGATGGGATCCCATCGAACAGAAGGCGGGCCATGCGCAGCCGGACCGCCTTCCCGCAAATCGTTATTTTCTTTGGAAGATAATCGTCTTCCTTTTTAATGAACTATCAAACGGAGAAAACATATGCGAAAGAACATTTTAGATCGTCTGGGAAAGGAATGGATCTTTTTTGATGGAGGTACCGGCTCCATTCTGCAGCAGAAGGGTCTGCAGCCGGGAGAGCTTCCAGAAACCTGGAACCTGCTGCATCCAGAAGAAATCATTGACCTTCATCTCGGCTATCTGAAGGCCGGATCCCATGTCTATAACACGAATACCTTCGGTGCGAATCGCCTGAAGTTTCCAGAGAATCTCGATGCCATCGTCACGGCGGCCGTAAAGCTTGCGAAGGAAGCGCGCACCCGGGCGGGGCGGGAGGACGATGCCTATGTGGCCCTCGACATTGGCCCGACCGGAAAGCTGCTGGAGCCGATGGGGGATCTCTCCTTCGATGAGGCCGTCGATATCTTCGCAGAGATCGTCCGCATCGGTGCGCGGGAAGGCGCAGATCTTGTCCTGATTGAGACCATGAACGACTCCTATGAGGCAAAGGCGGCGGTGCTCGCAGCAAAGGAGAACTGTGATCTTCCGGTGTTCATCACCTGCGTGTTCGATGGCAGCGGCAAGATGCTGACCGGTGGCACACCGGAATCCATGGTGGCCATGCTCGAAGGTCTCGGCGTGGATGCGCTCGGCGTGAACTGCTCTCTCGGACCGGCACAGATGATTCCGATCGTGGAGCGTCTCGTGAAAGCCGCCCATGTACCGGTCATCGTCAATCCGAACGCCGGACTTCCGAAGTCCGTCGATGGGCAGACCGTCTACGACGTTGGCCCGGAGGAATTCGCCGGCTACATGAAGCGCATCGCAGAGCTCGGGGCCGCCGGTGTCGGTGGCTGCTGTGGCACGACGCCCGACTATATCCGTGCGGAGATTGCGGCTGTGCGTCCTCTTCCGCTTCTGCATCCACAGGGGCCGACGAAGACCGTCATCTCCTCCTTCTCCCGCGTGGTGGAAATCGGCGGAGCGGCCCGTCCTGTCATCATTGGCGAGCGCATCAATCCGACGGGCAAGAAGCGCTTCAAGCAGGCGCTCATCGACCATGACATCGATTACATCGTCGACCAGGGCCTCCAGCAGGAGGATGCGGGCGCGGATGTCCTCGATGTCAATGTCGGCACACCGGAAATCAATGAGGTGGAGCTGCTCGACGAGGTCCTCTGCCGTCTGCAGAGCGTGCTGGCGCTGCCACTTCAGATCGACACCTCAAATCCGGTGGCCATGGAGCGTGCGCTTCGGCACTATAATGGTAAGGCACTCATCAACTCCGTGAATGGAAAAGAGGAGGTCATGGCCGAGGTCTTCCCGCTGGTGAAGAAGTACGGCGGTGTCGTGGTTGCACTGGCGCTCGATGAAGGCGGTATTCCGGACAATGCCGACGACCGCATCCGCATCGCGAAGAAGATCTATGACACAGCCGCAAGCTACGGGATCCGCCCCGAGGACATTGTCATTGATGGTCTCTGCATGACCGTTTCGAGTGACGCACGCTCCGCCCTCGTGACGCTGGAAACGATTCGCCGCATTCGGGATGAGCTTCACGGCAGCAGCATTCTCGGCGTCTCGAACATCAGCTTCGGTCTTCCGGCCCGCGAGCTGATCAATGCCTACTTCTTCGAGATGGCCCTTCAGAATGGACTCTCCTGTGCGATCATCAACCCGAACAACAAGACGATGATGCAGGCGTACCGTGCCTTCTGTGCGCTCACGGATCAGGACGAAAATTTCCAGAGCTTCATCGGTGCCTACGCGAACTACAAGTCCCCGGACAAGCAGGTGAGCGATGCGTTAACCGCGTATAAAACCCGTGCTCTGGATGCCCTCGGCGTTTCCGCCGGAGACCTGCAGGCCTCCGGCCGGCCCATAGGGAGCAGCTCTCCGACGACCATCAGCGGCGCCGCCCAGAATGAGCAGAGCGCTGGCGTTTCCGCAGCGCAGACCGCCTCCTCTGCCACAGGCGCTTCTGGAAAGTCCCGTCTGGTCGAGGCCATTGAACGAGGGATGGCGAAGCCTGCCGCGGAAGCGACACGGGAGGCACTCCTCACCCGAAACGCCCTCGATATCATCAACCAGGACCTCGTTCCAGCGCTCGATGTCGTCGGACAGGGCTTCGAAAAAGGGACCGTCTTCCTGCCACAGCTTCTCATGGCGGCCGAGGCCGCGAAGGCGGCCTTCGCGGTCGTGAAGGAATCCATGTCTTCGGATGCACAGGAAACCAAGGGGCGCGTCATCCTCGCCACCGTCAAGGGCGACATCCATGACATCGGAAAGAACATCGTGAAGGTACTGCTCGAGAACTACGGCTATGACGTCATTGATCTCGGAAAGGATGTGCCACCGGAGACCATCGTGGAGACGGCCCTGGCCGAAAACATTCGTCTGGTCGGTCTCTCCGCCCTCATGACCACAACCGTCGTGAACATGGAGGAAACCATCCGTCAGCTTCACGAAAAAAAGCCGGACTGCCGCATCGTCGTCGGCGGTGCCGTCATGACGCAGGAGTATGCTGATCAGATCGGTGCGGACTGCTATGGCCGCGATGCCATGACCACGGTCCGCTATGCAGATTCCCTCGCCGAGAAGGGGGAGCTGTAGCGTTTCCTATCCGATCCGTAAAGCAAGTGAAAAAACGCCACCGAAAGACTTTTCGTCCCTCGGTGGCGCTTTTTATTTTTATTCATCCTCCGTGCCGCTGACATCCTCCTCGTCAAATGCGTCATCCTCAAGGTCCTCGTCATCCTCTGCATCATTGAAGATGGTCTCATAGTAGCCTGCGGTTTCGAAGCCATCATCCTCATGATCTGAAAGGAACCACTGCATGAGCGCCGCATTTTCGTCGTGCTGCCCATCGAAGCGGTCATGCACATAGAACAGGGATAAGGTATCCCCGGAGAGCTCCATGCCTGGGATCTTATTGTGGAAGGTCTCGAGCAGAGTCCAGAGTGGCAGCTCCTCGTCATATTCGATGTCCAGGAGGAGCACATCCTTCTTATCCGGATTATAATAGCAGTGTATCAGATCACCGACGCTGTCCTCCCCGAAAAGGTCCATGAAGACCTGTCGAATCGCCTTTGCATTCATATCCTCGGCATCATTCAGGTACTGCCGCGGGTTTTCGATCGTCACATGGTAATACTGGAAGGCCTCGTTCTTCAGCTCGAGAAACTCGAGCGTATCCGCGAGCGCCGTCTCGACCGTCACATTGTTCTGCTCCGCATAGGAACGAAGAATGTTCATATATTCATCTGGAAATTCCATTTTTATACTCATATTCTACCTCTCTTCTCCTCCATGATCTGCCGCGTCAGGAGCACACCCAGCAGCATACCGTAGGCAAGGAAGCCAAGCGCTCCCATCAGCTCCGCCGGAATCCGCCGTTTCACCGGGATTTCGAACTCGCCCCCGGTTTTACTGATGAGCCCGATCTCTCCATCCGAAATGAGATAGGCCTCGCCATACAGCATTTCCTTCCGGGTGCGGGTGTCCTTTCGAATATAGGCGCCATCCGTGAGGCAGTAGAAGGACTCTCCCATGCTGTCTGGATAGGTAATATCCTGATACAGGCGCTTGCCATCGAGCACCGCATCGATCGTCTGATTATAATGTGGGATGACCTTCGTTTTCGTGAGCCCAAGTCCCGTGAGGAAGCGCTGGTACTGCGGATTCACGGCCTCGCCTTCCTCCTCTGGCTGAGCATACACGACCTCCGCGCAGTTCATCGTTCCAGCGCTGATGCCGATGACAATGCCTCGAAAATGCCGTAAATGCTCCCGAAGTCGAAGCTGATGAAACCAGGCATTTTCCGTCGGCACATGTCCACCGGCGAGAATCACCACATCAAAGCGATCGAGCATCTCCACGATCTTCGGCTCACGACGATCCAGTACATCGATGGAATCCATGGAAAGCCCGGAGCGGTTGAAGCACTCGAGGTAGCTCTTTGCCATCGCACTGTTGAAGCGCGCCTCATCCGGCTCGGAGGCGATGAGGACCGCTTTACTGTGGGGCTTCCAGTCCGCCTTCAGGCGATCCACAAAATGGTTTTTATTGCTGAGCGGCTCGGGCCGCCCCGTCGCCCGGTTGATGCCCCCAGGCGTCGATGTCATATATAAAATCATGCACTCTTCTTTCTCGGGCATTCACCCGTCGGTTTTCGCAGGATTTCAGAAAGCTTTCCCTCTTCTGCACGTCTTCTCACCCCGCCGTTTTCCGGTCGCTCCCGTGCGTCTCTGCATTGCCCTCGTTACTTCTGTGTACGTCTATTATAAATCATCTGAACGAGGCGTGCGATGAGAACATTTCCACCAAGAATCACCACGATCCAGAAAATGGTTTTCCAGAGTGGCTGCTCGTACACGTGGAAGAAGGAGTACGGTCCCACATAAAGCCTTGAGATATTGAGCGCAAAGACCGGAATCGCATAAGCGATGGTCGCCAGCAGCGCTGCGATTGGCGCCCAGCTCGGCAGCTTCTGTCGCGGCTCTGTCTCGAGTCCGAGGAAAATGTACAGCGACAGGAGCGGTGCACCCAGGTGATTAATCAGATGCGTTCCCTCCAGGAACATCGCATGATAACCGTCCTCCGGTCCCAGTACGAGCAGTACCACCACGAAGGTCACCAGAAGACAGCAGGTCGTCACATAGCGCAGGAGCAGCAGCCAGGTCGGGATCGTCACTTTCTTCGTTTCATCCTTCTTATAGTTTCGCATCAGAAAGGTGGAAACGAAGCCATTGGTCTGCCCCTTAAAGATGATGGGCAGCATCACAAGCGTAAACAGCGCGCTCACCACAAGACAGAGCAGATTCGAGTCCTCCGTATAGTGAATCAGCATGCCCATGCCACGCTTTCCATACGCAAAATTCGTATCGATCATCTCGAGCACGACGAGGACGATATGTAAAAACAGTGCCGTTCTTAATTTCTTATTTTCCATTCTTCTCCTATCTCATTCCATCCTGTATGAACAGGCATCCTTGCCATTCAATCCTTCTTTTATCCTGTATTACCGTAGGCTGGCAACGCAGGCAGACGCCCTTAAAACAGCAGCATCCGTGTCGTATGCGCATCGAAGGTCACGGTCTTCACGCCGGTCGTTTCGATCTGGTAGAGCGCATTGGCCGCCAGATGCTCCGCCGCCTGCTCGAGGTCGCGGCAGCCCGTGTCATTTCGATACTTCTCGAGAATCACGTCAATCGCGCGATCCTCCACGACACACTCCTCCGGTCGCATGCCCATGCGCTTCAGCACCTTCGGGAGGGAGAAGCGCTTAAAAATCGTCCGCTTCTCCTCCGGGGTATAGTCCGGGATGTCAATGACGGCGAAGCGGCTCATGAGTGGTGCGCTGATGCGGCTCTTGTCATTCGCGGTCGCCACCGGGTACACGCCCGAGGTCGGAATGCGGCATTCGATGTAGTTGTCCGTATAGCCAATGTTGTCGAGAAGCGTCAGCAGCGCATCCGCCGGGTTTCCGTTGATGCTGTTCTGATCCGCCTTGTCGAGCTCATTGATGATGAAGACCGTATTGCTTGCCCCGCTCTGCGAGAAGGCCTCCATGATACGGCCGGGCTTTGCATTGGCATAGACACGGGGACTGCCAGTCAGTGCCTCCGAATCATGGATCGCACTCATGTCAAGGCTCGTCCATGGGAGCCGCAGAATCCGTGCCACTGCATACGCAAGCTGGGACTTGCCGATACCGGCCGGGCCGGCCAGCAGCAGGCCATAGGACGGCAGGGTATGCGTCCGATTGATCTGAATGATGGTCTCCATAATGCGCTGCTTCACGCGCTCAAGGCCATAGAGCTCCTCGTCGAGGATGGCCCGTGCCTTGACGGGATCAATGGACTCGAAGTAATCGCCCTTCCACTGAATGTTCAGCACCATCTGAAGGGCACGCTCGGCATGACGCCGCTCCTCCGGGCTGATCGTGCTCGAGCGGATCGTCGCGACGTTTCGTTCTGCCCAGGCGCGCATGTTTTCCGGCAGGGTCTGACCTGCACAGGCCAGATAGTTCAGCATGGAATTGAGATCGGTGATCGGCGTCAGCCCCGGGTTCTTTCCTTCCCGTTCCTCGGCGTCAAACGCGCTCTCCTCCGCACTCTTCTCCTCCGGTGCCCGGCTCTCAAGAAGGCGCTCGATCACGAGCTGCAGAAAGCTGTCCCGCTCGGTCTGTATACGCGTCCCATCTGAGCTGACCGCCTGCATGCGATACACGGCATATCCGGCTTCTGTGTGCTCCCCCGAAAGGCGCAGGGACACATGGTTTTCCCCGAGCCACTGCTCGAGGGCGACGAAGCGCCGATCAATCTCGAGGATCGAAAGACTTAAATCCTGGCCATCCTTGTCGCGGCCACTGACATTGGCCTCCACCTTCCCATCGGTCCACGCAAAGGCCGTGCCACGGACCGGATTCAGGAACACACCGACTGCATGCTGCGGCAGCTTCTTCGTCGGGTCCGCGAGGGTCAGGATCGGATGCGCGGCATCGCTTTCTCCGTTCGTACAGGTCCGAAGTGTCCAGCTCGCCGACGTTTTCACCCCGGCGGCCTCCTCTTCACGGGCCTTCGCCTCATCCTCCAGCTGGTTAAAATCAAACATGCGATCCGCCATGCTACTCTCCTTCTATATTATTCATGTATGCCATAAAGTAATGCATTTACAATGCAGGCGGCGATGTTCGAGCCGCCCTTCCGCCCGCGTGCGACGATCCACGGAATCTCGCTGATCGGCGCCGTTTCCTCCGCGAGGCTGAGAATCAGCTCCTTCGCCTCGACGACATTGACGAAGCCGACGGGCACGCCAATGATGCCAGCGGGGTGCAGTCCGTGATCATGAATCAGCCGATAGAGCTCGATGAGCGCTGTCGGCGCATTGCCAATGGCAAAGATCAGTGGCCGGTCCTGAATGCGCGCCGCATGCTCCATGCTGATGACGGCGCGGGTCACCCCACGTTTTTTCGCTTCAATCGCCACCTTCGGGTCCGCCATGAAGCAACGCGTGTCGCCACCGAGTGCGCTGAGCGCCTGCTTTCGGATCCCGGCGCGCGCCATCTCGGTGTCTGTCACCACGAGGGCCCCGGCTGCGAGTGCCGCCCGCATCTTCTCCACGGCGTGATCGGAAAACTGCAGATTCTCTGCATAGTCAAAATCTGCGGAGGTGTGAATGCAGCGCCGAATGATCGGGGCCTCCATCGGATCCAGGTGGATGTGCCGATGTTCCAGCTCCGCCTGAATCAGCGCCATGGACTGCCGCTCAATGTCCTTCGGCTCGATATGTTCCAGTTTGATTTCCACGCCGTGCTCCTTTCTCGCTTCCTTCTATACGCCTCGATGCCGCCATGCAGATTCTGTTCATCCCGTGCGTTCCTCTTTATTTCGCTTTTCAGCGGATCCCTCGTCCCTACTTTTCCACCCCGACACGGGCCCTGGTCCCATGATCATAGGGATGCTTTTCCTTTTCCATATGGGTAATGTAGTCGGCCATGGAACGGATCGTCACATCCGGGTTTCGTCCCGTCAGAATCACCTCGATGTTTTCCGGAATCTTGAGCAGAAAATCGTGTACGAGCTCCCGGTCGAGAAGATCGGCATTCAGCGCATCCAGAATTTCGTCAAACACGAACAGGCCTCGAATCTCCGGCTGCGCCGGTTCCTGCTTCACCACACTGATCTTCGCCTTCCGCGCCCGTGCGGCCTCCTGTCGCCGTGGCTCCGCCTGCAGCGTAAGATCCATGATATGCACTGCGCGGCAGAACAGCCCATCGGCTTCCTTTCGTGTTTTTTTCTTCTCCTCCTCCGTCATCCGGAAGGTAAAGCCGAAGCAATGCTCCGGCAGCAGCACGAGCACCCCGGGGATTTTTTCCAGCGTACTGATTTCTCCCGACATGCCATCCTTTAAAAACTGGCAGAAGACCACAGGCACACGATGCCCGGCCGCACGCACGGCGGCCCCGATGGCGGCTGTCGTCTTCCCTTTTCCATTGCCGTGGTAGATTTCAATCATGCTCTTTTCCCGCTGCCTTTTCCAAACGTCATTTCATAGATTTTTTCGAGGTCGAGCGACGCTCGAAGCGCCTGGCTCAGCTTCTGAAACTGTACTTCCTTGAATGCTTCATAGTTTACGACCTCACGCCCCTCCGGGTCAATGCCTTTCCGTCGACAGGCCTCGTCGATGAAGCTCTTCCGCAGCCGGTCCTGATCGAAAAAGCCATGTACGTAGGTGCCGAAGACATTGGCCTCCTGTGCATAGCGGCAGGAGATGCCCGTCCTTTCCATGGTCGTGCGCCCCATGTGGATCTCATAGCCGATGGCCTGCAGCCCATTCAGCGCGGCGAAATCGCCCTTCAGTCCCTCCAGCGTGAGCTCCGTCTGCGTTCGTGCCTTTTCCGCCTCAAATTCAGTATGAATCGGCAGGAGTCCGAGGCCCCGGGCATGGGCGCCCGTCGGGCCTTCCACACCCTCCAGGTCGATCACATCACGTCCCAGCATCTGGAAGCCGCCGCAGATGCCGAGGATCCAGGTTCCCTTCGCGTGCTTCTGCAGAATCTTCGCCTCCAGGCCCGTGCTTCGAAGCCAGTCGAGGTCCCGAATCGTACTCTTCGTTCCCGGCAGGATGAGGACATCCGGGTCCCCAAGCTCATGCACGCTCGAGACATAACGGACGGAAACGTTCGGCTCGGTCGCGAGTGCCGTAAAGTCTGTAAAATTACTGATGCGTGGAAGACGGATCACGGCGATATCGAGGCCCTCGGTAGCCGCCTGCTTCTCGAGTGCCGTGGACAGAGAATCCTCGTCCTCGAGTGCCACATCGAGGTAGGGCACCACGCCGAGCACCGGTTTTCCGCTCCGCTCCTCCAGGATCTCGAGGCCTGGGTCCAGGATGGTCTTGTCTCCACGGAATTTATTGATGAGGAGACCCTGAATGCGCGCCCGCTCCTCCGGCTCCAGCAGCTCGATCGTGCCGAGGAGCTGGGCAAACACGCCGCCGCGGTCAATGTCTCCGACGAGCAGTACTGGCGCATCCGCGATTGCGGCCATACCCATGTTCACGAGATCATCCTCGCGGAGATTCACCTCGGCTGGGCTTCCAGCTCCCTCGATCACTATGATGTCATACTCTGAAGCAAGCGACGCATACGTTTCCCGTACCATCGGAAGCAGGGCCTTTTTGTTTCGATAGTACTCCCGGGCGGTCATATTGCCCTGCGCCACGCCACGCACGATGACCTGCGAGCCGACATCCGTCGTCGGCTTGAGAAGAATCGGATTCATCCGTACGTCCGGGGCAATGCCGGCGGCCTCCGCCTGCACGACCTGCGCACGCCCCATCTCGAGGCCATCCTCCGTGATGAAGCTGTTGAGCGCCATGTTCTGCGCCTTAAACGGAGCGACGCGGTAGCCATCCTCGTGAAAGATGCGGCAGAGGCCGGCCACGAGGAGACTCTTCCCGGCATTCGACATCGTGCCCTGCACCATGATCGCATGCGCACGCCCCTCCGTTTTCCTGGACACCGAGACGCGGTCCGTGCGCAGCGGGTGTACTGGAGCAGCAGGCGTGGGTACCTGCTCTGGAAGCGCCGACATGATGCTGCATTCCTGGGTGAACGCGCGCACTGTGCGCACAGACTGCGCTCCCGAAAGCCGCTGCCAGCGCCGTACAAGCTCCAGATTCTCTGCATGTGTTCGCACGCAGATACGGTAATAGCGATCATCCAGGCCATCATAGTTCCCACAGGCACGGATCAAGACACCCTCTTCAAGGAGAAGTGCCTTCAGATCCACGCTTTCCTCTGTCGGACAGGCGCTCTCCCTCGACAGGTGTTCCGAAGTCTCTTTCGCCTCCTGTTCCATCCTCTCTGCCGCGCGCTCTCTCCGAAGCTTTCCAGAGATCCGAAACAGAATAAAATTCGCATCCGATTCCGGCGCATAAACCTTCTCGACATACGGGAGCGTCGGAAGCACGCGAACGAGAAAGGCCCGCTCCTCGTGCACCACTGTGCATGTTTTTTCGACGAAGTTTTCCTCTTGAAGGGCTGCAACCCCGGCGCGCTGTGCCGGAAGATTGATCTCCCATGGAGTCATCGTCGCCTGCACACTTGCCGTAAGCTCCTTCGCTCGCGTCAGCATGTAGCCGAGGCGTAAGCCCGGCATGCCATAGATTTTTGTGAAGGCACGCAGCACCACGAGGTGTTCGAAATCCGAAAGGAAGGGGATCATGCTGGCGGCATGCTCGTCGGAATACGTGGTGGCCGCAGGCACCGCACCACGCCCTGTGGATATGCGCTGGTCAGCCACTACAGATTCCTGCGTTCCTGCCATAGTGACATCCGAACGAAGAAACGGAAGGAAGCACTCATCCACGATGAGATAGAGGCTCCGCTCCTCACAGGCCATCGCGATGCGATGAAGGCGCTCCGAGGGAATCCCGTTTCCATCCGGATTATTCGGATTACATAAAAAAACCGCGGAGCCCACAGGTGCCGCCTCAATGCCACGAAGGAACGCCTCCTCTACGACATCGGTAAAGGCGAAGTCGTCCGCCTCCGAGAGATGGATCGGGCAGAGCTCTGCCCCCACTCGTCGAGCCGCCACACTGTACTCTGCAAAGGCAGGTGCCGTTACAAGCACCCGTGCTGGGCGAAGCACCTGCATCAGGCGGTAGATAAGGTCCGCCGCGCCATTTCCGAAGGTGATCCACTCGGGCTGTACGATATTCATTGGGTTCGTACGCGTAGACGCCACGTCCATTCCTGCACCAGCGCTGGTTGTTGCAGGCCGTACGTTTGTGTCGGCATGGACTTCTGAGGCAGGCTCAGCGGACCATTTCTTATTTATAAACGAAACCACGGCGTCCCGGAGCTCCTCGACCTTCCAGTCCGGATAGGCCGTGCTCTCGTCGACGCCGTGCTTCGCCGCTTCGGATGCGCTCTTCGGCATACCGAGCGGATTAATATTGACAGAATAATCAAGGTCGATCCTGCGGCGATAGACATCGCCGCCATGCAGATAGTTCATTGTCGTCTCCATCGTGCGCTGCTCCGGTTTCTCCTCGTCCATACGTTTCCCCGTAGCTCCCGAAAGGCCCGCGCTCCATTGTCTCTCACCGACGCATATTCTACAGCCGTGTCTTTTTTCCGTGCCTTAGATCCAGCCGGTATACAGCATCACCGTCCGCATGATCATGATGCCAACCACATAGATCATGAACACACTGAGGTACATGACGCGGTTCGCCGTTTCAATGTCCTCCGGCGTGATGTCTCGCTTTCGATCACCGATCGTCGGCTTATGCACGAGCTTTCCGAAGTAATATGCATCCCCGAGGAGCTCCACACCGAGGGCTCCGGCCATGGCCGCCTCCGTCTGACCAGAATTCGGGCTCGTGGACTTTCGGGCATCCCGATGCCAGATACGGAAGGCTCCCTTCCAATCAAGGCCCAGAAACATCGCCGCAAGGCACATGAACAGTGCTGAAATACGGGATGGGATGAAATTGCAAAGATCATCAAGGCGTGCGGCAGCGGTACCGAAGTACTGATACTGATCATTCTTATAGCCGATCATCGAGTCCATCGTATTCACGGTCTTATAGAACCAGCCACCAGCCACACCGAAGATCATCATGAAAAGGAGCGGTGCCACGACACCATCGGAAGCGTTTTCTGCTACTGTCTCGACCGCCGCCTTTGTCACGCCGCCTGCATTGAGCCGCTTCGTGTCACGCCCGACGATCATGGAAACTGCTTCGCGTGCCTCCTTCAGATTCTTTCGCTTCAGTGCCTCATACACCTTCATGGACTCCTTCTTCAGCTGCTTCATCGCAAGCATCTGATACGCCAGGAAGGCATCGATCGCCCAGGTCAGGGTCTCACCGAACATCGTCGCAATCTGATGGATAATGAGTGGGATAGCGGTAAACACCACGAGCATCACGATCACGAGAATCGCGCCCGCAAGCTGCTTCCTTCCCCTGTCCTCCTCGGGTGCATCCGAAAGATGAAATAGGTGTCGAAGAAATTTCTCCAGTCCCTCAATGCCACGCCCCATCGCCATCACCGGATGAAACCAGTTGTGAGGGTCGCCGAAAACCAGGTCCACAATCAGGGCCATGATCAGTATCATGATGCGCTCGTACATGCCTACTCTCCCAAAAACAGAAATTGGAATTATTGTAGCATAAACGGAAGCAGAACGGAACACACATAGGGAGGGTCGAGGTTCCTGAGATCAATGTTTATTCCGTCTCAAATCCAACCATCACGGAGCCCGGCTCGGCATAATAGCAGCAGAGCGCCCGTTCCTTTTGAATCACAACCGGAA
>ERZ808240.4426-NODE-4426-length-12481-cov-7.344359_pt1 | contig 12481 bp, 7 predicted proteins | sample MGYA00521084_ERZ808240 | MGnify/ENA primary metagenome ERZ808240 (study PRJEB31516, sample SAMN03275571) | gut metagenome | biome: mammalia-associated habitat; material: feces | host: Papio cynocephalus | place: Kenya | collected 2012-08-06 ... | reverse complement strand
AAGAAAGGAAACTGTTCTAATTCCTGTTCCTAAGATGGAATTTAGAATACAAGATTTAACATTGGATGATGTTGCTAGAGCATGCAAAGAGGCAATATCCCCAATGATTTACCCTAGTATTCAATTAATTGAATTGGATGGATTAAAATGCATAAAAGTTGATTTTAAAGGAACCGAACAACCTTACTCGTCGTATGGAATTTATTATAAAAGAATCGTTGATCGTTCAGAAAAGATAACTCCGGAAGAATTGAAAAATATTATGGCATCAACAGATTATTCTTCTAAATGGGAAAACAATCTTACCAAATATGGTCTTGAAGCAATTGATAAAACTGCTCTTCTATCATATTACGAAAATTCCATTGCATGTGGAAGATTGGAACCATTACAGAAATATGATGAAAAAGAACTTTTAATAGGATTAGGTCTTTTAGAAAATAACTTTCTGACAAACGCAGGATTCTACCTTTTTTCAAATAAAAAGCCTGTAGTTTTAAAGCTTGCAACATTTGTAACGGATGAAAGAATAAATTTTTCTGACATCAGAAGAGTTGAAGACAACATCTATAATCTAATAAGATATGCCAATTCATATATAAAAGAAAAAATGAATTGGAGAGTTTCACAAGGCTCTGGAACTTCAAGAATAGAAACGCCTGAAATACCTTTAGATGCTTTGAGGGAAATAATTGTAAACTCATTTGCACATGCAAATTATAGGGGCGTTACCGAAAACGAGATTGATATAACTCCTTCTCAAATTGAAATTTATAATCCTGGTGAATTCCCAATCAACTTAAAGCCAGAAATGTTTGTTGAATCCAAAAGAAAAAGTTATCCGAGAAATAAAGTAATCCTAAATACTTTATATAAATGTAAAGATGTTGAAATGTTTGGAAGTGGATTCAAAAAAGTCTTTTCTTCTTGCAAACAACATGGTGTTAAGTTTGGCTATGAATCTAATGAAGATGGATTCTCGTTTGTTTTTTATAGAGACAATGTCACTTTAAATGTCACTAATAATGTCACTTTAAACATAGCCAAGAACCTTTTGGCTAATGATCATAAAGTTTTAGAAGCTTTAATAGATAATCCTAATCAAACAAGAGAAAATATCGCATCTAAAATTGGAATCACCAAAAGGACTGTTCAAAGATGTTTGGATAGACTAGTAAAATATGGCTACATAATTAGAATTGGAGCAAAAAAGAAAGGATATTGGGAAGTGATAAAAAGAAGTTAACTCTAAAATACGCAAAGATGCTCGAATAAAATCACACTTTTTTAACAAAAAAATCTCAGTTATTCACTGAGACCTTTTTAGCTTTTGGCTATTTAGTTTTTAACGAGCCTTACTACCTACCAAGATTTATGTTCCAGTATGAATAGTCATACCGAAGCAATCACCTACTAGATAGAGGTTCGGCAATAAACCGATTGGTGAGCCATTGATAACCAAGATCTTCATTTTCTTCTTCCATGGCGAAAATTTTAGACCATGCCTGCTTCCCTTAAAAGGGAAAGGAAAGCATCCTTTTCTTTTTTGTTCTCTTGGACCATCTTTTTGCTTTTCTTCTTTTTAGAAAAAGAAAGCAGGGATAATTTCCTAAAGAAGCAAAAAAATTTGCTATAGTGAGTGGAAAATTTCTTATTCGCAAAAGGAGTCAACGATGAAAAAATGTCATCTTATCTGTAACGCCCATATCGACCCCATTTGGCAATGGGAATGGGAAGAAGGCGCAAGCGCTGCTTTAAGTACTTTCAAAGCGCGGCCAGCCTCATGGAAAAACACCATTACATCTTTAACCATAACGAAGTCTCTCTTTACCAATACACGGAAGAATACGCCCCTGCTCTGTTCCAGGATATCAAAAAGAAAGCGAAAGAGGGTTCTTGGCACATCATGGGAGGATGGTATCTCCAACCGGATTGCCTTTTGCCATCGGGCGAAGGGATCGTGCGACAACTTCAAACAGGGGAAATCTACTTCCTTAAGAATTTTGGCTATTGGCCCAAGACAGCCGTCAATTTCGATCCTTTCGGCCATAGCCGAGGCCTCGTGCAAATTCTTAAGAAATGTGGGCAAGATAGCTATATGTTTATGCGCCCTTACCCCTTTCAATTAAAGCTCCCAGCCGAAATCTTCCTTTGGGAAGGCTATGATGGATCGGTTATCAAAGCCGCCCGCACGAGCTCTTACAATAGCGACTTGGGACAAGCCGCGAAGAAAATCGAATGGGACATCCAAGAAAGAAGCCCAAAGGAAGAAGTGACCTTTTCTTGTTGGGGCGTAGGCAATCATGGCGGCGGTCCTAGCGACAAAGACCTTTACGACATCGAAAAACTTCAAAAAGAAAGAAAGGATATCGAAATCGTTCATTCAACGCCAGACGCTTTCTTTAGCGAAGTAAACCCCAAAGAAACCTTCGATAAGAGTCTTATCTCTTGCATGGTAGGCTGCTATACCTCAATGACGGGGATGAAACAAGCTTATCGGACGCTCGAAAGAGAACTCTATAGCACTGAAAAAATAGCCACCCTCGCCTTTTTGGAAGGCAAAATGGAGTATCCTACGAAAGAATTCAACGAGGCAACCGAAGACATGCTAAACGTTGAATTCCACGACATCCTTCCGGGTTCCATGATTCAAGCGGGCGAAAACAATGGGCGCATTTATTCGGATCATGCACTCCATATCCTCAACAAAATCCGTGCCAAAGCTTTCTTTTCTCTCTTAAAAAGGGGAAGAAGTCGCCAAAGAGGGAACCTATCCTATCTTCGCCTATAATCCCAAAACCTACGAAAGCACCCAACTTTTGGAGTGCGATATGTCGATACTTAGAAACGACGCGAACGCGCCAGACGCGTCAAGAATTCTTATTTACGACGAAGAGGGGAATCTTTTGCCCTCCCAAAACGTCAAAGAATCGAGCAACTTGGCTTTGGATTGGCGAAAGAAGGTCGTTTTTAAAGCGAAGCTAAAACCATTAGGCCTTACCCGTTTCACCGCGATGACCGCCCCCAATAAACATCGAGAGTATCCTTTGGACCAAGACATAGTTTTCGATAATGGGAAAAAGAGGGTCGTCATCTCTTCCAAAACGGGACTTATCGAGAGTTATGTTCTTGATGGCAAGGAATATGCCGAAGGACCTCTTTTTAGACCTATGTGTTACGAAGACTACGAAGACCCCTGGGGCATGAATTTCGATCACGTTGGAGAAAAGCCTCACCCTTTCGCTTTCTTAAAGAAACCCGATGGCGTTTTTAGCGGTCTTCACTCGTTAGAAGTCATCGAAGATGGCGACATCTATTTGGAAGCAGAAGCTTTCTTTGGCGATGGGAATACCCGCTTAAGACTTGGCTATCGCATCGAAAAGGAAGGACCTGGCGTCGATGTTGATGTAACGCTCTTCCCTAACGAGATCAATAAAGCCTATAAGCTTGATATCCCTTTAAAAGGCAAAAGGTATATTGGTGAGCAGATATTCGGCTACGAAGAGCTTTTTGAAGATGGAAGAGAATGCGTTGCCCATGATTTCCTCGCCTTAAAAGAAGAGGATGAAAACTATCTTGAGATTCTTACCCCAGATTCCTTCGGCTCTTCCTATAGCGGTGGCGTCATCCATCTGACCCTTTTAAGAATGGCCACTTATTGTGCCCACCCCATCTCGAAAGATAGGCCTTTAGTTCGCCCGAACATCTTCATTCCGAAAATCGACCAAGGAGAAAGACGGTTTAGGTTCCGTCTTGTTCTGGCAAAAGAGCAAGAACTCAAAAGAAACGCCGATCTCTTTAGCGAACGTCCTTTCGTTTGGAATATCTTCCCAACGAAAGACGTCAAAGAAGGAAAAGAGATAGAAATAAAGACTTCTAACGACTCCATTAACGTCGTCACAATTAAACAAGGACTCCAAAAAGAGGGAACCATCATCCGTTTGCAAAATTGCTCTAGCCAAGATAATCAAACAACTCTTACGATAGACAAAAACAATATCGCTTTGACCTTTACGAAATTCGAAGTGAAAACCATCCTCTACCACGATGGAAAGTTCGAAGAATCTATTGATATGATTATCTAGATTTCAAAAAAAGAACAGTAAAACCCAGTTAAATAAATTCCATATTGATGTGGTTAAGCTTTTCTTTATCCTAAAAATTTTTCCTTTTAGCCCAAGAAGGAAGAACTCGATCTGTTTTTAGGAGATCCACACTGTTAGAATCCCTCTATGGACGAAAAAGTTTCTTATCTCGAAATAAGAAAAGCCATTGCGAACGCTTTCATAGGGAATGAGAAAGAAGCTCTCGGAAGCTTGGAACCCGCCCTCCTTTATAACGACAAAGAAGGGAACGTCAAAGTCCTTAATGCCCTTCAAGATGAACTGCTTAAATGCCTTTCTTTTTCGATGAGCGTCGCCTTTATCACCAAAGGTGGCTATCAACTCTTTAAGGAGACCTTTAAAACTTTAAAAGAAAAAGGCATACGGGGAAGGATCCTCACCACCGATTATCTTTCTTTTACCGACCCCTCCGCCCTTCTAGACATCCAAGAGAACTTCCCTAACATCGAAGTGCGTATCTTTAAGACGAATAATGAGCCTTTTGGCTTTCATACGAAAGGATACATCTTCGAAGAAAAAGGTTCGGAAGGAAATTACTTCAAAGCCATCATCGGCTCTAGCAATCTCACCGATAAAGCCCTTACCACCAATAAGGAATGGAACACTTCCTTGACCTCCACCAAAGATGGAGCCTTTTTGAAAACGCTTCTCTTCCAATTCAATGAGCTATGGGACAAAGCGACTCTTTTAAAAGACTATATCGAGCAATACAAGAAGATATACGACGAAAACAAGAAAGCCATCTCTCTTACCACAATCCCTTCCAGAGAAATCGAAATATTATCGCCAAATCCCATGCAAATCGCTTTTACGAAGAGTCTTTCCGAAAGCGTGAAGCGCGGCGATAGAAGAGGCTTACTCATCTCCGCAACAGGAACTGGGAAGACCTATGCATCCGCCTTTGGAATACGAGAGATCAACCCCAAAAGAGTGCTCTTTTTGGCGCATCGCGCCCTTCTTTTGTCGCAAGGCATTCTTTCTTATAAGAGGGTGATGGGAAAAGAAAAAAGATTCCTTCTTTTCACTGGCGAAAGCAAAGAAAGGAATATCGAAAAAGCAGACTTTGTCTTCGCCACTTCCGAACTCTTGGGAAAAGAGGATATCTTGGAAGCCATCCCCAAGAACTCCTTCGACTTCATCGTGATTGACGAAGTCCATAAGGCCGCCTCCCCCACCTATCAAAGAATCATCAATCACTTCGAGCCAAAATATCTTTTAGGAATGACTGCCACCCCCGAAAGAACAGATGATGCCAATGCCATCTTTTCTCTTTTTCATCACAATATTCTTTATGAAATCCGCCTAAAAGATGCCCTTGAGCTCGATCTTCTTTGCCCTTTTCATTATTATGGCGTAACCGATTTAAAGGGGATTAATGACGAAACTTACGATAAAAAGGACTTTGCAAAGCTCTATAGCGAAGAACGCATCAACTTCATCATCCAAGAATCGAGGTTCTATGGCTATGATGGGACTCGACTTAAAGGACTTGTCTTCGTTTCAAGAGAAGAAGATGGCGCCCTTCTCTCTAGAAAGCTTAACGAACGAGGCTATAAAACCCGTTTTTTATCGGGGAAGGATAAAACGACAGAACGAGAAGAAGCGATTAGGCTCTTAGAAAAAGACGACAATGCCGATGGTTCTTATCTCGACTTCATCATCACCATCGACATATTTAACGAAGGCGTCGATATTCCTTCTATCAACCAGGTGTTGCTACTTCGACCCACAGAATCTTCTATCATCTTCATCCAGCAACTCGGTCGCGGTCTAAGAAAGAGCCCGACAAAGCATTTCGTCAACATCATCGATTTTATCGGCAATTACGATACAAACTTCATGATTCCGAAAGCGTTCTCCTATAACGGTGATAAGGAAGCCGCTCGAAAAGTCCTGGTACATGGAGGCAACCTTCCTGGCATTAGCACTGTCGAATTCGATGAAATCGCCAAAGAAAGAATCTTCCATGCCATTGCCAAGACTTCCTTCAGCACCAAAGAAGAATTTAAAACGGCCGTTTTGTCCTTAGCGAATAAACTTCATCGCTTGCCAAGCTATCAGGACTTCCTTTCCTATACGGATTTTGAGCCGAACCGCATCATTGAGAAATACGGTTCTTATCCCGCTTTCTTAAAGACGATCGAGAAAACGCTGCCTCGTTTCATTACTCTCCCCCTCTTCTCCAAATTTGAGCTTTCGATATTGGATGTCATTGGGAACGCTTTAGGAGGGGGCATTCGAGTCGAAGAACCTCTTCTTCTCCTTTCGCTCATCGAAGGAAAAAATTTAAAAGAATTCGAAGAGGACCTTTTTAAAACCTATGGCAAAATCATCGAACCCCTGAAATGGAACACCATCAAGAAGGTTTTTGAAGGAAAGTGGGACCCTTACTATTCTTTGGCGATCACCCAAGGGAATTTCGAACTCGTTGAAGCCTTTCGCAAAGCGCTCCAAACCAACAAACGCTTCTTTCAAGAGGTCCGTTCTTTGCTTCTTTATGAAATCGATAGAGCAAACCGCCTCTTCTTTCCCCTTTACGAAGGCACGGATCTTTCTCTTTTTAAGCAATATAGCTACAAAGAGGTTTGCCTCGGCCTCAACTATGAGAAAAACCTGACCGCCGTAATTGGAGGCTATAAGTTCGACAAGAGAACAAATACCTTCCCCATATTCGTAAACTATGACAAGGATCCAAACCTTGAAAGCAGCACCAACTACTTCGATAAATTCATCAATGAACGCCTTTTTTCTTGGGAAAGCAAGAAGAAACGGCATCTTGATAGCAGAGAATTCGATCCTCTCCTTCGACCCTCTTCCCCTCAAGCGCAAATCTATCTCTTCGTCCGAAAGGCGAATAAAGACAAAGACAACGACGCCAAGAAGTTTTTCTTCCTAGGCAAAATAAAGCCCATCGGAGAAGCGAAAGAAGTCCTCAGAGAAGTAGAAGAAAAAGGACAAAAGAAGCCATTATCCTATGTGGATATCAATTTCCTTTTGGAAAAAGAAGTTCGAAAAGACATCTACGATTATCTGACTGCCAATATAAAAGAGAGGGAAGAGTAATGAAAACGATCAAGGTTGTGGCAGCCGTCATCAAAAAAGGAAATCTTCTTTTTTGCACAGAACGCGGCTATGGCGAATTCATCCATAAATGGGAGTTCCCAGGCGGCAAGCTCGAAGAAGGAGAAAAAGACGAAGACGCCCTAAAACGAGAGATAAAAGAAGAGCTCGACGCTTCGATCGAAATAGACGCATACGTTGGTAAAATCGAATGGGACTATCCCTCTTTCCATCTTGATATGAACGTCTATCTTTGTCATTTGCTGAATCCCCACCTCGAGCTTCTTGAAGCGGAAAATGCCAAATGGCTTAGCAAAGAAAATATAGACAATGAAGATTGGCTTCCTGCTGATCGAGCCATTTTAGAGAGGCTCAAAGCTCTCATATAAGAGATATTTGCAAGGTTTTTTGAATTTTCGTCTTCCCCTTCCTTCTTTTAACCATTTCCTTCTTCTCCTTTCAAAAACGACAAACCCGTCCTTTTGTCGGTATGGTCTTTCTTCTTAGAATGCTACGCTTCTAGTAAAGGAGAAGAAAATATGTGCACCGCTTTAAGTTTCAAAACGCATGACACCTACTTCGGAAGAAATCTTGACTACGATTTCTCCTATGGCGAAAAAATCGCCATCGTTCCAAGAACACATCCTTTCCTTTTTCGTAATGGAACACGCCTCGAAAATCATTTCAGCATCATGGGCGTTGCCCATATGGATGGGGACTATCCACTTTACTATGATGCGATAAACGATGCCGGCTTAGGCATGGCTGGGCTCAATTTCGTCGGAAATGCCTTTTATCATAAGAAAAGCAAGACAAAAACGAACGTAGCCTCCTTTGAATTGATACCCTATATCCTCCTCCAAGCGAAAAGCGTCAAGGAAGCGACCAGTCTATTAGAAAAGATAGAAGTCACCGATGAAGCCTATAGCGAGCTCTTTCCTCCGAGCGCTCTCCATTGGCTTATTAGCGATCTAGAGGAATCTATTGTCTTAGAAGTGCAAAAAGATGGGATCCATATCTATCCCAATCCTTATGGTGTTTTGACCAATAATCCTCCCTTTTTGGAGCAAATAAATTCTTTGAACCTCTATTATGGACTTTCGTCGAAAGACCCAGAAAATACTTTAGCGCCCACTCTTTCAAAGAAGAAATTCTATAGCCGCGGATTAGGAACGATAGGATTGCCAGGCGACCTAACAAGCTCCTCCCGCTTCGTTAGGGCCGTCTTCGCTCGTTTCCATAGCGTCTCCCCCACCGATGAATCTAGAAGCATCCATCAATACTTCCACATCATGGGAATGGTGGAACAAGTGAGGGGCTTATGCGAAGTGAAAGAAGGCGAATACGAATATACGATCTACACTTCTTGCTACAATCTCTCCAAGGGGCTTTGCTATCTAAAAACCTACTATGGCGGGATTGAAAAGCCAATATCCTTCGAGAACAAAGAATATTGGCTCAAGTAACGAGAAGAAAAGGCTATTCGCCCTTATTTTTGTATTCGAAATCCGGTCTTTTAAGAAAACGGACTTGGATGTCTTTTGGCGCCTCGTAATCGAAGAAAATGCTATCCCCTTCCTTCTTCCAAGAGACTTTTACCTTTTTGCCGCGATAAAGCCTTTCGGCAGAAGCGCTTACGATGCCCTGAGGGAAGAAAGGCGAAAGAACAATTTCTTCCTTTTCCCAATCGGGGTTAATCTGTATCCCCGCCACATAGCGGACAAACACCATAATGAAACTCCCCCAAAAATGATGGTTCAAGGAAGTCGCTATCGGCAAATAATATGGATTCTTTGGTTCCAAGGAACCGTCTTCCCTCTTTTGGAATTCCATCGTGAACTCTTCCCAAAGGGTTTTTTCGCCAAGTTTTTCGATATAGCCAAAAGAAGGATAGGAATCTTGTTCGATAAGCTTTAAAGCCAATTCCAAGTCGCCATGTCGAGCCAAGGTTTCCCAAAGCCTTCTTGCGCCTAAAACGCCCACGCGGAAATGATCATCATCTCGATGAATGAGATCAAGAAGCATCGGATAAAGCCTTTCGTCTTCTTTCTTTAGGAGAATGCCCGATTCCAAAAGCATGGATAAGGAGGTTTGGGTAAGCGTCCTTGGATCAACCTTATCACCATCGAAAAAGAAAGCTTTTCGGAAGGCTTTTTCCCAACGCGTCACAAGGTCTCTTGCCAATTTCTCTTGCTCTTTGTAGCCAATTTTCCGGAACATCTTTTCCGCTTTAAGAGCCATCATAATGCACGTCAAAGTGTCCGTGATCCATAAAGGCGTTTTGAAGTCCCCAGAGACGCGATCGACTTCGCACCAATCGCCTAAGCCATAAGCTAAAAGCCCATTCCCATCTTCTTTTGTTAAAGCGTAGCGAAGGTATTTTTCCATCGCTGGAGCGGCTTCCGAAATGATAGAAGGATCGCGCTCATATTGGTAAACGCTATAAGGGATTTCGAAAAGAGCCATATCCCAAGCAGGACCGTTCCCCCACGCAAAACCCCATCCTGTTGTCGGGATAATGCCAGGCAAAGCCCCATTAGGAAGTTGAACACCAATAAAACTATGAAGGTATTCTTTTAAGGATGCTCCTAAATCGGCGCTCCAACAAAAATAATCCGCCGATAGAGCGATATCCCCCGTCCACCCATTCTTTTCGCGGTGCGGGCAATCGGTGGGGAAATAGAAGAAATTGCTATCCATGCTGTTAATCGCCATCTCATAAAGGTGGTTCATCCTTTCATCGCTCGAAGTAAAGGACGCGACGTGTTTAAAATCGCTCCGAGCAACGAGCATCGTCAATAAAGAAGGCGTCGCTTGTTCCTCTTTGACGCCCATCACTTTGGCGTAGCGGTAGCCGAAATAGCAAAAAGAAGGAACATAGGTTTCTTCTTTGCCACTTCCCACAAATTCAATATGTTGATTGAAGCCCTTCAATGTACGCTTCCCAAAGCCGATATTGGCCATATTCAAATCGCCATTTGATAGAAGCTCGCCAAAATCAATCGCGATTTGCTGGTTTTTTTCGCTTTTTAAGGAAAGGCGCGCAAAGCCAGCCGCATTCTTGGGGAAGATATAAAGATAACCATCTTTCACCTTGCGGATCGCGATAGGCGAAAGCTCCTCCTCGATGCGAATGGGATCGGCGTAACATAGACGGAGTTCGCCTTTAGGAGCCTCGCTTTCGAAGACGTTCTTCCAAGACGAGTCGTCAAAATCGGCTTCATTCCATCCTTCTATTTCGAGATTGGCATCATACCTTTCGCCCGCCCTAAGATCATCGAATAGAATGGGAGAAGGGTGGGTCTTAATGGAGGTATCCGCTTCAAAAGCCAAAGAGCCATCCATCATAAAGGCAAAAGCAAGCTTCGGCGCACTCCGAAAGGAGGCTTTCTCCATGTCCCAAATAGAACCGCCTTCATTATTCAAAAAGCCATTGCCAAGAAGGAAGGCAAAGACGTTCTTTCCTTCCTTCAAATAAGGCGTTACATCATAAGCATCGAAATAGACAATCTCATCCGGATTCGAGATATAAGGCGCCAATAGACCTTTGGTAATCTCCCTTCCATTGATCCAAAGGCGATAAAAGCCAAGGCCCGAAACGGTAAGACTAGCCTCTTTCGGGAGCTTTTCTAGCGCAAAATCTTTTCTTAGATACGGAGCATTGACGAATTTATCAAATCGAGAGAACTCTTTGGTAGCAGAAACAAATTTTTTGGACAACATATTTTCTCCTTGTGCTTTTATCTTAATAAACAGGCGTTAGAAAGTGCAATTGAGAGACCATCTTGGCCAAAAATATGAAAAAATAGGCACAATTGAGCAAACGATAGGCTATTTCTTTCCCTAATTTTTAAAATGTGCCAGCAAAACCCCAACAATCTTCTCTAGGAAGCATAGATTTTATACAGAAGATAATTTCGGATTCGGCGGGGAAGGACATGATAAATCCAAGCCAAGAAACGATCCTTGCTCCCGATGGAACGAGAATAGGGAAGGCGTTTCTTTTTTGATATTTTAAAGGCGCGCATCGCTATCTTGATAGGCTCGATGCCACCTTGCTCATCTTTGGAAACACTCGCTAAGCAATGCTTGAATGCGGCTTTATAGGGGCTATCTTCCTTTAATTGATCTTGTTCCCTGTTCTTCGTGAAATTGGTTTTCGCATCGCCTGGCTTAATCGAGCAAATCTGGATGCGATAGGGATAGACCTCAGGACGCAAGGAATCAAATAGCATGTCCATAGCCGCTTTCGAAGCGCTATAAAAGCCTTGGAATGGAAGAGGAATAACGCCGCCTATCGAAGAAGTGTTAATAATCTTGCCATTCCTTTGCTTTCGCATATAAGGAAGGACCGCCTTCGCCATTAAGAAAGCGCCAAAGAAACTAACATCAACTTGCTTTTTCGCTTTTTGGAGAGGCGTTTCTTCAAAGGGGCCAAAAATGCCAAATCCAGCGTTGTTCATGAGCACGTCGATTCTTCCATATTTCTCAATGACGTTCTTAACAACGCGTTCGCAATCTTCTTCCTTCGAAACATCGCCTACTTGATGAAAGATGCCATCCATGGCGAATTCCTGGTTTGAAAAACCGCAAACCGTATCGCCATTCTTAAGGAAAAGCTTCGCCATTTCTAAACCGAAGCCAGAGGACTCGCCAGTTATCAATACAATTCTTCCCGTTTTCAAGTTTTTCATAGAAACCTCCAAAACGTTAACACGCTCATTATAGTTCAATTCGAAAAGATTCATGAAAAAGAAGAGCAAAAAGAATAAGGCTTAGATTCCTTTCTCTAAAACGCAATCAATTAATCTCATCGACATAAGAAACATACTCCAAGCTCGACAGGGCTTCGATGATATCTTTGTGCGACAGCCCCTTCTTTTTTAAGGAAGTCAAAGAAACGCTATAGACGCTTAGGCCAGAGCCAACGTAGGCACTATTTATTTCGATATCATCGATATGAATATCCAACTTTCGAAGGGTGAAAATAAAATCCTGGAGCTTCGTCTTGTCTTTTAACTCCAAATGGATCTCGAAATAGTTGGATTTGTCCTTCAGTAAGATTTCTAAAAATGGGAAAACCGAAAGAATCAGGATAAGCAAAGCAAAAGCGCATGTCTCGATGAAATCGCCAAAGGAAAGCTCAAAGCCCTCCCAATCATGAATCTCTCAATGATGCGGGAAACGAATATCGTGTATAAGAAATCCTTCGACTATAGTAAAATATCTCATCTTTAGAAGCAAAAAACAAAAAAGAGCGGATTGTGCTGCAACCATCGCATCTTTCCGCTCCTATT
>ERZ808240.4423-NODE-4423-length-12483-cov-6.721999_pt1 | contig 12483 bp, 9 predicted proteins | sample MGYA00521084_ERZ808240 | MGnify/ENA primary metagenome ERZ808240 (study PRJEB31516, sample SAMN03275571) | gut metagenome | biome: mammalia-associated habitat; material: feces | host: Papio cynocephalus | place: Kenya | collected 2012-08-06 ... | reverse complement strand
TAGCGCATTGTTTTCTATATGTCAACATATTTTTCAAATTTTTTTAATATTTTTTCAATTTAAAAAATTTAAAAAATTTATCTGTGGCCTGCCACCCTTTTGTCTCTCTGGACATTTCTTTCCTGCTTTCATAATGCTATAATTATTTCTAAAATATTATACAATATAACTTCCATAAAATATAGTAGAAAATGAGGATTCACATATGACAAAAAAAGTTGCTGTAATCAATGATCTGTCCGGATTGGGACGCTGTTCCCTGACCGCTGCTATCTCAGTATTATCTGCAATGGGTATTCAGGCTTGTCCTCTCCCGACCGCCATTTTAAGTTCCCAGACGGAATATCCTAGTTATTATTGTTATGACTTCACGGATAAAATGGAACATGTCCGTGAAGAATGGCAAAAGCTCGGAACTTCTTTTTCCGGAATCTATACCGGTTACACCTCCAGCGTACAGCAGATCAATCAGATTTTTCGCTTTCTGGACACGTTCCAGACACCGGATACTTTCCTTCTGGTTGATCCGGTAATGGGAGATGACGGGATTACCTATGATATGTATACACCCGAGCTTCTTGCCGCTATGAAGAAGCTCGTGGCACGCGCAGACATTATCACTCCCAACCTTACCGAATTCTGTCTGTTGACTGATACGGATTATACCATTTTTCAGGATACTTCTCTGACCATACAAGATATTATTTCCATGTTGCAGGCTGCAGGTCATACTTTAACTACAGGATATGGTAAAAAAGTCATCATTACCGGCATTCACTTTATAGATGAAGACCAAAAACACAAAATAGGAAATCTTCTGTTAGACGGAACTTCACATTTCCTGTCTGCATTTCCTTGTTGCAGCGGAAGCTATTCCGGCACAGGAGATCTCTTTGCTTCCTGTATTACAGGCGGCCTTGCACGGGGCAGCATCCTTACCGATATGATACAAACCGCCGGTTCTTTTCTCGAAAAAGCATTGATTGATTCTTCAAACGAACACGTTCCTGTAAATGAAGGAGTTAATTATGAAAAATTTTTATATCTCTTAATGCCGTAATATTCAATTTGTTACAGTATTTTGAAAAGATCACTATGCCATTTTCCCAACAGCATAGTGATCTTTTATTAATCTATTACATAAAGTTTAATCCGTGCATCCTTTGCTTCTGCCTGCACCCTATATTCTTCCGGATAATATCTTGTCGAGAATACATATTCTCCGCCATTTACAAATACTTCCACGGAAGATTTATCAGCTAAGATCTTCAGATCCTTTACTTCTTCCACATCTACATATCTCATATTTCTTCCCGCAGATACCGAAGTCTTATCCTGATCTGTAAAATGCATCCGGAATCTTCCATCTGCATAATCAAGGATCAATTCATCTGAAATAATGATTTTGAAGCAGTTCTCTGTAATCTCTGTGATTTCCAATTCATATACCTGATAGTCATTTCCTGTCAGCACATTCTTCACATCGCTTACCAGATGTTTCTTCTCCTCCAGCTCTCTTACCGGACGCTGGCAGATCTTTCCATCTTTTTCAAAGATTTCTCTTGGAAATGTAAAGCAATGCTGCCATCCTGTCTGAATCGTCGGATTCGTGTATTCTTCGCAATCCGGCATACCCATCCAGCTGATATGAATTCTTCTCCCATCTTCTGTTTCGAAGCTCTGCGGTGCGTAATAATCGAATCCATAATCCCATAAATAATACTCTGATAACTTATATTCTCCAAGAATATCACCTTCTATCTCAAAGTATCCGGACTGATATACATTACGGTCATCCCAGATACCTCCTTCTAATCCCTGAACCGATGTGGAAAGGATCTTCTTTCCACCGATTTCGAAGTAATCCGGACACTCCCACATATAACCAAATGGTTGTTCCGATTCCACACGGCTTCTAAATGTCCAATTTACTTTATCTTTTGATTCAAATACAAGTACCTGACCTGCATCTTCCCTGGTTCTTGCCCCCTGCACCATATAATAGGTATCATTTTCTTTCCACACCTTTGGATCTCTTACATGGCAGGTCAGATCATCCGGATAATCCGAATTTCTCATCAGTTCTTTTTTCTTTCCAAAAGTCTTACCGTCTTCCGTTACAACCAGAACGGTATTTCCTTCGCGTCCGGTACGGATATAATCATAATCACCGTCTTCTAATTTGACATTTCCTGTATAGTACAGATACATCTTTCCATCTTCAATAAATGCCGATCCGGAATATACTCCGTGACAGTCAAACGGCTGGTCCGGATAAAGTGCGGTTCCCTGATATTCCCAGTCAATCATGTTCGTGCTGGTATAATGTCCCCACATCTTTACGCCGCCTTCTGCATTAAATGGTGAATACTGGAAAAATGCATGATAGACGCCCTTAAACTGGCAGAGGCCGTTCGGATCGTTCAGCCAGCCAACCGGCGGCATCAGATGCAGCTTTTCACGGAATTTCCTGTCTGAATCGGAATGTTCTTCTTTGAACTTTTGATTCTGTTCTGCTATACCTGTTAATTTTACAAGATCTCTTGTTAATGCGTTCATAATCGTCTCCGTTTATTTTGTAAGTGTCATTACAGTGCTTGTTGTCTTAACTTCAGCAGGTTCTGCCTTTGTTACATCTGCAAAATCATCTGTATTGGTCAGGATCATCATCGTTGTTGTCTGGTATCCGGCTTTCTTAATCTCGTCAAGATCTGCCTCTACCAGGATATCTCCTGCATGTACTTTATCACCGTCAGATACTTTCCTGGTAAATCCTTTTCCATCCATCTTCACGGTATCAATACCGATATGGATCAGAAGTTCGCCTCCTGCCTTAGTTGTGATACATACTGCATGACCCGTCTCAAAAATATTAGATACTTCTCCATCACATGGCGCTACAATCTTACCATCCGCAGGTTCTACCGCAACTGTCGCTCCAAGCATCTCAGATGCAAATGTTTCATCCTTCACCTCAGCTAATGGAATCTGTGTTCCATTTACCGGACTTGTTAATGTTTCTTCTGACACTTTATCATTACCTGTTGTTTCAACATTTTCAACTTTCTCTGTTGTTGCTGTTGCAGCCTTTGGTTCTGCATCTTTATAGATCACGAATGAAATGGCAAATGCAACACCAACTGCGATCAACATCTCGATCAGGTACTGAAGCGGCTGATTGAGGCAGAGCAGGATTCCAAAGATACCTGTTACACCGGTTCCCTTCGCTCCAAGATGTACCAGAGATGCATATAATGCTCCACATCCTCCACCGATACATCCGGCGATAAATGGTTTGAAGAATCTTAAGTTAACACCAAAGATTGCAGGTTCTGTAATTCCCATAAATGCACTGAGTGATGATGGAAGTGCCAGGGATTTAATCTTCTTATCTTTTGATTTAACGCCGACTGCTAATGCTGCCGCTCCCTGTGCTACGTTCGCTGCACTTGCAAGTGGAAGCCAGTATGTCACACCATATTTTGCAAGCTGTCCGATGTCAATTGCGGTATACATTTGATGAATACCGGTTACTACCGTTGGCGCATATAAACTTCCCATGATCAGACTTCCGATTCCAAGAGGAAGTGTTAACATCCACTGGATTGCTCCAAGAATTGCATTTTCAGCCCACACGAAGATTGGTCCTACGATCGATAATGTAAGATATCCTGTTACAAATACACTGACCAGAGGTGTTACAAATAAGTCGAGAATCTCCGGTACGATCTTATGTAACTTCTTCTCGATCACTGACAGAATCCATACAGCAATGATAACCGGAATCACATGTCCCTGGTATCCGACCATGTCAATCTTGAACAGTCCGAAGAAAACACTCTGTGTATGCTGTACACCTTCTGTTGCTACTGTGTAAGCATTCTGAAGTGACGGATGAATCATGATCATACCGATAACTGCACCCAGATACTGGTTGGCACCAAAGGCCTTCGCAGCCGAGAATGCGATCAGGATCTGTAGAAATGTATATGCGATGTTACTGAACAGATTCGCAAATACATAAATCGAACTGTGTGTGTTAATATGAAGGAATCCGTTGCTGTTCATAAAATCAAGTGAATTCATGATTCCCATCAGGAAACCGCTGGCTACGATAGCCGGAATGATCGGCACGAAAATATCACCAAGAAGCTTGATCGCACGCATAAACCAGTTCTGTTTTTCTGCAGCAGCTTCTTTCGCTTCTGCTTTCGAACTTGCTGTGATACCTGCAATATCAATAAATTCGGCAAATACTTTATTTACCGTTCCGGTTCCCAGGATAATCTGAAGCTGTCCTGATGCCTCGAAGACTCCTTTTACCCCATCGATATTTTCAAGTGCTTCTTTACTAACTTTCTTATTGTCCGCAATGACAAGACGCAGTCTCGTCGCACAATGTGCTGCAGATGCAATGTTCTTACTTCCACCGACATGATTTAAGATTTCCTGTGCGGTCTTTCTGTAATCCATAATAACTCTCCTTCCCTGTATTTATGTGTAATCGTTTTCACATCTTGTGATTTTATGATAAGAAAAAAAATGCCATTTGTAAAGATGGCATTTTTACTGATATTTGCTGTTCATTTTTGTGCGTTTTGCACGAATTTATTTCTGTTCCTCCAGCTTTTCTTCCGGATCATCAATTTCAGCCAGCCGAAATCCAAGCTTGATCTCCACCGGAATGCTTTCGTCACGTTCTATCACGTCCAGTAACAGTTCTGCTCCTCTGATGCCGCTGGTCTTATAGCCAAAATGTACCGTTGGGATTCCGCCTGTTACTGCTTTCAAAAGCTGGTTATCTCCAAATCCTGTAACCTGGATCGCTGTATTTTCTAATATATATCGGAAACGGGATCCTGTATCTTCTACATTCTTAGGAATCTGACTGCCAACATAAGTATGTATCGCCTCTATCGCTCCCGCTGCGATCGTATCTGTCGCACATGATATGATATCGATGTCATGTTTTTCGTTCAATAATTCCAGAACTTTTTCATATCCGGACTCTGTAGTGAACTCTGCAACTTTATAATAGCCGTCTTTTAATTCTCTTCCTGCTTTCTTCAGTCCTTCACGGAATCCATCTTCTCTGGCTGCTCCCGCTGCTTTATCTTCTCTTGATACACCGATATACGCAATCTCTTTGCTGCTCTTTGCTGCAACTGCCCGGCCCATGGCTTCTCCTGCGCCATAATCATCATGATAGATGCAATTTGCGAACCTGGTATGTTGTCCGATCACAACAACAGGTACCTTCGATTCTTTCAGGAATCTTCTGTGTTCTGCTGTGATCATCGTACCTACCAGAACAATTCCGTCTACCGGATAGTTCTCAAATAACCGCATATATTCAATTTCCTTCGCCGGTGTATTATCCGTCCCGGCAAGCAGCATCTGGTAATTACGCTCGGAAAGAACTTTTTCAATTCCAGCTGTGATCCGGCTGATTGATTCAGAGTTAATCTTCGGCACAACCACACCGATCAGGCAGGCCTTTTTCGTCCGCAGCATTCGCGCCTGTGCCGACGGCTGGTATCCAGTCTCATCGATCACTTTTTTTATCTGCTGCTTCTTCTCCTCACTGACATATCCGCCATTCAGATATCTCGACACCGCCGCACTGGATACTCCCGCCAGTTTTGCAATTTCTTTAATCGTCATATAACATTTACTCTCCCCGTTATCCTTGTACTTCTGAACAATACTTTCTATTTTTCCTGCATCAGATAATTTAAAAATTTTACAGTATTTTTTTCATGCGGTGCATTTGCCGCTACTGCAAATACCGGATGCTTTCCATAACTTGTCATATCCATATATTTTTCTGCACCGGACAGATCAATTCCATACGGCAGTGATTCACCTTTCGCAGTACCATCATCTTCTGAACTTTCACTATCCGTATCTTTATGACCGTTTGCATAGACATACAGATTCTCATATCCACTCAGATTATGATCCTTTGCAAATTTATCCATACTTTCAAAGTAACCATTTCCCGCCAGTTTTTTGAATGTTTTCTGATCCGCAATGATCACATCTACCTGCTTACTCTCTACATAAACTTCCAGCCTGGTCAGTGCCTGGTCTTTCAGATAGAAAGAATCATCAATCTTCACTTTCTGATGTTTTCCATTCACATGACATATCTTTTCCAGTTCGCTTGTCATATCCGCAAGTTTTCCGGCATCCAGTGATTCATCAATTACAGCCGCATATAAGACTGTCTCATCTTTTGGTTTGAAAAAATGCCATAGCAAGGATGCTCCGACTCCGACTATAATCACCGCTACGATCAACTTAGCCAGATAATAATCTACAAAATACTGCACTCTTGCTTTCCCATCCATCTGCTTCCATTTTTCTTTTTCTGTCTTTTCTTCCCGCTTCTGGTAAATCTCTGCACCATCATCCAATGCTGTCTTTTTCATTCTTATCACCCTAACCTTAAGTTATATCTATATAGATATCATAATATCCGTTTTCTTTTATTATTTCCCGATACCAATAAGCGGAATCTTTCAGAATTCTCTTCTGTGTCGGATAGTCTACATATACCAGTCCAAATCTCTCAGAATATCCTTTCGCCCATTCAAAGTTATCCATCAGTGACCACAGGAAGTATCCTCTCAGATCAATCTCTCCTGCAGCTTTTTTCAATTCATGCAGATATCTGGCAAGAAAATCGATTCTGTTCGGGTCATGTACTTTTCCATCCAGTGAAATCACATCGTGGCACGACAGGCCGTTCTCTGTAATATAGATAGGCTTCTGATAGCGTTCATAAAGGAACTTTGGTCCCCAGTACAGACACTCTGGTGTTACCGGCCAGTCAATCGCTGTTTTTGGAAATCCCTCATAACGGCTTACTGTTTCCGGTTTTCCGTCTTCTCCCATCCGTACACACTGTCCATTATAGATATTCTGTCCATATACATCTATCGGCTGTGAGATCAGACGCATATCTTCTTCTGTGATCTTAGGAAGATATGGCTCATACTTTATCAGACCTTCTTCCGGATATTTTCCAAGAAGGACCGGATCAGACCACCATGATACATTCCAGTGCCAGTTGGAAAGATTATCCGGAAGTGCAAAGAGATCCTGTCTTGCTGCCTCTATATCTTCTGGTTTTTCTGTTGCCGGATAACGCATGGACGCTGTCGGTGCGTAGCCGATCGTAAGCGGCTGTTTTGCATGTGCCCTTAACATCTGTACAGCCCTTCCATGTGCTTTTAAGACATTATGTGCCATCTCGAAAGTATCCCGGACCGGAGCTTTTACTCCCGGCGCATGTTCACCATTTACAAATCCAAGTCCAACAAAACACTGTGGTTCGTTCAATGTAAAGAAATGTGTAACTCTGTCACTGAAACGTTCTGCGAGAAGCTTTGCATATTCTCCGAACCACTCCACGATCTGTGGATTCATCCATCCACCGCGTTTATACAATTCATATGGAAGTTCCCAGTGATACATGGTAATATATGGTTCAATATCATTTTTTAATAATTCATCGATCAGATCATTATAGAATGCAATACCGGCTTCGTTCACCCTGCCTTTTCCTTCCGGCATAACTCTGGACCAGTCTATCGAAAAACGATATCCTTTCAGTCCGATTTCTTTCATGATCTGAACATCTTCTTTGTATCTGTGATAATGATCACATGCTACTTCTCCTGTGTGTCCTTCGAATATCTTCCCCGGTTCCTTTGTATACACATCCCATATATGCTCGCCTTTTCCATCTTCTTTCACAGCACCTTCTATCTGATATGCACTGGTTGCTGCTCCCCATACAAAATCTTCTCTAAAGCTCACTTTCTCCTCCTTATTATCGCTTAATTACAATTTTAATCATTTCAGTCCTTATTTCTTATATTAACATATTAACTTTCAAACTGGCTATGATACAGCTTATAATAAAAGCCACCTTTTTTCAGCAATTCTTCATGATCACCCTGCTCAATAATCTTACCATCTTTCATAACCAGGATTAATGAAGCATTTCGTATCGTAGAAAGTCTGTGTGCCACGATAAAGCTTGTTCTGCCCTTCATCAGCTTATCAAATGCTTCCTGTACCTGCAATTCAGTACGGGTATCAATACTTGATGTCGCCTCATCTAAGATCAGCATCGGCGGCAGGCAGAGCATAACTCTTGTGATACACAGAAGCTGTTTCTGACCCTGACTGATACTGTCTTCATGGAGCACCGTATCCAGACCTTTCGGCAGTCTCCGGATGAATTCCCAGCTTCTTGCTTCTTTCGCCGCACGGATAATCTCTTCATCGGTTGCATCTGGTTTTCCAAAGCAGATGTTATCTCTCACCGTTCCACTCTTGATCCAGGTATCCTGCAACACCATACCGAAACTACTTCTGAGTGCATGTCTGGATACTTCACGGATGTCTTTGCCATCTACCATGATCTTTCCTGCATCCACATCATAAAACCGCATCAGCAGATTGATGAATGTTGTCTTGCCGCATCCGGTCGGACCGACAATCGCAATACGCATCCCCGGTCTTACATCCAGGTTGAAATCTTTGATCAGTTCTTTTTCTTTGTCATAGCTAAATGCCACATCTTCAATTGCAACATTACCAGTTACCTCTGCAAATGCTCCTTCTGCATCCGGTGTCTCTTCTTTCTGCTCTAACAGATCAAAGATACGGTCCGCACATGCCAGCGCATTCTGCATCTCTGTGACCACCGAACTGATATCATTAAATGGCTTCATATACTGGTTCGCATAAGATAACAATACAGAGAGTCCTCCAACCGTCAATGTTCCACCCGGTATCAGAAATGCTCCAAGTAATGCTACTCCTGCATAAATGATGTTATTAACGAATCGTGTAGACGGGTTCGTCAGACTGCTGTAGAATACCGCCTTCTGGCTGTATGTCTGCAGTTCTTTATTAATCTCATCAAATCTTCTGGATGATTCTTTCTCATAGCCAAATGCTTTGACAACTTTCTGTCCACCGATCATTTCTTCGATCAGTGCAGTCTGGCGTCCTCTGGTCTCGCTCTGTTTCCGGAACATCGTATATGATCTGGAAGAAATGAATTTCGCTACTACGAAACTAAATGGTGTCAGTACGATGACCAAAAGTGTCACCCACACATTCTTGGAAACCATGAAGATCAGTGTTACAACGATCGTCACGATTCCGGAAAATAATTGTGTAAATCCAAGTAACAGACCATCGGATAAGATATCTGTATCTGCAATGACACGGCTTACGATATCTCCGGTGCTGTGCTGGTCCAGATAAGACAATGGCAATACCTGGATGTGACGGATTGCCTGTGAACGGATATCCTGTACGATCCGGTAAGTCATACGGTTGTTCAAAAGATTCATGAACCATGTGGCAAATGCCGATATCACAATAAATACCAGAATCTGTTTCAGATAATACCACATCATATCAAAATTAACCTTATGGGCCGCCACCACTTCATCGATTGCATCACCGAATAAGACCGGCACATACAACTGCAATACTACAGAGATTGCAGCAAAGATTACACTGAATACTAGGAAAATCTTATATTTCCCTATGAGCTTTAATAATTTCTTCATTACTCTGCCGCTCCTTTCTCTGTCTTCATTGCAGCCGGACGTTCTTCCGGGAACTGTGAATAATAGATTTCCTGATAGGTCTCACAAGTCTTCATCAGTTCTTCATGTGTTCCCTGTCCTGCCAGTTCCCCATCATCCAGAACCAGAATCTTGTCTGCCTGACGGATACCGGAAATTCTCTGGGATACCAGAAATGTTGTCACATTTCCTTCTAATCCTCCGATTGCTTTACGAAGTGCTGCATCCGTTGCGAAATCCAATGCACTTAAGCTGTCATCCAGGATCAGGATCTTTGGATTTCCAACCAGTGCACGTGCAATCGTCAGACGCTGCCTTTGTCCGCCGGACAGGTTACGTCCATTCTGTTCCACTTCAAAATCAAGCTTTCCAGGCTTAGCTTCTACAACATCTTTTGCCTGGGCGGTCGTGACTGCCTTCCACAATTCTTCATTGGAAGCCTGATTATTCCCCCATTTCAGATTGTCGCGGATACTTCCTTTGAACAGGACCGACCGTTGCTGTACGACTCCGATTTCTCTGCAAAGTTCCCCCTGTGGGTAATCCTTCGCATTCACACCATTTACTTTCACTGTTCCTTCCTGTGGATCATAGAATCTTGGAATCAGGCTCACCAGTGTACTCTTACCACTTCCGGTTCCTCCGATGATTCCGATCGTCTGTCCCTTCTTCGCCTGAAAGCTGATGTCCGATAAACTGGAGGCTCCGGCACCTTCATAGGTGAAAGTAACGTGGTTGAATTCAACTGCCATATTACTATCAGCTTTATCATTCTCGCCGGTCATCACATTCTTTGCATTCTCTACTGCCTTAGTATCTTCACTTCCGGCCACTGCTTTATATTCCATACTGGACTTCACATCCAGAATACCGGCCACACGGTCTGCACAAGCCATTGATTTATTCAACGTAATGATCAGAGAGGCCAGCTTGATCAGCTCGACAATAATCTGTGCCATATAGTTATACAGTGCTACTACCTGTCCCTGCTGCAGATTCCCGATATTCACCTGCACTCCGGCGCGTGCGATCAGTAACACAGTTGCACCGTTGATCAACACATATGTGAGCGGATTCAGGAGAGCAGAAATCCTTCCTACGAACTCATTCAATCTTGTAAGTTCACGGTTTCCTTCTTCGAATTCCTCCACCGACTGTTCTTCCCTGCAAAATGCACGGATGACACGGACACCTGTCAGGTTCTCTCTTGTAAGTCCTGTCACACGGTCCAGACCTGCCTGTACTTTCTTGAACAGCGGAATACTGATCAGCATAATGGAAAATACAACTACAAACAGGATTGGTACTGTCACTACAAAAATCAGTGCACAGCGCACATTGATGGTAAATGCCATCACCATCGCACCGATTACAACAAACGGACTTCTAAGTAACAGACGCAGTCCCATGTTAATTCCGTTCTGCACCTGGTTCACATCGTCCGTCAGTCTCGTGATCAGTGTGTCTGTTCCGAGCGTATCCAGTTCTGTAAATGACAGTCCCTGAATATGGTCGAACATTGCCTGTCTGACGCTGGTCGCAAATCCGACACTTGCCTTTGCGGCAAAGAACTGTGCCGTAAAGCTGCACAACAGTCCGACTGCTGCCATGAGCAGTAATACGAAGAACATTTCCACAATGTATCCATGGTCATTCTTCGCAACGCCCACATCGATGATCTGAGCTACCACAACCGGAACCATAAGGTCGAACACAACTTCCAATAACTTAAAAAGCGGTGCTAGGATACTTTCCCTGCGGTAAGGTCTCAGAAATTTCTCAAGACGCTTCATTTCTTTCACTCCATTCCTTTTTTCTATCCGATAACTAATAAATTCTATCTGTTATCTACTTATTATAATGTCCCTTGACTGTTTTATTATAGTCCGTTATCATTGATATGAATAATATTGTTTTTATAGCTTTACAATACAAAAAATATATAAGGCAGGTAATCTATATGGAACTTAGGCAATTAGAATATTTCCGCGAGATCGCATCCACCGGCAGCATCAACGAAGCAGCCAGACACTTAAATATGTCCCAGCCGCCGCTCAGCTACCAGATCCGTCAGCTGGAAAATGAATTAAATGTAAAACTTTTCGACCGCACCAGCAAGGGCGTTACCCTTACTGAAGCCGGCAAGCTTCTCTACGACCGCTCCGGTAATCTGCTGGAATATGCCAAATCTACCGAACTGGAAGTCTCAAAAACCGGTAAAAAACGTATCTTACGTATCGGCCTGACTCCGACAACGGTAGATACCATCATGCCTTATATTTCCCGTTTTTCGAAAAAAAATCCCGACGTGAACTTTGAAGTTCACGACGGGATCACTTATTCGCTTTATCAGTATCTGCTGGACGGGATCATCGATATCTCCGTTGCCAGAACACCGCTGCGTCTTGACGAGGTGTCTTATATGGAATTGTGTTCCGAACCGATGATTGCGGTATCTGCCCCGGAAAATGTTGTTTCTTCCTTAAAACTCTCCGATCTTTTACATAGACCGCTGATCTTATACCGCAGATACGAAGAACTCATCATGAATACCTTTCATGCCCAGAATATGAATCCGGACATCTTCTGTGTCTGCGATGATCCGAGAGGTGCTATGCTCTGGGCAAAGGAAAATCTTGCAACTGCCATCTTTCCGCAGTCTATGGCCAGCCTTTGTGACGGCCTTTGTATACAAGAGTTGGATGAACCGGATCTTGTAACTAAAATACTTCTGATCTGGGCAAAGGGAAAGAAACCTGTGCCGCTGGTGCAGGAGTTTCTGGATGTGTGCAGAAATCATTAACGCGTTAGATCTTACGGCTCACCCAGCATATTCCCATTATGATATATACCGCCATTACAC
>ERZ808240.4422-NODE-4422-length-12484-cov-2.961461_pt1 | contig 12484 bp, 12 predicted proteins | sample MGYA00521084_ERZ808240 | MGnify/ENA primary metagenome ERZ808240 (study PRJEB31516, sample SAMN03275571) | gut metagenome | biome: mammalia-associated habitat; material: feces | host: Papio cynocephalus | place: Kenya | collected 2012-08-06 ... | reverse complement strand
GACAGAAATGGCAAAACAAGTGTGGGATGCGCTTGCGTGTGGTGGATTCATTGCGCTCTATGATGACGGTTGTGCCTGGGCACTACGTTTCAGTAGAGATTGTCAACCTGAGACCTTGGAGGAGTGGCTGGGTATGGAAGACCCGAACGACAACTGGAACGAGGGACTGGATAGAGAATGGTCGAAAGACCTGCACCTCATACACCCGTTCCATAATATATATGACCATTGCTACTTCTCCCTTTATGACCTCATCTATGTCCGTGACTTCAACTTGGAAGTACATGTGGAATTTGACGACAAAGTAAAATACTGAACAACATGAAAGATTTTGAACAATTCAAAGAAGAGGTGCTAACCTTGCCTCGCTGGATAGTATCGCTTGACAAGGATGACTTGAAGGCATTCCAAGGTGATGACGACTGCGCTATTACGATATTGGAAGCTGAAACAGAGGATGCCACGGAACAACGTCTGCATATTCTGCTTGGCAACATAGCCAAACAATACAAGGCTTTAGAAGAACCTCGTACCAATAGCGTCAAAGTACTTATCCATATCCAGTTTCCAATATCCGCACCTCTCATGATGAGCGAGATGTCCGCTATAAATGAAATGGTAGATATGATTATACCGACAGGAATGGATTGCGAAGTCAAGTGGGGACTTTCCCCGAGGGAGGACAACCTGTACAAGATTACTTGCGCTATCAATCGTATGAATAACCCATAGAAAGAACAAGAGGTATGAAAAGAAAGGTCAAAGAGAGCCTGCTCTTCACAGAAGAGCTACCTGTGAAAGAGCATATTTCCAAGCTTATTGAGCTGATGAGCCAAGGGCTATACGAGAAAGAGCACATTATGGCTGTGGCCTTATTGAGTGCCATTGCAGGTGAGAGCATCTTCTTGCTGGGCCCTCCGGGAACGGCAAAGAGTATGGTGGCACGTCGACTGAAACTTGTATTCAAAGGAGCTAAGTCTTTTGAATACCTAATGTCGCGTTTCTCTACTCCCGATGAAATCTTTGGCCCTGTATCTATCTCGAAACTTAAGAACGAGGACAAGTATGAGCGACTGGTTGATGGTTATCTGCCAGACGCTGAGGTCGTGTTCCTTGATGAAATATGGAAGGCCGGCCCAGCTATACAGAATGCTTTGCTTACGGCCATCAACGAGCGCATCTTTAAAAATGGTTCCGACACATTGCGCCTTCCCATGAAAGCCCTCATTGCTGCCAGTAACGAATTGCCGGCAGAGGATGAAGGTCTTGAAGCTTTGTGGGACAGATTTCTCGTGCGCATGGTCTCCAACTGCATTTCCAGTGAAAAGACCTTCTACAAGATGGTTAGGAGCAAGAGCGTTGATGAACCGACTATTGCAGAGAACTATCTTGTTGATGATGCGCTACACCTCAAATGGTTAGCGGCTATTCATGAAGTTGAGATAACCGATGATATTTGTCGGCTTGTTACCCATGTCCGCAAAATCCTGGCTGAGCAACAGAAGAAAGAGGAGATCAACACCTTGGATTACTACATCTCCGACCGCCGATGGAAGAAGGTATTTCATCTTCTGCAGGCATCGGCTTTCTTAAACGGAAGAAATGCCATCAATGTGACCGATAGTATACTGCTTATCCATTGCTTATGGAACAAAGTGGATGCTATTCCTGTGGTGCTGGATGCGTTGTGCTCCGCCATTACTGCAGATTTGGATGGAAAAATCACACAGAGCGTCAAGGCTTTGGACAAACTCATTGCCCAACTCTCTGCCAATATGCAGCAAGGTCGAGTGCCTGTTGATAGCGCAGAAGAGGATTTTGTGGTTATGAACCATTTCTACTATATAGTAGAAGGCTACCAACAAGGATCATGTTTGTTCGCCCGTTTCGACTATAACCACATTGATACAAAGAAGCCTATTGACGGCATACTCTACTACGAAGAGAAAAGCAAAAGCTGGATAATCCATGCCATCTATACCGGCGCACCTTTCGACTACAAGATGTCAAGCGGTAAGATTACGAAGATTAAACTCCAAAAATGCAAGGATGGTATCATGGTAGATGGCATTCCATACTTGTTCAGGAAGAAAGGCCGCAGCTATTTCAATTCAGGACAAGAGCTTCCGTCTTCGACATCTGCCGACATTATATTTACTGAGAGTGCCTCCATAAGGTCAGACTTTGAAAAACTCAAAGCGCAGTTTGCCAAGGATTGCAATCTGTTTGTTTCTGAAGATGACATCAAGTTGATTGGCAAACAACTGGGCAAGACGGAGAAGGCCCTAAAGGATTTGGAAATCAAGGTACAGAATACAAAACTATTGATGCTGCGCTGATGGAAAAGGAAGAGTATATTGACCAAAGGGTGGCCACATATAGTGAGGCTTTCGACTTTTACATGGATTGCGGTCAGCTGCCCGACATGGTGCCAAGTGGCGATCTTTTATCCGGATATATGAAATCTGTGATAGATGCCAATCCTCAGTTGGATAGCCAGGATGCCACTTGGAAGGAAGTGCTGAAGGATGACCTATTGGCATTCTTGTCAGCACTCCTTGGTGCGTTCTTTGATGTAGAACAGGCACATCAGAAAGAAACGGATTTCATTGAACGATACCAAAACGCAGAACTCGAACAGCAGCGCCAAGCATGGCCAGCGGTATATAAGCATGTCAAAGGGAACTATGCTCCTACGGATGTAAACATCGATGGATATGTAGAGCAATTCAAAGACCACGATACGCAGGATGTCATTGATGCAATGACAGAAGACTGGCGAAAAGCTGCCGACAAACGGTTGAACAAAAGGGAAGAACAACTGCTGGAACAGAACAAAGGCAGGTGGGAACGTCGCATGCGCGAATGGGGACGGAGCGACTATGAGCGGCGGAAAAAGATTGACCAAATGTATTATCGTTACCCAGTGTTGCTGGAGATAGTCCGTATTATCGGACGCGAGCAACCACAGCGTAAGGACGAGAAAGATGATATAACTTTGAAGTATATGCCAATACTACTGTCTCATTCAACAACGACAACAGAGATTGAACAGATTTCGATAGGTAATGACCTGTCTCACGTTATTCCTACGGAGGTTGCTACACTTTCAGTGGTGGCAACTGAAATGATGTTCTTCAAGAAGTTTGCAGAGAGGCAGCTGCAAATATTTGCCAACAAGCCGCCAATGACAGCTCAAGACAAGCAAGTGCAGGAGAATCAGACGAAGCCACGTCTGGAAAAGGGACCAATTATCGTGAGTGTCGATACAAGTGGCTCTATGATGGGCAAGCCGGAGAAGTTAGCCCGCAGTCTCTTGATGCAACTGCTTCGTTTGGCAAAGAAACAGCATCGCAAGTGTTTTGTCATCACTTTCTCTGTGAGAGCAAAGGCATTGGAACTCACCAAACCCGCCAATTGGAACCTCTTGAAAAAGTTCTTGGAAGAAGGATTCAGTGGTGGTACTGATGGAGAACAGATGCTTGCTGCTGCCCTTGATGCACTGCAGACAAAAGACTTCTGCATGGCTGACGTGTTGATTATAAGCGATTTTGAATTTCCACTTCCTATAGAGAAGACATGCAAACGTATGGAGACGGAACATGCAAAAGGAACCAGATATTATGGATTGCAAATAGGAGAAACGAAGAATTCGTATGACAAGGTATTAGACAAAATATGGCAGCTTAGTGTATGACAAATACAGGAACGTTTTATATCAATGAGAACATGAGGCTCAACTCCAAGCACTTCTGTCTTTTAATGCACAAAGTGAACTATGATGTTTTGCTTTTGGAGTCTAAGTTCTGCAAGCCAGGGCGTGAGATATATTCCAAATCGGGCACCTGCTCGATTGTAGCAGAATTTGATGGCCAGAGTCTCCATGTATTCTATTCTGATAGGACTTTATGGAGTAACCGACTCTTGCAATCATGGCTACGCAAGTTGCTCAAAGAGAAGATAATCGAGGTAGCAGAGCGTGTGCTTCCTGCTCGTCTTCACTACTGGGAAACTCAGAAGAAATTGAAAGCCAAAAGTGTAAAGGTAAGAAAGCTTCGCAGAAATTTCTTAGGATTGTGCTATAACGACGGACGCATAGAACTGAGTCCAAAGATTCTGCTTATGCCGGAGAGCTATATGGACTCTGTCATCCTCCACGAAATGGCCCATTTGAAGTATCATCATCATCGCAAATCCTTTTGGAACTTCCTGACCATGCTGCTTGGCGAGGATTCCAATTTGCAGAAAGTGAGGATGGACATTGATATGGGAATACGTTACCTCTATCTCGATTATATACTCAAATGAAGATTTATCAGCAAATAATTCATTTTATTCGAAGCTGTGCCCACAGTTGGCACACTCTATACCGACCTTTGCATCATCAAACATTACAACATATAATAATATGGAACAGAAAACAAATGACGAATTCATGCGTAACATCCTCATAGAGGAGGCATGGAAAGAGCTATCTGGTGATTTCTCGTGGAGCGAAGCTCTGCTTGAAAAGTACCAAGACCGCGTAGATTGGGATGAAATTTCTTCAAATGACAACATCCGTTGGACAATCCCCATGATTGGAAAGTTCTCCAAACGAATCAACTGGAATACTTTCTCGGAGGCAGCCGATGAAGAGGTCTTGACACCAGAGGTGATAGAAGCGTTCAAAGACAAGTGGAACTGGCACGAACTGTCAGGAAATCGCTCTCTGAAGCTAACCTTTCAAGAATTAGAGAAGTATGCAGACTTTTTGGATTGGGAAGAAGTCATCTCAGCAAGAAGGGGTTATGGTGGTCTCTTTGATGGAATCGGTATCGATTTCTATGAGAAGTTCCGTGAGTATATACCTGCAAGCAAACTTCAAGGGTCAAGACTCTGGCATGAAATGGTGGAACAACATAAGAAGTCACTCATTCGTGACATTATATCATAACGCTTAAATTCATCAGATTATGGCACTTTGGAAAATTTCAGTGAAGAACGGCGGCAATGCCGCTTGTAAGAACAAGAGACAACGCCTTGAAAAAGGCATGTTTGTGGAAACGAGCACCGCGACCACAACACCGCCAATCGGTTTAACTCGTGAACAACCCATGCTTGCCCAGTTATTCATGAGCAAATACGGCATCGAGGTTGAGCCTCGCTTCATGACCCGATCTCATTTCGATTGCGAGAAGATTGGTTAATCGGAGATTACTTTCTTAATAGGAAAGAATGATTATGTAAAATGTTACGGGGAATTTATGTTTTCTCCGTAACTTTTTACATATTGAAAAGGTGTTGTGGTGGGACGTGTTACTCTTTGTTCATGATGCTCTTGGCCAGCAGATAGACTCTTGTGCCTACGCCTTGTGGCCAGCGGTCTTTGGGATTAGTGTCCAGCAACTCTGCACGCTTGATGGCTGTAGAGATATGAGGGAGGAGCTGATATGGGTTGTAGTCAGCCTCTTGATAGTGGCCCATCAACTGACAAAGGCGGTATTTTGTCCAGGTGCCATGGGTAGTGAGACGAGGATTCTCCTGTAGTGATTGCTTGTCTTCGTCAGTGTACTGCGTAACGTCCTCAAGATGGAGTATAAGCCACAGCTCAAAGCATGGATTGCTCATGCAGAAGCGAAGGTTGTCGTTTTGCTGACAAAGCTGAGCTACCTCAGCAAGCAACTTCTCTTTCCAGTCGTCGCGGTCGATGACTACCCAAAGCTGGTCGTCATCCTGGATGTTGTATTCATCGATGAACGCCTTCAGCTGTCGGTGTACATTGGCCGGGCTGGAGTTGTCATCTTCTCGGTTCAGCACTACGAGCTGCACGTTGGAGGCGCAGAGTTCCTGGCGCATGGCCTCGAAATAAATATTCTCCGTGGCACGTCCTTCGGCAGCTATGACAATGAGGCGAGAAGACTTTACTCCTTCTATACGCTTGAAATCTTTTCTCTTTCTCATAGCATCACCACTTTAATGATTGAATCGGTGCGAAGAATGGTATAGCACCATATCTGCCTTGGAGGTAGCCCTTGCGCACATCCTCGCGAGGCTTGTATTCTGCCAGCGATGTAAGATGTGAGGCACCATCCTTTCCCTTCTCCACGAACCAGACTTCATCGGCGCGAATCAAGTCAAGGTTAAGCAGGTTGCACTCGTGAGTAGAGAATATGAGCTGGGTGTCGCGGTTAGAATCCAGACCTGAGAAATAGCACTCCAGGATCTTCTGGGAGAGCATGGGGTGCATACTGCGGTCTATCTCATCAATGAGATAATCCACTTCGTTTTGCTTCAAGTCGATAAGCATCGGGATGAAGTCGAGCAGACGGATGCTTCCGTCCGACTCTTCGCCAAGTTCGAAGACGACTTCTTCACCTGTGGTGAGATTGCGATGCACGGCCTTTTGCTTGAAGATGTCATAACTACCGCTGGCACTGACCTCGAAAAGGTACATCTCACCACCGATAGTGGCAGCCATGCTATAGGGCTTGCCGGTCTTTGCCCTTGACAGGATGCTGTCGAGCACCTCTGGCTTGATGTTAATTTCGTCCTTCTTCATCTTATAGAGACGCACATCGGCAATGCCGGTGTTGAAGTATTCGAGTAGCGAACGGGTGGTGCTGCGCAACTCATCGTTGTTCTCGGTTAAGAAAGAGATACCTTGCAATCGTGTGCTTGGGAAGATAATCTTCAATCCATCGGCAAACCAGTTCTTAGCCACCTTAATCGCATCAAGACCTGTACCGTTACGACGAACATACTCAGACAGGAAACTGGTGTCGGCAGGAGTGCCATGGGCCAAGAACTTCAGGAGCATATTGGTCTCCTCGTTGCCTACGATCTTGCCAAAAGTAAACTCATTACCCTCAGCAGACACCTTACGAGAGAAAACCTCCTTGTCGGTGCGACTGTTGATTTCGAAGAGCCACTCCTCCTTGATGCCACCGATAGTGAACTCCACACCATAGGCATAGCACTTGCCCAAGGTCTTAAACTCTATCTCAATCTTCGAGTTGCGGTTCTCTGTGTCAGCAAGCTTGAATGGCTCCATCTTGTTCTGCGGAAAATGTCCACCTGCAATCTGTTGAAGCAGAGCGATTGCCTTGATGATGTTGCTCTTGCCCGAGGCGTTAGCACCATAGATGACACCAGCCTTTAGCACAGATATATCATCACGCTTTTCTGCACGTGAGACATGTTCGCCGTGGGTATTGCTCTTGCCAGCAACGAAGCTAATCTGTGTCTCATCCTTGATGGAGTAGATATTATCTAATGTAGCTCTTAAAATCATATTCTTGTCGTATTGTTGGTGATTTTGGGTGCAAAATTACACAAAAATCCTAGAATCGCAAAACTTTTATGTCGAATACTCACAAATATAATGCATAATTAACACTTGAAGTGTAATAATCATTGTTCCTTACGTCAAATATTAGCAAGACTCAAGCATTTTCCCGTTGGTACAATTTCAATTAAAGAAGAAGCAACACAGGCAAGTTTAAGTTTACGACATCCCATGTATATATACATGCCCTCTCTAAACTCGGATTGTAAACCTGCCTAGTGTTGATAGCCAGTTTACTTCCTTATTATATATATAAGCCCAATCTAAACTTAAACCTAAACTTAGGAATGAAGGTTGAACCTTTCTCTTTAACCGAAAACTCCATATTATGACGGAAAGAGTGGGGAGGCGAATGTGAGATACATCAAGAAATTGGCTTATACTGCACATTATCTACAAAAAACCAAGCTGCCGATTTGGTGCTCTGCGGATTTTTCGTTAATTTTGCACGCAAAATTTGCAGAACGTGCTGAAACATGACCTTCGCCTGCCATTCATTGCCAAGCAGTGTATTGGTGTACAGGAAGAGGAACATGACGCACGAGCTTAGAGATAGCCAACAATAGTGTTCAACTTAAATAGTATCATCATGATGTAATATAATTGATTCTGTAAACCGCACAGTTTCCACATCAAAGTCACTGTGCAGATTTTGCAGAATGTGTTCGAGGAGTTTGCAATAAGTTCACAATGAACTTCTATTGCGTTGATTGTCAGCACTGTTTAGATGCAGCGCAGGCGGTCGAAGAATAAGTATACCTTATTATAATTGTAAATCCGGGCAACTTCCTTGCTTCTCAAGGTTAGTTGCCCGGATTTGTGCTACTTAGCTGTTTCTTGAACCTCAGAATTTTAATCAAAAGCGATCGGTCTCTTAGTAAGAGACCGACTCAAATCTCTTTCAACCTGAAAAACAGTATATTATGCAACAATCTAAAAAGCAAACTATTCTAAGTGCTAACTCCCTCCTTATTTTTTTCAAGATGAAATACATCAAACGTCACTGTAAGTAATAACTATTCTATGCTTAGTTCAAGAGAAAAACCACATACAATTACCACTTCCAAATATTGTTATATAATTCTGTATATTAGTACTTTGTAAAATTGGGGGGGTAAAATTAATTGCATCTTTCCTATAAAAATGTTGTCTTCAATAAATGTTTTTTGTACCTTTGCACACGATTGCGGTCGGTCTCTTACTAAGAGACCGACTCAAATCAAGGTTTACGGCTCTTGTCACGGATACGTGGTAATCCGCAGAGTTGAAGTGTACTGAATGTGCGTTAAGCAACCAAACCTAAGTGTCTCGCCGGTATTTGCAGGTATTCGAAATGCCGACAGCGATAAGGGGAAGATGTATGGTAGGCACAGTTAGTCAGAGCGTAAACCGATTGTACGAATTTAAGTAAGATTTTTTCTGACACTTATTGTTGCCATGTCCTTGCAGCTTACAGATGATGCAATCGAACATTGGTATGCTCTCCGCGTGTTCCATCGAAAGACGGGTGAAATATTGAATGAATTTCATCGTGCTGGCTGGCGAACCTATATTCCTATGCGGCGCGTGGAAAACGTGGACATACATTATAACGAGACAGTGAAGGAAGAGCCGGTGATACCCTCTTTGCTTTTTATACGAACTTCAAGTGATTATATTATGGCACTTCATCGTTCTCCAACAGCCCATGTTCGTCCTTATTATGTGCCGGGTACTACTTGTCCGGCAGTTATATCCGACCGGGAAATGGAAACGTTTATCTATGTAACAACTCATAGTTGCCGTACATTGGAAATGATTCCCACCGAATTGGTAAAAGGTGATCGTGTGCGGGTCACTGAAGGCGTGTTCAAGGGGGCTGAGGGATACATAACTCGCGTGCATGGTACGAAGCGTTTTGTTGTAGTTATTGAGGGTATCGCTGCAGTAGCAACATCGTACATACCCGGAAAATTTTTGGAAAAGCTCACAGAAACGAATACATGATGTTTTCTTCCGAATCTCATGCGGATGCTTTGCATTGGTATGTGGTGAAGGTCTATTATCATCGTTATGCGGCCTTGTGTGCCACGTTTGAGCGCGAGGGATGGGAATATTTCATTCCTCCTTATAGCCCAGATACGATGTTGCTCTTCATTAAGACAAGTGAAAGCTATATCTTGTCTTTGCAGTCCTCTTTGTGTGGTATGGGCATGGTTTGTCCTGTGCCCGGCACGCATCTCCCGGCACGCATCAGCGATGACGAAATGCAGATGTTCCGCTTTGTGACCGAAGTGGCCGGTGATGACATGGAAATAATCACCAGGGTTGCTTCGCTCAGACTACGTGACTATTATCGTGTCACGGCAGGCCCGTGGAAAGGTGTCGAGGGTTTTCTGGCGCGTATCCGTCACCGTATGCGTCTGGTTGTGACGTTAGGCACGTTGTTTACTGTGGCGGCAACAACTTATATTCCGAAAGAGCATCTTCTTCGCATTGATTTGCCGGAATGGAAAAAGGTGGCAGAATGAAAAGACAGATAGAGTTTCTAATACAATAAAAACTATGGAAATGCTATTATTCCCGTTTCTGACGGCATTTCTGGCAACTTGCTTCATTTATCCGAAAGTATTGCGGATTGCCTTGGAGAAAAACATCGTCGACAACCCAGATGCCCGTAAGCTGCAACGGATTCCCATACCTGTGCTTGGTGGTGCTCCTGGCTTTTTTGGGGTAATGGCCGGTCTTTGTTGTGCCAATCTGTTTGTCGATTGCTCAGGACTTTTTCCCGTTGTGGCAGCCATGGTAATCATTTTAATGGTGGGCATCATTGACGACATCATCAATCTTTCTCCCCGTGTAAGGTTTTTGATTGAAATATTGTTGGTTTTGTTTCTCGCCTATGCTACAGGCAATATGATTGACGATTTCCACGGTCTTTGGGGACTATATCGTGTTTCGGCGTGGCTGGCAGTGCCATTGACTGTTGTAGCAGGTGTCGGCATCATCAATGCCATCAATCTGATAGATGGTGTCGATGGTCTTTCATCGGGCTTTTGCATACAGTCGTGCTTGTTGTTTGGCATCATGTTCTATCTTCGTGGCGACCTGCCTATGTTGGTGCTCGCTCTATTGTGTGTGGCAGCTCTGTTGCCGTTCTTTTTTCATAATGTCTTCGGAGCGCGTTCCAAGATGTTCATCGGCGATGGCGGTACGCTCGTCATGGGTGTTTTGGCTGCTTCGTTTGTGATGCATATTTTGTCGTCGCAATCTTCTGCCGCAACCATTGACCATCGCATTGGGCTTATACCTTTTACTTTGGCCGTCATGTCAGTGCCGGTATTTGACACGTTGCGTGTAATGACGGCACGAATTGTTCGCGGACATTCTCCATTCAAGCCCGATAAGACTCATCTTCACCATTTGTTTATCGACCTAGGCTTTTCGCATATCGGTACCACTGTATCTATTCTGACGCTCAATCTGTCGGTCGTAGTCATTTGGTGGGCTTCTTATCTCATGGGTGCATCTATAGAGGTGCAGTTCTATCTCGTTCTTGTTTTGAGTATCCTGTCGACATTTGTCTTTTATCGTTACATGCGTATTCAGATAAAAAGACATACCGCCGTTTATCGTTTTATGAGCGCCATTGGCCGAAAGACACATATAAAGCACCAAGGCTGTATTCTGCGTCTTCAACGCTATTTGGATCGTGTTGCGCCTAAATAGATATACAATTTGAGAACAAGCAGATTGCATGTTACTTAAATGCAAATGAAAACAGTGCAAAACCGGATATTTTTCGTATTTTCGCAGCACAACACGCAAAAGAACGCAGTATGAAGTATCCGATAGGAATTCAGGATTTCAAGAACATCATAGAAGACGGTTATGTCTATGTTGACAAGACAGCTCTCATTTACAGCCTTGTGACAAAAGGCAAGATTTACTTTCTGAGTCGTCCCCGCCGTTTCGGAAAGAGCCTGCTCGTCTCCACGATTGAATACTATTTCAAAGGCGAAAGGGAACTTTTCAAAGGTCTTGCCATTGACTGCCTGGAAAAGGACTGGGACAGTTATCCGGTGTTTCATATCGACTTCAACAGTACGGATTTCACCCGTGGTGGAGCCCTTCAGGGGCGCATAAAGGGTCAGGTGGAAGAGTGGGAGAAGCAGTACGGTTTCAGCGGAAATCCCGACTATGACTATGGCGAGCGCTTCGCCCAACTTCTTGCCTATGTCCATGAGCAGACAGGAAAGCGTTGTGTGGTGCTGATAGACGAGTATGACAAACCGTTGCTCGATGTGCTGGATACAGACTACAGGATGGAAATAGATGGTCAGCTCCGTTCGATAGAGGATTGTAACCGTGAGACATTGAAAGGTTTCTATTCGGTATTCAAGGCAGCCGACCCTCATCTTCGTTTCGTACTGCTCACAGGCGTGACCAAGTTTTCCCAGGTAAGTGTATTCAGCGGTTTCAACCAGCCTCAGGACATCAGCATGGATGCGCGCTATGATGCCCTTTGCGGAATCACGGTTGATGAGATGGAAACAGTGTTCGGTCATGAGATAGATGGCATGGCCGTGGAAACGGATGTTTCAGCCTCTGAAATGCGGAACATGTTGACACGACAGTATGACGGCTATCATTTCAGTCGCAAAATGACCGACATCTTTAATCCCTTTAGCGTATTGAATGCTTTGAACCGTCGTGAAATAGGTAACTATTGGTTTTCTACGGGAACGCCAACCTACCTTATCCGTCTGTTGAATCATACACAAGAAAATTTAAATGAATTGACAGGGAAATATTATGATGTCTCAGAATTTATAGATTATAAGGCTGATGTCGAACGTCCCTTGCCCATGATTTACCAAAGCGGCTATCTGACAATCAAAGGATATGACCCTCTTACCAACACTTTTTTGCTCGACATGCCCAACAATGAGGTGAAAATTGGTTTTACGGTAGCATTGGCGTCAGACTACTTGAAACCGAAAGCCCTGGTTCAGTCTTCAGTTGCCCAGATGGTTCGTTCGTTGGCGCATTCCGATATGGAAACATTGCGCCTTCAACTCACCGCATTCTTTGCCGGCATCCCCTATACAATGCGCCGGAAGAAGAGCGAGCGCGAAAGGGAATGTTACTTCCATTATACCTTCTACCTGCTGTTCC
>ERZ808240.4421-NODE-4421-length-12495-cov-4.548473_pt1 | contig 12495 bp, 7 predicted proteins | sample MGYA00521084_ERZ808240 | MGnify/ENA primary metagenome ERZ808240 (study PRJEB31516, sample SAMN03275571) | gut metagenome | biome: mammalia-associated habitat; material: feces | host: Papio cynocephalus | place: Kenya | collected 2012-08-06 ... | reverse complement strand
CTTTAATCACATACTGCTTATAACCTGCACATATGATAAATTCATCAAAGCCATAATATGAATATTCCTTCATAATATGCCATAGAATAGGCTTACCACCTATCTCAATCATTGGCTTTGGCTTAAATTGGCTTTCTTCACTTATTCTTGTTCCAAAACCACCTGCTAAAAGTACTACTTTCATTTACTCCTCCGTATTATAGATTAAACTCTCATTAATGATGTGTATGATGAAGTATCCCCTGTACCCCTTTTATTTAATAATCATATATAATAACGTTATGATAATAATACAAAGCATACTCATATATGATGTTAAATAAAATAAAATATTCATTAACACTTTATCATATATTAATAAATATATCTAGAAAATTATACGCACACGAAATATAATTGTCAAGTTACTATTGACATTACAACATTTTTAATATATAGTATCAATATACTTAATTAAGTCTTGAATACATATACTTGTTACACGAGAATTATATTTATAAACATTCTTATCATTCACATGTAACATATTATGTATTTCTAATATTTCACACTGAATTCAGTATCAGACCAATACCCATATATACAATCAGGCAGCTACTATATTGGTTATATCATGTGTTAATATTTTGTAGCATAATTTACTATCTATATTATTATTATGCCAAAAGACTTTATCTTATCGTGAGCTTTACTTTGCCCGTACATAACAGATATCGTTTTAACACACTTGTTATAATTGGCAGTAAATATGTTTAAGAATATTTCAAAAAATTTCTGAAAATGATATACTCTCAACTCACTTGTTATATGCCAAACTAGATGTTACAATATATACATGTTATTTATTGTTTTCATAGCAGACCTGCCTGTTGTCAGATTTACTTAATACAAAAGGAGATTTTGCTTATGAAACATAATGACAAAGATAATAATTATTACAACAAAAGCGCTGATAATAATAAAACAATTAAAAAAGATAGTAGCTCCTCTACTACAACCAAGCGATACAGTGACAATGTGTTCTGCCTGTTATATTCTGATAAGAACAACTTGCTGGATTTATATAATGCGCTGAATAACTCATCTCATACTGATATTGATAATCTTACAATAACCACGCTGAAAGGCGGCGTATATATGAAGTATAAAAATGATGTTTCATTTGTATTCAGTTATGAGTTATATATGTTTGAGCAGCAGTCATCTATCAACTTCAATATGCCGTTAAGATTTTTTCATTACGGTTCTGAAGTCTATAGGGATATGTTTCCCAATAGTATGCTGCACAGAAGAAGTATGATTAAGATTCCTACACCGCATTTTATTACTTTCTATAATGGCAGGGAAAAGATGAAGGAACGTGTTAAAATTCTTAAGTTGTCGGATATGTTTGAACACCCTACAGACAATCCAGAACTTGAATTAATTGTTACCGTAATCAATCTTAATCCAGATGAAGAAGCTGACTCTGCTACTGGCAGTGACTCTCACAATGATGACAGCTCTCACAGCAATAATCATAAAAATGTCAGCAATGTAAATGGATTATTTACAGATAACATTCTGAACCGCTGCCAGTCACTTAGGGACTATATGACATTTGTCAATAAAGTACGTCATAAGATGGATATACTTGGCTTGAATGTGCGAACATCCGTTATCGAATCAGTTGATGAATGTATTAAAGAGGATATACTGTCGGACTTCTTTATAAAGCATAGAAATGAGGTGATTGACGTGAGTATATTTGAATATGATGAAGAAGGTGTTATGGATGTGTTGCGTGAGGAGGCTCGTGAAGAAGCTCGTGAAGAAGCTCGTAAGGAGGCACTCACGGAAGGCCGTGACGAGGCAACCTTGAACGCAATCAAAAATATAATGGACAGCCTTCACGTATCTGTAGATAAGGCTATGGATATATTAAAAATTGATATTGAAAAGAGAGAGCAGTTTAAAAATCGCTTATAAGAATAATCCACATTAAGAAAGGCGGCAGATAAAATAATTATCTACCGCCTCCGCTTATGACTTATAAAGTTTTATATTCATATTGATACAGATATTTTATCATCCTCACCTCTCCATCATCTCCTCACTAATCCTTCTCACTGACCCGATTTGTCTTTCAAACATTACATCCCACAGGTTCATACATTTCTGGGCTGTCTTTTTGCAGGATGTTATGCTGGAGTTAGAGGTTTCATCGTATAGTGTTATGATAAGCTCGGAGATTGAAGTTGTTAAGCCCCACTGTTTTTGCAGTTCATCATTATCCATAGATAGAACATTTTCACATAATTCTATTATTATGTCTGAGTAATCCACAACCGATACGGCGCTTTCTATCAGGAAGTGCATAAATGAATCGACAATTCTTCTGCTAAGATTACTCTTTATTAATTCATTCAGGAATTGTCTGTCACGTTTTGCATCTATATACTTGTCATAGAACATTTTTGATAGTGGAAATTCAACATCTATATCCGTATTCCTATAATCAAGTATAATCTTCTTGGCAGCTTCTCTGTATTTATCAACTTCAAGATACATTATCGCCATATCCAGTATAGCTTTTACCTGTTCCTCATTTTTACCTGTCGATGTACTCATAATATCTGCGAATTCACCATATCTTATATAGAATTCACATACAATATAACCTGCTACATCAGCCAGATTTTTATCATCCCACTCATAAGCCTTACCTATTATATCAATAACTCTTTTCTTGTATTTAGGATAAAGATAAAATAATACATTCTTTGTTCCATAGAAGCTTAATGTTCGGATATCCCTTTCAAATATATATAATATTCTTTCTTCTGCCCACTGTCTGTTAATATTATATGCTGGCCATAAAGCATACAATACAGCATAACGCACTGCGGCATTATCATCCCTTACTGCTTTATCAATAATATCTGCAAATTCTTTGTATAATGATTTATTTTCTTCAAGAAGTTTTCCTATAGTTCTTACCGCTCTTCCTCTGACACAGTTAAGCGCATTACTCTGAAGCATATGGCAGCTTTTCATCTCCTTATCATCCTGACTTGTAACACAAGGCTTATCATTGTCAGGATTGTGATGATTTACTGCAATATTTTTTAGTTCACGAAGGACTTCTTCTGACCATCTTACACTGCTTAATGTCTCAATTATTCCACAGAAATATGAAGCTCTCTGGCTTTCCATATTGCACGGATATTCCAGCAACATTCTTTCAACAATACTGCTGTCTACATCCGAAAGCTGCTCTGACATATTTACACCCATAAATAATGCATCCACAAACGCCTGTGGAATGTCGTCTTTATGACTTAATACAAGCTCTATCATTTCTACAGGATTTTGCTTTACTTCCAGTTCAAAGTCCTGAATGAATGTGTCATACGAACTTTCTATAAAACCACCTTTAACAGCTATCCATTTAGAGTGATGTCTGTTTTTTAATTTCTCGTTAGTTATTATTCTTATCCATTGTTTTGCACCTATTTTCTTACCTGCTACAGGAGATTTTACCCAGCCTGAATGGTCATTATCATTTACATAACAGGTTTTTACTGTATCAAACCGTCTGCAAAGAACTTGTATTAATTCTCTGCTCTTTTTACTTATTCTTTCTTCTGGCAGACAAGGTAATAGCTCATATTGCAGGTCACCCCAGTAGCTCCAGTAAACAGGGCATATTTCTTTATCCTGATTGTATTCTATTCTGTTTTTAAACATTTTCAGGGCATCTGGTGACACATAATAATATATTGTACTTTCTAGTCTGGCAAATGTTTCATCACTACATTCTGATGTATGTTTTAGCAGCACTTTTTTAACAAGTTCCAGCTCATTATCTGCGCCGCTCGTATAGTCAAATATATTATCATTAAAAGCAAGTGCAACTGCTGCCTTTTTCACAAGCTCCACACTTACTCTCTCAATATTTCCCATATATGCATGATTATATGACCAGTTACCATATTTGATATATCTGCCTTTCTCCTTAGAAAAGTGTATAATAAGCTCATCAATAATATATTCTGCATTTTTTACAACATATTCATTCTCTGGACTTATCAAATCTTTCTCATAACGATACACTGTCCTTCCATGAAAATTTATCTTTCTCTTTAACCAGAAAGCTATAAGTCTTACCGTTCTTTTCTCAAATCGGGTCATCATATTTTTTATATCTATATAGACATCTTTTGCAAATTGTGGATAATGCTTATAAAACATCATTCTAAGCTCAAACACAGCATCACTTTCCTGCGTTATATCATAATGGAAGCACCTCATAAACATCGCATCAATTTCTTTACTTACAAATGCGTGCTTTCTGATAAACCCGACTGCCTCCTCTGTAAGGTCGGGACTCATACTGATTAGCAGATTAAAAACAATCTCTTTTTTATCAGGAATATTATACCATTCCTTCATAATTCCATTTGTAAGTAATATATCTATATAGTCTTTCCTGCCATATATTGTATTTCTGATAAGGTAACTTCCATACTCTTTGCTGTCGCAGTTATCAATAACAAATGTTGTTATATTATCATCTGGATTATTTATCTGTCCTAATATTTCATAAAAAAGATACTTTATATAATATCTTATGTTATCCGAAGCAAGCATATTTCCGCCTACATCAATAAATTCTGCACTGTCAAACTCTAAAATATTCTGCAAAAACATCTGCACCTGATATCTTTTAGTCGGAGTCTGCCTGCTTTTATCTCCAATAATCTCCTCTATTGATTCCCCTTCATAATATTTTTCCAGCATATTCTGTGATAAAAAGTAATCAAGTATCGACTGATGTACGAAACCGACTTTATTCCCCTGCACAACTATAAGTTCTGACGATATAAGATAATCAAGTGTTGATACATCTATTTTAAGTATTTGTTTTGGCACATATAAACGTCCCATTTTATCAAGTCTGTTTACAATATCTGTTTTCACCTCAGAAACGGATTGCTCAGCTATACCATATAATCTGCTCTTCATACATATCTGTTCAAACCATTTATCTATAAGGTGGCTTGTTGTCAGACAGCCATCATATGAACTCTCCTTATCCAGATGCTGCCATATATACAGATTACTAGGTATTTTCAATAGATTTTTCAGCCTGGCAGACATTTTATTATATTCACTGCCAACAACTTTCTTTACAGTATCTTCTTTAAAACAATCTACCTTTATTACTTTCCATTCATCATCCTGTGAGGCTTCTGCACCTGAATTACTCTGCTTTCTGAATAATCCCTTTATGTTGTTATCATTTTCAAGGTCATAGCTTCTGCATACAAATACTATTATTATTTTTTTATCACGTATTTCGTTAAAGAATTTCACCTGTCTGATTAATTCCATACACACTGTTATAGCTTCTGCTGAATTAGCCTGTGTCCATCGGAGTGCATCTAACTGGTCAAGTATAATAACTGCTTTTTCATTCTGTGATACATTATGGATTGCATCAACTATAGAATTCTGAAATCCCAGTTCCTGACCCCATTTTTCACAGCTTTTATTAGGAATTCTTACATCAAGCTTTATCGCAATATGTACAATTCCCTTTTGTTCACAGTATTTAAGAACTGCCTCTGCACAGCCACTCTTACCACAGCCGGCACTTCCCGATATGATTATATGTTTATCAGCCTCTATAGCCTATATACATTCGTCAGCTTCTTTTATAAAATTTGTTGAATTCTGTGCTGCTTTTTGCTATCTGTATCTTATAAAAATCCTTTGCACTGCCACTTGTATTGAAAGCTCTTTTCTGCATATCATATAAAAATGTACATGCCAATGGACTTACAAGCGCAACTCTTCTCTCATTATCTCTGTTAAGCTGTTTTCTCCATGCTTCTAATATACCTCTTGCCTTAAGGTCTGACATATTCCAGCTTTCTTTACTTGCATTTCTTGACTTGCACTGCTGATGTTCCCTACATCCGGACATATCTGTTACAAGTATGTCTGTACCCTCTTCATCTTCCCCAAGTGCCTCTATCACAACACTGTAATTCACCTCATCAAGCACCTTAAGCAGCTCATATATCACACAGTTAATCTCATAACTATTCCCCTGTTTATCTGCTCTTCCACCTTTTTCTAATGGCATACTTCTCTCCTATCTTCTATCACCTATCCTGTACATATTTTGCACAATACCCACCAGTAAACTATGTATATTAGTACATAGGACACTGGTGGGTATATTTTTTTCTAGAACTGATTCTCCCTAAAAAACTCCCTCTTCCTCTCAATCATCTCATCAATTCTGTCAATGTAGTTTCTTACATCCTTAACATTTTCAATTCTCTCAATTCTTACTGAATGATTGTCATCACTTTCATTGTGAAATACGACCTTGGAGCTTGCACCGGCACCACAGGCAATTATTGTCTGTTTTTCCTCCATTATAAGTATGTTGTATATGCACTCCTTGCCTTCCCTGGCATATCCTACATTTTCAAAGTTACCAGCCATATTCTTCTGACGATACATATAGTAAGGCTGCATATCAAGATTTCTGGCAGTTTCTTCGGTCATCCTTATTATCTCATCTGTATTCTTGGTTGAAAGCTGCTTGTACTTATCTCTCCATATGTTAAGTGCTGCTGCCCTCTTTATTGCAAGTGAATGTACTGTAAGACTTTCTGGCTTCATAGCCTCTATTTCGCTTAGTGTATGCTTGACTTCATCAACATCCTCGCCGACAAGACCAAGTATTATATCCATATTTATATTTTCAAAGCCCTCTTCTCTTGCCATATTGTATACATTTTTAATCTGCTCAACTGTGTGCTTTCTTCCAATAAGGTCAAGTGTCTTCTGGTTCATCGTCTGTGGATTAATTGATATTCTTCCTACATTGTGCTTCTTTAACACCTGAAGCTTATCAAGTGTTATGCTGTCAGGTCTGCCCGCTTCAACTGTGAACTCGTGGCAGCCATCTATATCAAACAGTCTCTTAAGCTCTGTTATAAGTCTGTCAAGCTGCGCCGCACTGAGTGTTGTAGGTGTGCCTCCACCAAAGTATACTGTATCAAGTCTTCTTCCCTTCATCGACTCTGACACAAACTCCATCTCTTTTATCAGTGCATCAAGATATCTATCTACATAATCCTTATAAGCTCCAAGTGCATATGAAGAAAATGAGCAGTACAGACATATACTTGGACAGAATGGTATACCTATGTACAGACTGTATCCATTCTTATAATCTATACGGTTAAGTATATCCATTTCTTTCTTTGCAACTTTAAGTGCAAGTTCTGCTTTTTCCTCACTTGCTTTATGCTTATCCATAAAATGCTTCTTTATCGTATCTTCACTCTCACCATCTTCAAGCATTACATACGCTATTTTACTTGGACGTACACCAGTAAGATATCCCCATGGAAGTGTTTTTCCCGTCTTTTCGCTAAGATAATCATAAAGGTATGACTTGAACTTATCGTGCATCTGGCTCTTGTTAAGACCTGTGACATCTGGGACTTTTATGTCAATTATCATGTCATCCTCGCCTATATTGTTACAAGTAGTCATATTATTTTTACTATTGTTATTACTACATTTGCCATTATCATTAATACAGCTACTATTGTTATCAATGCGCTCATTATTATCGCTATTACACATTCCATTATGATTACTATAGTCACCTTTATACGCCGTAACCTCTGTTCTTGGGTAGAATGAACGCACAAGAACTATGGCATCATCATAAAATGTATTGTCATCTATTTTAATATATATCATTATTATTCCTCTCAATTATCTATAAACACAAAAAACTACACCAAAAACGGATTATTCACTCTCTCATATCCCACACTCGTACCTTCACCATGTCCCGGATATACTTTGGTATCATCTGGAAGCACCATTATCTTATCCTTTATGGAGCGTACTATTGCGCTCATGCTGCCACCCGGAAAGTCTGTTCTTCCAACTGAACCGCAGAATAATGTATCACCCGAAAACAGTACTCCGATATCTTTTATATAATAGCATGTTCCACCCTCTGTATGTCCCGGTGTATGAAGTGCCTCTATATCAAAGCCTGCAAGCTTTAACACGTCACCGTCATTGTGCCATACGTCCGCCTTTACTGACAGGTTCATTCCATATGACTCACCAAGATTAATGTGTGGCTGTTCAAGTGTATTTTTCTCATCACATGATGCGTATACATTCACACCATATTTTTCTCTTATATCATCTGCTGCCATAATATGGTCAAAATGCCCGTGTGTTAATAATATTCCCTTAAGCTCACAGCCTGACTCGTCTATCATCTTACTTATCTCATCTGCACGGTCTGCCGGATCGATAAGTACACACTCTTTAGTATCTTCGTTACATAAAAGGTAGCAGTTTGTGCCCACCATTCCTAATATTCTTGAATCAATCCTGTACATATATCCCTCCTGATTTATATCCTTAAAAAAGCCGTTATCAAGAAAATATCCCAATAACGGCTGAATTATATTTTATGATACCAGGGTCAAAAGGTCTAAACCCACATGAGCTTGCTCATAGGTGTGTGTATGACTTTGTGACCCGCCCCAATATGAGCATAAAAGTGGGATAATAGTCCCACGATATGCGAATATTGGGTAGAATTGTGGGAGTGCGTAGCACGGAACAATTCGTAAGTATCATAGTTGGGGGCTTTTGACCCCAACATCATTTTATTTTAAAGTAACTGTCTGCTTCACGCAGCCGCTCTCTTTTCTTATGTGCTGGCTATCTGATAATCTGATAACTCTGAACCACCAGCACATCAGCCTGTAGCTCTCTCAATATCTGTCACACCATCTATCTTTCTTAGCTTATCAATAAGTCTGTTAAGTTCTTCTTTACCTGATACGACAAATCCCAGGTTAATAGTTGCGATATTCTTCTTATTAACACGGCTGTTCATGAATCTTACATCGATATTGGCTTCTGTAAACAATCTTGATATATCAACAATAAGGCCTTTGCGGTTACCTGCAAATATGTTTATCTCTGCGCTATACTTCTCATCCTTATTCTCTGTCTGTTCCCATTCTGCTTCAATAAGCCTTGCACGCTCACTGGCTGGGAAGTTAAGTATGTTGATGCAATCTGTTCTATGGATTGATATACCTCTTCCTCTTGTAACAAAGCCTACTATCTCATCACCAGGAACAGGATTACAACACTTGGAGAATCTTACAGCAACATCATGGATTCCTTTTACTACAATTCCACCTTTGCCTTTTTTATTATCTTTCTCCTTTTCCTTACTCTCACTTGCTACTATCTGTTCAAGTGCCTGTTTGTCTGTAATCTCAGCCTTCTTGGTCTTCTGATATTCTTCATTTAGCTTGTTAACTATCTGACCTTCTTTTAAAGCACCATGACCAACAGCTGCCATGATTGAATCCCAGTCTTTATAACCATACTTCCTTAATGCTTTCTCAACGAATTCAGGCTTGTTTATCTCTGAAAGGACTATACCTTTACTCTTGCAATAATTAGATATAAGCTCCTTACCCTTTATTATGTTATCTTCCTTAAGTTCCTGCTTAAACCACTGGTTTATCTTATTACGTGCCTGGGTTGACTTAACCATAGATAACCAGTCACGGCTTGGTCCCTTGGAATTCTGTGAAGTAATAATCTCTATTCTGTCACCATTTTTTATCTCATAATCAATATTTACAAGCTTTCCGTTAACTCTTGCACCAACCATCTTGTTACCTACAGCACTATGAATACTGTAAGCAAAATCAATAGGATTAGAGCCGGCTGGAAGTGTCTTAACATCTCCCGTAGGTGTAAAACAGTATACTGAATCCGAGAAAAGGTTAAGGTCGTTCTTGATAGATGATAAGAACTCTTTATTATCTGACATATCTCTCTGCCACTCAAGTATCTGTCTTAACCAGCTAAGCTTAGCCTCTTCATTCTTATTGGACTCTCCTGTTTTGCCTTCCTTATACTTCCAATGGGCTGCAATACCATACTCAGCTATTCTATGCATCTCGTATGTCCTTATCTGAACTTCGAAAGGTTGTCCATTAGATGCAATAAGCGTTGTATGAAGTGACTGGTACATATTAGGCTTAGGCATAGCTATATAATCCTTGAATCTGCCAGGTATAGGCTTGTACATTTCATGTATGACACCAAGTGCCGCATAACAGTCCTTTACAGTATCTACCTTGATACGGACTGCAAATATATCATATATCTGGTCAAGTGTCTTATTCTGGTTAACCATTTTTCTGTATATTGAGAAGAAATGCTTGACTCTGCCGTCTATCTCAGCTTCTATACCGGCATTGCTTATATGCATTCCTACTTCTTTGATGATACTCTTTATAAATGCTTCTCTTCCCGGTCTGTTAATATCAACCTGCTTTACAAGGTCGTTATAAGTATCGGGCATAAGATATTTCATGGAAAGATCATCAAGCTCTACTTTTATCTTAGATATACCAAGTCTGTGAGCAATAGGAGCATATATATCCATAGTTTCCCTTGACTTCTCAACCTGCTTAGCTGGTGACTGATACTGCATTGTACGCATATTGTGAAGTCTGTCGGCAAGTTTTATAAGGATAACTCTTATATCTTTTGCCATAGCAAGGAACATTTTCCTTAAATTCTCAGCCTGTACTTCTATCTTATCATGCTGATAATTAAGCTGTGTAAGCTTTGTAACACCATCTACAAGAAGTGCTACTTCATCGCCAAACTCCCTTGCTACATCTTCACTTGTCATGGCTGTATCTTCAACAACATCGTGAAGCAGACCTGCTATGATAGATTCTTTGTCAAGCTCAAGCTCCGCCAATATAATAGCAACACACAAAGGATGAATGATATATGGTTCACCTGATTTTCTAAACTGTCCTTCATGTGCCTGTTTTGCAACCTTGTATGCACGCTCTATATCTGAAAGGTCAGATGATGGATGATAAAGTTTTACTTTCTCAATAAGGTCTGCATAAAGCTCTTCAGGACTTGTAAAATCTGCCGGAGTATCTACCGATTTTTCCACCTTGCTTGTCTTAATATTCTTGTTTCCTGCTAATTCTATACTGCTCTCTGGCATCTAATCTCTCCCCTCGTATATCTATAATTCGGGTGCACAGCCTGTATATGACTGCTTTTTTATATTTATATATTTTGTTTATATTATCTTCTTTTATTATATTTTTCTTTGTATATCTTTTGTTGATTCATAATAGATATAATGCTCAGAAGATATTTTGCTTTTCATTTATAATACCTTTTGAAACTTTAATCATAATGCATGAATCAAAACAATATATATTATACCTCTGCGTATAATTTTTCCATAAACTCTCTTGTAGCTACTGCATTTTCCGGTACAGTGTTCTCAAGTGTGCAGTGTACATATGGCTTATATTCCTTAATCTTCTTAAGTAAAAGTGGATAATTAAGTCCTCCTGTTCCTGCTGCTATTGACTTAAGCTCATCACCCTCAACTACATAATCCTTGCAGTGGACAACTGCTATATCCTTTAATAACAGGTCAAATGCTTTCTCAATAATCTCATCCTGCTTATCTATATTTCCAACATAAAGAAGATTAACAGGGTCAAATATTATCTGGAGATTAGGCGAATCGATAGCGTCTAATACCTTTCTTGCTCTCTCAACTGTATTGACAATATGCTTCCATACTGGCTCTATAGCTACTATGACACCAAACTGTTCTGCATACTTAACTATAGGTCTTAAGTTATCTATAAAACACTGAAGTGCCTCATCTGAATGGTTAGCTGGTTCATACTTATACTCTTCGTTGACAGCACCTGTTTCTGTTCCGACTACTCCACATCCAAGTATACTTGCAAATCTTATATGTGCCTTGTACTTTTCAACTATTTCCTTATGCTTTTCTGGATTAGGATTACATAAGTTAAGGTAACATCCTAGAACTGCCACATCTACTTTATTCTCTGCACATAATTCCTTGATGTACATAGCTAGTCCAGGTGTCATTGTTTCAACCCCCGGCTTGAATTCCTTTATAGACTTTGTTAAAGCTATATGCATACAATGAAATCCCTGTTTATGTATGTTTGGGATAAGCTCATTAAGTGGTGCATATGCAACATCATGTGCCCTGATACCTATTCTCATAATATATCCTCCATTCCTATACACTCCTATATATGATATGCCACATATCTGTACATTGTGTACAATTATTAATACCATTTGCTTACAGGTATTGCTTACTGTTGATACTTATATTTTAAATATTTATAATGTAGCTGTCAAAATATCTTTTAACTTCATATCTATTGCATAGTTTTATTTAAAATCCATATATTTATATCATTTTAACATATCAATGCTAAAATGTCACTTATAAGTTCAATTTAGCACTAATTTTATCCTACTATAATGTTCATAATATTACTGTTTAGTTAAGTCAACGTAAGTTGACGAACGGACGATATAAGATAC
>ERZ808240.4420-NODE-4420-length-12495-cov-13.471785_pt1 | contig 12495 bp, 8 predicted proteins | sample MGYA00521084_ERZ808240 | MGnify/ENA primary metagenome ERZ808240 (study PRJEB31516, sample SAMN03275571) | gut metagenome | biome: mammalia-associated habitat; material: feces | host: Papio cynocephalus | place: Kenya | collected 2012-08-06 ... | reverse complement strand
ATCGGCCGATGCATAGCCCGCCGAGGAGCCCTGCCCCTCGTCCGAGTCCTCGTCGTCGCCGGAGGAGCCATCCTCGTCGGACGAGTCCTCGCCCGAGGCGTCACCGGTCGTGGCCGCGGACGTCGTTGCTGCGGCAGTCGCGTTGTCCGCGACGACCTGCGCGGCGCCCTTGAGCGAGGTGCCGTCCGCCACCTTGCGGTACGACGGCTTGCTCGGCACGCGGACGTTCACGTAGGTGAGCTTGTCGCCGTAGGCGTCGAGCACGGTCTGCAGGGCCGAGGCCTTGGCCGAGATGTCCGTGGCCGATCCCAGGGAGACCTCGAGGCCGCTCTGGAGCACCACCGAGATGCTGCCCGTGCTCGCCGCGTAGTAGACCTGCGCCTGCGAGGTGACGGACTCCGGCAGCTCGCGCTGGTACTCGAGCACGTCGATGATCACCTCGTCGGTGGCGGCGGCGCCCTGCGCGGGGTCGACCGTGGACGGCGCGTTGGCGATGAGCAGGCACCCCAGCTCGCTGGCCTTGGCAAGCGCCGCGGAGGTGGCGTCGTCCGTGGCGGAGGTGTCGAGCTGAACGGGCTCGATCCAGACGCCGTCGTCGCCGAGCGCCCACACGCTCGTGCCCGAGCCCATGACCACAATGGCAGACACCGTGCGCTCCTCGACGCTCACGCCGAGCGTGTCGGGGAACTCGCGCGTGACGTTGACGTTCTTGACCCAGGGGTTCTTGCGAACGTTCTGCTGGATCTGCGAGACGTCCACGGACAGCAGCGTGGTGCCCTCGTCCACGGCGGCGAGCTTGGCGATCGTCTCGGCACTCACGTGCTCGGAGGCCGTGGCGTCGATGCCCGAGATGACGAAGACCGGCATGTGAGAGAGCACGAGCAGGGCCACGAGGCCCACGGCGGCGAGCGCCGCGACCGCCGCCGCCACGATGACGGCCCGGCGCGCCACGGTCGAGGAGGACCCGCCGCGGGCGGAATCGGTACGCGGCGCCGCGGACCTGCCGGAGCGGGCGGCCTGAGCGTCTCGACCCGCTCGACGGGTACCGCCCAGGGGGACGCGGCCGGACGGGGCGGCGCCCACGCGCGACCTCGAGGGCGAGGCGGAGCCCAGGGACGCCTTGGACGTCCGGGGAGCCTTGAGGCCCCTCGCCGGGGACGCACCCCTGGACTTGCCGAGGGACGCCCGGCCCGCGCCTGCCGCCGATGCCCTGGGGCCGACGCCGCCGCGCTTGGTGGCGCGACGAGTCGCCGAGGGGCGCCCGGATCCCAGCTGGCCGCGCGAGGGGCGCGCCGCGCCGCCCGTGGCCCTAGGACGCAGGTCCGAGGAACTTGACTTCCGGTTGGAGGTCGACACCCGTGGCCTCCCTCACTCTGTCATGCATGGTGCGCATCACGGCAAGGACGTCTGCCGCCGTTGCGCTCCCGTTGTTCACGATGAAGTTGGCGTGCACCTCGGAGACCTGGGCGCCGCCTATCGCATAGCCCTTGAGGCCGCAGTCCTCGACGAGGCGCGCCGCGCCCTTGGGGCCCGCGGGGTTGCGAAACACCGAGCCGCAGCTGGGCTTGCCCATGGGCTGGGTGGAGCGGCGGCGTCCGAAGAGGGTCTCCATCCGCGCGTCGATGTCCGCGCGCTCGCCGTGTGCGAGCGCGAGCGTCGCCTCGAGGACGATGTCCGAGGGGCCCAGGCCGCAGCAGCGGTAGCCCCACTCGACCTCTGAGCCCTGGCGACGCATGAGACCCGTGCCGGGGCGCAGCACGACGAGGCTCTGCACCCTGTGGCCGATCCACTCGCGCCTCGTGCCGGCGTCCATGGAGATGGCGCCGCCGAGCGTGCCGGGGATGCCACAGGCGAACTCGAGGCCCGTGAGCGACGCCTTGGCCGCCGCCTGGACGACCTTCGCAAGCGGCACGGCGGCGCCGGCGCACACCGTGGCAGCATCGGGCGAGGCCTCGACGTGCGAGAAGTCGCGGCCGAGCACGATGACGCAGCCGTCGAAGCCCTCGTCGGCCACGAGCAGGTTGGAGCCCTTGCCCACGACGACCCAGTCGACGTCCTGGGCAGTCAGGACCTCGATGACGCGCTGGAGCGCGGAGATGGTATGGCACACGGCGAGCATGGCGGCGGGGCCGCCTATGCGATAGCTCGTGCGATGGCTCATGCGCTCGTCTCGGGTGATGTCTGCGTCAACCGCCCCGGACAGGGCGAGGTATGCGTTGTAGAGGCTCACGCGCGCTCCGCGTCTGCCTCGCGCTTGGCCTCGACGAAGGCCGGGCCCACGAGCGTGACGTCGCCCGCGCCCATCGTCACGAGCAGGTCGCCGGGACGCGTCTCCCTGACGAGGCGGGCCGTGAGGTCGCGGCGGTTGGGCACGTAGTGGACCTCGACGTCGTGGCCGAGACGCTCGACGGCGGCGGCCACCGTCTTGCCGGAGATGCCGGGGATGGGCATCTCGCCGGCGGAGAAGATGTCCATGACGTAGAGCACGTCGGCGTTGTCGAACGCGCTGCCGAACTGCTCGGAGAGGGCCTGCGTGCGGCTGTAGCGGTGCGGCTGGAACACGACGACCACGCGGTCGTAGTCAAGGCCGGCGGCGGCGGAGAGCGTCGCGGCGACCTCCGTGGGGTGGTGACCGTAGTCGTCGACGACCGTGACGCCGTCGACGTCCGCCACGTGCGTGAAGCGGCGCTTGACTCCGGCAAAGGTCGAGAGGGCCTCGGCGGCCTTCTCGACGTCCAGGCCGAGGACGTCGGCGACGGCGATGGCGGCCGTGGCGTTCAGCATGTTGTGGCGGCCGGGGTTGGCCTTGATCGTGACCCTCACCGAGGCACCGGAGGGCGTCGTGACCGTGAGGTGGCTCTCGATGGAGTGGTGCGTGGGCTCGGGCGTGCAGACGTAGTCGAACTCGCCCTCGCCGGCCATGCCGTACAGCACGACGTGGGCGGAGCTGCCGGCTGCCACGCGGCGCACGCGCTCGGACTCGCCGCAGGCGACGACGTGGCCGGCCGTACCCACGGAGTCCATGAACTGGCCGAAGGTCTTCTCGAGGTTCTCGATCGTGCCGTAGTGGTCGAGGTGGTCCGCCTCGATGTTGGTGACCACGGCCACGGTGGGGTTGAAGTAGAGGAAGGAGCCGTCGGACTCGTCGGACTCGGCGACGTAGTACTCAGACTTGCCGCTGTGGGCGTTCGTGTCGTAGCCTTCGACGAAGCCTCCGATGAGGAACGACGGGTCGAGGCCCATGCGGTCGAGCATCGTGGTGACCATGGAGCTCGTCGTGGTCTTGCCGTGGGTGCCGGAGACGGCCACGGTCGTGTGGCCGAGCGACAGGGCGGGCAGCATCTTGGCGCGCGGCCAGACCTCGATGCCCAGCTCGCGGGCGCGGACGACCTCGGGATTCGTCTCGGGAATGGCTGTGGAGACCACGACGACGTCCGGGCTCACGGCGTCGACGGTCGCGGCCTCGTGACCCACGTGGACCTCGATGCCGGCGGCCTCGAGCTCGCGGACGTAGCGGGAGCTCTTGAGGTCGCTGCCCGTCACGACGATGCCGCGCTCGTGCAGGACGAGCGCGATGCCGCTCATGCCCGCGCCACCGATGCCGATGATGTGCACGCGCTTGAACGGAAGCTTCTCTGAAGTGGTTGCCATGTTGAGCTGGCTCCCCTCGTGTCTGTGATACATACAGCCCACTACTTTAGCTCATGGGACGCATGGGAGAGAAAGCCGCACCAAATGGGCAGAGACGGCGGGGCGAGCAGTCAGAAGGTGACAGTTTGACCCCGTCCCCAAGTGTCACCGGGCAACGCGCTCGAGCTCGTCGGCGAGCTTGGCGGCCGCCTGGTCCTGTGCGAGGCCTGCCGCGGCGTCGCGCATGGCCTGGCGCTGGTCGGGGTGCTCGAGAAGCGAGAGGAGCCTCTCGCCGAAGGCGGGCGTGGCCACCTCGTCGTCCGAGAAGAGCACGGCGGCCCCGGCGTCGGTGAGGTAGCGGGCGTTCGTGGTCTGGTGGTCCGCCGTGGCGAAGGGATAGGGCACGAGCACGGACGGCACGCCGAGCGCGGCAATCTCGGCGATGGAGGAGGCACCGGCGCGCGAGAGCACGAGGTCTGCCGCCGCGAGGACGTCTCCCATGTTGTCGATGTAGCTCTCGAGGTGCCAGCGGCCGGCCTCCTCGAGCGTGAGCGACAGCGCCGCGGCAGCGTCCTCGTAGCCCGCCTTGCCCGTGGACTGCACCACGTGCAGGCCGTCGACGGCAAGCAGGCGGTCCTTGAGCGCGGCCATGCCCTCGTTGAGCGTGCGCGCGCCCAGGCTGCCGCCAAAGACGAGCAGCATCGTGGCGTCATCGGGAACGCCGAGCGCGGCGCGTCCCGCCTCGCGGCTGCCGGCAATGACGCTCGCGCGCACGGGGTTGCCCGTGAGCACCACGTGCCCGGGGTCGCCCTCGCGCTCGAAGACGGGACGGGCGGCCGGCACGGAGATGCACACGCGGCTCGCGTGCGCGCTCATCATCTTGTTGGCGAGGCCGGGGACGGAGTTCTGCTCGTGGAGCAGGTACGGCACGTGGGCGTCCTTGCACCAGCCGAGCAGCGGCACCTCCACATAGGCGCCAAATCCGATCGCGACGTCGGGGGCCACGCCTCCACGGAAGCGCCGGCCCAGGGCGCGCTTCGCCTGCCAGACGCGGTAGACGCTCGAGACGGCCGTCCAGGGGCGGGAGCGGTCAAAGCCCGTGACCTCCACGTCCACGAGCTCGAACCCCGCGGCCGGCACGAGCGTGCCCTCGAGCTTGGAGGGCCGGCCGTAGAACGTCACGTGGTGGCCGCGACTCCTAAGCTCCTCCGCCAGCGCGAGCGCCGGGTTGATGTGGCCGGCCGTGCCGCCTGCCGCGATCGCGACCTCAAGAGCCTTGCCCATGGCTATCTCCTTCTCCCCCGGTGCTCAGACCGGGAACGATGACCTCTCTCGGCACGAGACGTGCCGCCAACCCTCACCTCAGGGCCCTTGTTCGTGCGCAGACGCTCCGACGGGTCTGGGCCCAGGTCTATCCTCTTGCCGCCGTCAACGACGCGCAGGTTGCGCCGTGCGTCGGACGCGCTCGCGAGCGGGGTCGACGAGACCTCGCGCTGCGTGTGCCCGGGTGCGGCCGCGGCGTGCGGCAGCGCCGCCGGGCGGCGGGCGCCGGCCGCGTGGACGCGCGGCTCGCCCACGCCCGTGTCCTCGTCGTCCCCAGAGAGCGCCATGGCGGCGCGGCGGCGGTCATGGACCGTCTCGGGGAGCGTCGAGTGAAGCGACACGTTCACGATGGCGCCCACGATCATGAGGCAGCTCATGATCGACGAGCCGCCGTAGGAGATGAACGGCAGGGGCTTGCCGGAGAGCGGGAAGAGCCCGAGCACGCCGAACACGTTGAGAAACAGCTGCGTGAGCAGAAGCGTCACGCCGCCCACGGCGATGAGACGGCCCTTGTAGTCAGAGGCGTTGCGCGCCACGTCGAACGCCTGCACGGCGAGTGCCGCGAAGGCCGCGAGCACGGCGAGCGTACCCACGAGGCCGAACTCCTCGCCCACGATGGCGAAGACGAAGTCGTTGTGGGCCTCGGGCAGGTAGGAGTACTTCATGCGGCTCATGCCAAAGCCCACGCCCGTGAGACCGCCCGAGCCAAAGGCCATGAAGCCGCGCGTGAGCTGGTAGCCGCTGTCCCACTCGTCGCTCCAGGGGTTGAGCATCGTGAGGATGCGCTGGCGCGAGTACTCGTCCTTGAGCGAGACCACGAGCGCAAACGCGGCAACCGCCAGAACGCACCCATAAAGGATGTTTCGGTCGAAGCCCGCGTCATAGGCGAGGACGAACACGAGCAGCACGATGATGCCCGCGGTGCCCTTGTCGGGCTGGGCGAGAATGAGCAGGATTGGCAGGGCCACGTAGGCAGCCAGCCGCTTGAGGAGCGTGGCATCGTCAATCGCGCGCTCGCAGAAGTACTCGGCCGCCGTGCCCGATGCGGCGAGCAACACGAACACCTTCGCGAACTCGGAGGGTTGCAGCCTCAGGGGGCCCACGGAAAGCCAGCGCGTGGCGCCGTTCGCGCCCGAGCCGGCAACGCGCACGGCCACGAGCATGGCGATGATGACGACGGCCATGGCCGCAAGGCCCTTCTGCGAGCACAGCTTGTGATAGTCCGCCTTGGCAACGCCTGCGGCCAGCACGAGGCCAATCACGATGAAGAGTGCCTGGCGCTTCACGTAGTAGGCGGCGTCTCCCTGCTCGCTCAGGGCCTCGACAGAAGAGGCCGAGTAGATCATGACGAGGCCAAAGCACGTGAGCCCGGCCGCGATGGCAATGAGCAAAAGGCACGGACGCATGATGCGCGCCGGCACCCCCATGATCTTCTGCTCCAGGTTGTTGGCGCCCGACGCGCGGCCCTGCTGCCGAGCACGCGCGGACGGGCGGGCGGCGGTGCTCGTCACTGGCGCTCCCCCATGGCCTCGATGCGCTGCTCCACGAGGGCCTTGAAGACGCGGCCGCGCTCCTCGTACCCCGAGAACTCGTCGAACGAGGAGCAGGCAGGCGACAGCAAGACGACGTCTCCCGGGCGCGCCTCGGCGATGGCGGCGTCGAGCGCCTGCTCCATGTGCGTGGCGCGGATGACCTCGAGCGCAGAGCCCTGCGCCTCCAGGGCGGAGGCGATGCGCTCGCCCGCCTCGCCAAAGCACACGGCCACACGGGCCGAGGCGGCGACGTCTGAGGCCATGTCGTCGAGCTCGGTGCCCTTGTCGTGGCCACCGAGCAGGATGAGGACGCTGCCGGGGGCAAAGGCCGTGAGGGCCTTGGAGACGGCGTCGGTGTTCGTGGCCTTGGAGTCGTTCACGAAGCGGATTCCCCTCGCCTCACCGCACGGCTCGATGCGGTGCTCGAGCGGCGCGAACGCGAGAAGGCCGGCGCGCACGTCGTCGACGTGCACGCCGCAGGCGAGCGCGGCGGCACTCGCGGCAAGCGCGTTCTCCACGTTGTGCTCGCCCCGTATTGAGAGCTCGGCCTTGTTGACGAGCTCGGTTTCACGTCCGTCCTCGCGCACGAGGAGCATGCCGTCGCCGCGCTCCCACGCGGCGCACGCCACGTCCGCCGCAGGCGTCTCGCCGGCGGCGAGCAGGTGGCACACGCGAAGTCCCCTCGCCTCGAGGCGCTCGGAGATGGCGCGGCACCAGTCGTCGCCGTCGGAGACGACGGCCAGGTCGCCGGAGTCGAGGTTGGCGAAGATCCTCTCCTTGGCGGCGGCGTAGTTCTCCATCGTCTTGTGCCAGGCCAGGTGGTCGGGCGTCACGTTGAGCAGCACCGCCACGTGGGGGTGGAGCCTCTTGGTGGTGGCGAGCTGGAAGCTCGAGAGCTCGGCGACGAGCCACTCGCCCGGCGCACGGCGCTCGACCTCGCCCACGGCCATCGTGCCGATGTTGCCCACGGCCTCGGCGGGAAGGCCGCCGGCGCGCAGCAGGTCCCTCGTGAGAGTCGTGGTCGTGGTCTTGCCGTTCGTGCCCGTGATGCCCACCCAGCGCTCGGGGCTCTCGCGCCACGCGAGCTCCGGCTCGCCGATGACCTCCTCGGCATGCGCCGCGGCACTGGCGAAGAAGTCGCTGAACTCGGAGATACCCGGGCTCACGACGGCCAGGTCAAAGTGACCCTCGACGTCCTCGGTGCCGCACACCACGCGGGCGCCGGCCGCCTCAAGGGCGCGCGTGGACTCGCCCGGCTCGCTCTTGAGGCCCCCGTAGACGGTGACGGAGCGCGCGCGGCCGCCGTGCCCGTTGTCGAGCAGGCAGTCCGCCACGGCCTCGCCGGTCTTGCCCAGGCCGAGAACCACGACGTCGCCGAGGTTGAGCTCACTTGCATCACACATGGCCATTGCCCCCTTGCAAAACAGCGGACGCCGCCCATGGCACGGCGGCGCCCACGTACCTGCGCCCAAGACGGGCGCTACGTGCTAACGAAGCTGGAAGTACAGCGCAAAGCCCACGGCAGCGAACATGGCGCTCACAATCCAGAAGCGGATGACGACCTTCGTCTCGCTCCAGCCCTTCTTCTCGAAGTGGTGGTGGAGCGGCGCCATCAGGAAGATGCGCTTGCCCGTCGACTTGAAGCTGATGACCTGCAGCATGACCGAGAGCGCCTCGCAGATGAACAGGCCGCCCATGACGAGCGACGTCACCTCGGTCTTGGTGAGGATGGCGAGTGCCGCGAAGGCCGCGCCGAGCGCGAGCGAGCCGGTGTCTCCCATGAAGATGGAGGCCGGGTAGCAGTTGTGCCAAAGGAACCCCACGCAGGCGCCGGCGGCGGCACCGGCGAAGACGGCGAGGTTGATCTCGTCGTAGCTGAAGGCAACCATCGCCATGGCGAGCATGACCACCATGACGGTGCCGCCGGCCAGGCCGTCGAGGCCGTCCGTGAGGTTCACGGCGTTCGACAGGCCCGCGAGCATGAGGAACACGAAGAAGACGTAGAGCCACGGCACGCTCACGCCGCCGACGCGCGTCGTGAGCACGCCGAGGTCAACCGTGAGGCCACCCGGGAAGGTGATCGTGGGGGCGATGCCCACCCAGTTGACGGCCAGCAGGCAGAAGGCCACGGAGATCACGATGAGCCCCGCCATCTTCTGGGACGGCGTGAGGCCAAGCGAGCGCCCGTGGCTCACGGACTCGACGTCGTCGAGAAGTCCCAGAAGGCCGGTGCCCACCGTGGCGCAGACGCACAGGATGAGGTCGGGCGTCCAGCGGGCGAGCAGCACGGTGGTGAGCAGCAGGCCCGCGAGCATGATGACGCCGCCCATCGTGGGCGTGCCCTGCTTCACGAGGTGCGTCTGCGGGCCGTCGGCACGGACCTGCTGACCGATGCCGTCCTTGCGCATGACGCGGATGAACGCGGGCATGAGCGCCGCCGTGATGAGGCCGGCGACGAACACCGCGACGAACACGAGGTAGGTGGGGTACTGGGACCCGGCAAAGAGGGCAGATAGCATGGCTAGCCCATCACCGCCTTCACAAATCGATCGAGGTAGGCCGCGCGCGAGGCCTTCACGAGCACGAGGTCATCGGGCGCGAGCACCGGCGAGATGACGCGCGTGAGCTCGTCCACGTCCTTGACGCGCACGAGCCTGTCCTCCGAGAACCCCATGAGCCTGGCCGCGTGCTCCATGTGGCTTGCGCGGTCCGTGCCCACGATGACGAGCATGTCGAGGGGCTTGGCGGCCGCGTAGGCGCCCACGAGCTCATGGAGACGGTCCTGCTCCTCGCCCAGCTCGCCGATCTCCCCGAGGATGGCGACGCGCCTGCCGCCGGGCGCCACGCGCATGCTGCACAGGGCGTTCAGGGCCGCGGCCGTGGAGTCGGGGCTCGCGTTGTAGGAGTCGTCGATGACGCGGCAGCCGCACGCGGCACGCACGACCTCCTGGCGCATGTGCGTGGGAGCCAGCTGCGCAAGGGCGCGGGCGGCCTTCTCGGGCTCGACGCCCATGGAGGCGGACAGCGCAAACGCGAGCAGGAAGTCGGGCACGACCTGGGCCCCGGTGAGCGAGAGGGTCTCGGAGAACTCCGTGCCGGCCGCGGCGGTGCCGAGCGGGCGCGCCACGCTCACGTCAAAGCTCGGGCGCGCCTCGTCATCGAGCGTCACGTTCGAGGCGCGCACGGAGGCGCCCTCGCCCGCGCCCACGAGCGTCACGGGGACGCCGGCGGGCTTGGCGAACGTCTCGGCGATGAAGGGGGTGTAGTCGTTGTCCGCGCACATGACGAGCACGGGCGCAGGTGCCACGGTGGACGCGGGGGCGTCCGCGAGCGGGGCCGCGATCTCCCCCTTGGCGCGGGCGATGCCCTCGCGCGACCCCAAAAGGCCGATGTGGCTCGTGCCCACGTTCGTGATGACGGCCACGCGCGGACGCGCGCACTCGGCGAGGCGCGTAATCTCCCCGGGATGGTTCATGCCCATCTCGACGACGAGCACCTCGGCGTCCGTGGGCGCCTCGAGAAGCGTGATGGGCACGCCGATGAGGTTGTTGAAGTTGCCGGCCGTGGCGTGCACCTTATAGCGGGTCGAGAGCGACGCGGCGAGCATGTCCTTGGTCGTGGTCTTGCCCACAGACCCCGTGACGCCCACGACGCACCAGTCCTGGCGAAGCCTCCACCAGCCGGCGAGGCGCAGCATGAACTCCGTGGCGTCGTCACCCTCGCAGCGCACAACGGCAACGCCATGCTCGCGAGCTGCGGCGAGGGCCTCCTCGTCGAGCTGCCTCGTGACGGCCACGACGCCCGCGCCCGCCTCGACGGCAGACGCCACGTAGTCGTTGCCGTCCACGCGCTCGCCGGGAAACGCCACGAACAGGCCCCTCTCGCCCACACGGCGCGAGTCGATGGCCACGCCGCGCGCGGTCTCGTCGCCCGTGCCCCAGACGAGGATGGCTCCCGTGGCGTTGCATATGTCAGACGCGGTGCACTCAATCATGCGTATCTCCCGATGGAGGGCACACCCTCCCTAGTTTTGTGCTTGAACGCTCAGGTCCGTGAGGGCCTCACTCATGATAGCCGAGAAGTAGGGCGTGGCAGCGGTACCGTGCTGGGAGGTGCCATACAGGCCCACGTAGCACAGCACCTGCGCGTCCTCGCCGTTCGCGAATCCGATGAACGAGCTGAGGTAGGAGTCGTCCAGGTAGCCGCCCGTCTCGAGCGCCTGCTGGCCCGTTCCCGTCTTGCCCACGACGTCGTAGCCAGCGACCTGCGCCTCCTTGCCAGTTCCCTCGAGCACGACCTCGCGCAGGTCGCCGATGACGCTCTCGCACGCGTCGGAGGAGATGACCTGCTGGCCCTCTCCCCAATCGGCCTTCTCCGAGCCCTTCTGGACGAGGAAGTGCGGTGTCACGAGCGTGCCCTTGTTCGCGATGGCGCCGATGGCGCGCACGAGCTGGATGGAGGGGAAGGCGATGCCCTGGCCAAAGGCCGCCGCGCCCGTCGTGGCGCCGGTGTACTCGTCACGCGAGGGCACGATGCCCGCCGACTCTCCGGGGAAGTCGATGCCCGTCTTCTGCCCGATGCCGAACGCGGCGATGCCGGCGCTGAACTTGTCGGCGCCGATGAGCTGGCCCACGAGGGCGGCGCCCGTGTTGGAGGAGCGGCGCATGATCTCTGTGGGGGTCATGTCCATCGTGTAGTCACGCCCGTCCACGTCGGTCACCGTGTCGTCACCGACCTTGACCTGGGCGGGGACGGAGAACGTCGAGCTCTTGTTGATGACGCCCGTGTCGTAGCCGATGGCCATCGTGAGCGTCTTGAACGTGGAGCCTGGCTCATAGGAGTCCGAGACGCTCATGAGCTTGAGCGCGTCGTTGGTGAGGGTCGAGGAGTCCGTTGGGTCGTACAGCGGCCACGAGCAGGCGGCGATGATCTCGCCCGTACCGGGCTGGGTGACGATGACGTTGCCGCTCTTGGCCTCCGTGTCGTCCATGGCCTGCGTGAGCTGCTCCTCGGCCACGCGCTGCACGTTGACGTCGAGCGAGACGATGATGTCGGTGCCGTCCGTGGCCTCGTGGATCTCCGAGGCGCCGCCGGCCACCGGCGTGCCGTCGCGGCCGCGCTCCATGAGCATCTCGCCGTCGGTGCCGGAAAGCACGTCGTCATACTGCAGCTCCAGACCAGACAAGCCGTGGCCGTCCGTGCCGATGAAGCCGAGCACCTGACCGGCCGTGGCGCCGTAGGGGTAGACGCGCTTGACGTCCTCGAGGGAGTAGACACCGTCGATGCCCTTTGAGGTGAGCGTGGAGATGACGTCGGTGGCGACGTCGGTGTCCACCTGGCGCTTGAGGTAGGCAAACGTGGTGTCCTGCGACAGCGTGGGCAGATAGTCGCCCGCGTCCCCGCCGAGCTTGTCGGCAAGGACGGACGCCGCGGCGTTCTTGTCGCTCACGGCGTTTGGGTTGCAGTAGAGGGTCCGGCACTCGACGCTCGTGGCGAGCACGTTGCCGTTGCGGTCGTAGATGGTGCCGCGCTTAGCGAGGATGGTGACGTTCGTCGTTGCCGTGGCGTCCGCGCGGGCCGAGAGCCTCGGCGCGTCTATGACCTGCAGCCACACGAGGCGGGCCACCACGACGGCGAGCAGGACGATCACAACGAGGGGCAGGCGCCTGCCGCCGGCGACCTCTCCGCGGCTCCCGCGGCTGCGCCGGCGGCGCTCCTCGTCATAGGAGGAGCTCTGGCGCGGGCGGCGCTGTGATGTGTCGCGGCGACCGTTGCCGCGTCTTGTGTCTCGAGAATTCATGCGACCTAGTGTAGGCGAGTTGCGGCGCGCCCGCGCGCTTAGGCAAGCGAGTCCACGTCAGCTGCATTCGCGCCGGCCGTGGAGCCGTCGCCCTGCGTCTGGGTGGCCTGGCCAACCTCGCTCGCCATCTCGTCGGAGCTCTTCTGGGCCTGGGTGGCGTCGCTGGCGTCGTCTGCGCCCTGGGAGTCGGCGGACTGGGCGTCCGCGGTC
>ERZ808240.4419-NODE-4419-length-12497-cov-10.731956_pt1 | contig 12497 bp, 11 predicted proteins | sample MGYA00521084_ERZ808240 | MGnify/ENA primary metagenome ERZ808240 (study PRJEB31516, sample SAMN03275571) | gut metagenome | biome: mammalia-associated habitat; material: feces | host: Papio cynocephalus | place: Kenya | collected 2012-08-06 ... | reverse complement strand
TTGGGTTAAATCAAAACACTCACTTTTTGATAAAGATATATTTAGCGAAAAGTTTATTGCGAAATTTGAGACCTTTGATGCAAAACAAATTTTCATCTGCAAATTTTAACAAAACATTGGCTGGTTTTTATGCAAAAAAGTTAGCAACAGACTTCTGTGCTAACCTTTTTTTTGAAATTCCATTTGCGGTTACATCTAACATTTTTAATTTTGTCATTATTAGATGTGAGTGTTCATATTCAATTTCAACAATTTTGCAGTGTGTTGATTTGTAAAAAAAAAGTGGGGGCATAAAACTTTTGCAATTTGTCTGCAATAAAAATTGCCCAAAGGAGCAGGGCAATTTTGGGAAATAAGCAATTTGATATTTTTGCTGAGTTAGGTTTGCGTTGTTTTGGATTGAGGTTGTGTTGTTTACGCTTGTTGATTTAATTTGTGTTGGTGTTGTTTGAGTTTGTGCTTTGGCTACTTTCATCTGGTGTTGGCTTTAAGTAATGTTGAAGCTTTCCACCCTTAACAACAAAATAGTCGTTGTTTGCACCTTCAAAGTAGTCATCATACGAACCTATTTCGGTTGTGCTGTTTATGGTGTAGGGCGTGTCGGCGGTTTTTAGAAAGGTTATGTCATAATTTACAATTTTATCAAACTTGGTTACAAAAACAGACAGGTCATAGCTGTTTTCATTTTTGTAGTTTTTGTAATATGCCCTAATGTTTGTGCCGTAGCCCAAGCTTATGGTTTTTCGGTCAGAACTATATGTGCTGTAAAGCCACACTTCGCCGTTTAGGTCAACCAGTGCAAGTGGGTAACGAGAGTCAATGTGTTTAAGAATGCTTGTAAATGGTTTAAATGCGTGATTGATTGCAAAATTTTTTGGAGAGTTTTGCGTTGTGTAGGTTGTGTAGTTTGTGTTTGAAGCCATCAATGTCATTGTTCGGGCATCGTTTTGAGAGTTTGCGATTGCAATGTTTAAAACAGTGTTTCGGTTTGGAAGCCAGTCAAATGAAATAAATTGGTCTGTGATGCGATAGTCGTTGTTGTTTGCAAAACTGTAACTATGAACGTGGTTGTCCCAACCACGATAAAGATAGTGAATGTCGTCTAAAACATAGTTTGAGCTGTAACTTTTGCACCTTTGACCAACAACAAGCTTTTTTGCTTTGAAAGTTGTTGTTTCAAATTGAAGAGCATCAATGTTTTTAACATCTTCAAACTTTGCTCGTGCAATTTTTGCTGTGCCTGTTGAACAATCTGTGATGTAGTAGTAGCCATCAATAATTTCAACATCATAAGGAATTTGCTTGTTAATTAGGTCTGCATTTGGTGCAAGCAATTCAACTTTGACATAGTTTATCGAAAAAGCCTTTGTATATGTTGGCTGGCACATAATTTTTACCATATTTGCCTTTGCGGTTTTGTTAAGTGCAATGCCCTCTAAAGATTTTTGATATGTTTGCCACTCTGTTGCAGTTTCAGATTTAATTTTGTCTTGAAACAAATTTTCTCCGTTTAAGAAAACTGTTACCAAAAGCTCCAAATTGTCAACGGCGTATTTATAGTTGAATTTAATTTTCAATGTTCCTTCGCTTTCTGCTTCGGCACAAAAACAAACAATTGGCAAAGTTAAAGCTCCAATTTCAGTGCTTTCCATTTCCATTTCAAAAAAGTCGTAAGTTTTCAAGATTGTTCCGGCAGGGAAATCCGAATATGTTTTTGGGTGGTAGGAATCATCAATTGGTTGTTTCAAAATTTCAATTTGTCGTGTCAAATCAGAAATGTCGGCGTCGTGTTTTGTTTGCAGTGCAGAAAGGTCCTTCCTTATTTGAACAGTTCGGCTTTGCAGTGGCTCTAACGCTTCAATTCTTGTGGCATTTCCATTTGTTTTAGCAAACAACACACTTATTTGTTCTGCTTGTTTTGTGTTTGTGTTGTCAATTTCTGAAACTGTGTTGAATAGGTTGTCAAAATTGGTGTCAATGACTGAAAAATTGTGCTTAAAGCTAGAAATATCTTTCTCAATTGCGTCAAGCTGACTTTGATTTGTTACATTAGTTTTTTCAATTTGATATGACTTTGTTTGAAGTTCATCAATCTTTTTGTCTTGATTTTTCAATCTTTGCAAACTATTTGATGCTGTTCTTATTTTGTCTGTTTTCATTTCAACGGGTTTAATTTTGGGGAAAATTATGTTTTTGTTTATCATATTTCAAAATTTTTGCAAATATTTGGTCAATTTTCAAGTTTTTGTGACAATTTTAAATTGTTTGTAATGTTTTATTTTGATATTTTTTATCAAAAACAGAAGTTTGTTCATATAAAGTAAAAAACAATATTTTTTTTGTTTTTGGGAGATTTTATGGAAAAAAACGATATTTCTAAAAATGCAATTGTTGACGATGCATCGCAAATTGTTAATAGTAAAATTGCCGATGGCGTTGTTGTGAAAAACAGTTACATAGAAGACAGCGTTGTTGGCAAAAACACTACAATTGGACCTTTTGCACATTTAAGACCTAACAGTGTTGTTGGTGAAAATTGCCGAATTGGCAACTTTTGTGAAATTAAAAACAGCACAATTGGCAACGGAACAAAAATAAGCCATCTGGCGTATGTTGGTGATGCCATTGTTGGCAAAAATTGTAATATTGGTTGTGGGGCAATCTTTGTGAACTACAACGGCAAAACAAAAAACAAAATTGAAATTGGCAACAATGTTTTTATTGGTAGCAATTGCAACCTAATTGCACCACTTAAAATTGAAAGCAATGTGTATATCTGTGCTGGCACAACTGTTACGCAAGACCTTGTTGATGGTGATTTTGTTATTGGCAGAGCGCGAGAAACAATTAAGAAAGATAGAGCAAAAAAGTATTTGAAGGAGATTGATAAATGATATATTTTGGAACAGACGGAATTAGGGGCATTGCTGGCGAAGAGCTTACTCACGAAATTTGTTTTAGGTGTGGCAATGCGCTTTCAACAATAAAAAAGAACTGCAAAATTGTCATTGGCAGAGATACCCGAACAAGTGGTGGTTTTGTGCTTAGCAGTTTTGTGAGTGGGACAACAATGGGCGGTGCAGATGTTATTGATGTTGGAATCGTCCCAACCCCAGCAGTTAGTGTTTTAACTAGAAAACTTAATGCCGATTTTGGTGTTATGATTTCTGCAAGTCACAATCCACCAGAGTATAACGGAATTAAAATTTTTGATGGAAATGGCAAAAAAATTGGTTTGGAACAAGAAATTCAAATTGAAAAACATTTTGCAAAACAAAAAATAGCAAATGCCAACAAATTTGGCAAATATTTGTTAAGACCAAAACTAATCAAATTGTATGTGAAATTTTTGATTGATAGCATTGGGGTTAGGCTTGACGGCTTAAAAGTGGCAATTGATTGCAGTAATGGTGCAAACTATTTGATTGCCGGCAAAGTGTTTAAAAAATTGGGTGCGCAAGTTGTTAAAATCCATTGTGCAAACAAGGGCGAAAAAATAAATTGTGGTTGTGGAGCATTGTATCCGCAAAAACTTGCAAGTGTGGTAAAAAAAATAAAAGCAGACATTGGGTTTGCTTTTGACGGCGATGCTGATAGAATTGTGGTTGTTGATGCCGATGGTAACATTGTTGATGGCGACCAAATTATTTTGTTTTTGACGGAGATGTATCAAAAATTTGGGCTACTTAAAACTGGCGCAGTTGTTGGAACATCACAAACAAATATGGCTGTTGAAAAACAATTGGAAAGTGCTGGACTTAAACTTATTAGGGCAGATGTCGGTGACAAGTTTGTTACAGAAGAAATGTCAAAACGCAATCTACAAATTGGTGGAGAACAAAGTGGCCACATAATTTTGATGGATTATGAACCAACTGGCGATGGGCTTTTGTGCGCTCTTGTCATAAGCAAATTTTTGTCAAAGCTAGACGGCAAGTTTGGAGATTATGTTTTTAAAAATCTTATGAAGCAACACACAAAAAATGTTGTTGTAGTAAATAAATACCAAATCATAAATTCATCAGCGACAAAAATTGCCATAAGTGAATGCGAAAGCCTTTTGCAGGGCAAGGGCAGAGTGGTTGTGCGCGCAAGTGGCACTGAACCCAAAATACGAATTATGGTGGAATCTGAAGATGAAACACTTGCAAGTGTTGTGCTTAAAAAGATGGAAAATGTAATTGGTAGTTTTAATTGATTGATTTTGTTTGAAAAATTTTTGTGTTTTTTGTAAAATAGGCGTATGGAAAACAAATATTATTCAATTGACATCGTTTTTAGTGAAAAAGACTTTGAAAATGGCAATCTTCTGCCAAATGTTTTGCTGGACAAATTTCAAATCATTGCATCTATGCACGCGCAGAGTTTGGGCGTTGGATTTGATGATATGCTCGCAAAAAATTTGCTTTGGATAACAATGCGAATTAAATACAAAATTCTTTGCCAACCAAAGCCAAATGAAAAACTTTTGCTGTTTACATATCCACAAGCAAAAAATAATGTTGAGTTTGATAGAGATTATGAAATTAAGTCACAAGATGGAAAAACTTTGATAATTGCCACAAGCAAGTGGTGTTTGCTAGATGCCACAACCAGAAGACTTGCAAGAATGACAAATGTTGATGTGCCAATTGCACAGGGAAAAGAGCCATTGTTTTGCGAAAAGTTTTTGAAAACAGAAACATTTATTCCAAGTGGAAAACCAAACTTTTCTTACAGAGTTAGCGAAAAAGATATTGACAAAAATGGTCACATGAACAATACGGTTTATGCAAAGCTTGCTTTTGATGCGCTTGAAAAAGGTGTGTTCATAAAACAATTTCAAATCAATTTTTTGCATGAGGCAATGATTGGCAACACTCTTGATGTTTTTGTGAAAAAAGAAGAAAACAATTTTGTGATTGTTGGCACGCTTGGCGACAATGTTATAAGTTTTTCTGCGTTTGTAAAACAACAATGATTATGAATTTTTTTGAATAAATATTTAATTGAAAAAAAGAGCAAAATGCTAAAAAAATTTTGTTCTTTTTTGTAATATTTTTGACCATAAAAAGTTGCACTTTAAAAAAATTTGTATAAAAAAATAACAAGCAGTTTTTGATTTTGCAATAAATTTTAAATTTTTTATGGATGTGTTTTTTGCAACTTAATTTTCAACAAATTTTGTAAAAAATTAGTCCCAAAAATTGCCACAAAAAAATATAAAAAAAGTGCCTAAATTTGTTTGATTATTTTTTTTATTTGTTGTATCTTGGGGTATAATTTTTGGCAAATATGGTGCCTTTCAAATTATAAATATTCATATTCACGGAGGCAAAGCAAATGATTAAAGTTATTAAAAAAGATGGAACACTTGAAGACTATGATTTTCAAAAAATTGTTAATGCAGTAAACAAATCTGCAAGCAGAGTTATGGTTACGTTTAGTGATGAAGATTTGGCAAAGCTTAAGGAGGCTGTTGACCAAGAGCTTGCAATTGCCGAAGATGACAAAATTGACATTAAATCAATTCATAATGTTGTTGAAAACGCTTTGGACAGCGTTAATCCACGTGTTGCAAAAAGTTATAGAGATTATAGAAACTACAAAACAACTTTTGTTGGCATTTTGGACAAAGTTTACAAAAAACGTAAAGACCTTGAATATTTGGCAGACACCGACAACGCAAATCGTGACAGTGCTCTTGTAAGCACTCAAAGAAGCATTGTTTATGACCTTTTGAATGGCGAACTCTACAAACAGTTTTTCTTGAGCACAGCCGAGCGCCAAGCAATGAAAGATGGCTACATTTACATTCATGACCGCAGTGCCCGTCTTGACACAATGAACTGCTGTTTGTTTGACATGAAAAATGTGCTTTCTGGTGGCTTTGAGATGGGCAATGTGTGGTATAACGAACCACAGAGTTTGGACACTGCTTTTGATGTTATTAGTGATGTCACAATTAGCGCCGCAGCAATGCAATATGGTGGTTTCACAATTCCAGAAGTTGACAAATTGCTTGCACCTTATGCAAAAAAATCTTTTAGCACATACTATCAAGAGTTTAAAAATTTGATGGCGGAATACATAACTGATACTTCTGAAATTGAAAACAAAGCACGCGAATATGCAATGAAAAAAGTTCGTAGAGAAATGGAACAAGGTTTTCAAGGTTGGGAATATAAGTTCAACACACTTGGGTCAAGCAGGGGTGACTACCCATTTATTGCAATTTCTTTTGGAATTGGCACGGACGAGTTCGAAACAATGGCAAGCGAAGTTTGTCTTGAAGTTAGAAAAAATGGCCAAGGCAAAAAAGGCTTTAAAAAACCGGTGCTCTTCCCAAAACTTACATTTTTGTATGATGAAAATTTGCATGGCACAGGCAAGCCTTTTGAATGGCTTTTTGACAAAGCAATTGAGTGTTCAAGCAAGGCAATGTATCCAGACTATCTTTCACTTACTGGCGAGGGTTACATTCCAGAAATGTATAAAAAGTATGGCAGAGTTGTTAGCCTTATGGGGTGCAGAGCAAGTTTGTCACCTTGGTTTGAGCGTGGTGGCGAGCATCCTGCAGATGAAAAAGACAAGCCAGTTTTTGTGGGCAGATTCAATTTGGGAGCAATCTCTTTAAATTTGCCTATGATTGCCCGAAAAGCACAAGTTGAAAATTTGGATTTCTATCAAACACTTGACACATATTTGGAAATTATTAGAGGGCTTCACAAAAAGACATTTGAATTTTTGTCACATAAAAAAGCAAGCACCAATCCACTTGGTTATTGCTATGGCGGATTTTTAAATGGCTACAAAAAACCAAATGAAGAACTTGGAAAAGACTTTTTAAGACCAATGACAATGAGCTTTGGCATAACTGCGCTAAACGAACTTGAACAAGTTTGGCATCAAAAATCTTTGGTTGAAGATGGCAGTTTTTCAATTGAAGTTATGAAATACATAAATCAAAAGGTTGAGCAATTTAAAAAAGAAGACCACATTTTGTATGCTGTATATGGCACACCAGCCGAAACACTTTGTGGTTTGCAAGTGCAACAATTTAGAGATAAATATGGCATTATTAAAAATGTAAGTGAGCGAGAATATGTATCAAATAGTTTCCATTGTGGCGTGTGGGAAGATATAACTCCATTTCAAAAGCAGGACCTTGAAAAAAGGTTTTGGAACTATTTGAATGGTGGAAAAATTCAATATGTTAGATACCCAATTATGTATAATTTGCAAGCAATAAAAACCACAGTTAAAAGAGCAATGAAGTATGGTTTTTATGAAGGCGTAAACCTTAGTTTGTCATATTGTGAAAATTGTGGCTATGAACAACTTGACATGGACGTTTGTCCAAAATGTGGAAGCAATTTAATCACAAAAATCGACCGAATGAACGGCTACTTGGGATATAGTCGCGTTAAGGGTAAAACAAGATATAACAAAGCAAAAATGGCAGAAATTAAAGAAAGAAAGAGTATGTAATTTGCTTTTCTAAATCGCGTTAAAGATAATTATTCTCAAAATATAAGTTCCTAAAAAAATTATTGATATTTTGTATCAAAAAGGCGGTAAGTATGAACTATCATAACATTACAAAGTGTGACATTTTAAATGGCGAAGGCGTTAGAGTTGTTTTGTGGGTTAGTGGTTGCAGTCATCATTGCAAAAATTGTCAAAACCCAATCACTTGGGACCCTAATGATGGTTTGCCTTTTGATGAAAGCGCAAAACGAGAATTGTTTGATGCTTTAAATTCTCCTGACATTGATGGAATAACCTTTTCTGGCGGAGACCCGTTGTTTTGTTCAAACAGAGAAGAAATTGGTAAGTTGATTTGCGAGATAGCACAGAAGTTTCCACAAAAAACAATTTGGCTTTATACCGGTTATTGCTGGAATGAAATTAAAGATTTGCCTTTTATAAAATTTGTTGATGTTCTTGTTGATGGAAAGTTTGAAGAGAACAAAAAAGATGAAAAGCTTTTGTGGAAGGGCAGTAGCAACCAAAAAGTTATTGATGTAAAAAAGTCACTCAAAACGGGCAATATTGTTTTGCACTGTGGAGACTATGCATAGACCAATAATATTGTTGAAAGCTAGAGGCAAGCAAAATTAAATGTGAAGTTTGCAAATGGCTGATGCTTATTCTAATTTTGACGTCACAATTTGTTGTGAAAGTTGTGATGGCAACGAACATCTAACTTGTTTAGATTTTGCATCATGCAGTTTATTTTATGGCACAATTTAAAAATTAAATTTGTGCCTTTTTATTGGCAAAATTTTCCTAAAAAAAGTGCTTGATTTTTATTTTTGAATATGATATTATGTTGATTTTGTGCAAAAAGGAGATAGTATGACACACATAATTTTATTTTTTGTTGCCACATTGGTAAATGTAATATTGGGAACACTCAAAAGCGTTATTACAATAAAGGGCGGACGGATTGCTGCATCTGTTGCAAGTGCTGTTGCCTATGGCTTTAACACTCTTGTTATCAAAATGATAACGGGTGTTGAAACTTGGATTGCAGTGCTTTTTAGTGTTGTTTGTAATTTGCTTGGCGTTTACATTGCGCTTCTCATTACCGACAAATTGAGAAAAGACCAACTTTGGAAAATTACAGTTACAGTCCCAGTTGAATCATTGCATGATTTCAAGGCTGATTTAACCGAGAAAAATGTTCCATTTGTTGCTTACGAGACAAGTTGGGAAAAATGTAAAGTTGTTGACATATTCAGCAAAAACCGTGCAGAAAGCAAAATTATTAGAAGCATCGTTAAAAAATATGATGTAAAATATACAATTACGGCAAATTGTGGTGACCTATAAAAATAGCCAAATTGTTGGCTTTTTTTGTTGCAAAAATTTGCTTTAAAAATGCAAAATTTTTTTGCGGTTAATCAATCAAAAGTATTTTGTTTCTTACTTTATTTGTTGTTAAATAACAATATACTTTTAGAAAAAATATATATAAACAAGTTGCAAAATTTTTTTAAAAGTTTTGAAAATATTGTTGTGATTGTGTCAAGCAATGACAAGATTTATTTTTTTAAACAATGAAAATTTAAAAGGCTATTTACATAATTTTGAAGTGTATTGAAACAACTTTGAAAACTATTTTATTAAAGAGATAAACTATTTTTTAAGTGAGTTTTTTGTGACAAAAGCGAAATGCTCATTTTTCAGCCTAATTTTGCAAGAACTGTTTTCAGTCAACTTTTTCCTTGAAAATATTTTTGCTTTTCTCTTTTCACCCGTTGAAGACAAAATGTATTCAGCATCATAAAATCTAAAACCCAAAATGTTTAGTAGGGGATTGATGTAGTATAGCCCACAATTGATGTAAACAATGCCAATAAAAATCAATACCAAAATGTAAATGCAAAACTCGTTTACATAAGAAATGTCAAGTGGCACAGCAAACATAACAAACAGTGAAAAGTATTGCAAAAAATATTGGTCGGTTGTTTCCTTGCAAGTTACAATCTCAACATCAAAACTTTCATCATCACTAAAAAGTGTGTTCCAAAGCAGTCCAAAAATTCCACAAATGACAAGCGATGCCAAAATACAAAGATTTAATGTGTTTAGCGTGTTAAATGTCAAATTTTTATTGATAAGGTCAACAGAAATTTTTACAAGCAGAAGCACAAAAAGTGGAACAAAAGCTGAAAAATATAGGAACAAATTTTTAAAAAATTTCATATATATTGTTTTGCCAATATTTGAAAAATATATCAAAAAACATAACTTTTTTGTTTGAAAATGCTTGAAGAATTTTTCATTGATGTTTGATTAAATTATATTTAATTGTTTGACCTGCAAAAAAAATTATAATATACTTACAATATACATAAAAGGAGAGATTATGGGATTATTTAGTATTTTTAGCAAAAAGCAACTTTTAAAGGTAATTGAATGGCAAGATGATTCAAAAGATACACTTGTGTATCGCTATCCACTTACCGATCGTGATGAAATTATGAACAGCAGCACTTTGGTTGTTAGACCAAGTCAAGTTGCACTTTTCATCCACAAGGGTCAAATTGCTGATATTTTTGCACCTGGCACATACAAACTTGCAACAGAAAACATTCCACTTTTAACAAAATTGTTGTCTTTGCCAACCGGCTTTGACAGTCCAATTAAAGCGGAAATTTACTATGTCAACACAAAACAATTCACAGCAAACAAATGGGGCACACAAAACCCAATTATGATGCGTGACAATGACTTTGGCAATGTTAGACTTCGTGGTTTTGGTATCTATTCATTTAAGGTTGATGATGCAAAGTTGTTTATGAAAGAAATGTTTGGAACAAACAACATTTACACACTTTCTGATGTAACAGAATATTTGAAACCAATGATTGTTCAAGGTGTTACAGATGCAATTGCAGAAAGCAAAATTTCTGCACTTGACCTTGCTGCAAACTACAAAGAATTTGGCGACACAGTTGTAAATTGTGCACAAGCCGAATTTGGCAAAGTTGGTCTTAAACTTACAAACTGCGTAATTGAAAATTTAAGTTTGCCAGAAGAAGTTGAAAAAGCACTTGATGAAAGAACAAAACTTGGCGTTTTGGAAGACAAGATGGGCACATACACCAGAATGAAAGTAGCAAACGCAATGGAAGAAGCTGCAAAAAATCCTTCTGGCGGGAATATGGCAGGTTTAGGAGTCGGTCTTGGCGCTGGTTCCGCAATTGGCAATTTATTTGCAAACAATTTAAGCACAGCAAATCCTGTTAAGGAAGAAGAAATGATTGCTTGCACAAATTGTGGCGCAAAAATTAAAAAGGGAAGCAAATTTTGCAGTGAGTGTGGTGCAAAGCAAGAAGCAAAGTTCTGCTCTAAATGTGGAGCAAAAGTAAGCGCTGATGCAAAATTTTGTCCAGAATGTGGTGAAAAAATAAATTAGTATGGAAGAAATAAAAAAGATTGATGCCGAGCAGAGTAAATGTAAAAATTGCGGTGGAGATTTGTGTTTTTCGCCAAAAGAGCAAAATTTGAAGTGTGAAAATTGTGGCAGTGTTTTTGAAATTGAACACAGCACAGACATTCAAAAACACTCTTTGGGAGAAAAACGAAACGAGCAAGAATATCAAAAATTTATAAGCACAAACAATTTGTTTAAATGTCCAAATTGTGGAAGCAATGTGTTGCTGAATAAATTTGAGATTGCAAAAAAATGTCCTTATTGTGGAACAAGTTTGGTTTTGCAAAATGGGAGTGATGCAGGTCTTAAACCAGATGGTGTTATTCCTTTTGGATTCGATGAAGAAGAAGCATCAAACCGATTTGCATATCAAATTAGAAAAAAATTTTTTGCTCCAAGCAAATTGAAGAAAAAAATTCCAGCAAGCGACATTTGGGGAATTTATATTCCTTCGTTTGGTTTTAATGTTGAAACCGTAAACCGATACAATGGCTCGCTCTACACAACCTCAACATCAACCGTAAATGGCAAAACTGTAACAACCAAACACGACTTTAATGTTTCTGGCACAAAAGCCAAAAATTTTGGGAATGTGTTGGTTGAAAGCAGTTCAAAATTGACACAAAAAGAGCTCAATGGCATTTTGCCTTTTAACTATTCAAAACAACAAACCTACGAAGATGGCTTCATTAGAGGTTATAGTGTTGAGCAATATGACACAACGGTTGAAGGTTGCAAAACAACATATAGGTCAATTGTTGATTCACTTATAAGAAAAGAAATTTTAAAAGGCTATTCTTATTCTGGAGTTAATTATTTAAACATCAAAACAGAATACAACAATGAAACATACAGTTATTTTCTAGTTCCTATATACAAATTTAGTTACAAATTTAAAGATAAACAATATACAACATTTATGAATGGTCAAACTGGCAGAGTTGGTGATGACTTTCCAAAAAGCAAACTCAAAATTGCACTTGTCACAATCTTGGCACTTTTGGTTGTCGCAATTCCAATCATCATTGGCATAATAAGCAGTTTGGCAGAATAAAAAGGAGAATTGAGTATGAATAAAATTCAAAAACAAAAAGGTTGGCTAATTGCCATAAGCGTTATCGTTTTGGTCCTTTCAGTTGCATCAATTTGCGGTGGCGTTGTGCTTCTTACAAGTGGCATCAAGGGTGTTAATGATGCAAACAATGCTGGCGCAATTGTTAAAATTGTGTTTGGTGCATTGCTTTCACTTGCTTTTGCGCCAGGAATTGTGCTTGGATTTAGATACCTTTGGGTTGGCTTGTATATGACTGCAACAAAAGGTAGCATTGCAGAAGGCAACATTGCAAAAGAAGGTGGCACTGTTAACATGAAAAAATGTGACAAGTGTGGCACAGAACGTAAAGATGGCGAAACTGTTTGCAGTGAATGTGGAAAATCATTTGAAAAACCAGCAGAAAAGCCACAAGAAAACGCCGAAAATAAAGAAGATAAGTAACAAAAAAATGGTCAAATTGATGACCATTTTTTTGTTGCATATTTTTAATAGTTTTCTGCCTTAATTTCAAAATAA
>ERZ808240.4416-NODE-4416-length-12507-cov-2.639335_pt1 | contig 12507 bp, 8 predicted proteins | sample MGYA00521084_ERZ808240 | MGnify/ENA primary metagenome ERZ808240 (study PRJEB31516, sample SAMN03275571) | gut metagenome | biome: mammalia-associated habitat; material: feces | host: Papio cynocephalus | place: Kenya | collected 2012-08-06 ... | reverse complement strand
CCATCTCATTATAAACCCCACTGACAAAAAATTCATTATACTGACACTTTTGTAAATATTCAGCTACAGCAGTTTCAAATATTTGACGGTTTTTAAAATAATACGCTCCGCAAATGGCCTCATTACTAATTGCTTCTTTTTCCACTGTCCGAATAACGTTTCCATACTCATCAAATTGAACAAAACTGTATTTTGGATCATCTGATTGAAAAGTAAGCAATGCACCATCTGGCGTATCAAATTTTCCTTTTTGACAGTATTCATAAAACTTCCGGCATACGAAAGCATGATCACAGTCATTAAACAAAACAGGGCTATCGTCAGTGACTTCTTTTATCCCTTCCGCACAGGTTAATACTGCACCGTTCAAAATTTGTGGTATCACATGTACGATTGCACTTGGATAATATTCCAAAATTTTTCTATCAATAGAATACTTATCAATATGTTCCTGCAAGACAACAAATATTATATCCTGCACATCCATATACTTTACGACTGACTGTGCTGCCCAATAAAAAAATGGTTTTCCTTGTAACAAAATTAATGGTTTAGGTACCTCAAATCCATGATTGCCAAATCTGGTTCCACCGCCTCCCATTGGCATAATCAAATGTACTTTTTTCATTTTAATCTCTCCCTACCGCATTATCTCATCGCTGTTGTATAATTTCTGCTTTGTATTCTACAATCTGCTTATCTGACTGCCTAAACTCTGATTTTAAATACTTTTGTCCACTTATGATATATTTCATGACCAATTTTAATGTTTGAATTGCCTGGCTCGTCATTTTAACGTTAGACCGTTGATCTTCCTCTCGCCAACTAATAGGGAAAAAACATACTTTCTGTTTATAACAGTCAACAGCCAAAAGCATATAACAATTGAATGCCAAATTATCAGAAAACTTATGATAATAATTAGATTTCAGCATTGATACTTTATACATATTAAGTCCTGCTCCGAGATCATATACCTTCTGATGTATTGCAAAAGAAAAAATAATGTTAAATACCCTGTTTCCAAATGTCCTAAATTTTGAATATCCTTCTAATGATGATCCAGGAGCAAATCTGCCTCCTAAGCATGCATCATAATTTTTATACTTCCCAGACTGCAAAAGTGGTAACATATCCTGTATTCTTCCCTGATCATCCCCATGAAGTACTATCATATAATCAAACTCATTCTTAATGGCATAGGAAAAAGCCACTTTATGTGAACCACCTAAGCCATAATTTTCATTATTGCGAACAAGTGTCATTTTCACTTTTTTTTCTGAGTGTTCTATATATTCAGAAACTGCTTTTTCTCCATTATCAGTACTTCGATTATTTACAATTAAAACTTCACTAATATAATTTAATATTTCTCCATGTAACTGATCTAACACCCTTACAATTTGCTTTTCACAATTATACATTGGTATAAACAATAGTATCTTATCCATTTTATTTACTCCTCAAATACTTTCTCTGCATCGGATTTTAATAACTTAACTTCATTAAATGTTATATCTGCATTGTCTGACAGTCCAGTAATTCTGACACTAAAAAATCCAATATCATTGAGTAACCAGCGATTATTAGCCCCTACAGGAATTAATAATTTTCCATTACCAATATCACAACTTACTTCATTACCATCTGAAAAATATACCGTAACTCTTACTCCCTGATTTTTAGTATCAAGCGAAAGTTTTTCTCCATATATTGACTGTTCTTCTCCTTCCATCTTATTATCAACATTAAAATCCAAATAAATGTAATCGGCATCTTTACCATTAATTTCTTTCTTTAGTAAAAAACGAAATACCTCTGCTCTTGTATTCCCATTATCTGCCAATAATTCCTGTCTTTCACTACTTGACATTTCCACCTGTATTCCAGTTTCTGCAAGTACATTATCAATCAAGCTATCATATGAATTACCAAATGAACTCGGTGTTCCAAGAAAATCCACTCCACTGGTAACAAAATCCATCTTAGTGCCAATTTCAATTCCGGGAATTTTTTCAATTAATGTTTTTGGCAAAAATCCACTGTATTTCGGAACATATTGGTAATCATCATTCTCCATCAGCCAATAATACAAATAGTAGCAATTACTTACTCCTTGTGGAATAAATATAACCGGCTGTTCTTGTTTCATCACCTCAATATTCTTTTTTACAGCCGCCATGCTCTGTCCTTCTGATATAGAAGTCTGTCCACATGCCTTCACATCTAATACATAATATTCAACATAGTTCAATCCATAAAATGATGTATCTGGTGCATACGTTAAAATTTCAGATGTAATCTCTGAATATGTGTTAATTCTATCTAACATCCATGGTTCAATAAATCCATCTCCAAGTTCTGGATATTTTTCCTTTTCTTCTTCTGTAATCTGTACACAACCATCTGGTATAGTATAAGAATAATTAAAATGTTCATCAAGATTATTTAAATTTCCAAAGCCTAAAATCAATGGTAATCCCATGCAGAAACCAATGATCTCGCATTTAATTCTTATCGTCTCAACATCTTTTAGCGCAATTATGAATAAGATTGTAACAATAAATGGAACCGCCACATAACCTGTTCTGCATAAAATATAGTTTCTATCTGCACGCACTAATGTAAATGTATAAGAAATCGGCAAAACAATCAATCCATAACTGAGCATAAAAAATGATTCTGTTTCCCCAAATTTTATTCCTTTTGTTTTGTTCTTCTTCCACAATGTAATAAATAACGCCAGCAACACCCATTCAAATACAGCTGGTAATACATAGCGAATAGAATAATAGAGAGCTTTTCTAATATTTACATGGCTGTCTGACAAATACGGCAAAAATCCATCTGGAACCTCCTGCCCGAAAACAGCGATTCCATCCGACATAATGCTCTGTGATGCATATGTCAATACATGCTGCGCCATTCTGAATAATGTTGGAACAAAAATACCAACAATCATAATTACAACTATCCATCGCACATAAAATAAAGGTTTTTTCACACTTTCTTTCAACTCACCGGAACGTATATAATTTATGAATTGAATAATTCCGTATGGTGCCGCTCCAAGACAAATTGCTGCTCCAAAAAGAGGATAGAACATTCCGCTAAATAAACTTAATAATACCCAAGCTCTAAGCCATCCATCCCTGTTCTTTCTTAAATCTGGCTGTATTAATAATAATATCGACAGTAAAATCCAATTTGCCCTGCTATAGTCAGATTGGATTCCTACCATACTAATTGCCACAACAATATATAAAGCTCTTTTATTCCCTATCAATCTGCATAACAGTGTAACTTCAATGATAACTGTAAGAATTGCAACCATGGCATTTGCCATCCACACACTTGTCATATTTCCACCAAGCAATTGATTCATAAATCCAATAAATACAGCGTATAGTCCTGATGCAGGTGAATAATTAGCATAGGCATGTTGTCCTTTTTCTATAATCTGCTGATATGCAATGATATATTCTCCGGAATGATGCAAATCACCTGTCAAAATTTTTGCAGCTCCACTATTAAATGTGAAAATTGCGATTGATATACATGATGCACAAGAAACCATCTCTTCCCATTTTTTATTTCTTACATCTTTCCAATTTTTCACTATCATTGCAATAATAATAATTTCTAAAACAATAATTAAAGCTGTAATAAATACTACTCTCAATTTTTCAAGTGGCATTTCAACAGTCTGTGTTGCGCCAACATATTCCGATACAAAATATTGTAATAAAACAAAAGGCATTCCCATCTGCAGTAAAAGAAATAATCTTTTTTGCACTGTCACATAGATTTTGCTGACAATATAACTAAGTATTGTCACTATTAAAGCTGCAATCAGTGCTTTTTTTGTATTAAGTTCAAATTGCCCCAGATGATTAATTACATAGCTGCTCCCTATTAATCCATAAAAAGATACTATAAAAAAAGCCAGTTCAAATACTGCATCCTGTGGAATTGTAACTATGCAAACAAGAAATATACTTATGCACACTGCTAATATTGCAGGTATCTTTCCGTTTACAATCAATGCCATTAAAAATGCTAATATTGCACTTCCTAAAACCACAATATTATCTCTTTTTATGCTACTTAATGTTTTGTTTTCAACACTTGTCCCTATTTTTATAATAACATTACCTATTCCGATTATTATACTGCCACTAAATAATAGTTTCCAAAATAAAGATAACTCCCCTGATTTATTGGTCATGTACTGTGATAATAACCCATCGATCAATGCTGTATATGTTTCCGGCTTATTTCCTACAATACACATTCCTGCAATCATAAATATAAATCCTGCTAAAATAGCAGCGAAAAAAATAATTTCTCTTTTCCACATTTTCATAACCGCATTCCTCTTTCCTCTATTGTTATTCTCCCTTCACCTGCACCAACAATGCATTTTCTGCTGCATTATTTGTAATATAACACTGAAATACCTTCTCTGTCAGCATATCTTTTCTGCTCTCGTCTGCATTCTCCGCATATACTGCCTGAATATAACTGTTACCTTCTTCTATCCAGTCAAGAAGCCTGTCACTTTTTTCTCCCCGAATCAACGGACGATTTAAAAAGAGTAAGATTGGCTTTTTCTTCCGCTCCTCACTCTCAATCTTTTTCATAATCTGTTCTGTAATGCCCTGACTTTGATTGTCTATCTTACAAACAATGTAATCTCCGTATTCTTTACTATAGAATTCTTCTGATCCATCGCATAGAATCTGGTTCTCTCCAATATCATTATTAAATTCATCTAATCTTCCATTCCCATAAAAGAGAAACTGCTGTTCCTGTGTAAGCCCTTTGATCATAACATCTTCCACATTACAAATTCCAGCATCTGTCTTCCAGTCCGAATCATATGTGTGATACAAATCTTCTTTTAATTGTTTCTGATTAACATAATATAATATATAATTATCTGTCTGTCCAACTTCTACACATCCCCCACCATTTAAAGCCGCTTTGGCTCCGGTATACTCTTTTCTCACTACGATATAGTCAAGCTTTGCATTTACTAAGATTCCAAGCATCAGATTTCCGCTGGCATTCGAATCATTTTCTGTGATGATATGATAAAGATATTCTCTCTCTCCTTCTGTTGCCAGACAAATATTCGCATCATATTCCCTGATTCCATACATCAATTCATCCTCCGCATATACGATGACACGCTCCCCTCCTGTCACCTCTTCAATCAGATCTGCCACCTGAATTTTATCTTCAGAAATCTGATAGATGTTCTCTGGAAGTGTCACCCAGTCAGATATTCTTCCTCCAGAATACAGGAATATCAGACAAACCATAATTGCAACACAGATAACTTTCTCCATTTTTGATTTCATCTTTTCGATAATTCTCAATCCCCCCCATGCGGCGATCAGAGAGACCGGGAATATCCATAAAAAGCGATAATACGTATCTCCCTCTCCCAATCGTTCGATAATTCGGTAGGTAAACTGATTTAAAATCAAAAACATAAGAACTGCACAACTGAATGTATAATATCGATATTCTTTTTTTCTTCCCAACAAATAGACCGTCATCAATACCAGCATCAGACCGACTGCTGTGCTATTCCCATAATACCAAGAGATGACATTCCATATTGTTTCTGCATTAGTCATAATTTTTATCCCATTTTATTCTTCTTATCAGCTTCTCAAATACAACTGGTATTAATAATACTGCACTTGCTGCTCCTGTTACCATAATAGCCGATGACGAAATTGCAATGCATGCCCACAATGTCAAGATCAGATAGATACAATTCCACTTATCTCTCTGCCTGATATATAGTATACACAGATAGATAGTAAAAAGCAGCAGAATGTTTCCCGCATATGCTTTTCCCTCATAAGCTCTGTGAAGCAGAAAAGCCGCACTCGTATAAATCGTATTATCAAAAAGAAAATTACATGCCAGAGCAATACAGGTAAATGTTCCGGCCTTCCAGAAGGCATCTTTCTCTCCCTGAAAAAGGTTGCGCCCAATCAGATATACTGCCCCTGCTGTAAGGATCATATTCAAGCTTGCACGTGTTATTCTTGTGATCACAAGTGGATGAATATGATATATTTTACAGGCAACTGCTGTATTAATATCAAAAGTAACCAACGCTCTTCTCATATACAGAGAATGCACCTGTTCGCCTGTATAAGCATTAAATTTATATAACCGTCCTGACGTCAGTGTTGTATTGATCAGCCCAATATAATAGGTAGAATCATCATTCATCTCGCCATTAATGGACACATAATAACACATTGCAAAAAGGAAACATCCCATGAGAAGGAACCATATTTTATGTCTAAAAAACGCTTTGATAATCATTTCAATATCTTCTGTGATCCGTTCCCTGCGAAAAATTGCAGTACCAATACAACATGTGATTACAATCACACCCCATAAAACTGCAAGTCTGGCAATAGTCTGATCTGCCTTAATCATCGGAAGCGCACAGATTTGAAACAAAACCTGATATACCAGAAATCCACTGATTTCCTTAAAAACAACGCCATGTTTTTTTCTGCAAAACAATTCAAACATTGTCCCAAATAAATAATATATGATTATCTGCAGCAATAGGATTCCAATTGCTTTTATCACAGCTGTCATTCTATTCCATCTCCAAATCTTACTATTGCTTTTTCTTTTCACTCAATTTTTCACTAACAAAACGAAAATAAGCTTTCCAAAATACCAGAAAAGATTCTTTTTCCTTTAACTCTGGATATCGCTTCATCAAGAAATACTTATCCGGCCACAACCGGACTCTTCCAAAACTTACAAACTGAAACCACTTCTGCTCCATTCTGCATCCGCAAAAACTTCCAATTTTCCGGTAATTCTCCGGTGTTTCATTCCACAACGGCAATGGCAGTCTGTAATCCTCTATCTCCCGGATTGTCTCATATATCTCAATCTCTGTCAGACCAGCAGCTACTCCCTCCGTCTCTTCCAGTATGAGTTCCACTCTTTCCGTCGGTTCCATTTCCGGTACTTTTATGACAGTACAGCTGCCATCATGATTTAACTCCCCTGTATGTATTACACATCCATTTCCAAAAGTTATTTTTATTCTATGAATTATGCAGTCCTCATCTGGATTTTCAAATAAATGAATCTCTCTGATTCTTGCCTTTTTTTCTAATGTTACTACAATCTTCTTTTCGGTATCAGTTTTCTCAGGTATCCAAATGCCTGCATCATAAACCCACATTCCATGTATAATATCGGAACAATCAGCACATTTGAAATCATTCAGATAAGCCGCATTACCAGAACTTGTTTCAATCTTTGCACGATAACTAAGACTCTCCGTTGGTCTTCTCCAATACACCATATCCAGATTGATGAACTGTATTGCCTTTAAATCTACACTCTGGGAATGATACTTTCTTGCAGCCTTATATAAAATATTTCTTTTAAGTAAAGCTGTTTTACATTGATCCGGTACAGAAAACCGAATCCTCTCTTCCCACTTATCCAATGGATGGATATGATCCGTTCCATCTGCCTCATTCACAAGTTCTGTCACATTATTTTCACTGTAATAATCTGGATGTCCTTCCCATTTTCCATTATAAGCCTGTGCTTTTAACACAAGCGGATGATAAGATGTATCTTCTCTTAGCAGTTCTCCCAGAACTTCATCCACCATGAGAGACAATGCCAGATGATCCATATGATTATCCCAATCTGTTGTCACTAAAATAGACGGATAGAATTTCTGAATGACTGCCTTTATATCATTTTTATAATTTGCACGGGTATATGCATGGTGTACACCATACTCAGTCATTGCGAATTCTGGATGTTTATCTGTTCCGTAGGTACGGATGTTTCCATTATAAGAAGCAACGATTTCTTCCGGTGCACTATTATACAAGTGTCTGGTCTGTGTTTGATCCCCATATCCTAAAAAGATAATATTTTCCGGTGCAACACCAAGTTCCCCCAATGCCGCCTCAGCCTCGCGGATTCTTATAATCCCTTCATGTCTGTAATAATCTCCGTTCGTGACAAACACAACTTTTATATTCATTTTCTGCTGTACCGCTCCATAAATCATTGCTCCCGCAATAGCAAGCTCATCATCCTCATGTGGCACAATTACCAGTAAATCTGTTTCTGTCATATTATCTCTCCACAGAATCTGTCTTTCTTCTACTTTCCATAAACACGTATCGCTGCATCATAACTTCTCTTTGCATAGTTCCGTTTCGGATCGTTTTTATTTGGAATAATTTTTCTGAATGTCTGTCTTAAAATCTTTTTATATTTATTCTCCTGTTTTGGTGCTTCTTTCTGTTTTATTTTCATATGATCTGCACCCATTTCCTTCATGATCATCTGCCACCCGGTCACATGCACGGTAAAAAGTTCCGGTCTTGCCTTATACGCCATAAGTACCAGCTGCTGGTCATCATCCACACAATCCAACATTAACAGTGCTTCCATTGCATTTCTTACCAATTTCCAGAAGGTCGGTACTAATTCCCTGGATAACCCATACATACACCCCATCACACAATCATTTTGAAACTGAAGCGTCTCCATGCCAATCCTTGCATCCGGGTCATACAGACATGAAATATGAATTTTTCCATTAAAATCATACTTCCACAAAAAATCATAGTCCTTCTCATCACTGTAAGTAATTCCACCATGATCAAACCCAAAATCCATCCAGACCACATCTTCTGTCAGAAGTCCCTTTTCATAGGCATCATTCATAAAATAATATTTCATCATCCACAAGTAATCATATTTTGGATTATTCGATGATGCTTCCGGCAGATACCGAAAATCCAGAAAATCCTGATTTCTTGATGCTTTCTCCATTCTTGCAAGTAAATCCCCTTCTAATTCAAAGAGATTGTCTGTTGCCACGATAACTGTCTTATCTAATAAACCATACTCTGCACGAATTGCCTTGATTGTCTCTGCACTTTTTGAATCCGTATACACAATTAATTTATTCTGTATTCTTGCCCAACGTCTGAACTCATCAAAATACTTTGACGCCGTCCTTCTCAACTCTTCATTCTTATCCTGCCCTCTGCCAATATCAAAGAAGTCTGTTACCAGTGTTATTTCGCCCATTTCTGTTCCTTCCAAATTTAATTTATTCCTTAAGCCCCTATAACAATGGTACCAAGAATTGGTATCTGATGCTCCCTGCATCGGATAACTTCCTGATACATATTATTGTATCTGGACTTTCTCATTTCTTCAATAAATACAACCTGTCCTATCTTCGCCAGTTCTTCAAGTGCCTCTGCATAATAACAGATTTCTCTGCCTAAAACTACCGTCAGTCCTCTCTTTTCACACTCTGCCTTAATTTTTTCCAGTATTTCTGTCGAAGTTCCAGACAAATCACTTCCTGTAAGGTATACTTTCTGATTTTCTTTACAAGAAATTTTCATATTGGCACAAATTAATTCAACTTCCTGATTCAGAGACAGTTTACCGAATTTTCCATATCTTGCTCCAACATACCACTTGTCAATTTTACCGCGTTTTCCATCTACACTGCTTCGGATTGTTCCAAACACATCATTATGATAGAGTGCCTTAATTTCCGCATCAGAACGCAAATTTCTGGAAAGCAGATACTTTAACAATATAAAAATAATTGCCAGTACTACACCAATTATTCCACCAATTATAAACTTTGATACACTGATGTGTACGCTTATCTGCTCTGGCACATCTGATTCATTTGTTTCTTGTGCTTCATTGTCTGTCTGTTCTGTAGTATTTTCATTTTGCTCTGGCTGATTCTCTGTAAGTTCCACATAAAGCTCCAACTGATTACCATTCATCTTACTTTTAATTGTATCTAAGTGTTCGCCAAGATTCTTGATTGCCAATGCCGTATCATCCTGCAGCTGTGCAAGTTCCTGATCTACAATGACATTTGCACTTTCATTCACAAGTTCTAATTCGTGTGCAGTAAACTTTTCATCCATTCTCTGTGCATATACATTAAGTCCATTCTTCACATTCTCTGCAAGTTCTTTACAATCCACTTCCCTGCTTCCACGAATACGCACAGTAAAGCCAGTCTCATATGTTTCCTTCGCATATATAGTCTCATCGTTCCGGCTGTCACAGTCAATCATTTCCGATGCCAGTTCACCATACAGAAGATAATCCTGATAAATTGCTGCAAGTTCTGCAGCATTTCCTTCATCACTCTGCACACAATACTGTAACAAAATTAAATTCTCTGCATACGGATTAACAGCCATTAATGGGGAGTTATCTGCATAATCGCTTTTCTCATCCAGCTGTTTTTTTATTGCGACTGCACCATAGACTTGATCCAAATCCTGTGACCCAAGAGCATCTTTCATTTCCTGCACTGTTTTGGAGTATTCTTCTACAACTTCATCAACCGTTGCCCCCGCATTCCTGCTGTCTTTTATATACTGATAACCGCATAATAAAACCGCTCCTGTTATCAGACAGATGGCAATAACTCTCCAATTTCTTACAATTTCCCATAAAAAATCTGTAATTTCCAGATCAACCTCTTTTCGCCTTGTTATATTTTGTTCATTCATTAATATTCCTCACCTTCTGCTCATATACCATGTGCCAAATCAACCCACAATACACGCATATTATAGCATATTTTACCAGCAATACAAATTAGTGCCGGTACATACTGGAAATTATTTTCACCCCCAGATTATTGGAAAGGATTTTCGCAAGAATCCTTTCTTTACTATTGAACCCTGTCTTTACAGCTTTCTGTGGCAGTTTCCCTTCATATTCTTCCCCTTTTATATGAATATCTACTTTTTTTGCAATGTCTGCGATATAATCATCCGACTGTTTCCTAAGATTCTCATTTTTTCTTACAGTCTGCTGCATTCCTGTATTACTCCGGCGATACCAGAATCCAATTATCGGCACATGAACCGGATGTTTCCCCGCTCTCAACAATTTCAGATAGAGTGCCCAGTCCTCATCGTAATGCTTCCATTTTTCCGGGAAGTATCCAACCTCCTCTAAATCACTCTTTCGAAACAGTGCTGCATTCACCAGTGTATTATTAAACGTCATTCGACCTGCCGAAAAGGGCTTACACCAGATATATCTCTGACTGCCAAATCCAACAAGATCTGTATAACTCCAAGCTGCATCTGGATACTCATTCAATGCTTTATATAAAATTTCCAGATAAAACGGTTCTATTAAATCATCAGCATCCAAAAATGCTATGATGTCTGCCCTACTATTTTTTATCCCGTTGTTTTTTGCCACAGACTGTCCTTGATTTTTCTGATGAATTACACGGATACGGGCATCCTTTTTTCCATATTCCTCTAACAGTTCAACTGCAGATGGTCTTGAACTTCCATCGTCTACAATTATCCATTCAAACGCCTCCATGCTCTGATTGACCACACAATAATATGTCTGTATGAAATTCTGCTCTGCATTGTAAAATGGTGTCACAATAGAAATATATGGTTTTTCCACAGATTCTGTAATATTTGATTTTACCTGTGTTTTCCCCGGTTCTCCATCAAAAGAAAATTCTTCTATGACTCTCATTGTTCAATCCCTTTCTTAAGATATTCAACAGACTGCCTTCTGTAATTACAAAGTTTATGCCCCACATGAGTATAATCAATCCCATCTCCGTAGTTCATTGAATCTTCAGTCGTTACATGCCTTTCTTCCAGATTCAGAAATGCAAGCAGATTGCTGATACGCCCATTCTCTTTGTATACACTATAAAACTTTTTTTGAAAGAGAATTGAGAAAACCGTTCCGTGAAAAGAATTGGTAAATATCATTTCTGCATCACGAATATACGTCAGAAACTCTCTCGGTCCCGCATCAAAAATCATATTCTCACTTTTCAGTTTCGGTGTTTTTTTATAATGTAACTCAATCAGCCGATAGCCGAGCACTGCTGCCGCTTTTTCTGCGCATTTGCCCAACAACTCATCCTCTACCACAAAATAGGCAAATATGTATTTTTCCTTTACCAACGGCTCTTCATATAATAAATCCTCATAATCTGCCCTCTCTAAAAGAAGTGTCGGATCCACAACCGTAGTAACTTCTTGTTCTGTCAGTTTCTCAACTGCCCGTGCAAGTTTCTCTTCCCTTACAGATATATGTGCAAGACTCTTTAATGCCTGTCCAAAATATGCCTGCTCCGCCTCAGGTATACTTCCGTTCGGCACACTCGCTGCATAGGAGATTTTCTTACACCCAGGTGCAAATTGTCCAAAATATGCCGGGTCAAAACCATGTGTCAGTTCCCTTGCCCATATCTGATCACTTCCCAGGATATAAACATCGCACCGCTCCTTTGCAAGGTCATCCAGTGTCAATTTCTTTTCCTGTCCGTCTAGCAGTTTCTCTCCTATAAATTTTTCAAATGCAGTCCACTGATTCTTCCATTCCCTCAATCCATAGAGGTTCTCACCCACTTCGTGAAATACCTTGCTA
>ERZ808240.4415-NODE-4415-length-12507-cov-3.121828_pt1 | contig 12507 bp, 8 predicted proteins | sample MGYA00521084_ERZ808240 | MGnify/ENA primary metagenome ERZ808240 (study PRJEB31516, sample SAMN03275571) | gut metagenome | biome: mammalia-associated habitat; material: feces | host: Papio cynocephalus | place: Kenya | collected 2012-08-06 ... | reverse complement strand
CTTAACGCTCTGCTCTCCGGTGGAAGTAACTTTAAGCTCCGTCACCGTGGCAGGACGAATGTTGAAGTTCACAGTTTTTGTGCCCTTGTATAAGCCCTTGCCTGTTATCTTTACGCTCGCCTGACCGATCGCAGTGTTTTTAGAGTAGCTCACAGTGTAATCAGTGCCTTTCACAAGCTTTTTGCCGCCATATGTCACCGCAGGCGCAGGAGAAATAGCCTTTCCTGTGTAGCCCTGCGTCTTTATAGCCGTCACACTTGCGTCAGCGATACTGCCTTTCACAGTGACAGTGCATTTCGCACTTTTTCCACTTGTGGTGTATGCCGTGATAGTTGCCTTGCCTACCCCTTTTGCAGTAACATTGCCCTTTGATACCGAAGCTATCTTGCTGTCTGAAGACTTCCAAGAAACAAAGTCCGTCAAACCGCTTCCTCCGCCCATTTTTGCAGTAAGCACGCCGCTCTTGCCCTTGTCAAGTGTCAGCGAAGTCCTGCTCAGTGTCACCGAAGCAGCAGGCTTTATGGTAGCCTTTACAGTCTTTGCCGAGCTGTTTCCGTATTTGTCATAAGCCGTTATCTTAACAGTAAATTCACCGCTTTTTATCGAGTAGTCATCAGCCGAAACATAAGCCGAAGCCTTGCCGCCCGAAAGCTTTCCCGTTGCATATCTCTTTGCGCTCTCGCCGCTCTTTGTAGGGTAAGCAGGGAAGACCACCTTTGAAACTCCACTCTTGTCGCTCACATTGCAAGAAACGTCAAAGCCCTTTGCCGTGATGTTCTCTATCCTTCCCCCCGATATGGTCGGCGCAGTTGTGTCAACATAAGTCCTTATTACCTGCTCAGAGCTGTTCCCTGCCTCGTCAGTAGCCGTTATGGTTGTAACATAATATCCGTCCTTGCCCCCAAGGTCAGCTACCTTTACAGAGTGTGAAAGGGAACTTACCGCAGACGTGTAAACACGGCTCACAGTTTTTGCTTTGTTTCCCTCAAAATAAGTGGATACCTTTACCGAAGCCACAGCCCTGTTATCGGAAATATCCGCCTTAACAGTGTAGCCTTTTCCTGTGATGTTCTCACAGCCAGCGTTTGCGATAACAGGTCTTGTTGTGTCAATATCAAGGCTCTGCGCCACGCCGTTTATGTAAAGTCTGTAGAAATAGTGATTGTTAGTAAGCACCTTTCGGTTTTTCACAGTGTAAACAGTGTCGTTCCAAGTCCATTTGTAGTTCTGCTCAATAAGAGTAGCCGTCGTACCCTGACAGTCCTTTACAATGGCAACATGAGAGTAATCCTTGTCCTGCATTATGTCACCGGCCTGCGGCGTTTTCACCTCACGAAGCTCCGCTCTTTTGCCGTAGCAGTATACGCTCGGCTTGTCGTCCACCATGTTTATGTTGTATACTGTAACGCCGAACTTTTCCTCATAAAATCTTGAAACATACCCTGCACAGCAGTAGTAACCGGTGTCGGAATAGCCAAGAACGTATTTAGCGTCAACGCCCTCAAAAGAGTCTATGACCTGATAATCATAGTCCACAGTGACGGTCTGCTCGCTGTAGCTCACCGCATTAGCACCTTGACAAAGCATAATGAGCATCACAGCACAAAATACTGCACCCATAGCCGAAAAAACTCTTTTCAGCCCTTTTTCCATTCCAAACGCCCCCTAACTGACAGAATTATTTCATACGTTTTCGTACATCAATCCCATGATATCATAAAGGTTACAATTTGGCAACAGATTTTATCGTTTTTTGCCAAAATGACTAAAATATTTGTTTGTTTTCACAGGGAACACAAGTTCTATATTTCGATATATCCCTATAATATCGCCTGTTATATGCCATATGAACAAAAGTCGGGACAAAGATTACAATTTGTAACCTTTACCCCGATAATACCACCCAAAACTATCAATAAAGCGTTCGACCGCTTGCCGTGACAGGCTTTTCACTCCGCCCTATCATATTTCTCCAGATTTTTGCACTTAAACTCCGTGAAAACAGCCTTTCCGCCTTTGCCCTCAAACTTTTGAGCGTAAAGACCGATAACAACTCCCGTGAAATTGCCTGCAAGCTCAGTGGAAAGGAACTTTGTCTGCGCTCCGCCCAAGTCCATGTCTCCCGAAAGCGTTTTCGCCGAGAAATTGTAAGTAAAGTTGGAAGCATTACAGCAAAGCACAGCCGAGCTTTCTCCCTCAGGCAGGGAAGTGACATGATCCTTATGACGTATATCCCCAATGCAAAGCCTGCGGAACAGCTCAACGCCTTTATCCGTGCGCCTTAATGCTATCTCGTAGTGCTGATCAGGCGTCATATAGAACACTATTCCTGCCTCGCCCTCGGTTATCTCGACTTTACACTCAACGGACAAATTCATCTCTTTCTGCCTTATGCAGATAAAAGCAGGCGAGCCGTCTGCCTCAAAGATAGTATGCTCGTTTGGCGTAAGCTCAAAGCGGCCATTTCCAAGCTTGTAAAGTCCCATGTCAGGGTTCTGCATAAAGCACCATTCACGTCCGACTTTGGTGTTCTCAAAGGTATACTCTTTCCAAAACTCCTGTTTGATATCGCCAAGTTTGTCCGTCTCAACTTCCTTGCGTGTTGTGCCGTTGTCGCCCATTGTGAACCAGCCGTCCTCGCCAAATGTAACAAGCACAAGGTAGACTTCTCTGCCTGTGATGTGGTGCATTACCCACATATTTATCATTCTGAAAGCAAGGTGGACGCACCAGAAGTTGCCGTTTTCGTCTTCAACGAGGTCGCCATGACCGCAGCCTTGTATTTCATAGCCCCCAAGGTTTCTGTTAGTAAGCACAGGGTTGTTTGGATAATTTTCAAAAGGACCGTACGGGGTCTTGCCTTTGGCATAGACTATCATATGACCATATTCCGTGCCGCCCTCAGCCGCCATAAGGTAGTATTCGCCTTTTATCTTGTAAAGGTGCGGACTTTCAAGGAAACGACCGCCTGCGCCCGTCCATATGGTCTTGCTAGGGGTGAGCTTTTTGCCTGTTTCGATATCAATTTCGCACTGTGTTACGCCATGGTTGCCCTCATCGTCCTCACCGTTGGACATAAAGTAGGCTTTGCCGTTTTCAAAATACAGTGACGGGTCGATACCGCCCTGCTGAACATAAACAGGTTCAGACCATTCCCCGTGGATATCGTCAGTGTAAACATAGAAGTTTCCGCCGTTTGTGACGTTGGTAGTTACCATGTAAAATCTGCCGTTATTGTATCTGATAGTCGGCGCATAGATACCTCCCCAAGAGCCTGCCCCCTCCAAAGGAAGCTGACTTTTCCTCGTGAGAACGTGACCTATCTGCTTCCAGTTTATAAGGTCGTCGCTTTCATAGAGCGGCACGCCTGGGAAGAATTGAAAAGAGCTGCAGACAAGGTAGTATTTGCCCTCAGCACTGCAAATGCTAGGGTCGGGATAAAAGCCTGATATAACAGGATTTAAGTATTTCATAATATGACCTCCGAGTATGATTTACAGATATTATAATAGATTTTTCTTTTCAATATCCTCTCGTGCAGAAACAGTGAATTTTTGTGCAAACCATATTTGTAATGCCGCAAAATTGCTTCGCTCTCCCACAAAAAAGAGCCGCCCCGCATCTCGCAGGACAGCTCAAACTTATCACAAAATTATTTCAGAATATCGTTATCGTCAAACGGATCTCCACATTCAGGGCAGAACTTAGGAGGGTTCTTTGGATCTTCAGGCTCCCAGCCGCATTTGTCGCACTTGTAAAGTGGCTCAGCCGCAGGCTTTGGCTTTCCGCACTCAGCACAGAACTTGCCATTGTTCACTGCTCCGCATGAGCAGGTCCAGCCTACTGGCTGCTCTGGCTTTGGTGAACCGCAGTTTGCACAGAACTTGCCTGTGTTCTCTGCTCCGCATGAGCACTTCCATGTGTCTGCTGCAGGCTTTGGCTCAGGCTTAGGCTGTCCGCAGTTTGCGCAGAACTTTCCAGTGTTTGTTGTTCCGCAAGCGCAAGTCCAGCCGTTTGCAGGTGCAGCCTGTGTTGGTGCAGCCGCTGGAGCTGCCTGCTGTGGTGCAGCCTGTGCTGCCTGTTGGTTCATCATGTTCTGCTGCATCTGCTGCTGATACATTGTAGGATCCATTGGCTGACCCATCATGCCGCCTGCCATGCCCATTCCCATGAAGCCTGCCATTGCGCCGTTTGCATTGCCTGCCGCAGCTTCTCTTGCCTTGTTGATAGACATTCTGTCCATGGCGTAAAGCATTGAAGGGTCGCTTCCGACAGTCTTTGCTTCCTGAAATTTTGCGATCCTCTGCTTTGACTCCTCGTCAACATTAAGCTCAATAGAAAGGCTTGTTACCTTGATGCCCTTTGCAGCCCACTTTTCTTCAAGCTCAGCGTTCATTGCCTCAGCAAGCTCGTCAGGATACAGACCAAGCTGATCGTAAGGTATCTTCTTTGCAGATATCCTTGTAAGAGCTTTCTGGAACTTAGGTGTCATGTCAGCCTTGAACTGGCTAAGAACTGCCACGCCGTCAGGGCTGTCAACTGTAAGCACCTGATTTACGTTCTGAACAACGTTCTCATAGAAGTTCATAGGGTTTACGATCTGAAGCTCATACTGTCCGTGACCCTGTGCGTTAAGAGTAAGGTTCATTTCGCCGTCTCTGAAAGGTATCTTGCCGAAGCCGATCTTGTTTCCAGGCAGAGGTCTGAGGTTTATGTAAATAAGACGCATGGTGTTCATTGCCTGACCGCCGGCTGTAAATCTTCTGCCTATCTCTTTGATAGAAGCGCCAAGGTCGCCCCAGCCGCCGCCAAGAAGTGAAGGAGCTACAGTTGAGTCATACTTATACTGACCTGCTGTTTCCTGAGTACCGATAACAAAATCGTGTACCCTGCCGTTCTCAATAAGAAGCGCCGCCTGATTTACTGCAACGTCAAAACGTGAGCCGTTTGAAATAACGCCCTCTGTGCCGTTGTTTACTGCCTTTCCTCTCTTTACAAGAGTACCTGGCTGGCAGAGTATCTTAGTTGACATATCTTCACATCTGAAGTACTCTACTACCTGATCGGCAAATGTTGAGCCGACTGCTGATGTAAACATCTTAATAAGTCCCATAGTTAAATTCCTTTCGTTGTCTGTATTATTTCACCCTAAAAGGGGTTTAAAACTTTACTATCTCAGCATTGCTATCCTGCTGACTTTCCATGTGCGCTCCACTGAGGAGTGTATCTCAGAGCCGCAGTAAGGACAAACCGAGCCTGTCGTGTCAACAGGCGCTCCGCAGAACTGACATATAAGGCTTGCGTTCTCCCCCTCGTTTCCCATTGAGAGATAGTATGAATGATCCGCCTCATAAATGTGCTGTGCCTTTATCCCGTTGAGCTTGTATTCAAGAGATACCTGAAACGTCGCCGTTGCAGCGTCATGATCCTTGTGATAAGCCGCTACCTGCGACTTGTGTATGTGTATATCGTCATAATGCTTAGGCAAAGCAGTTGACGAGTTGTCTTTCGCCATTGTGGCTGCCCTCTGCTTGAACGCCTCTGTGCAGTATTCGAGCTGGTTCTCGCTGGCTTCTCCGTTTATAACAAGAAAATACTTCATCACCGTGTTTTCCACAATGCTCCTTGCTATCTTCTCGTCATAGTCTGGAAAATCTTTTTTTATGTTGTTCACCACATTCGGGTCAACATATGTAAACTGCATGGCGTTGTTCTGCCGCTCCTCAGTGGCGTCATTTATGGTCCTGAGCAGATCGCTTGCACGCCTGAGCTGATGACCGATAGCATTTGATACCGACTTTTTTATAGAATATACGACCATTATACCGCCTGCTATGGCGACCGCAATAATGGCTATCTTTATAATAAGTGCGGTGGATATTTCAGGCATTTAGCTGTTTCCTCCCTGTTAGAATATTCCCATTATCTGAAGAATCGCTCCGATAATATAGCCGCCCACGCCCCCAAGAAGCGAGTAAGCCGCAAGCTTTCCCTTGCTGATAGGCAGGTTTCCGATAAATTTACCTGTCTGACCGTTCATTGCAAAGAAGTAAGGCTTATCCTGATAGGTGGTATACAAAAGCCATGTTGGGAGCATAGCATATTTAACGTCTTTTATCTCGGTGTGCTTTTCATATGACTGAACGTTTACGCTGTTGTAGTTACAAGTATTTCTAAGCTCGTCACGAGTTGTGTTCTCAATACGCTCTTTAGCCCTAGGCAGGCACTTGTCCTTGTCCTCATCGTATCGCTCCGCAAGATATCCCGAAAGATAACCGGGATTGAACGCCGTCATCTCCGAGTAATCAAAAGGCTCGATAGAATCCATTGCGTCATTGTCTGTCTTTGAAGAAGCGTCCACAGGAACGGCTTTAAAATCAAGGTTGCCGTTTCTGTAAACTGAGTAGTATTTTTTCTCAGTGTATCTGTAGTTTCCAGATGTCCAAGTTCTAGTGTTTATACCCTCCGCCGTGATAGCGCCCTCGCAGTTTCCTGAATACAGCCAAAACGGAATGTAAACGCCTTGCATCTTGTCCACTACCTTATCGCAGTTGAAATCTTTCGGCGTAAGAGGCTTCTTGCTGAAATTCTTGAAAGCGTCCATTACCTGAGTTTTCGGTATCTTGAAAGGTATAACATAGTCAGGAGAGAAGTTGTCTATTATCTGCTCTCCCATTATTACCGCATTTCCGCAGTAAACGCATACCGTCGCCGCAGTTGAGCGGTCAGTTATTATCTCTGCTCCGCAGTGCGAACAGGTGTATTTTACAAGGTCGTTTCCTACAGTGCCGTCATTTGACATACTGTATTCGTCCTTGTCAACTTCCTCGTGCCGCTCTACATTGTCCTTGTTGAGTTCCTCCGCTTTTTTAGCGTCGCCGCCTGCTTCTTCAAGTTCTTTCAAACTAAACTGTCCGTCGCAGTATTCGCACGCCCAGCAGTTCTTGTCAGCGCTCCAAAAAAGCTCCGCTCCGCAGTTAGGGCATTTGTAAGAAATATTAACAGCCATTATCCGTACCCCCTATCAATCGTCTTTTATCTTAGTCTTGTCAGTGGTGGTACGCAGATAAGTGTCATTGCGCCCCGTGAGTTTAAGCTCACTTTTTATGTATTTGTCAGCCTTTGTGGCTTTCTGTTTTGTGCGGCTCATTGAAACAAGCACAAAACCTGTTATAAGTGCGCCCGGTATAGCAAAGCACATACTCGTTCCCACGCTCACATCACTGTCGGCATACGCCATAACAGGCGTGAAAAACACATTGCATGAAATAAGTGCAAGCCCAAGTGTGCGGTACAGCTTTTTTAACATTTTTTCTCCTCCCAACTCCATATTTTATATAAAAGTAAAATATGTTCACATACATTTATGATAGCAGAAAACACCTGTTATGTCAAGAAATGTGTCATATAACGTTCAAAAAAAGTTCTTTTTTTGTCCTTTTAAACATATTTTTATACCCCTCATTGGTGTTTTTAACTATTGACAGCCGTTTCGTCAGAAATCAGCGTTATTCAGCATTTTTCTGCTCATCAAGGTCAAGAGATACCAATGGGTTTGCGTCGCTTGCCACCTTTGGCAGAACGCCGTCCCACTTGTCAATGGTCTGATACTTTATAAGCTCGTCTGAAAGGGAAGCGGAAATAGTCTTGTTCGCCTCTGCCTGCGCCTCAGCCTTAGTCTTTATGGAAGTCGCCTCAGCGTCTGCCGCAATGACCTTTTTCTTAGCCTCCGCTTCAGCCACAACGATAGCCTGCTCCTGCTCGGTCTTTGTTTTCAGCAGATTCTGCTCAGCCACCTGCTTTGCTTCTATGGCTTCATTGAACTCAGATGAGAAGTCAAAGTTCACAATGTTGAATTTCTCTATCTCAATGCCGTATTCGTCCACCTTTGAAACAAGCTGCGCCTTTATCTCATCGCCCACCTGCGCCCTGTCAGTTATAAGCTGTTCAGCCGTATATTTTGCACACACCGACTTCATACATTCCTGAACTGTCGGCATAAGGATAACGTTCTGATAATCAGAGCCGATGTTCTTGAAAATGCTTGCAGAGGAAGCCGACTTTATGCGGAAGTTCACCGCTATGGTGGAGTTCACAGTCTGCAAGTCCTTTGAAACTGCGTCAGCGTCAGCCTGATAAACCTGTATCTTGTTAGATACTGTCGTTACCTGTTGCGCAAAAGGCACTTTCAAATGCAAGCCCTCGTTGAGCGCCGTGTCTGATACCTTGCCGAAAGTCGTCACAACGCCTGTGCAGCCTGCCGGAACTATCGCCACAGAGGATACGACTACTATTATAGCCGCAGCTGCCGCCGCACAAATGCCAACTATCTTTCCTGTTTTTCTTGTTGAAATGTCAATGACCTTTTCTTTGCTCATGATATTTTCCTTTCGTATAAACAAAGCCTTTCGGCTTGCCGTTTCGCCAAAGGTTTTCTGCCCTTTGGTTTAATATGATTATATCATAAGCCTTACAAATTAGCAAAGTCCGCCAAAGTTCGGGGAAGTCAGCGGCGGTCAGCCGTGAACAGATTTTTTAATTTAGCTCTCTGTATCTCTTGCGATCTCGTCCATTCTCGTCCGCTCAAATCCGCTCATGATCTATGGACGAAAATATCATCACAGACCCATAGTCATATTTCAATATATGTAAAAGCTAATATGTTTATATCCTTTCCCACAAAAAGGCATAAAAAAATCGGACGCATTTTACTGCGTCCGATTTTCTTATCAACGTCTTATCAAAAGGCGGGCGACCTCAGGTCGCCCCTACAGATAGGTTTGTTAGTTTGCTTTTTTCTTTGCGCTGGTTTTTACAGCTGTGAAGCTCCACACAAGTCCTGCCGCAAGCCAGAAGTATGGTGATGATGTAACAGAGCTTATGTTGAAAAACGCCTGTATCAGATAGCAAAGCACTGCCACAGATATTGCACAGCCTGTCCAGCTGTTTTTGTCTTTCATAAAGCCTGCCACAAGTTTGCACATTTTTACGATAGTCATGATAAGGAAAACTATTGTAAGTGCAAAAATGATGATTCCTCTTGACTGCAAAAGGTCAATATACTCGTTGTAAGAGCGGTCTATTATAGCACCCGACTCGAATATAGTTCCCCAGTTGTCAGGACCTGTTCCCCAGATGAGATTTTGCTCGGCGGTGTACATTCCGTCGTCCCACAGATAAGGGTATATCCACTGTTCTGTATCGTCACCTCTGCTTGAAGTGGTGATAGAAAGTCTGTCGAAGCTGTCATGGAATATTATCTTCTCGTCCATGAGCCTGAACTCGCCTGATGCGAAAAGTGCTGCGAAAATCCCACCAGCGACCACAAAAGCCACAAGGCAGGCTTTAATAGGCTTCTTATCCTTTGCAACGCCTGACTTTACAGCCGCAATTATAAGAGAAACCACATAAACAGAGCCAAGTCCCAATATAGCAGGAACAACGCAGGTGAGGATATCAGCCGCTGTCATAAGGGCAAGGGAGATACCATAGAATATCTTTCTTGCCTTTTTATCATCATAAAGCATACCATTCAGCGCAAAGGCAGATATCACTGTAAGCACAGCCGCCAGTGCAAAAGGCGTGCATAAAAAGCCTGTTGCGATATATTCCTTTGTGTAAGTCATGCCGCCTGTTGAGAAGCCTGAGAATATCTCCTTGAAATAGTTTGGCACTATTTTTGCAGTAGCAGGGATAGCCTGCAAAATTCCCACTATAGCTTCAAATGCGCCGATACCAACGATAAAGTCTGAGAGCTTTATCCTGCGGTCGTCAGCCGTTACTGTCATTCCTGCGGCGAAAAGTCCCCAATAGCCAAGTATGGTGAGCATACCCTCTGAGCGGTCAAGATAGCCGTAGAAAGATGTGAAGATATCCGCTGAAAGTATACAAGATACCACAGATAAAAGCACCACTGCAAGCGGCACAATAAGGCTCTTGTTGTCTTTAAGCTCCACCTGCTTTTTCATGTTGGCAATAAGGAAAATGATAAATCCCACAAAGCCCACTGCAAGCACAGCGGCGGATATAAAGAATATGAATTTTTCGTTTAGATAAAGGGTACGGTTCACGCTTTCGTCCATACCGTATTTGATGTTCTGTGTGAAATAATACGGAATAGTTATAACGCACAGAACAAGCACAGCGATAATGCTGTAAACTCCGCACAGCTTTTGTGCAGACTCGGCAGACATATTCAGGATAAAATCTGATTTTTCCGAACTGCCGAAAAGGTGCTTTTTACCTTGGTTGGTAGTGACCTCTTTTTTCTCTTTTGACATAAAAAAATCCCCCAAAAAGCATAGATATTTTTGTCTGCCGAAAAAAACGTCAGACCCACAGGCGACCAAAGGTCGCCCCTACTTTGTTTTTACACTTTGCATATCACAGTGAAAATAGTATTCTAAAATCACAGTGATATGACCGAAACGGGCGAACGCTGTTCGCCCCTACGAGAATATTAAATTACAAACAAAGAAATGATAATTGAAAATTAAAAATTCATCGCCGCAGGCGATACCTTAATTCCTCACTCCTCATTCCTCACTAAAAAAGGGGTGGAGAAATAAAAAAGCAGGCAAACCCTAAAGTCTGCCCGCTGTTTACACAATTTACTTTGCGTATTCGATAGCTCTGCTCTCACGGATAAGATTGACCTTGATCTGTCCCGGATAATCCATTTCAGTTTCGATCCTCTTAGCGATCTCACGAGCAACGAGCACCATTTTTTCATCGTTGATCTTCTCAGGCTGTACCATGATACGAACCTCACGGCCTGCCTGTATAGCGAAGGATTTCTCAACGCCCTCGTAGGACGTGCAGATCTCCTCAAGCTTCTGGAGCCTCTTGATATAGTTCTCGTAGTTCTCGCTTCTTGCTCCCGGTCTTGCGGCGCTTATTGCGTCTGCCGCCTGAACAAGTGCCGCAACAACAGTTCTTGTCTCAACGTCGCCGTGGTGAGCCTCGATAGCGTGAATGACCTCAGGGCTTTCCTTGTACTTCTTACATACGTCCACACCTATCTGAACGTGTGAACCCTCTATCTCGTAGCTGAGAGCCTTTCCTATATCGTGGAGCAGTCCTGCTCTTCTTGCCAGATTTGCGTCAACGCCAAGCTCTGACGCCATCATGCCTGCAAGATGAGCGACCTCAATGGAGTGGTTAAGTACGTTCTGCCTGTAGCTGGTTCTATAGCGCAGACGGCCGAGAAGCTTAACAAGCTCGTGGTTCACGCCGTGAACGTTGGTCTCGAGAATTGCTCTTTCGCCCTCCTGCTTTATCTTAAGCTCGACTTCACGCTTAGCCTTTTCTACCATTTCCTCAATGCGTGTAGGGTGTATACGTCCGTCCTGAATAAGCTTTTCAAGAGCGATCCTTGCAATCTCTCTTCTCACCTGATCAAAGCATGAAATGGTGATAGCTTCCGGAGTGTCGTCGATGATAAGATCAACGCCTGTGAGAGTTTCGATAGTTCTGATATTTCTTCCCTCACGTCCGATTATCCTGCCCTTCATTTCATCGTTAGGCAGTGCGACAACTGATACCGCCGACTCAGACACCTGATCTGCGGCGCACCTTGAAATAGCAAGTGAGATATACTGTCTAGCCTTAGCCTCGCAGTCCTCCTTGACCTGATTTTCAAAGTTTGTGACCCTCACAGCCTTTTCATGCACCAGATCCTCGTCCAGCTTTGAAAGCAGATAATCCTTAGCCTGATCCACAGTGAACTGAGATATCTTCTCCAGCATATCAAGCTGTGACTTCTTTATCCTGTCAGCCTCAGCCACCTTTTCGTCAGCATTTTTCAGCTTGTTTTGGAGAGTTTCTTCCTTTTTCTCCAAATTATCGAGCTTTCTGTCGATAGACTCCTCTTTCTGCTGAACACGTCTTTCCTGTCTGGAAACTTCAATTCTTCTCTCTTTAAGCTCTTTTTCCGTCTCTTGGCGTGACTTGTGTATCTCGTCTTTCGCCTCGATCAATGCCTCTTTTTTCAGAGTTTCAGCGTTTTTCTTTGCGTCGTCAACGATACGCTCCGCTTCCTTTTCCGCAGAGCCTACAGCAGCCTCGGCTGTCTTTTTGCGATAGCTTATACCCTGTTTGAAGCAGATAAATCCGCTCACACCGGCACCAAGAACAAGAGCAACTACACACAGTAGAATAACAATACCTGGTTCCATGTATAGCTTTCCTCCTTCTTAGAAAGTATGGATATCCATATTTTGTGCGTCAAAAACGCATGAAAAAAAGATATCCACCTGATATTAAATTGTAAAGATACAAAATTGCAAAATTTATTTTATAAAAAACATCAGAATAATACAAAAAACTATACTTCATCTTTCAGTTATATAAAAATTATAATGCATAATATTATTGTATAATAAAACTTGTCTGTTGTCAAGAATTTTTTTTAGTTAAATCCACAAAATTATATATTTTCTTACAAACCCCTTGACAAGCGGGTAAAGAGGTGTTAAAATGTTAGCTGAAGCAAAAGATAAGGTCTTT
>ERZ808240.4413-NODE-4413-length-12513-cov-3.510275_pt1 | contig 12513 bp, 10 predicted proteins | sample MGYA00521084_ERZ808240 | MGnify/ENA primary metagenome ERZ808240 (study PRJEB31516, sample SAMN03275571) | gut metagenome | biome: mammalia-associated habitat; material: feces | host: Papio cynocephalus | place: Kenya | collected 2012-08-06 ... | reverse complement strand
TCAATAATTCGGTAAATCGGTGGCATTATATAGGACCTCCTTTGCGAAGCAGTCTAAAACGAAATGAGGAGTAGGCTTTTATTACATCTTTAGCTTTACGCCTGCTGATTGGAAGATATGAGCCATCACTCATCACGAAGGTGTCATCCTTTTGAGCGGAAACTTCATAAAAATTAATGATAATGCCGCGCGAAGGACTGTAAAAATATGGATAGGCACATAATCGGGGTTCTATCTCTGCAAATGAAATACGGGAAATAATTTCGCCACTTTTTTTGCCATGAAAAGTCATTCGATGAGAAGTGTAATCTGCGTAAATAATATCTCGAAGAATGATAGTTTGTCCATCAGGCAGTGAAAGCGAACGGGAAAGTTCTAATTCTTCCAGATTCAGACGGTCCAGCATTATTTTTACATTGCTTTCATCGAATGGTTTCCGCAGATAGTAGCATGCATTTACTTCATAGCTTTCACAGGCAAATTCATTGCTTGTCGTGCAGAAAACAAGGCGGACATTCGAATCTGTCTCACGAATCTTACGAGCTACATCAACGCCAGTCAAATTTTCCATGAAAATATCCAGAACCACAAGATCGTAAAGTCCTGAGATCCATCGGGACAAAAAGTCTTCTCCGCTGGTAAATTCATCAATTATAGTCGTATTAACATCAGTCAGATTGGTTATGTATGTACGGAGAATATTCAGTTCATTCCGGTCGTCATCTACAAAAGCAATCTTCATATTGCGCCTCCCGATCAAGTAACTACTTGTTGTTTTTATCATAGCAAAATCTGTCAAGAAAGACAAGACAGAGACTGATTATGAAAAGGAGCAAAAAAACGACAAAAAATGACAAATTACAGAATCACCCGCATAATAAAGTAAGCATCTGTTACAGTAAACTGGCAGCTTCCATTTAACCTTTCAGCTACATACCAGATGCTTTTTGTTCCAAAACCATGACCGGCTTCAGAAGTGCGTGGAAGTCCATCTATAAATTCTGGTTTTTCAGCATAAGTATTTTTTAATGAAATCAATAATTTCTCTTCATTCAGGTGGATATCCAGCTTGATATTCCGTTTCGATTCAGGCAGTTTCAAGACCGCATGGATTGCATTTTCCAGACCATTTGACAAAATGGCAGTCATATCAACATCCGATACGGCAAGGACTTCTGGAATTTGAATGGAATATTCAAAATGAATCTGATTCTTTTTAATCGTGTCTTCATGAGAAGACAGAATTAAGTTTACAATGTCATTTTTGCAATATCTCTGCATGGCAGTTTTATCAGAAGTATGGATGACTTCATTGATATATTCCAGTGCTTTTTCGTTATCATTATTTTCGATATAAGTAGAAAGACTCAATAAGAAATGTCGCATATCATGTCGCAAAATGGAGACTGCGCGTTCAGAACGACGTATAGCATCCAGTTCTTTTTCGGATTGAATCCGCTTCATTTTCATAATCTGATTGCGTTGTTCCGCTTCTTTACTTGCTTCATATTCCTTGAAATATAAGAACAGGAACATGAGATAAGTGATACAGAGTACGAATCCAAGAAATTCGCCGACCACTTCAAGACCGGAATAAAGAAGAGATGTGTAAATACTTGTTACATAATCAAAAATATAATAGACAAAAGGCATAAAGCCCAGAATCATCAGCGCCCAGGCAGGTTTTTGCAGAAGCTGCGCGGTGATGTCTGAGACATAGTGGATAAGCAGGAGGAATACTGCAACAGTCACAAAGATTCGGACACTGTAATAGACCCATTCCTGGTGAGTCAGAGCCAAGGCGGCAATTCCAATCCAGTTACTGATCTGGCAGCAAAGATAAGCGGTCAGAACAGATAGAGTGGAAATCGTTGCATTATATTTAAAATAAAGGGTTAAAAACAGCACAAGAGGAATATGAATGATAAGTGGATAAATCTCTTCCGTATAATGAGTTCCGTACAGTGTAAAAGAAAGTATGTAAAAAATGCCTGTGATACAGGAAAATGTTAACAAGGCAAGATTATTCTTTCGGTTCAGGCGGATGCCGAGAAATGCAGCAGAGGCATAGACACCGAACAGTAATGTAGTTGCATTATGAATCAGACTTAAAATATTTACAAGCATAGCTTTTCCTCTCATATTCAAAAAATATGTGGATAAAATCCAGATTCCAGATATGGATTGTGGATGAAATGTATATCAGGAATCCTGGAACATTTGTGAAAAATAAGCCTCTTTGAAAGTTTTTGTATAGCTTCTGGAAAGTGGAATGTTTCTTCCGGACTTTGTTGTAATCTGTGTAGCGGTGAAATGATCTACATTTTGCAGATATACGAGATAACTGCGATGGCATTTGAAAAAACCGTCTTTCAGAGTGAACCGGTCTTCAAAAGAGTGAAATGGTTCCACACATTCTACAATATTGCCGGAGCGCAGGCGGAAGAATACTTTCTTATTCTGGGCTTCCGCATATTCAATCTCGTGAAAATATAATTTCTGGTAACCCGTAATCGTTCTGATAATAATATTTTTTGGCTCTTCGGCAAATGACTGCGCACATTCATCCAAAAGTTCTTTGAGCTTCTCATAGGCAATCGGCTTCAGCACATATCCCTGGGCTTTGACTTCATAAGATTCCAATGCAAATTCCGGTGATGAAGTCAGGAAAATAATCTTTACGGACTTGTCCCGCTGACGAAGTTCTCTGGCAGTATCCATGCCATTCAAAAGAGGCATGATAATGTCCAGAAAAATAATATCCAGCCGTTCCGCCGCATTGGCGGTAATCAACTCATCTCCGTTATTAAAAGGGTGTATCTCCACCGGAATCCGACGTTCATCGGACCATTTCTGAATCAGTTTTACGGCACAGCCAAGAAAAATCTGACTGTCATCACAGACGGCTATCTTCAGCATAATCTCCCTCCAGTTCATGTTTGAATAGTTGGGAACCTTGCCCCCAACATCATTTTAATATAGAATCTTTTTACTTTCAATGAAATCAAAGTGCAGTTCGCGCCGTATAGACGACAACTCGCGCCAGAGACGAAATAAGGACAGGCGAAGGAGTATAATGGAATCATTACAGAGAATACAGTTGTAGATTCAGAGATAAATGAGTCGGATGGTTATGGAGGCGGTGTATACTTGTCATTTTGTTAGCAGCATCTGTATGTACCTTAGGTTCTTTCAGAGCAATCAGAAGACAGAGAAGAAGATAGTAATCTCATAATTTAATAAAAACAAGAATGCATAGAGGACTCCCTCGCAAAATACTCACATTTTGCGAGGGAGTTTTTTCTTAAGAAAAACATAAGTATTTTCTTGTTGAGAAGATCGGAAAGCTATGATATGATAAGGCCACTCAAACATTCGAAATCGTAATCAGGATATTTTAAGAAGCAGTTCTGCTTCAATCAGAACGGACAGAATCGTCCGGAATTCCATGTTTGAAAAAGTAACTGTAGATGAGTATAATAAAAGGAGAAGTGTATGGTAAAAAACGAAAATTTCATAATGCAGGCGAAGGAAAGTAAGACATTACAGGAACTGAATCTTACAGATGATTTCTTGTTTGATGTAGCAACGGAAGAACTTGAAAATTGTAAGGCGATTATCGAGTTAACTACAGGACTCAGGCTTAAGAGTCTGAAGTGGAAATCTGGGCAGAAAGTAATTCACAATCTTCCAGGAAAACGGGGAGTTCGACTGGACTTTATTGCAGAATCAGAAGACGGACGAATTTTTGATGTAGAAATGCAGAATCGTAATGAAGGGAATATTCCGAAACGGACCAGATTTTATCAGGCATTAATAGATGCGCCGATACTCAAAAGTGGAGAGCGAGGATTTGATAAGATGAATCCACTCTACATTATTATCATTTGCAATTATGATCCATATGGAAAGAAGAAATATTGCTACACATTTGATAATCAGTGCAAAGAAGTTCCGGGGCTGCGCTTGGGAGATGAAGTAACAAAACTGCTTTTGAGCACAAAAGGTGAGAATGAGGAAGAAGTGCCGAAGGAGTTGGTTGATTTTCTTCATTACGTGACAGAGAGCAATGAAAATGGACTTCCGGCCAAATGTGATGAGAGGCTGAAACGTCTGCATGATAGTATACAGGAGATTAAAGCTAGTGCGGATATGGAGGTAGAGTATATGAAGATGGAAGAACGAGAACGGATTATACGAGACGAAGGAAAACAGATAGGAATTATGACTGGAAAAATGGAAGATATTCTGGAATTGCTTGAGGATAAGGGAGAAGTTCCAGAAAGGGTGAAAGCAGAAATTTTCGAGGAAACAGATTTAGGTGTGTTGAAAAAATGGCTGCGTTTAGCAGCAAAATCGGAAACGATAGAAGAATTCTGTCAAGCAATAGAAAATTACTAGATTTGTTAAGAAGTATAAAACTCCTCCGCAAAATACTCATATTTTGCGAGGGAGTTTTTGTATGATAGATAACACATAGATTTGTTTTAATCAGAACAGATGAAATTGCATGGAATGGTATGTCTGATATTAAATATCCGTGTCTTCGGTATCGGATTCAGTCAATGTTCCGTGTACGGTTGGTTCTATGGTGTTACTCATTAAATGCTCCAGGAACTGCATTCCATTTCCCTCGAGAAAGCGTCCATAAAGCGGAAGTTTTGTCATCTCGCCTGTAATAGAGGAAAGCCCTTCTAAAATGAGTTCTTTTCCGGGAGATTCAGACCAGCGGGCCATTAATTCGTTGCTTTTGAAATGTAAATATAGTTTTCTGCGCATGGCTTCTTCCAGATAAGCCATGTCGAGTATGAGAACCGGGTCATGATCAGCATCTGTTGTATATTCACATTTTACTGCTACAAGATAGGTTTCATTATGAAGCGTAATCGGATTCTCGATATACCGATCAAAACTTGTGGTCAATGTACAGATATCTTCGCCTTCCGAGAAAAGAAGCTGGAAAGAGTCCGGACATTGAAGCATATCATATTTGAAAGCAATCTGATGAATGCCACTTGTCAGATTGTTATGGAATACCTGGATGATCAGTGGAAACAGACCAACACTTGCCGGCTTCATGTTATAGCATTTTCCGTTCAGACTTTTCAAAAGCCGGGTATATTTTGGATATACTGCATGGCTTCTGGAATAACCGCTTTTCTTTGTCCAGCCTCCGCGTCGAATCTGTGGCATACAGGATGGACCATGGGAAAGTGAATGAACCAGATGTGTCAGTTTCTGATATTTGGCAGGATTTTCCGGAAGGGCATGCTGTGATGCCTGGTATTCCGGAGGAAATGCATCACGTATCAAATCTAGCATGACATTATTTTGAAACAGTTCGTTATTTCCCGCACAGGTGACAATCACCATATCGAGGTCTGGATAAACGATAACATTCTGTCCCAGCATACCGTTGAACTCATAGCTGCCTGGACGTTGTTCCATCCAGACGTGATATCCGTAACCATAAGTTCCTTCTACGCTGTCAATTTGTTTGGTTGTGGACGTAGTAATCCATTCTTCAGGAATAAGCTGTCTGCCGTTCCATACGCCGTGATTCAGGTAGAGCTGTCCGAGCTTTGCCATATCTTCCGGGCAGAGAAAAAGTCCCCAGCCACCTTTCGTAATACCCTTTGGACAGGTCTCCCAGAGATAGCGGGTGATGCCAAGAGGCTCAAAAAGACGCGGACGGAGATATTCTTCCATAGTCATTTCGGTTCGTGCGCTGACAATTGCAGATAATACATAACTGTTCAGACTGTTATATTGAAACTCTGTGCCTGGTTTTCCGTTTACAGGCGCATTCAGGTAGCTTTCCAACCAGTCATTTCCGGAGATAATTCCAGATTCATTGAAAGTTACGCCGCTTGTCATTGTTAAAAGATGACGGACAGTAACCTCCGGCCGGAAGATTTTGAGCAGAGGATTAACTTTGCCTGGAAAGATATTGTAAATGTTTTCGTCCAGAGAAAGTTTTCCTTCATCTATAAGCAGACCGATGGCCATGCCAGTGATGCTTTTGCACAGGGAATGAGTGATGTGCCATATATCATGGCGGTAAGGTGAAAAACTGCAGTCACAGATTACATTTCCATGACGTAGTACAAGAAAATGCTGCATATCTGTATCTGGAGATTCGGCTAAGTTGCTTAGTAAACGTACCAGTTTCTCAGATGGGATTCCCTGACTTTCCGGTGTGGCGCGCGGAAATGCCTGTTTGTAAGGAATATTTTCCGGGAATGGTATTTTTTGTGGTGTGAAATCGACTTTGCTGACTCCGTCGGTCTTTCCGAGAATCATATTTGTGATCATTTCAATGACTGCAAGCTGTTCTTTTGCCATGTCAGGTCACCTCCATATAATAAGAATGCAGCAGAGCTCATGTATCTCTCTGCTGCAAGGGTTGCAGGTAAAGCTCCTGCATATAGTATAACATTATTCTTCCCCGACTACCCATTCTTTTTTCAGGCACCAGACAGCACCTTGCCAGTAAGTTTCTTCGGGGAGTGGATCTGTAAAAAGGTGTTTCCAGCTTTTCTTAATTTTCTGAGCCAGAAGCGGATAGAATGCAGACTTCATAATATCCAGCGGGTCGCGTACGCCCTGACGTTTATATTCCTGTTCAAAGTCAGCAATTTCTCTCGCTGTTCCAACATATTCCATGTTCAGAATTTTAGACCATGTTCTCTGGTCAAAAAGAATCAATTCCTCTTTTGGAACTTCCAGGCGCATACGGCGGCAGCCGGCATTTGGAACTGCCCATTTTTTGCTGCGATACATCCAGATCGGTGATTCGGCTTCTGCAGGCTTTGGGATGATTTTTACGGCTTCCTGGCGGAAGAACTTATAAGCAGTATCAAAAATCCATGCGGTTTCCTGATATTTTTTTTGAATGTAAGCTTGTTTTACATAGTTCACGCCATCTTTTTCTACCGTATTCCAGACAATATCCGTCTGAGTGCAATACATCGTAATAGTATCATGAACCGTGTCAGACAAAGCAGCTGCCATATTCCGAGTATTATTCTCCATGATAAAAACGCACCTCCTTAATCCATTCTTTCTTTAATTCCCAGCAGGTTCCGACCATGAGCGACGGGTCGTCCGGTTGAATTGTGAAAATCCGGTCCCAGCTTTTGATGATTTTTTGCCGGAGCAGTGGATAAAAATTTCCTTTACTGGTTGTAACTAAGGAATCCTCAGAGGCAATTCCATATTTTTTCAATTCTTCCATATGGGCTTTTTCGTCAGCGGCATCTAACGGCACGTAGAAATAGTTGACACGGTAGCCCCATTTGTCAAAGTTACAGATCAGATATTCTCCTTCAGGAATCTCTACTTCAAAAATAATGGCATGTTCTGTAGGCTGAAGCATCATATCTTCACTGACACTGAGCCAGACCGGGTATTTTAAATCTTCTGGAATATCGATATATTTTTTTGCAGCTTTAGTGTACCATTCGTACAATTCCAGATAAAATTCGGAAATGGTATCATTTTTCGCCTCAATATATTCTTTTTTTACAATATAGCGTCCGGTTTTCTGAAGCTCATCCCAGACGGCTTCGTGTTGTCTCGTCCAAAATCGCATAATAGTGTCCTCCTACTCTTCGTTTCTATCATAAAGTAATGCCCGTACCATCCATTCCTTTTTTATCTCCCAGCAGGAACCCTGTGTATCTTCAGGAGTCTCCGGTGGAATGGTAAAGACTCTGTCCCAGCTGGCGGTGATTTTCTGGCGGAGGAGAGGATAGAAGTTTCCCTTATCCGTGGTTGTCAGAGAATCTTCCGAGTCAATATGAAAACGTTCCAGCTCTTTCTGGTGTGCCTGTTCATCTTCGTCATTTAATGGAATGTAAAAATAATTCATGCGGTAGCACCAGCAGTTGTGGTTTGTAATCAGATAATTCCCGATTGGAATTTCAAGCTCAAGCACAACCGTATCTTTCACGGGCTTCTGATAGGAATCCATATTTGGCATGAGCCAGATTGGATATTTGCAGTCCTTTGGAATGGAAATATGTTTTCTTGCCTGCTTTGTGAACCATTCATAAAGAGTGGCATAATAGTCCGTCAACATATCATTTTTTCGTTCCAGATATTCACGCTTCATGATGTATCGTCCATTTTGCTGCAGCTCTTTTAATACGGAAATGTGTAATCTTGTGAAAAATGTCATCTTTCCGTTTACTGAGCTTTCTTTCAGCCATTTTCGCTGGCGGTATAGATTTTCTACCTGATTCGTACGCCTGATGATATCGCGTGCATAATCCAGAAATTCCGTGCCTTCCTGTGTCAGATGTACACCGGAAGGTTGGCGCTCGAAGATGGTGATGCCAAGTTCACGTTCCAGTTTTTTGATAGAATCTGTAAGGGTCGGCTGTGAGATTCCTAAAAGTTTTGCAGCTTTGTTGATGGAACCTGTGGAAGCTACCCGGATTACATGTCGTAGTTGATGTAGTGTCATATTATCATGAAACTCCTTCTCGTTGAAATGCGTCAGTACGGTTAGGATTGCTGTGAACTGTTCATGCTGCGTTGCAAAGAATTATGTGCACGGACCGGACGGTTCAACAGAATAATGGAACAAATTGTGCAACACAGTCCAAGTATGGAAAGTATCGTCGGGTTTTCCCCGTAGCATAAAATTCCAATCACCATGGCGGAGGCAGGTTCTGTGGAGACAAGGATTGCGACCTTTCCGGCTTCCAGATATTCCATGGACAGTGAATAAAGTCCATATGGGAATACGGAAGTCAGGACAGCGTGCAGAATCAGTACCATAAGAGCATGGTTCGAAGTATTTCCCAGAATATGTACGGCCTTTCCAATATGTGCAAATGGCAGCAGTGAAATAGCTGAGAAGAGGGAAGTGTATAAAGTAATCGTCAGGAAATGATAATGTTTTCTTGTAATCTTTTTACTGACGATTCCATAACAGGCATAGGAAACTGCAGAAAGAAGACCACAGACAATCCCCTTTGGTGTGCTTGCAAGCCCGCCACTTTCCAAAACTCCACTGACTAATACACAGCCAAGCAGTGAGAAACAGGCGCACACAATTTTCCTTGGAGTTGGCATTTCATGAAGAACAATTGTAGCACTGATCAGAACAAAAACAGGCGACAATGCAAGCAATACAGAAGCAAGGGCCAGGGAACCTTCTGAAATTGCTACATTATACAAAGCGTTCATCATGGTAAGGCCTAAAAAACCACTGACAGCAAACAAGCCCACATCTTTCAAATGTATCTTTAAGAGTGATTTGTCGAGAAAGAAAATGATAACTGCCAGAATAGCACTGGCAAATAACATACGAAAGAAAATAATCGTCAGATTATCTAATCCATCATGAATCAGAGTGCGGACAAAAATTCCGGCGGCACCCCAGCAGATTCCGGAAGTAAAAGGAAGAATCCATATGTAATTTTTAAATTTTTCAAAACCTTTCATAGCCTGCACCTCTCTGATGATTGATAAGTCTGATAATTTGTTAACTCTATGGTAAAACATCTGAAAAAGGTTTGCAAGAGAATAGCAAGCATGCTTATTAATTTCGTGAATTTGAATTATAGGAAAAAGCTATATACTATACGGAAAAGCCCGCGGGCCATGTGACCTGCGGGCTTCTTGCCGTTGTTATAGTTATCTAAAGGAATGAGAGTTAAGTGCGTTTCGCACTTTATGAGGGGGAGATAGTTGATATTGATTTATGTCTCTCTCAACTATCTGACATTAAGTATACAGAGGAAATGTGTCTAAAATATGTGCGTGGTCTTAAAGAAATCGAAAATTTCTTAAGGAAATCTTATGGAAGTCTTATGAGGATATTGTTTATTTTCAAATTGACAAGAACACACTGCTTTGTAATATACTATAGAGAAGGGAATATAATTACTTTCCGGGAATATACTACCCATTTGGTAAGTGTAAGAAGAAAGGCAGATGTTTATAAGATGAGTTTACTGTGGATGGAATATGAATCTGAATTTGAACATCTTGTAGAAGCATCATTTGCAAGAGAAAGTCATGAAAAAGAAGAATATTTTCAATCGGTAAGTGACCGTGTAAGAAAGATTATTTACAGAGATACCAGATATAATATTGATTATCTGTATACTGCTTATGTATTAGATGATAAAAAGATTATGAACACCTATGCTGTGTGGCTATATGAATTGATGGTTGGAATTCACAAAAAACGGTTTTCGAAAGAGCAGACAAAAGAGTACGTGATTTTCCATTTTGAGGCGATCAAGAAGACGATTCCGGAAGTTGTCAGCCCTGAGAAATGTCAGAAATTGCAGGAACTTGTGGAAGGGGCACAGCAAAGTATCCGGGATTATGTCCCGGCAGTTGAAGTAAAACAGGAATCTCGGTATGAAACAGAAATCGAAGAATATATGGAAGCTTTGTTTCAGAAGGACACAAGAAAGGCGGTAGGGCTGATCCGAAAATATGTGGAGCGTGGAATGAATCTGGATGACATTTATGTAGAGATTCTTTCTGAAAGCATGAAAAGGGTAGGAGAACTCTGGCACACGGCAGAGATTACCGTGGATACTGAGCATTATTGTACATCAGTGACTCAGATGGCTATGGCACAGATGTATGATTTCCTTTTTGACGGAAAGAGAAGCCATAAGAAGATATTAAGTGTCTGTCCGGGAATGGAGTTACATGAGATGGGTGCCCGTATTATAACAGATTTATTTGAAAATCATGGCTGGGACAGCATTTTTCTTGGGGCAGCAGTCCCGGTAGATTATATTATAGAAGCTGTAAGGGAGAATCAGCCGGATCTGGTGACGCTTTCTGTATCCATGCCACAGCATTTAATGGATTGTGAGAAGGCAGTCAGAGAAATCAGAAAAGAATTTCCGGATATAAAAATAGCAGTTGGCGGGAAGGCATTTGAAAGTACCAATGGTATCTGGAAAAAGTGGCCGGTTGATATTTATTCAAAAGATGCCAGAGAATTGCTTGCCAGAGCAGATCAGCTTTGCGGGTAATGTTAAGCTGTGGAAATGTGTAATGGGAGAATGAACAAACGATGATACATGCAGTCTTTTTATGTGATACAAACTGGAAGATTAATAAAATCAGACAATGCAATATAAAAAATTTTTTACACGAGGAAATGTTTCTGACAGATGTTGTTCTGGAGCAGGAGAAACTCCGGAATACGACAGAAAATCATTACTCACTGGAATTAACATTTCCCGGACAGAAATTGACAATACCAGCTGTGATTGACAGTTTCAAAGAAGGAAATCTGGTGATTCTTGCAAAGGTGACAAATAATCAGGAATTTATGGAAATGCATAATGAATATCCGATATATCTGGAATGGGCGAAAAATCATCTGCTTGGTTTATATCATAACGAATATTTTAGGATACAACAGATCAATAACCAACTGGTAGATGCCCAAAGAAGACTGGCGCGCAGCAACCGGCAGCTGGAAGAAGCTTTGAATACGAATAAGGAAATCAATGAGAAGCTGGAAAAAGCCAGGATATATGCGGAACGGGCAAACGATTCCAAGACAAAGTTTCTTGCGAATATGAGCCATGATATCAGAACACCGATGAATGCGATTGTAGGATTATCGGAATTGATTCAGCATTATCTGGATGAGCCGGAAGTTTTAAAAAGATATGTCTCCAAATTAAAATCTTCCAGTAGATATTTGCTGGATCTTATTAATGACATTTTGGATTTGAGCAAGATTGAAAATGGCTCTATGGAACTGAGAATAGAGCCGATGGATATCGGGGCACAGATTGAGCAGACGGTGATGATTATTCGACCGGAGGCAGAGAAAAAGCATCAGAAATTATCGGTGAAGAGTGATTGCGCGGAATTTGGATACGTTATGGGAGATCCGGTGCGTTTCCGGCAGATCTTGATGAATCTTTTTTCCAATGCCGTAAAATACACTCCGGAAGGTGGAAATATTCAATTTACAATTCAGGAGTTGGAAAAAAGTGAATTCAGACATAAGTACCGGTTCATGTTAGAAGACAGTGGAATCGGTATGACGCCGGAGTTCGCGGAACACATTTTTGAACCATTTTCCAGAGCAGAGTCGGCAGTTGGAAAAATACAGGGAACCGGACTTGGAATGGCAATCACAAAAAATATTGTTGATGCCATGGGCGGAACCATACGTGTAGAAAGTACACTTGGAAAAGGCAGCTGTTTTTATCTGGGACTTTCTTTTGCAACATGCTCTGAAGAACTTATGCCAAATTCGAAAACCAGAAGTCAGGAAAATAAAGAGCTGGAAAATGCAGCGAAAGAAAAAAATGCCAGTCTTAAGGGAATGCGATTCTTATGTGCAGAAGATAACGAACTGAATGCAGAAATTTTGAAGGCGGTACTGCAAATGGAGGGTGCAGAATGTACCGTTTATGAAAATGGTCAATTACTTGCAGAAGCATTTGAGAGGATAAAGCCGGGAGATTATGATGCGATTTTCATGGATGTGCAGATGCCGGTCATGAA
>ERZ808240.4412-NODE-4412-length-12514-cov-11.348102_pt1 | contig 12514 bp, 10 predicted proteins | sample MGYA00521084_ERZ808240 | MGnify/ENA primary metagenome ERZ808240 (study PRJEB31516, sample SAMN03275571) | gut metagenome | biome: mammalia-associated habitat; material: feces | host: Papio cynocephalus | place: Kenya | collected 2012-08-06 ... | reverse complement strand
GGAACGAGCCGCTCGATGACGCTTGGGTCATGACCAAGAACCCCGAGGACACGCCTGACACCCCGACCTATACCGAGATCGAGTTCGAGGCCGGCAAGCCCGTCGCCATCGACGGCAAGAAGATGAAGCTCTCCGAGATCGTCATCGCCCTCAACAAGATCGCCGGCGACAACGGCTTCGGTCGTCTCGACCTCGTCGAGGACCGTCTCGTGGGCCTCAAGAGCCGTGAGTGCTACGAGGTTCCCGGTGCCATGACGCTGCTCGTCGCCCACAAGGCGCTCGAGGATATCACCGTCGAGGGCGCCGTCCTCAAGGAGAAGTTCAAACTCGAGCAGGATTGGGCGACCGCCGTCTACAACGGCCAGTGGTTCAGCCCGCTCAAGAACGCGCTCGACGCCTTCATGGCCGAGACCCAGAAGTTCGTCTCCGGCACCGTCCGTCTCAAGTTCTTCAAGGGCAACTGCCACGTCGTCGGCCGCAAGAGCCCGTTCAGCCTCTACGACTACGGTCTGGCCACCTATGACCGCGACACGACGTTCGACGAGAAGGCTTCCGCCGGCTTCATCGAGATCGACACCCTCTCGCTCAAGACATGGGCCAAGGTTCAGGGTCCGAGCTCTAAGGCCGCCCAGGCTTAAACGCTTGGGAGCAATCCTTTATTCGGTATCTTCGCGGTCTTCCGCGTGATACAAACGGGCGCATGGGGTCTCTACCTTTCGTTTTGCTTGCTGACACTGCTTAACTTAAGCGACCCCTACGCTTCGTCGCATACATCACCGCCCTGCGGTCGTGCCTGAGCCCCGCCGGGTTGCTCGGCGGGGCTTGTTCTATCGTTTTGACCTTTCGCGATGCCTTTTTGCATCGATTTTTCCAAGGAGCCATCCATGATCAACGTTATCGCTAACGCACTGCTTAAGTTCGCGCCCGAGCTCGATACCGCCAAAGCCCAGTCCACCCCCACTACGCTCAAGGGTTGGTTCGATGGGTCCGAGGGCAACGGTTGGAGGGAGTCCAAGGGCGCCAAGTGCCAGGTGCTCCATTTCTTCGACGAGTAGGACCGCCTGTCCTCATTTGTGAGAAACTAGCTTCAAGCGCAATGTCGGCCGAATCGCGAGACACCCGCGGTTCGGCCATATTTCTATAGAAGGGAGCCTTCCATGGCACTTTGGGGTGGTCGTTTCGAGGCGGGCGTCGCCGAGGTCACGCAGGAGTTCGGGGCATCGCTGCCGGTCGACAAGCATCTCTACAAGCAGGATATCGCGGGTTCCAAGGCCCATGCCAAGATGCTTGCCGCCCAGGGCATCATCTCCGCGGAGGATGAGGAAGCCATTCGCCAGGGGCTGACCGACATCGAACGTGATATCGATGCCGGCAACTTCACCTTCGACATCAACGACGAGGACATCCACATGTCCATCGAGAGCGAGCTCACGCGGCGCATCGGCGAGGCAGGAAAGCGTCTGCACACGGGACGCTCCCGCAACGATCAGGTCGCGACCGACACGCGCCTGGGTGTGAAGGCCCTCGCCAAGCAGCTGCTCGAGGCCGATCTGCATCTGCGCCATGTGCTCATCGAGGCGGCGGAGAAGTACGACAAGGTGATTCTGCCGGGCTACACCCACATGCAGCATGCACAGCCGGTTTTGCTCTCGCATCACCTGCTTGCGTATTCCTGGATGTTCACGCGCGACTTCACGCGCCTCAAGGCAGCGTTTGATGCGGCGGACAACTGCCCCCTCGGCGCGGCCGCGCTCGCCGGTACGAGCTACCCGCTCGATCGCCAGATGACTGCCATCGAGCTCGGGTTCGCCAATGTGATCCCCAACTCGCTCGATGCTGTCTCGGACCGTGATTTCCTGCTCGACCTTCATTACGCCGGCTCTGTCATGGCCATGCATCTTTCTCGTCTCGCCGAGGAGATCGTCCTGTGGTCGAGTTCCGAGTTCGGGTTCATCACGCTTTCCGACTCTTATTCCACCGGCTCCTCGATCATGCCCCAGAAGAAGAACCCCGACTTCGCCGAGCTTATCCGCGGCAAGAGCGGACGCGTCTACGGCAACCTCATGCAGCTGCTCGTGACCATGAAGGGCCTGCCGCTGGCCTATAACAAGGACCTGCAGGAGGACAAGGAAGGTGCGCTCGATACCGCCCATACGCTCATGCAGTGTCTGTCCGTCATGGCCGGTATGATCGAGACATGGACGGTCAACGAGGATGCCATGGCTCGTGAGTGCGCCGTGGGTCATCTGGCCGCGACCGACGTCGCCGACTATCTTGCCAAGCGCGGCCTGCCGTTCCGCGAGGCGCATGCCGTCGTGGGGCATCTGGTCCTTACGTGCGAGAAGCGCGGCTGTAATCTCGAGGATCTGCCGTTCGAGGTGTTCCAGGAGGCGAGCCCGCTGTTCGATAAGGACATCACCGAGGCACTCGACATCCCGTCGATCGTGGCCGCGCGTACCACGGAGGGCGGCACGGCCTCCGCGGCCGTCGCCGTTCAGCTCGAGCGCGCCAAGGACCGCCTCGCTCTCGACGAGGCCGATTTCGGTGCCTTGACGCCCGTTGTCGAGATGGGGCAGGGAGCCAATTAACGAACTCCCCTTTGAGCTGCGAAGATGCCGACCGGGACGTGTTTCATGACGGAACTGACACAAATGGAACGCTTCAATAAATTATAGCGTTTCAATTAACGGTTACTCGTTTATCCGCAGGTGGAACTCTGATACGATGCAGTCTAGACGCGCGCCGGAATGGGACTTATAGCGCGCGCGAACCTACTTGAAAGGCTGTACCTATGGCTATCGAGAAGACTTTCATCATGATCAAGCCCGACGCCGTTCGCGATCGCAAGATCGGTCAGATCGTCGACCGCATCGAGCGCAGCGGCCTCACGATCGAGCGTATGGAGATGACCACGCTCGACAAGGAGACCGTCGCCGAGCATTACGCCCACCTTGCCGACAAGCCGTTTTTCGGTAACCTCTGCAACTTCATGACGAGCGGTCCGGTGGTCAAGATGGTCGTTTCAGGCCTTTCCGCCGTGCAGAAGATGCGCACGCTCATGGGCGCCACCAACCCGCTCGACGCTGCCCCCGGTACCATCCGCGGCGACTTTGCCGTCGACGTCAACGCCAATGTGATCCACGGCTCCGACTCGCTCGAGAACGCCGAGATCGAGATCAAGCGTTTCTTTGGCTAATCCAGCTTTGGACTCCTTAAAGCTGTTAGCGTGTGGCTTGGGCGCCGCGGGTCTTCCTTCCCGCGGCGCCCTTTTTGTATCGCGCCCTCCGAGATCTGGTGCGCTTTTGATGCGCTTTTGATTCGGTTGGCGTGCTACGTTTAACTCGGATTGAATTCGTATGACGCGAGAGGCGTTTCCTATGGATATCGATAAGAGGGTCGAGGAAGGCTCGGTCACCCTGGCCGTGACGGGCTCCCTGAACACCGCCACCGCCCGCGATCTCGAGCGTGTGGTCGACAGCGCATTGGCCCAAGCCCCCGATACATCCCTGACCTTTGATTTCTCGGGTTTGGAGTACATTTCCTCAGCGGGGCTGCGCGTCTTGATGGGCGCCTATAAGAACCTGTCCGCCCATGGCGGTTCGCTCAAGGTGCTCAATCCATCCGATAGCGTGCGCGAGGTCTTCGATATCACCGGTCTCGTCGACATCTTGGATATCGAGTAGCCATGGCGAAGATTTATCGTGAGAAGGCGCTCGACCACGCGGCGCGCCCCGATCGACTTGAAGACTATATCGCGGTTTCGAATCCGAGTGTCTGGATTATCCTAGGCGCCATCTTGGCTTTTCTTGCCGGCGTATGCATCTGGTGCGTTCTGGGACATATCGAAGATGTCCAACCGGCCGTGTTGCACGTGAGCAACGGGGAGGCCGTGCTCTATATGGATCGGGCCGCCGCAGATGACTTGGGGGCCGGCGACAGGGTTACGGTCGCCGATGTCCAAGGGCAGGTTTTGGCCGTTCAAGATGAGGCCGTCTCCGCCTCGGCGCTCGATGCGGCGGAAGCGCGGTCGCTCAATCCAAAAAGTTCCTCGCTGGCCGTGGCCAAGGTCTCTATCGACCTTCCCGACGGTTCGTATGAGGGCGACGTCACGGTGAGCGAGCTCGACCCCATCGACCTTTTGATGAACAGGTCGTAGCCTATGGCGACCAGGATGGGAAAGGTGACGGGGCCGGGAGGCTTCGCCTCGAGGGTTCCGCAGGTCATGCAGATGGAGGCGTTGGAGTGCGGCGCCGCCTGTCTGGCGATGGTCTGCGCCTATTACGGAAAATGGATTCCGCTCGAGCAGGTGCGTAGCGACTGCGGCGTCTCCCGCGACGGCTCGAACGCCCTCAATATGATCAAGGCCGCTCGCTCTTACGGTCTCGAGGCGCATGGTTATCGCTATGAACCCAAGGCATTGCGCGAGCGCGGCACGTTTCCCTGCATCGTCCATTTCGATTTCAACCATTTTGTCGTCGTGCGTGGTTTCAAGGGCGATTGTGTCTTTATCAACGACCCCGGGGCGGGGGAGGAGAAGCTCGATCTGGCCGAATTCGATCGCCGCTTCACCGGCGTGGTCCTTGTGTTCAAGCCGGCCGAGTCCTTCGAGCCCGGGGGCAAGCCGGCGTCCATCAAAGATTTCGCCCTTGAACGCCTGCGTGGGGCAAAGGCGATTCTTGCCTTCGTCGCCATCACGAGCGCGATCGGGGCGCTTATGGGTCTCGTGTCGCCGATCATGTCGCAGGTTTTCACCGACCGTCTGCTCACGGGAAAGAACCTGAGCTGGACCGTTCCCTTTTTGGTGCTCTTCTTTATCTTCGGTGTGATCAACGTCACGGTCCAGGCCCTGAACGCCATCTATCTGCGGCGCGTCGAGGGCAAGATGGCCGCTTCGGCGAGCGCAGCTTTTCTGTGGAAGGTGCTCCATATGCCCATGGAGTTCTTCTCGCAGCGCCTTGCGGGTGATATCGCCCGGCGTATGGGCTCCAACGCGACGGTCGCTCAGAGCCTTGCGGCACAGGTGGGGCCGCTTCTGATCAACATCGCCATGGTGGTCGTCTATCTCGCGCTCATGATCGCCTACTCGCCGCTGCTTACGGCGGTGAGCTTGGCTTCGATGGCGGTTAACGTCCTGGTGGCGCGAGCGGTTTCGCGACGGCGCGTCAACGCCACGCGCGTCATGATGCGCGACTCCGCAAATCTCGCGAGCACGACCATGGCGGGCATCTCCATGATCGAGACCATCAAGGCTCAGGGTGTGGAACCCGGTTTCTTCAAGCGGTGGGCGGGCTATCAGGCAAGCGTCAACAAGATCAACGTGCGGAACACCCGTATCACCCAGGGTTGGGGACTTATCCCGAGCATCGTGAACACGGTGAGTAACGGCGCCATCCTGTCGATCGGTGTATGGCTTATCATCCAGGGCCGTTTCACCGTTGGATCGCTTTTGGCGATGCAATCGTTCGTGAGCGGGTTCACCAGCCCCGCGTCGAGCCTCGTCGGCGTGATGCAGACGATGCAAGAGATGCGCACCGATATGGAGCGCATCAAGGACGTCATGGATTATCGCGATGACCCGTTGGCGCTCCCCCGTCAGGATACTACCGTCGATGCTCCGCTCGAGAAGCTCTCCGGCGAGGTCGAGCTCGACCATGTGACCTTCGGCTACTCCAAACTCGCCGACCCGGTCATCAGGGACCTCTGCCTGCATGTGGCTCCCGGTGGCTGCGTGGCGCTTGTGGGGCCCTCGGGCTGCGGCAAGTCGACCATCGCCAAGCTGATCGCCGGTCTCTACGAGCCCTGGAGCGGCGAGATACGCCTGGACGGTATGCCGCTCGGCCAAATCCCCCGTGCGGTGCGTTGCGGGTCGGTCGCTGTGATCGATCAGGATATCGTGCTCTACCGCGACACGATCGGCAACAATATCCGCCTCTGGGATTCGACGATCGAGGACTACGAGGTGATCCTCGCCGCCCGCGATGCGCAGATCCACGATGACATCATGGCTCGAGAGGGTGCGTACGAGAGCATGCTCGCCGAGGACGGCCGCGACCTTTCGGGCGGGCAGCGCCAGCGTCTCGAGATCGCCCGCGCCCTTGCCATGGACCCGACGGTGATCGTCATGGACGAGGCCACGAGCGCGCTTGATGCCCAAACCGAGGCGGCGGTCATGGAGGCCGTGCGCAGGCGTGGCGTCACGCTTGTGGTGGTCGCCCATCGTCTCTCGACCATCCGCGACGCCGACGAGATCGTCGTGCTCGACCAGGGCGTGGCCGTCGAGCGGGGGACCCATGAGGAGCTTATCGCGCGCAACGGGGCCTACACGCATCTGATCACGGGGGAATAGACGACGATGGGTTGGTTTGAGAATCAGATCGAGGAACGGGGACGTGAGGACGAGCGGCGTCTCGCCGAGTCCCTCTGCGGCCTCTCCGACGCGATCACCGGCCGCTCGACCCGTGAGGGGGCCGACGCCGCCGTGCGGGCGCGTTCGGCCCTGAGCGCGGTGCTCGCCTACTATGGCGAGCGGCTCCCCGAGGGTCTCGATTCGATCAAGCAGGGCGATATAACCGGCTTTATCGATAACGACTTGCGCACTACGGGCATCATGGCCCGTCCGGTGCGCTTGACGCGTGGCTGGCAGGGCGAGGCCGTGGGCGCCATGCTCGGCTTTTTGAAGGACGGCTCGCCGGTGGCGCTGTTGCCCCGGACGCGCGGCGGCTATCGAGTTGTCGGGGCGTCTGCGGGAGAGGGTGTCGGCACCCGTGGCTTAGCCGAGCTTCAGGAAGAGGCATACTGCTTCTATCGACCGTTGCCGCTTCGCAAGCTTGCGGTTCCCGACCTGGTCGTCTTCATGTTCAAATCGCTCGACCGCAGCGATTACGCCGCCGTCGTCGCCGCGACGGCCGCGGCGACGCTGATCGGTATGCTCGTGCCATCTCTCAACCGGATTATCTTTGGACCGGTGATCGCCTCGGGCAAGGGGTCCATCATCATTCCCGTGTTTAGCCTGCTGGCCGGTATCGGCATCTCGCAGGTCTTGCTGAACTGCGCCCGGTCGCTCTGCATGGCGCGGCTCAACACCAAGATCGATGTCCCGCTCGAAGCGGCCATCATGATGCGGGTGCTGTCGCTGCCCGCCTCGTTTTTCGCCCAGTATCAGACCGGTGAGCTCTCCTCGCGCATCACGAGCGTCTCGATCGTCGCCAAGACGCTCCAGTCGGTGCTTCTCGCCGGCACCCTCACCTCGGTTTTCTCGCTCGTCTACGTCCTCCAGATCGCGAACATCGCGCCGGCTTTGGTGGTTCCGGCGCTCGCGGTGGTCGTTGCCAGCACGGTCTTGAGTCTGCTCGTCGTCGTGGTCCAGCAGCGCGTATCCAAGCGCACCCTTGAGATCTCCGCGCAGATGGAGGCCCGGCAGTATTCGCTTATCTCGGGCATTCAGAAGATCAAGCTCGCCGGTGCCGAGAAGCGCGCCTTTGCGACTTGGGCCGACGAATATGCTGCTATCGCGCGGCTCAACTACAACGGCCCTGCGATCTTGCGCCTCTCCACCGTCATCCAGTCCGCGATCTCGCTCGCGGGAACCCTCGCGATTTACATGTGTGCGATCGCCGGCGGCGTGGGCGTTGCCGGGTATATGGCTTTTACCTCGGCCTTTGGCATGGTATCCGGCGCGTTCTCCGGCATCACGGCATCGGCGGCCCAGCTTGCTGAGATCAAGCCGGTACTCGAGATGGCGTCCCCGATTCTGGAGGCCGTTCCCGAGTCGGCCGGCGATCGCCGACGCGTCTCCCGCATCTCGGGCGGATTCGAGCTCGACCATGTGACGTTTGGTTATAACGGCGACGAGAAGCCCGTGCTCCGGGACTTCTCGCTCAAGGTCAGGCCCGGCGGCTATGTGGCCGTGGTGGGAAGGACCGGCTGCGGCAAGTCGACCCTTATGCGTCTTTTGCTGGGGTTCGAGAAGCCCCAACGCGGCGCGGTGTGCTACGACGGTTGTGACCTTGCTCGACTCGATGTCCAGGGCGTGCGGCGCAACATCGGTGTGGTCCTGCAAGACGGAAAGCTCATGAGTGGCTCGATCTTCGAAAACATCGCGATCTCGTCACCGGGTCTCACCTTGGACGAGGCATGGGAGGCGGCGGAGCTCGCGGGCGTCGCCGACGATATCCGCGCGATGCCCATGGGCATGCAGACGATGATCTCCGAGGGCTCGGGCGGTGTCTCGGGCGGGCAGCGCCAGCGCCTCATGATCGCGCGCGCCGTTGCCGGAAAACCGAAGATTCTCATGTTCGACGAGGCGACAAGCGCGCTCGATAACCTTACACAGCGCAAGGTCTCCGAATCGCTCGACGGGCTCAAGTGCACGCGCCTGGTGATCGCGCACCGCCTGTCCACAATCAGGAACTGCGACCGTATCGTCCTTTTGGATGAGGGGCGCGTCGCGGAGGACGGCACCTACGACGAGCTCATGGCGCGCAACGGCCTCTTTGCCCAGCTGGTTGCGCGTCAGCAGGTCTAGGGTGTCGCACTTGCTGCATTACGTATCCTGGTGCCTTATCGGTAGGAGGCGTTGCCCGTGACCATCATGTTATTGATCCAGACGCTGCTGCCGCCCTTGCTCGCGGGTGCGATTGCCGTGGCGCAACGCCGTGGGCTTGATGGACGCGTGCCCGAATGGGCACGTCAAATCGGTGTCGGCCTCATCTTCGGCCTGGTTGCCATCTTCGCGAGCGAGACCGGCCCCCATGTGGTCGACGGCGGCGTGATCAACGTGCGCGATGCCGCGCCGCTGGTGGCCGGTCTTGTCTTTGGAGCACCGGCGGGTGCCATCGCCGGCGTTGTCGGCGGGGTGGAGCGTTGGTTCGCCGTCGCCTGGGGCGCTGGCGCCACGACGCGCCTCGCCTGCGCGCTCTCGACGGTCATCGCCGGTGTTGCCGCGGGACTCCTGCGGACGTTCGTCTTCACGGGGCGTCGACCCGGCTTCGCCTATGCGCTTGGGATCGGCGTGACCACCGAGGTCCTCCATATGCTGCTTATCCTTGTTACCAACTTTGGGCATCTGGCGCTCGCCTTCGAATATGTCGAGGAATGCTCGGTGCTCATGATCGCCCTCAACGGTCTCGCCACGGGCTTGGCATGCGCGGGGAAGGGCTTTCTCTCAGATGGCGAGATCCATATGCGCCCGCCATCGCTTATCGATGACCTGGGCGCCCGACTGCTTGCCATCATCTTCCTCGCCTTCGCGGGCATGATGCTCTTTATCGTCCGTGTGACCCATGAGTTCTCGCAGGGGTGGTCGAGCGGTGCCGATGTCGCGCGCGTGATGCTCTATCTCATGGTGTTCATGGAGATCGTCGTCAACACGGCGCTGTTCATCATCCTGTTCCAGCTGTTGCGTCGTCGCGTGGTCGGCAACCTCAAGGAGGTCGAGGGCGCTCTGGGCAAGATCGCCGAGGGAAAGCTCGACACGCGCGTCTCCGTCGATTCCCATCGTGAGTTTGTGGCGCTTTCGCGCGATATCAATGAGACCGTCGATGTCCTGCGCGGTTATATCGACGATGCGGAGCATCGGATGGAGCGCGAGCTCGCGTTGGCGCGCCAGATCCAGCTCTCGTCGCTGCCGAGCGTCTTCCCCCCGTACCCTGACCGCCATGATTTCGACCTCTATGCGTGCATGGATACGGCGCGCGAGGTCGGCGGCGACTTCTACGATTTCTTTATGCCCGATTCCCATACGCTCGTTTTCCTCGTCGCCGACGTCTCGGGCAAGGGGGTGCCCGCAGCCCTCTTCATGATGAAGGCCAAGACCGAGATCCATGCGCTCGTGGAGAGCGGACTCGATGTGGACAAGGCGATGACCGCGGCAAACAATCGCCTGTGTGAGGACAACGAGTCGGGCATGTTCGTGACCGCGTGGCTGGGGCGTCTCGATTTGGCGTCCGGCGAGCTCACATATGCCAACGCGGGGCACAACCCGCCGCTGATCGCTCGTGCGAAGGGAGGGTTCGATTTCTTCAGGGAGGCGAGGCCGAACCTCTTCCTCGGTGCGATGGAGGGCATCGTGTATCGCAAGAATACCTGCGAGGTCGCTCCCGGCGATAGACTTTTCCTCTACACCGACGGTGTGACCGAGGCTGCTGACCGCTCGGGGGAGATGTATGGCGAGGAGCGCTTACGCGAGCTTCTCTGCCATATCCCCTGTGGGAGTTCCCGCTATGTATGCGAGACTGTGCGGACCGACGTCGCGGCCTTTGCCGATGGTGCGGAACAGTCGGACGATATCACTATGCTCACCGTGGAGATCAAGGCGCTGTGCGGCCGCGGCCGTATCGTCACGCGGGCGGATATGGACTCCGTACGCGTTGTGGACGATTTCTTTGCAGCGCGTCTGCCGGGCCTTGGGGTCGATGCGCGGATGATGGGTCGGGTCCGAACGTGTGTCGACGAGGCGTATTCCAACATCTGCCGTTATAGCGGGGCGGCCCGTGCCGTGGCGGACGTAGTCCGCAAGGATGCGGACCTGATCGTGGAGTTGGGTGACGACGGGGCGCCGTTCGACCCCGCCCGGGCTCCCGAGCCCGATTTCACCGTCCCGGTCGAGAAGCGACCGGTGGGCGGTCTGGGAATCCATATGCTTCGGAACATGACCGAAAGCATGGAATACTCGCGCGTCGACGGAATGAACATCCTCGTGCTGACGTTTAGGCTGCCAGGGTAGCCACAGCGCGGACGGTATCGGGAGTACACATGAAAATACGCCGCGACCCGGGAAACCCCGGGTCGCGGCGCATATCTGATCCCGCAAGGAAATCGAGGTCGAGCCTATTCGGCCTCGTCGACGATCTTAAGGTGACCGGTCTCGTCGATCTCCTTGAGCATGTTGACGCGGCGCTCGTGGCGACCGCCCTCGAACTCGGCGTCGAGCCACTCGTCCACGATCATCTTGGCGAGCTCGGAGCCGACGACGCGGGCACCGAAGGCAAGCACGTTGGTGTTGTTATGCATGCGGGAGAGCTTGGCGCTGAAGGGCTCGGAGCACACGACGGCGCGCACGCCCTCGACCTTGTTGGCGGCGAGGCTGATCCCGACGCCCGTGCCGCAGATCAGGATACCCAGGTCGACATCGCCGTCGGCGACGGCGCGACCGACCTTGTAGCCGGCGATGGGGTAGTCGAAGCTCTCGGTGCTGTCGGTGCCAAAGTTCACGACCTCGCAGCCGCGCTCCTTGAGGTGCTCGGAGATGATGTTCTTGAGTTCGACGGCGGCGTGGTCGTTGCCGATACCGATCTTCATGGGACGGTTCCTCTCTGTCGGTGCGGTGGATGCTAAATGTTTATCCGCAAACTTTTGGCATCATAGCGCGTGCGCGTAGTGGAGGTCGGCTCATTTTTTGGTCAAGCGTTTTACCAACGGGCGTCTTCTCAGAGTGGGCAAAAAGCCCTCGATACCGTGCGGCCCCTATGTCAGTAGACATGTTCGGCGCGCTCCTCGAAGCGCTCCTCGATGCGGTCGAACTCGACGGCGAAATCCATCATCGAGCCGCACCAGAGGGCGCGTTTGGGTCGCCCGCGGCCCACGTATGCCGTCTGGATTCCGCAGTCGGGGGTGGGGAAGTCGCGTTTTGGGTCGTTTCCGACCATGAGGACCTCGTACGGGCGCAGACCCATCTTACCGATGCTCTCGAGGTAGTAGGTGGGGTCGGGCTTGCAGCGCGTGGAGTTGTCCATATGGGTCACGAGCTCGAAGGGGGCATCGGTGATGTGCCCCCAGCCCATGCGGCACTCGATGCCGGCACGGGTGAAGCTCGGGTTGGTGAGAAGGGCGATCCTCAGGCCGTGGGAAAGGACCACATCGAGCGCCTCGATGGCGCCCTCGCGCGGCCGTGCGTCGATGACACTGTTGTTCTTGAGCGGCAGGATCTCGCGCTCGTAATACTCGAAGGCATCATGGACCACGGGGTCGTCGAGCTTGACGCCGCAGCGGCGGTACACGGCGTCACGGAAATACTCCCCGTTGGTGCGGTTGTCGGTGCCGGCGCGGCGGTTGGCGTTGATGTCGAGCAGCGTCCCGCCCAGGCGCGCGGTGGTCGCGAACGGACTCGTGCGACCGACCTGCGCCAAGAGCTCGGCGTAGTCCCGACCGTAGAGGGCGATGAAGGCATTGAGGTTGATATGGAGCAGCGTCTCGTCCATATCGAAGACGACGGCCTTGAGCACGTGACGTCCTTTCATTGAAAGATGGTCGGCGGTATGAAACCGCACCTGTCAACTGTACCCTACGGGCGGGCGTTCGGGCCCGGCCGGGGATGATGATTGCCTAAAGGTTTCGTAAGCGTTTGCGGCCTCGGTCGCGGGCCGCCGGGCTTGCTCGGCCGTTTGCGAAAATTACGCCACACACCAAAAAATCCGCAGCTGGCGCTTGAAATCGAGGGTGATTCACCGTAACCTATACCAACGTGAATGCAGAAGCTTCACATCCGTATCTGTTGGCTCCCGAGTGTTCCTAAACG
>ERZ808240.4411-NODE-4411-length-12518-cov-3.297360_pt1 | contig 12518 bp, 11 predicted proteins | sample MGYA00521084_ERZ808240 | MGnify/ENA primary metagenome ERZ808240 (study PRJEB31516, sample SAMN03275571) | gut metagenome | biome: mammalia-associated habitat; material: feces | host: Papio cynocephalus | place: Kenya | collected 2012-08-06 ... | reverse complement strand
CCACCCCTCAAAGATTGAGGGGCAGGGGAGTTGAATAGGCAAAGCCTATTTTTTGTGCGTATAAATCGTTGATGGACAGAAAAAAGACAAAACTTTGCCTTAATCTATTGAAATCCTCTTGCAAATATGTTAAATGTATATATTATGTTTTTTGGGAGGTTTCAGAATGGACACAGTGATTGAGATTTTGCGTATGTGCAGAGTAACCTCAAAATACCGGGGATACTTTTATTTACCTGCAGCAATTGAATTAGCACTGCAATTTGGAGAAGAACCATTTCGTATTACAAAGGACATATATCCGCAGCTTGCAGAGAGATATCAAGTAACTTCCTATGCGATAGATTGCGGAATACGAACGGTCATAGAAAGATGTTGGCTGAATAATAGAGAACTTGTCAAGCATATTCTCGGATATGACCCACATAAATGTCCGACTAATACAGAATTGATTGAGGCGATGGTTTACTATTTGTCGAAGCAGAGCTGTCATTAGAAGAATATGGGAAAGAAGGAGTTGTTACACGAAATTAGTGATAGCAACTCTTTTTATTTTACATACATTTAACATTTCACTTAACATAGATTTTACGAAGATACGTTACACTGATTCTGATAATGAGGAGGAAAGTGTAATGACAAGAAAAAAATGGTCGTTTTTATTTGCGGTCTGTCTTGCAATCGGCTTAATTGGCTGTGGACAGAAAAGCAGCCAGGTAAATACAAATAACAGCGGAGCACTTAGTGAACTCGGAAAGATTCAGATGATTTCAAGAGAAGAAGGATCCGGAACAAGAGAGACATTTGCTACATTGGTCGGGTTCAACAAGAATGGGGTGGATGGTGTAGATAAAACAACGAAAGATGCAAAAGTTGCTGAAAGTATGGATGAAGTCATTGAAAATGTGGCAGATGATCCGGCCGCAATTGGTTACGTATCTGCAGGAACCACCGGAACAGATGGTGTGAAAACTTTAAAAATCAATGGGGAATCGATTGATGCTAAGAACAGGAAATATCCATTGACTCGTTCTTTTTATCTTGCATATAGTGGAACGTTAAATGACGTAGAACAGGATTTTATGACGTATGTTCAAAGTGCAGGACAGGAGATTGTAAGTGAGCATTATGAAACAATTGCGAAGAATACGACATTCTTATCAGACCAGTCAGAAGGAACAATACGGATTGAAGGTTCAACATCAATGGCCGCATTGATGAAAGAAATCGCAGACGCGTATATGAAGATAAATACACATGCGGTCATTCAAATCACGGCGACGGATTCAACGAAAGGTCTTAATAGTGTTATGTCAGGAAATTGTGATATAGCAATGTCGTCACGGGAATTAAAAGATTATGAAAAAGAACTTTTGAATTACAATATGATAGCAAAAGATGAAATTGCAGTGATTGTAAATCAGAAAAATCCATTATCTGATATCACATTATATATGTTGAAAAGCATATATACAGGTGGAGTTAAGAATTGGGAAGATTTGCAGTAAGTCGTGCATGAAAAGAGAAAGAGGAGAATTCAAAGATGAATGAAAAATTACAGATCGTATTTGGCCTGCTTGGAGGTCTTGCGATATTTTTGTATGGAATGAATATGATGAGCGAATGCTTGCAGAAGGCAGCGGGCGAAAAGATGAAGGCAATTCTTGCACTGCTTACGAAAAATCCAATTCTTGGGGTGCTTGCAGGGGCGCTTACAACAGCAGTGCTTCAGAGCAGCAGTGCAACAACTGTTATGGCAATTGGTTTTGTGAGTGCGGGACTTATGAATCTTCCGCAGGCAATTTCCATTATTCTTGGTGCAAATATCGGTACGACGATGACTGCACAGATTATTGCATTTAAGCTGAGTGACTATATCTATATTATTATATTTGCTGGATTTATTATTTCTTTTATTGTAAAATCAGAAAGAGCAAAAAGTATCGGACAGACTATTTTTGCATTTGGGTTATTGTTTCTGGGAATTGAGACGATGGGAAGCGTTATGAAACCATTGGCCTCCAGTCCGTTTTTCGTAAATCTGATTGCAAAAGTAGCACATATGCCTGTGCTTGGCGTAGCAGTTGGAACGATGATGACACTGGTAGTCCAGAGTAGTAGTGCGACAATTGCCGTATTACAGAATTTTGCATCGCAGGCAGGACCGGACGGTGTGACCAGTATTCTGGGACTGACAGGAGCAATTCCAATCCTTCTTGGAGATAATATTGGAACAACAATTACAGCACTTCTGGCCAGTGTCGGACAGCCGAGAGATGCCAAGAGAACAGCAGTTGCACATTGTATTTTTAATATGTCAGGAGCCTTGATTTTTATCTGGCTCATTAAACCGTTTGCATATGTAATTCGTATGATTTCCCCAAAAGGCCCGGAAGTCCAGGTGATTTCCAGACAGATTGCAAATGCACATACAACTTTTAATGTTGTAATGACGTTAATCTGGATTCCACTGATCTGGCTGATGGTAAAGATTGTTATGAAGATTATTCCGGATGCAAAGACGAGTGAGAAGAGAGCACCTTCTCTTCCACAGTTTCTGGATGATAAGCTGATTGGACAGCCGACCGTTGCTTTAAGTCTTGCAAGAAAAGAGATTACACGATGCAGCGAGATGGCAGGTGAGACATTACAGAAGTTGGTGAATCTTGTAAAAGAAGAAAAAGAAGAACAGTTAGATGAAGTAGTAGAACAGGGAAATGATGTCGCAAAATTGGCAGAGCAGATCAATGAGTATCTGACCAACATGTTTTCTTCCGGTTCTCTGACAGAAAAACAGACTTCCCAGACAGCAGGGCTGATGTATATGCTTGGTGATGTTGATCGTGTCAATGCACTGAGCATGGAGATTGCGAAATCTGTCCGTGAGAAGAAAGAGCAGAAATACAAATATTCAAAAGAAGCTATGCGGGATCTGACAAAGAGTCTGGAACAGATTCAGGGTATGTACCGGGAGGCAATCCAGGTACTTATGACAGGCAGTACAGAGAATGCAAAGAAAATTGTAAAGAAAAAAGAAAAGGTGTTGAATCTGACTATACATATGGGAAAATCCCATGTGGAGCGTGTTGGAAAGGGAAAATGTTCCGGAAAGCTGACGGTGCCATTCAATCGTATTCTACAGAATATCGGAAGAATGGGAAATTGTTGTGTAAATATTGCAGATGCTGTACTTGCACAGTCTGACCTGAACGAATTTACGGCATTTGCAAAGGAGGAAATCTAAATAAAATGACAAATGAGACGATATTTATGAACCGGGAATTATCCTGGCTGAAATTCAATGAAAGAGTACTGGAAGAAGCAGAAAGCGAAAAAAATCCACTTTGCGAACGATTGACATTTGCATCCATTTACCAGAGCAATCTGGATGAATTTTTTATGGTGCGTGTAGGTTCTCTGATTGATCAGATGCTTGTTTCAAAAAATGTGAGAGAGAATAAGACCGGGATGACAGCAAAAGAACAGATTCAGGCAATTCTGGCACGGGTCGCAAAGCTAAATCGAAGGAAAGATGCCGTATATGAGAATCTCATGGACGAAGTCGCACAGGCAGGAATCCGTCTCGTTGATTTTCGCAAAATCGGTAAAAAAGAAGGAAAATATCTGGAACAGTATTTTGATGCGGAGATTGCGCCGCTGATTTCACCAATTGTTGTCGGAAAGAGACAGCCATTTCCATTTTTAAAAAATAAAAGTATCTATGCAGTTGTTGTGCTGGAGAAGAAAAATGGAAAAGAAAAGCTGGGAATTATTCCATGCAGCTCCGGTGTATTTCCGAGACTGGTGCAGGTCCCGGGTGAAGAAGAGACTTATATGCTTGCAGAGGAGTTGATTCTTCATTTTATTGCAAAAGTATTTAAAGGATATTTTGTGAAAGCCAAATCTTTGATTCGTGTGACAAGAAATGCAGATATAGATGCAGATGCGCTGTATGATGAGGATCTGGATTACCGTGATTTTATGGAAGAAGTCATCAAGAAAAGAAAGCGTCTGCTTCCGGTGAGACTGGAGTTTTCCAGAGAACTGGATGGAGATATTGTAGACAAGATCTGTGAGCATCTGGATCTGGACAGCAAATATGTATTCCGCGGAAGTTCCCCGCTTGATTTGTCTTTTGTATTTCAGATTCAGGACAGTCTGCGGAATCATCCAGAGCTGTTCTATGAAAAACGTGTACCTCAGAAATCGGTGCAGATTGACAGTAAAAGACCGATTCTGGAGCAAATCAAGGAGAAAGATAAATTGTTGTCTTATCCGTATGAGAGTATTCGTCCATTTTTGGACATGCTTTCAGAGGCTGCAAATGATGACGAAGTCGTATCAATTAAGATGACTCTGTACCGCGTTGCCAAACAAAGCAAGGTTGTAGAAGCGCTGATCGATGCGGCAGAAAACGGAAAAGACGTACTGGTTCTTGTGGAGCTAAAGGCAAGATTTGATGAGGAAAATAATATCGAATGGTCAAGAAGACTGGAAGAGGCAGGATGTACGGTTATTTACGGTCTGGATGGATATAAAGTTCATTCAAAACTGTGTCTCATTACGAAAAAGTCCAATGGAAAGATTGAATATTATACTCAGATCGGTACTGGAAATTATAACGAAAAGACAGCAAGATTGTACACAGATCTGTCACTTATGACTTATGATCAGGAGATCGGCGAGGAGGCCGCAGCAATTTTCCAGGCATTGTTTATGGGTGAAGCAGTCCGGGTAAGCAAAAAACTTCTGGTAGCGCCACATTGCCTTCAGAATCGTCTGCTTGATATGATTGAGGAAGAGATTCGTCATGCAAAGAAAGGTGAGGAAGCTTATATTGGTGTGAAAATTAATTCCCTGACAGATAAAAAGCTGATAGATAAGCTGGTTGAGGCATCACAGGCCGGTGTGAAGATTGAACTTGTCGTACGGGGAATCTGTTGTCTGATTCCAGGAGTGGAAGGATATACGGAGAATATCAGGATTATCAGTATTGTAGGCCGGTTCCTGGAGCATTCCAGAATTTACATCTTTGGAAAAGAGGAGAGGCAGAAAGTCTATATCGGTTCCGCGGACTGGATGACAAGAAATACTGTGCGCCGGGTAGAAGTGGCCGTACCGGTGGAAGACCCGGATCTGAAGCTGCGACTGAATGAAATGTTCATCACGATGCTTAGCGATAATGTACAGGCAAGGGAACTGAACAGTAATGGAAAATACAGAAGATTACAGCCAGGAGAGGAGACACCTCTTAATTCTCAGGAGTTCTTCTATGAGCGTGCTTATGAGGCTGCTGAGAACCAGGATAGAAGTAAGGCTGTTTTGCATGCGGAAGAAATATAATATGGATTCTGGCAGAAAGACGATATTTGAATGATAAATATTCAAAAAATACCAGAAAATTCAAAAAAGAGCTTGACAAATCTGGTTTAACACGTTAAAGTATAGAACATAAATAAAAAACAAATATTTATAGAAACCGTTGAGAAAGAGGAGTAGATGATCTTACGAAGTTTCAGAGAGCGACAGGTGGTGTGATTGTCGTACCGAGTGGATGATTGAATGGACTTTCGAGGGCAGCCGGAAATTCTGTTAGAGAAGAGTATGGTTTGTCGGGAACCGAACCCGTTATCAATCAGGAGTGTATGTTAGTACATGAGAAAAGTGGACATTACGTCAAGTTGAGTGGTACCGCGATAATAGATAATATTACCGCCTCAAACATTTTGTTTGAGGCGGTTTCTTTTATTTTAATTTAAGTGAATCCCTCAGAACATTTTCTCTCCTAACAAGTAGTCAGTCGGCTGGCGATATGCAGACTGCAGACAAGAAAATTTTAAACAAAGAAAAGGAGACAAAATTATGAAGAAGAAATTAGTAGCAGGATTATTAACAGGAGCAATGATGGCAGCGTTACTGACAGGATGTGCAGGATCTGGAAGTAACAAGAGCAGTGATGCAAAGAAAAGTTACACAATCGGAATTGAACAGTTTGCAGAGCATGGCTCACTGGATAACTGCCGGGAGGGATTTTTGGAAGGTCTGAAAGAAGAAGGAATCAAAGAAGGAGATAATCTGACAGTTAAGACAAAGAATGCAGCAGCGGATATGGGAACGGCAGGACAGATTTCTGACAGTTTCGTATCAGATAAAGTAGATCTGATCTGCGCCATTGCAACACCGAGTGCACAGAGTGCATACAACGCAGCTATGGACGCCGGAATCCCGGTTATTTACACCGCTGTTACAGATCCGGTCGCAGCAGAGCTTGCAAGTGATGATGGAACACCGGTCGGAGAGGTGACAGGAACTTCAGATAAGCTTCCGGTAGAGGAACAGCTGAAGATGATCCGCCAGATGCTTCCGGATGCAAAGAAAATCGGAATTATGTATACAACAAGTGAGGCAAACTCTGTATCAGCAATCAAAGAGTATGAAGATCTTGTTGGAAAATATGATTTTGAACTTGTAACAAAAGGAATTACAACAACAGCAGATGTATCCATCGCAGCAGATGACCTTTTAAGTCAAGTTGATTGCATTACGAACCTGACAGATAACACAGTAGTTGCTTCTTTGCCGACGATTCTTGAAAAAGCAAATAACAAGAAAATCCCGGTATTCGGAAGTGAGATTGAACAGGTGAAAATTGGTTGTCTTGCAGCAGAGGGAATTGATTACATTTCTCTTGGAAAACAGACTGGTAAAATGGCAGCTAAAGTATTAAAAGGCGAGAAAAAAGCATCAGAGATGAACTTTGAGACGATTACAACTCCAGGTTTTTATGTAAATAATAAAGTAGCAGAGAACCTTGGAATTACAGTTCCAACAGATCTTTCAGACAATGCGGTAGAAGCATTTGATGAGATCACACAGAGCAAATAAACGGAGGCATTTTTCATGAATCTTATCGTAACTATATTAGAACAAGGTCTTATCTATGGAATCTTATCACTGGGACTTTACATCACATACAAAATACTGGATTTTCCGGATCTGACGGTAGACGGAAGTTTTCCACTGGGGGCGGCTGTGACAGCAGCCCTCATTACAAGAGGAGTGAATCCATACCTGACACTTCCTCTGGCATTTGCGGCAGGCGTGCTGGCAGGAATCTGTACCGGTCTTATCCATGTAAAATGTAAAGTACGTGATCTCCTGTCCGGAATCATTATGATGACAGCCCTGTGGACAATTAATCTCTATATTGCAGGAACGGCAAATGTACCGTTGTTCTCACAGCAGAGCATTTTCAAAAATGATTTTATCAATGGACTTCCAGCAGGAATAAAGCCATATATGACACTGATCATTATCCTGATCCTCACTGCAATCTGTAAAATCCTTCTGGATCTTTACATGCAGACAAAATCAGGTTATCTGTTAAGAGCAGTGGGAGACAATCATGTACTTGTAACTTCTCTTGCAAAAGATCAGGGAAATGTAAAGATTCTCGGACTTGCTATTTCAAACGGACTTGTATCTCTGGCCGGATGTGTATTTGCCCAGGAGGAGCGTGTGTTTGAGATTTCCATGGGAACAGGAGCAATGGTCATCGGACTTGCAAGTGTTATCATCGGAACGAGCATCTTTAAAAAGGTTTCATTTATAAAGACAACGACTGCAGTTCTGGTTGGTTCGATTATTTATAAAGCATGCGTGGCAGTGGCAATTCGTAACTTTGAACCACAGGCAATGAAGCTGATTACCGCGGTTTTATTCCTGGTAGTACTTGTAATCAGTATGGGTGGAAAGAAGAAGGTGAAAGGAAATGCTTGAATTAAGAGGAATTTCAAAGTATTATAATGTAGGATCCGTTAATGAGATGTGTCTTTTTCAGGATTTTAATCTGAATATTGAAAAGGGAGAATTCCTTTCCGTAGTCGGAAGCAATGGTTCCGGAAAGACCTCCATGCTGAATATTATCTGTGGCAGTATCCCGGTAGAATCCGGACAGATTCTGATCGGGGATACAGATATTACGAAAGAGAAAGAATATAAGAGAAATAAAAGAATCGGTCGTGTCTATCAGAATCCGGCCATGGGTACATGCCCGAGTATGACGATTCTGGAAAATATGGCACTGGCAGATAATAAAGGAAAGTTATATGGTCTGGGACGAGGAACTAATAAAGCGCGTATTGAGTATTACAGGGAGCAGCTCGCCCAGCTTGGCCTGGGACTGGAAGATAAGATGGACGTAAAAGTCGGATCATTGTCCGGGGGCCAGAGACAGGCAATGGCACTTTTAATGTCTACCATGACCCCGATTGAATTTCTGATTCTCGACGAACATACAGCCGCACTGGATCCAAAGACGGCTGAGCTCATTATGCAGCTCACCGATAAGATTGTGAAAGAAAAACAACTGACAACGATTATGGTGACTCATAATCTTCGTTATGCAGTGGAGTATGGCAACCGCCTTGTGATGATGCATAACGGTCACATCATACTGGACAAAAAGGGCAGAGAAAAAGAAGACATGGAGATTGATGATATCCTTACCTTATTTAATGAAATCAGTATTGAATGTGGCAATTAAATACAAAAAAATTTCGAAAATACATAGGGTAAAAGGAGAATTTATCATGGCAAAGAGAATCGCACAGTTTCACAAAGTAAGCTTTGAACAGTTCGTAGAAGGATTTCAGGATACCTTCGGGAAAATGAGTGAAGGGGAGTTAAAAGAAATCTATCAATCCATCAAGCTTCCGAAACGTGCGACAGCTGGATCTGCAGGATATGATTTCTATACACCGATTCCAATCGTGCTTGCACCTGGAAAGACGGTAAAGATTCCGACCGGAATTCGTGTGGAGATGCAGGAAAACTGGGTATTAAAATGTTACCCGAGAAGTGGACTTGGATTTAAGTACCGTCTGCAGCTCAATAACACAGTGGGAATTATTGACAGCGATTATTTTTACTCAGACAACGAAGGACACATTTTTGCAAAGATTACGAATGATTCCAATGAAGGAAAGACGGTAGAACTGGAAGCCGGAAGCGGATTTATGCAGGGAATATTTGTAGAATATGGAATCACCATGGACGATGATGTGACAGCCGTAAGAAATGGTGGATTTGGAAGTACTTCACAGAAATAGAAGAGTATTTTTAAGGGCAGGTTTTGAAAAAAGCCTGTCTTTTTGTATGATATGATTGAATAAGAGCCATACTAAAGTGGAATTGTACTGATAAAGTATAAAATCAGAGATGAAATTTTAATCTATCAGATTTGAAAATGAGGGAAAAGTATGGCTGATAAGACGAAAGTATTTTCGACGAGAGATGAAAATGTGGCGTATATGAATCGTATGCTCCCGGTGGAGGAAAGCTTTGATATTATTCAGAGAAATATCCAGATTGGAGGAAGAAAGGCTGCATTTTATTTTATCGACGGTTTTACGAAAGATGAATCGATGTTAAAAATCATGGATTCTTTTTTTAGTATCAAAGCAGAAGAAATGCCGAAGGACGCGACTGCATTTGCAACGAATTGTATTCCTTATGTGGAAGTAGATGTAATTGGGGATTTTGATCAGATATTCCGCAATCTGTTATCCGGAGTGACCTGTCTGTTCATCGACGGTTATCCGGCGTGTCTGGCAATCGATTGTCGGACTTATCCGGCAAGAAATGTGGATGAGCCGGACAAGGATAAATCACTGCGGGGCTCCAGAGATGGATTTGTGGAGACGATTGTGTTTAATACGGCTCTTATGCGGCGGCGAATCCGCGACCGTCATCTTGTCATGCAGATGTTGGAAGTAGGTGACAGCTCCAGAACGGATGTGGCGCTGTGTTATATGGAAGACCGGGTGGATCAGGAGCTTTTGAAGAATCTAAATAACCGGATCAAGGATATCAAGGTGGACGATCTTCGCATGAATCAGCAGAGCCTGGCAGAGTGTCTGTTCAAGCGAAAATGGTACAATCCATTTCCCAAATTTAAATTTACAGAACGACCGGACACGGCAGCGGCCTGTCTGCTGGAAGGGAAAGTGGTAATTCTGGTAGATAATTCACCGTCTGCCATGATTCTGCCGACATCAATTCTGGATATTATTGAGGAGGCAAATGATTATTATTTCCCAACATTGACAGGAATGTATTTGAAAATCTCGAGGGCGCTTATTACATTTCTGACTATCTTTCTGACACCGGTGTTTCTGTTATTTATGCAAAATCTGAACTGGCTGCCGGAAGTATTTGCATTTGTGGCCGTGAAAGATACTGTTAACATACCACTTATTTTTCAGCTTCTGATGTTGGAAGTGGCAATTGACGGCCTGCGGCTTGCAGCACTGAATACGCCGAGTATGTTAAGTACGCCTTTGAGTGTGATTGCAGGTCTTGTCATGGGGGAATTTTCCGTGAAGTCCGGGTGGTTCAACGCAGAGGTAATGCTGTATATGGCTTTCGTTGCAGTGGCAAATTATACACAGCCAAACTTTGAACTTGGATATGCATTAAAGTTCATGCGTCTGGAATTGCTTATCTTGACTACATTATTTAACTGGATTGGTTTCCTGGCCGGCACAGTTATTATTATCTGCAGCATTTGCTTTAATAAGACACTGTCCGGACGGAGTTATCTGAATATAAAATTGAATTGATGATTTAAAGCTTTTGAAAAGAAAAAATTTTGCAACCTTCCTATAAACATGGTATGATTAAAAAGTGGTGTAAAAATGGCCGGAAGCAGGCAGCAAGAATGATGAGACACTCTTGAAATTATTAATGCATCACAGATATGTAGTTGTATAAGGAGGGCTTGCAATGAGCGATTATATTATTACTGTGAACAGTACCGTGGATACGACAAAAGAATGGCTTAAGGAGAGAGGCGTGCCGTATATCCCACTGAAATATACAATCGATGGAAAGACCTATTCTGATATGGACGGATTATCTTCCAAAGAATTTTTTGAAAAACTGCGAGAAGGGAAAATGTCCACCACTTCCCAGGTGAACCCGGAAGAGGCACGTGCGGCATTGGAGCCTTATCTGAAAGAAGGAAAAGATATTTTACATCTGGCATTTTCTTCTGGATTAAGTGGAACATGTAACAGTATGAAGATTGCGGCAGAGGAACTTCAGGAAGAATATCCGGAACGGAAGATTATTGTTGTAGATACACTGTGTGCGTGTCTTGGAGAAGCATTGCTTCTATATTATGTATTAAAGCAGAAAGATGCAGGTGCAACCATAGAAGAGGCAGCCAGGTGGGCAGAGGAGCATAAATTGCATGTCTGCCATAATGTAACGGTAGATGATCTGATTCATCTTCACAGAGGTGGCCGTGTATCTAAGACAAGTGCAGTTCTTGGAACGATGGTTCAGATTAAACCAATCATTATTATGGATGATCATGGCTGCCTGAAAGTTGTTGGAAAAGAACGTGGCAGAAAGAAATCTCTGAACAAGATTGTAGATATGTCTGTGAAACAGGCAGAAGGATATAACAATGAGATTGCCATGATTACACACGGAGACTGCCTGGAAGATGCCGAGTATGTTGCAAAGCTGGTTCGTGAAAAAATGGGAATCCAGAATATATACATTAACAACATCGGAACCGTAATCGGAGGACATACAGGTCCGGGAGTTGTGGCATTGTTCTTTATGGGAGACAAAAGAGAAAAGTAAAAATATATTGAAAAAAGTAAAAAAGTAGTTGACACAGCAGAAGTGATATGTTAATCTATCACTTGTGTGAAACAAAAACAAAGTAGAGTATCCACTCTCACCATAGCACAATCGGGTGACTATTGGTCTGATATTGAGCTGATAACCATAACAGGATTATGATGCGGATATATAAGTGGATAGTCTCGAACTATTCACTTATTTTATTTTATATGATGGGGGTGCACGACAATTAGCGATTTAATGATTAACGGACAGATCAGAGACAAAGAAGTAAGAGTAATTGCAGAGAACGGAGATCAGTTGGGTATAATGCCGGTTAAGGAAGCCATGAAACTGGCTCAGGAAGCTGAATTAGATCTGGTCAAGATTGCTCCGAAGGCTCAGCCACCTGTATGCAAGATTATCGACTATGGTAAATACAGATATGAGCTTGCAAGAAAAGAAAAAGAGGCTAAGAAGAAGCAGAAAACCGTTGAGGTGAAAGAAGTAAGAATCTCACCTAACATTGATACCAACGACCTGAACACGAAGGTAAACAATGCAAAGAAATTTATCGCAAAAGGAAACAAAGTAAAAGTCACATTGCGTTTCCGTGGTCGTGAGATGGCACATATGCAGCAGAGCAAGCACATTCTTGACGATTTCGCCGAGATGTTGGCAGATGTTGCGGTAGTAGAGAAGCCGGCCAAACTGGAAGGCAGAAGTATGAGCATGGTTTTAACTGAAAAACGTTAAAAATAATTACATGTAATTTCATTAAAGGAGGAACTATATCATGCCAAAAATTAAAACAAGCAGAGCAGCAGCAAAGCGCTTCAAAAAGACAGGTACAGGAAAATTAAAAAGAAATAAAGCTTACA
>ERZ808240.4409-NODE-4409-length-12523-cov-4.868543_pt1 | contig 12523 bp, 11 predicted proteins | sample MGYA00521084_ERZ808240 | MGnify/ENA primary metagenome ERZ808240 (study PRJEB31516, sample SAMN03275571) | gut metagenome | biome: mammalia-associated habitat; material: feces | host: Papio cynocephalus | place: Kenya | collected 2012-08-06 ... | reverse complement strand
GTCGAGATACTTTTTCACATAGCCGTAGGCCGTCTTTTCCGCGAGTGTGCCGATCGTACCGGCGCGGAATACGTGGTCGCGGCCGAACAGCTCTTCGGTATATTTGTGGGCGTTCGCCTGATATTCGCCGGAGAAGTTCAGATCGATATCGGGGACCTTGTCGCCGCCGAAGCCGAGGAACGTCTCGAACGGGATATCAAAGCCGTCCTTGGCGAGCTTCGCGCCGCACACGGGGCAGGTACGGTCCGGCATATCCGCGCCGCAGCCGTACTTATCGCCGTTCGGCATGAACACGTTTTCAAAATCGGTAAATTTGCATTTCGGACAGCGGTAGTGCGGCGGAAGGGAGTTGACCTCCGTAATGCCGGACATGTACGCGACCATGGAGGAGCCGACGCTTCCGCGGCTGCCGACGAGGTAGCCGTGCTCGAGCGAGTTCTGCACGAGCTTCTGTGCGGACATGTAAATGACCTCGTAGTGACGGCCCAGAATGGCGTCCAGCTCTTCTTTGATACGCGTTGTGACGAGCTCCGGCGGGTTTTCGCCGTAAAGCTCGTGGGTCTTGTCCCACACCATGCGCTCCAGATCCTCCGCGGCGTGCGGAATGGACGGCGGGAACAGGTCCTTTGGCAGCAGCTCAAAGCTCTCCACGCTGTCGGCAATGGCGTTCGGCGCGGTGACGACGACGTCGCGGCAGTCCGCCTCGCCGAGATACGAGAACTCCTTGAGCATTTCCTCGGTCGTTTTGAAATAGAGCGGCAGGGGCTTGTCCGCGTCCGGGAACTTGCGCGACGCCATAAGGATATGGCGATAGATCTCATCCTCCGGTTCGAGGAAATGCACGTCGCCGGTCGCAACGACGAGCTTTCCGAGCCGCCGGCCCAGCGCGAGAACGCGGCGGTTGAATTCGCGCAGGTCCTCTTCGTCGCGCGCCTTGCCGTCGTTGATGAGAAAGTGGTTGTTGCAGAGCGGCTGGATCTCAAAATAATCGTAGAACGCCGCGAGCCGGTCAAGCTCGGCATCGCTCCGATTGCGCACGACGGCGTCGAAGATCTCGCCCGCTTCGCATGCCGAGCCGATGAGGATCCCCTCGCGGTACTGCATCAGAAGGCTCTTCGGAATGACGGGGCTTTTCTTAAAGTGCTCCAGATGCGATTTGGAGATGAGCTCGTAGAGATTTTTCAGTCCTACCTTGTTCTGCACGAGCAGCGTGATGTGGCGTGGGCGGCGGGCATCGTTTTTGCGCAGCTCCGCCACGAGCGCTCCGGCATCCGAGAGAGTTTTTGCGCCCTTGTCCGCAAGCCGCGGACGGAGCGTTGTGAAGATACGCGCGCACACGGCGGCGTCGTCGCTCGCGCGGTGGTGGTTGAAGTCCGGCAGCCCCAGCGCGTTGGAGATGATATCGAGCTTGAATTTTTTGAGCTGCTTCATCAGTGCCTGCGCGATGGGGAGCGTATCGATGTACACAGGGTCAAATGCCAGCCCGCTGCGCTTTGCCGCGGCGGTGATGAAGCCGATATCAAAAGCGGCATTGTGCGCCACGAGCGGGAGATCGCCAACAAAGTCCAGAAACGCGCGCACGGCCTCCGCCTCACCCGGCGCGCCGTACACATCCCGGTCGGTGATGCCGGTGAGCTGCACGATCTCGGGCGGGATGGGCATGCCGGGATCGACGAACGTCTGAAAGCTCTTCGTCACGACGCCATTTTCCACGCGCACCGCACCGATCTCGGTGATGCGGTGAATATGGCTGTCCAGACCGGTCGTTTCGATATCAAAGCCGACAAAGTCGGTATCGAGCGGGAGATCGCTCTCCCCGTGGACAGCGAGAAGGTCGTCTACATCGTTGATGTAGTACCCCTCCACGCCGTAAATGACCTTGATGCCGCACTTGGCGCCCGCGTGCCAGAATTCCGGGAACGCCTGCGCTACGCCGTGGTCGGTCACGGCGATGGCGCGGTGACCCCAGCGGGCCGCCGTTTTCACTGCGGCGGTCGGGTCGGTGAGCGCGTCGAGCGTGGAGTAGCGCGTATGAAGGTGGAGCTCCACGCGCTTGTCCCCTTCGGCGGTGTCCTGCCGCTGCGGGACCGTTTCCTTCGCAATGGCGGCGACGTCGATCGCCATGTCGTTATCGTAGCGGTTGAAGATCACGTCGCCGCGCACCGTAAGATAGTCGCCGACGCGGATCTTATCGAGGATCGACTGATCGTCGCCCTGGCGGATGTACTTGGAAACATGGATGCTGCCGGTATAGTCGGTCATGTCGAAGCTCAGCACCGCGGCGTTCGTTTTCTGTATTTTCCGGCTGTCCACGGCAAAGACCTTGCCCGTCACGCTCACCGTACCGGATTGCAGCGTCAGCTCGGAGATATCGGTTCTGTGGTTGTCCTTCGGCAGCTTGCCGAAGAGGACGTCGCCGTTCTCCGCTTTTTTCGTCGCGGACTTTACCTCCTTTTTCGGCGGCGCGGCCTTCTTCTCCGCCGGGGCCGCTGCAGACGTATTGCCGGTGATCTTCACCCGCGCAAACCCGTATTCCGCCGCGATGCGCCATTCGAGCATGGCGATATCGGCGGACGTGCCGGGCGCGGCGAACGTGACGGACATGTCCATCGTCCGCTTTTCGCGCGAGACGAGGACATTCTGCACCTTTGCCAGCTCCAGCCCGCCGCACTTGTCCCGCAGGGATGCGCAGCAGCCGAACATATCCAGAAATTTTACTTCCTGTGCCATGAATTATTGGTTCTCTCTTTCAATAAGTTCCACGAGCGCGTTCGCGAGCTTGTCCGACGCTACGCGCGCCACCGGCTCGCCGTGCTTGAAGATGACGCCCTCGCTCTTGCCGCCGGCAATGCCGTAATCGGCGTGGGACGCTTCGCCCGGACCATTCACAACGCAGCCCATCACGGCGACCGTGATGTTCCACGGCTTATCGCGCAGCCGTGCCTCGACCGTCTTGGCCGTGCCGATGAGATCGTACTCCGTCCGCCCGCACGAGGGGCAGGACACGAACTGCACGCCGGAGCGCAGCCCCAGCGCGCGCAGAAGCTCCCCGCCCACGTGCGCCTCTTCCTCGGGCGCGTCGGTGAGGGAGATGCGGATCGTGTCGCCGATGCCGTCGAGCAGCAGGGAGCCGATGCCCGCGGCAGATTTCAAAATGCCGCGTTCCTTCGTCCCGGCCTCCGTTACGCCGATGTGCAGCGGATAATCGCACAGCGTCGAGAGCAGACGGTTGGCCTCCACCGTCATGGCGACATCGCTCGCCTTGACGCTGATACAGATATCCTCAAAGCCGCAGTCTTCGAGGAGCTTCACATGGCCGAGTGCGCTCTCACAGAGGGATCTGGCGCAAAGGCCGTATTTTTCCAGCAGCCCCTTTTCCACCGAGCCGGAATTTACGCCGACGCGGATGGGAACGCCATGGTCGCGGCAGGCGTCCGCCACCATGCGCACCCGCTCCGGAGAGCCGATGTTGCCGGGGTTGATGCGGATCTTATCAAAGCCCGCCTCCACCGCGGCCAGCGCGAGCCGGTAATCAAAATGGATATCCGCCACGAGCGGCAGCTCGGTGCCGCGCCGTATCTCCGGGAGGGCTCGCGCGGCGAGCTGGTTGGGCACGGCGAGACGCACGATCTCACAGCCCGCGGCTTCCAACCGCCGGAGCTGCGCGAGCGTGGCGGCAACATCGTCCGTGTGCGTGTTCGTCATCGACTGCACGGGAATGGGATTCCCGCCGCCGATGGGCACGCCGCGGACGTGGATGGTTTTTGTGATCTTTCTGTTCATCGGCGAATGATCCTCACAATATCGTTGTACATCAAAAGCACCATCAGCCCGAGCAGGAGCAGCAGACCGATGTAGTGGATATAGCCCTCAATGCGCGGGTCGGGCTTTTTCCCGGTGATCTTCTCAAAGAGCGCACTCAAAAGGAGCGTCAGGATATGACCGCCGTCGAGCGCCGGGAGCGGCAGAAGATTCATCACCGCGAGGTTCACGGCGATAAACGCCACGAGGAACACGACGTTCGCAATGCCTTCCGACGTGGACTGCGCGCTCTGCCCGGTCTCATTGATGATGTCCACCATGCCGACGACGCCGGTCATATCCGACATCGACGCCTGCCCGGTGAAGAGCTGCACGAGTCCCGCGCGCACCATGCGCACGAAGTCCAGACAGTTGTAGAAGGAGTATTTCAGCACATTTCCGACCGTGGGCGCGGCAATCGTAAAGTTGACGCCGTATTTTTTCACGGTTTGCCCGTTCACCTCGTAATCCACGGGCACCATGTGGTAGTTATCGAGTTCGATCCGCTTTCCGTCGCGGACAATGACGAGATCGAGATCCCCGTCCTCGTCGGCGGAGGCGTACTGGATGAAGTTGCCGGTGAAGAAGATCCGCTCGCCGTTCACGCGGTGGATCTCGTCACCGACCTGCAGCGTGCCCTCATATGGGCAGCCGTCGGCAAAGCCGGCGATGACGGGGCTGTTGAAGCCGCCCGCGCCGGCATAGAGGATGATGACAAGCAGGAGCCCGAGCAGAAAGTTCATCGCCGCGCCCGCGACAAGGATGAGAAGGCGGTGCCAGACGCTCTGGTTATTGAACGCTCTCGGATCGTCCGAGGCTTCCTCCTCTCCCTCCATGGCGCAGAAGCCGCCGATGGGAAAGGCGCGGAGCGAGTAGACCGTCTCCCCCTTCTGCTTATGCAGAAGCTGCGGGCCCATGCCCATGGAAAACTCCGTCACCTTCACGCCGCACGCCTTCGCCACAAGGAAGTGGCCCAGCTCGTGGACAAAAATCAGAATACCAAATGCCAGGATCGCAAGAACAATGTACATACTCAGCCGATCTCCTTGCGGACAAGCTCGCGCGCTTCCGCATCCGATGCCAGAATTTCCTCGAGCGTGGGCTGCGCGATAAACTCCGCGCGCTCCACCGCCGAAGCCACCAGACGGTAGATATCATTATACCCGATCCGGTGTCCCAAAAACGCCCCTACCGCGATCTCGTTGGCGGCCGACATGACGCACGGCGCCGTGCCGCGCGCTCTCGCACACTCCATCGCAAGACGGAGGCACGGCAGCTTCTCCAGATCGGGGTCTTCAAAATGCATGGAGCCGAGCGCGGCAAAATCCATCGGCTTTGCCGCGGACTCGCGCCGCTCAGGATACGTGAGCGCATACTGGATGGGAAGCCCCATATCCGGCACGCCGAGCTGCGCAATGACCGTGCCGTCGAGCAGCTCCACCATGGAATGAATGGCGCTCTCCGGGTGGATGATAACTTTGATCTGATCGGGCGTCACGGCGAAGAGGTGCATAGCCTCGATAAATTCAAGACCCTTGTTCATCATCGTGGCGCTGTCGATGCTGATCTTCGCGCCCATGCTCCAGTTCGGATGGCGCACGGCGCGCTCGGGCGTAACGTCCTTCGTCTCATCGAGCGTCCAGCCGCGGAACGGGCCGCCGGAGCCGGTGAGCAGGATGCGCCGAAGCTCGCTCTTATCGCGTCCCGCCATGGACTGAAAGATCGCCGAGTGCTCGGAATCGACCGGGAGGATCTCCGCGCCGCAGCGCGCCGCCTCCGCCATGACGATCTCGCCCGCGCACACGAGCGTTTCTTTGTTTGCCAGTGCGATGCGCCGCTTCTGATGAATGGCGGCGAGCGTCGGGCGAAGGCCCACGCTGCCGGAAATGCCGGTCACGACGCAGTCCGCCCCCTCGACCGTGGCGGCGGCGATAAGGGACTCCTCCCCTTCGCCGATCTCTATATCCGTGTCCGAAAGGCGCGCCCGGAGCTCCTTTGCCGCGGCGGGATCCATAACGGAGATATACTTTGGATGGAACTGCCGCGCCTGCTCTTCGAGCCGGTCCACATCCCGCCGCGCCGCGAGCGCGAGCATGGGAATACCAAGACGACCGGCTGTCTGAGCAGTCTGCCGTCCGATGGAGCCGGTGGAACCCAAAATGGAAATTGCTTTCACCATAAATGATCCGTCCTTATGTCGAAATCGCGGGCAGGAGCAGCATCCACAGCTCCGTGAGCGGCGCGAGATAGTACATACTGTCAAACCGGTCGAGCATGCCGCCGTGACCGGGGAGGATATTGCCGTAATCCTTGATGCCGTACTGACGCTTGAACGCCGAGAACGTCAGATCGCCAAGCTGCGCCACGACGCTGCCGATAAGTCCGAACGCCGCGAGCGAGACGAGATTGGCGCTCATGCCGCACGCGCGGACGATAACGCCGTACAAAAGCGCCAGCAGCGAGCCGCACACCGCGCCGCCGATGCCGCCGGCGACAGTCTTATGCGGAGAGATGGACGGGGCGAGCTGCTTCTTGCCAAACGCGCGGCCGCAGAAGTATGCGCCCGCGTCGCTCCCGAAGGCGACGATGAACGGCAGAAACGCGCGCACGCGTCCGACAAGCCCGTCGTGCGCGATGTGCACGAGCGTGGAGTTGCCTCGCAGCAGCTCCGGAATGGAGATCGTCGTTTCAAACTGCGCAATGCGGAGAAGCGTAGAGAGCATCATCGGCAGCACGCCGCCCGCGAGCATCGAGATAGCGACCATTTCCATGCTGATCTTGCGTGGTGTGGAAAAGCACGCCATCATCTCGCACGAGAGCACGAAGAAGAGGAAGAGCAGGATGATCGCCGCCATGCGGAGATCGAGCCCGCCGAAAATGGCGATCGCCACAGCAGAGAGAATGGCGGAAACGTACAGCCGCTTCGGTGCCTGCCCGATGGCGCAGCGCATGAGCTCAAACGCCACAAAGCCGCAGATGACCGCAATGATCACGCCGAACAGCCAGATGGGTGCGAAAAACACGCCCAAGATAAGAATAGGGATGCCCACGAGCGCGGTCAATACTCTTTTTTTCACGCTTTAACTCCTCCGAACCGACGGTCGCGGTGCCGGTACTCCGCAACGGCTTCGTCAATGTCTTTCTCCGAGAAATCCGGCCAGAGCACATCGGTGAAGTAAAGCTCCGAGTAAGCGCTCTCCCACATAAGGAAATTCGATATACGATATTCCCCGCCCGTGCGGATTATGAGATCGGGGTCGGGGATGCCGGCGGTGTCAAGATACTCCGCCATCGCCGCTTCGGTGATCGGCTCGCCGGGGTGCTCTGTCGTGAAGCGGTTCACGGCGCGGACGATCTCGTCGCGTCCGCCGTAGTTCAGGCAGACGTTCGCCTGAAAGCAGCCGGGAAGCCGCGCGGCGATCGCGTCGGTTTTATCGATCAGACCTTGAATGGCGGGTGAAAGGGCCGTCGTATCGCCGAGGATTTTTAAGCGGATCTGATCCTTTTCCATCTTTTCAATGGATTCGTGCAGATAATTTTCCAGCAGCCCCATGATCGCGCCGACTTCCTCGTCCGAGCGCTTCCAGTTTTCCGTAGAGAACGCATAGACCGTCAGATGCTCCATGCCGAGGTTCTTGCAGTACGTCGCAATGCGCCGGAATGTCTCCGCGCCGACGGCGTGGCCCGCCTTGCGCGGAAGTCCGCGCTTTTTCGCCCAGCGGCCGTTGCCGTCCATGATAATGGCGATGTGGCGGGGGAGCTTCTCCCCCGCCGCGCCGTTTTTTTCTGCTGCGCCCGCCATCAGATCTCGAAGAGCTCCTTTTCCTTGGCGGCGGTGAGCTTATCGACTTCCTTGGTGTAGTCGTCGGTCAGCTTCTGCATGTCCTTTTCGAGATCCTTCAGATCGTCCTCGGTGATCTCGCCCTTTTTCTGTTCCTTCTTGAACTTGTCCATCGCGTCGCGGCGGATGTTGCGCACAGCGACCTTGGCTTCCTCGCCGTACTTGCGCACCTGCTTGGCAAGCTCCTTGCGGCGCTCCTCGGTGAGCTGCGGGAACACGAGACGGATGACGCGCCCGTCGTTCTGCGGGTTGATGCCGAGTTCGGAGGTAAGGATCGCCTTTTCAATGAGCTTGAGCGTGCTGCCGTCCCACGGCTGGATGAGCAGCGTGCGCGGATCGGGGCTGGAAATGGACGCGATCTGGCGGATGGGGGTGGGAGAGCCGTAGTAATCGACCTCGATCTGATCGAGCACGGCGGCGTTGGCGCGGCCGGCGCGGACGGTGTCGAACTGGGTGGAGAGAACCTCTGCCGTTTTGATCATGCGGTTTTTGAATTCTTTGATTTCTGCCATCTTGTATATCCTCCCGGTGTTATTTTTTTGTTTTTCTTTTAATGGACCAGCGTGCCGACGGCTTCGCCGCGGGCGGCGCGCAGGATGTTTTCCGGTTCGCGCAGCGCGAACACCTTGATGGGGATGCGGTTGTCCATGGCGATGCACGTCGCCGTGCTGTCCATGACCGCGAGACGCTTTTCGAGCACTTCCTCATACGTGAGAGAGTCGAAGCGCACGGCGTTGGGGTCCTTCTTCGGGTCGGCGCTGTAAACGCCGTCCACGTTTTTGGCAAGCAGCACCGCGTCCGCGCCGATGAGCGCCGCGCGCAGCACCGCGCCCGTGTCGGTCGTGAAGAACGGGCTGCCGACGCCGCCGCCGAACACGACGACCTTGCCGGAGCGGAGATATTCGTCCGCCTTCTCCACGGAGAACGGCTCGCCGATGTGCTGGATCTCCATGGCGGTGAGCACCTTGGCCTCCACGCCCTGCTGCTGCAGCACATCCTGCAGCGCCAGACAGTTCATCACCGTGGCGAGCATACCCATATAGTCTGCTCTCCAGCGGTCCATGCGGCCCTCGCCGTTTTTCACGCCGCGCCAGAAATTGCCGCCGCCGACAACGATGCCGACCTCGACGCCCTGTCGGGCGCACTGCGCGACAACGCCGCAGACCTCGGCCATGACCTTGAAGTCCAGCCCCGTTCCGGCGTCGCCGGAGAGAGCCTCGCCGGAGAGCTTGAGCAGCACGCGCTTGTATGCGATCTTCTTCTCGTCCATGGGTTTCTCCTCCCTTTATACGGTTCAGCGATATTTTTTGAGAAGCTCTTCCACGTCCGAAAGGAAGTGTTTGAGCGTTTTGTTCGGCTTGCCGCGGCTCGCGCGGATGAGAGAAAGGAGCGATTCTCCGGCGGCAACGAGCTTCTGGTAAAGCCCGCTCGCCTCGGCCCCCGAAGCGGTCTCCGCCTTTTTGACCGGCACGCCCTTCGGACAGGCGAGGAATTTCCCCTCGGCGAGATCGAACACCGTGCCGCTGTATGGCGCAAACGCCTTATAGCCGTGCTCGGTCTCAAGATAGCTTGCAAACGCATCCGTCACAGCATCCTCGCCGTGGTTTACGAACACGAGCTTCGGCTTCTTTTCAAAGCCCGCGAGCCACGCGGTGAGCCCGTCGCGGTCAGCATGGCCGCTCTTGCCTGGCAGGAAGCCGACTTCGCAGTTGACCTCGATATCCTCGCCGAAGAGCTTTACGTGCTTCTCCCCGTCATACAGCTTGCGGCCGAGCGTCCCCTCCGCCTGATAGCCGACGAAGAGCACCGTGCTCTCCTTGCGCCAGAGATTGTGCTTGAGATGGTGGCGGATGCGCCCCGCCTCGCACATGCCGCTTGCCGAAATGATGACCTTGGGCTCGGGGTTTTCGTTGATGGCCTTGGAATCCTCGCTCGAAACGGAGATGCGGATGCCGTCCGACCAGATGGGGTTGATCCCGGCGTCCACGAGGGCGCGGGTCTCCTCGTCAAAGCATTCGTGCCCGCACTGGAGATAGATCGCCGTCGCCTCGTTCGCCATGGGGCTGTCCACATAGACGGGGAACCCATCGTGGCCGGTGACGAGCTTTTTCTCGCGGATCTCGCGGATGTAGTAGAGCATCTCCTGCGTGCGCCCGACGGCGAACGACGGGATGACGAGATTGCCGCCGCGGTCGAGCGTGCGCTGGATGTAATCGGCCAGCAGCTTGACCGGCGGGACATGGCGGTCGTGCAGACGGTCGCCGTAGGTCGATTCGATCATAACATAGTCCGCGTCCGCGACCGTTTCCGGCACGTTGCGGATGATGGGCTGGTTGAGATTGCCGATGTCGCCGCTGAACACCATTTTGCGCTCCACGCCGTTTTCGGTCATAAAGACCTCGATGCAGGCGCTGCCGAGCAGGTGGCATACGTCGCTGAAGCGGACGGCGAAGTGCTCGCCGACCTGCACCAGCTCGTGATAGCTCACCGGGCGCAGATGCGCGATAGCGGCCTCGGCATCGTCGAGCGTGTAGACCGGCTCATACGCCGGTCCGCCGGAGCGCCGGCTCTTGCGGTTGCGCCATTCGGCCTCGCTCTCCTGGATGTGCGCGCAGTCGCGCAGCATGATGCGGCAGAGATCGCAGGTCTCGCGCGTGGCGTAAATGGGGCCGTCGAACCCGTTTTTGAAAAGCAGCGGCAGATTGCCGGAATGGTCGATGTGCGCGTGCGTCAAAAGGACGAAGTCGATCTCCCCCGCCGCCACCGGCAGCTTCTGGTTTTCAAAGATGTCCTTCCCCTGCTCCATGCCGCAGTCAACAAGGCCGCGGTTATTTCCGCACTCGATGAGCGTGCAGCTGCCCGTAACTTCATGGGTCGCGCCCAAAAAGGTAACTTTCATAGCGAACTCCCGTGTCGCGGCGCTCCCCTAACCCTTTGCTGAAGAGAAGCCGCCTATTTTCACGGAGAACATTATACACGTTCCCCGTCCGCCGCGCAAGACTTATTGCATCCCGTCGCCGCCGTACTGCTTTTTGTAGTCCGCGCCCCACGCAAGCATGGCATCGAGAATGGGCTTGAGACTGACGCCCAGCGGCGTGAGGGAATATTCCACGCGCGGCGGCACCTCGGCATAGACCTTGCGGCGGACGAGCCCGCTCTCCTCCATGGCGCGCAGCTGCGCCGTCAGCACCTTCTGCGAAACGCCGCCGATCGACTTTTTCAGCTCGCCGAACCGTTTCGTGCCGGGCATCAGATCGCGCAGGATCAGCACTTTCCACTTGTCGCCGATCAGCGTCAGCGTTGTCTCCACCGGGCAGGCCGGGAGCTCCGTTTTCACCATATTCTCCATAACATCCTCCAATGGTTTCTTTTTTACGCTTTGTTTCGTATTGTACACTATTCCCGCGCCGATTGCAATTTTCTTATTTCTGACAGCGGGCATCCGATTCGCTGTTTGTGGGGAGGACATTTTACGAAAACCCTGCTATACTTTTCTTCGAGGTGAGACGAATGGATCAAATAAAGATAGGAAAATTTATCGCTGCTCTGCGGAAAGAACAGGGATTGACGCAGGAACAGCTCGGAGAAAGGCTCGGCGTGACCAACAAGACCGTTTCCCGCTGGGAGAACGGCAATTATATGCCCGACGTCGAAATGCTGTCGCTGCTGTCCGAAGAATTCGGCGTAAGCGTCAACGAGCTTATAAGCGGAGAACGGCTTGCCGCGGAGGACTTTAAGAAAGCCGCCGACAGCAACCTTGCTGCGGCGCTGAACAACAGCGTCTTTACGCTGAAAGAAAAGATCACATTTTTCAAGAAGAAATGGCTGCGTGAACATATTCCAACGATCGTTCTGTGTGTTGCGGCGTGGATCGGTATTATCCTATGGACAGCGCTGAAATTGCGCGCATATCCGGCCGCGCCGGACAGGGAAACCGAAACGAAAAACACTTGACTGCATATCCCGGTATGTTCAAATAGTATCCTTTTGGTAGCTACGGCACAATATTGTGCTTACTTTACGACCGGGCGCTATGGAGCTATGATACTTCCAGCGAAAGGGCTGCGGTCCTTTCAATGATAAAAACCTTGGAGGTATGTACCATGAACAAAGTCGTTGCATTTCTGAGCGCCAATCCCACCCAGTATCTGTCCACCGTCGGCCGCGACGGAAAGGCCAAGTGCCGCCCCTTCATGTTCGCCGGGGAGCAGGATGGCAAGCTCTGGTTCTGCACGAACAACCAGAAGGATGTCTACAAGGACATGCGGGTAAATCCCTATGTGGAGCTCTCCGTTTCCAGCCCGGAGTTTGCCTGGATCCGGCTGCACGGCAAGGCCGTTTTCGAAAACAACATGGCCGTCAAGGAAATGTGCATCCAGAACCCCATCGTGAAGGGGCAGTACGGCGAGGCGACGAACCCCATTTTCGAGGTGTTCTATCTTGCCGACGCGCACGGCGTCATCGCCGATTTCTCCGGCGATCCGCCGTACGAGTTCTGATCGCCACTTTTGACCCACCGTACTTTCCCGGCGGCTTCACAAAATTTTCCTGTGAAACCGCCGGGCCGTCATCCCCAAGGAGGAAACCATGTTATCCCTGTCCGTCCCGCAGCCGAAACGCTCTGCCATTTTGAACGCCCGCGCGCTCACCATGACCGCTCTGCTCTCCGCCGTGGCCTATGTGCTGGCCTTTGCGGAGTTTCCCGTCCCGCTCTCGCCGTCCTTCGCAAAAATGGATCCGTCCGACTTTCCGGCGCTCATCGGGGCTTTTGCCTTCGGCCCGGTCTCCGGTCTGTTCATTGAACTTATCAAAAACACCTTGCAGCTTCTGAACTGCACCCCATTTGTTAGACAGTATGATATACTATCTAAAAGTGGGGTG
>ERZ808240.4408-NODE-4408-length-12524-cov-47.016361_pt1 | contig 12524 bp, 7 predicted proteins | sample MGYA00521084_ERZ808240 | MGnify/ENA primary metagenome ERZ808240 (study PRJEB31516, sample SAMN03275571) | gut metagenome | biome: mammalia-associated habitat; material: feces | host: Papio cynocephalus | place: Kenya | collected 2012-08-06 ... | reverse complement strand
ATAGATACGATTCCACACATAATATCTTTTCCTTTCTTTTACGGTTATTTATAACATTTTGTTATGTTTCGGCTGCAAAATTACTACTTTTTGATAGATTAAAGAAAGAAAAGACTACATTTTGCATTACTTTATACTTTACAGTATCAATTTAAAAGATTTTTAATACTTACAGCTTACAAAATGCAAAGTTACACATCAAGCAACATTACAAATCGTAAGATGGAAAGAAATACAAGATAAAAAAGGCTTAATACCACAAGCATGGTAGCCAAAATACCACATCAGGGCGAACATAGAATCCAGAAAAAAGCAGTACTTTTGCACTCAATATCATTGATAGGATCATGATACTGGTCAAATATAGAGTACAGACAAATAAATAAAGATAAGGATATGAATTTTATATTTATTTCTCCAAACTTCCCCCATACGTATTGGGAGTTCTGCCAGCGACTCAAGCAGAACGGGATCACGGTGCTTGGCATCGCCGACGCTCCTTACGACGAGCTGGACTCACATCTCAAGGAGGCTCTCACCGAATATTACCGGGTAGACTCCTTGGAGGACTACGACAAGGTTTATCGTTCCGTGGCGTTCCTGGCTTTCAAGTATGGTCGCATCGACTGGATTGAATCCAACAATGAATATTGGCTCCAGCAGGACGCTCGTCTGCGCACCGACTTCCACATCACTACCGGCATTGATGCCGAACATGTGGAGCACATCAAGGAAAAATCGCAAATGAATGCTTATTATGCCAAAGGCGGCATCCCTACGGCTCGACAACAGAAAGCTGCCGAAGGAGTAGATGCCGCCCTTGCCTTCGCCCAACACACCGGTTATCCGTTGATAGCCAAGCCCAATGTGGGCGTAGGTGCCAGCGACACCCACAAGATTCATTCCGACGAGGAGCTCAGAGGATTCTTCCAGAGCAAGGCAAACTATGCCGACTATGTCATCGAGGAATTCATCACCGGCGAGATTTGCTCCTACGATGCCGTGATAGGCAGAGACTCCACCCCACTTTTCGAGTCGATGACCGTATGGCCACCTTCCATCATGGACATCGTGAACAAGAAGCTCGACCTTTCCTATTATGTGGACAAGACCATGCCTGAGAATCTTCGCACCCTGGGACGCAAGACGGTGAAGACCTTCGGAGTAAGCAATCGCTTTGTGCACCTTGAGTTTTTCCGCCTCGACAGAGACCGTGACGGACTGGGCAAGAAGGGCGACTTCGTTGCCTTGGAGGTCAACATGCGACCAGCCGGAGGCTACACCCCCGACATGATCAACTTCGCCCACTCCACCGATGTCTATAAGATTTGGGCAGACATGGTGGCTTTCGGCGAGAGCCACACCCCTATCGGAGAACAATATTACTGCGCCTTTGCCAGCCGCAGAGACATCTATCACTATGCCCACACCCACGAGGAGATTCTTCAGAAGTATGGCAAGCAGATGGTGATGTGCGAGCGAATGCCAGAACTCTTCAAGGATGCTATGGGACAACAGATGTACACCGTAAAGCTCAACACCTACGAGGAGGTAGAGGCCTTTGTCGCCTTTGTACACGAGAAAGTGTAACCATGAAACGGCATGAGTCTATTTTCTCAGGCACGCATATATATAATTAAGGTATAAACAAGAACAACGACATGATTACAAAATACGTAAAGAAATATAGTCCATCACTCGACAGAGAGATGGAATACAAGATTTATGGCGACAAAGGCAAGGGTGTCTTGGTGTTTCCATCGCAGGACGGCAGATTCTATGATTACCAAGACTTCGACATGGTGGCATCGCTATCACAATTTATCGACTCCGGAAAGATTCATCTCATCTGCATCGACAGCATCGACAAGGAAACTTGGTCCAACATGGGTGGCGACGAGCATCAACGCATCGCCCTTCATGAGCGTTGGTACCATTACATCGTAGACGAGCTGATACCCGAGGTGAAAGCCCCCAACGAGACCTTGATCGTGACGGGTTGCAGCATGGGTGGATTCCATGCCGCCAATTTCTTCTTCCGTCGCCCCGAGTTGTTCGACACCCTGTTGTCGCTCAGCGGCATCTATTATGCCAGCTATTTCTTCCCCAACTATCACGACCCGCTGGTTTACGACAACTCACCATACGACTATCTGAGCAACATGCCTGCCGATCATCCTTACCTCAAGCTCTACCGCCAAAAGGAAATCATCCTCTGCGTGGGACAGGGAGCCTGGGAAGATGAGTTGCTGGACAGCACTCGCAAGATGGATGCACTGCTCAAGGCAAAGCAGATTCCTGCCTGGGTAGATTACTGGGGACACGACGTGGCGCACGACTGGGCATGGTGGCGCAAGCAAATCGTCTATTTCATGGACAAGCTATTGTCTTGGAACAACAACGACTACATCATCTAGCCCTCAGATAAAACAAAAAAACAGCGATGATACCAATCAAGCATCATCGCTGTTTTCTTTTTATATATTAGTTCATTTATTATGGCTGGAGTGTGAAGCCCACTACGAAGTAAGCTTTCTGGCTGCTAGGGTTGGCTGCCACCTGAGCGAAGACAGGAACACTGAAGGAATCTGTAATTTTCAAGTCCTTGGTTGCCTTCACAGAAACATTGGTTACGGCAAAACCGTTTACGCCATAAAAAGCAGTCTTATAAGGAACAGCACCGATTGCTGCCTCCCAATCACATCCTCCCAACTTGAATGGAGCGGTAGCCTCTACGTAAGACGCATATTTACGAGCGTCCTTATCGTAAACTCCTTCCTCCAAATCTGTTGTCGCATCATTACCAGCGAAGTTGGTGTACCAATTCAATGCCACAGGACCGAAATCATAACCAATGTTAGCCTCGTAAACATGAGCTGTAGAGTGGGCATCATAGTGGAAATAGCGATTATCTGCAGTATTAAACCAATAATCGGTTACACCGATGTGGAAGCCACCTGTGGTATAAGAAGCGGTGAGGTCAAACTCTTTGGTATCAGATGGTTCTGAAATACCAACGCTTCCCCAAGCACTCAAAGAGAATCCCTTGTAACCGATACCCAATGTTGGCTGGAGGGAAATGCTTCCCAAGTCCTGACCACGCCAGTAGTACTGGCTCACGATGTCAGCACCAATGGAAGTCTCCACCTTGTCCTGTGCCATGGCAGCAGGAGCAAAAGCCATCAAACCGAGTGCCAACGCACCCATCTTCTTTATATCAAAATGCTTCATAATCTCTCAATTTTATGTTAAACAAATCTCTTCTACCAAGAAGAGCACTCTCTCAATCTCCTTTCCAGGAAAAGCTTTGGGTTGCAAAGGTATAAAAAATTCCTTTGCGCACCAAAACTTTTATTAATTATCTCTCTCGTACTATTCCATTAGTTGTAGCAGCTCTCACCATGCTCGTAGATGTCGAGACCTTCCTCCTCGATTCGCTTGTCAACACGGAGACCGCAAATCTTCTTGATAGAGTAGAAGAGGATGATACCTGTAACGGCCGCCCAAGCGTCGATGCAAAGGATACCGAAGCACTGTGCGCCAAAGAATCCGAAGCCACCACCATAGAAGGCACCACCGTCGATGGCAAAGAGACCTGTCATCAAGGTACCAAAGATACCACATACACCATGTACTGAACTTGCACCAACTGGGTCGTCAATGTGAAGCTTGGTGTCGATGAACTCGATAGAGAACACGAGAATGATACCAGCCAAGAGACCGATGATGAATGAACCAAGTGGACTAACCAAGTCGCAACCTGCAGTGATGGCTACCAAACCAGCCAAGATACCATTCAATGTCAATGAGAATGATGGCTTGCCATACTTGATCCAAGAGGTGAACATAGTACCAAGACCACCAGCAACAGCTGCCAAGTTGGTTGTCAAGAACACGTGGCTGATAGCTACACGGTTAACCTCACCAGAAGCAGCGAGCTGAGAACCAGGGTTGAATCCGAACCATCCGAACCAGAGGATGAATACACCGAGGGCAGCAGCCATCAAGTTGTGACCAGGGATAGCGACGCTCTTGCCGTTGCGATACTTGCCGAGACGAGGGCCAAGGCAAATGGCACCAACCAAGGCGAGTACACCACCTACGCTATGTACGATGGCAGAACCAGCGAAGTCATGGAAGGCAGCACCGAAGGTGTTCATCATGAATGAACCAGCCTCGCTGTTGCAGAGCCAGCCACCACCCCATGTCCAGTGACCTTCCACTGGGTAGATGATCAATGAGATGAAGAATGAATAGATGCAATACATTGAGAACTTGGTACGTTCTGCCATGGCACCTGAAACGATGGTAGCACTTGTGGCGCAGAACACGGTCTCAAACATCAAGAAGCCCTCGGTAGGAAGGTCGCCATGATAGAAAGAAAGGTCGCCAAAGTTAGGCATTCCGATGAAGCCCTGTCCATCGCTACCAAACATGAATCCGAAACCCACGAACCAGAAGAGAACGGAACCGACCATGAAGTCGACGAAGTTCTTAAACAAGATGTTCGCGGTGTTTTTACTACGGGTAAAGCCCGCCTCGCAGAGGGCGAATCCCGGCTGCATGAAAAAGACCAACATGGCTGCAAGGAGCATCCACACGGTATCTACTGAAATTCCTAAATCCTGTACACTCATAATCTTTTTACTTTTAAGTGTTGTTTAATTTTGAAAACTATCTCTCCTCCCATCATCTAGCAAATAATCATCAATGTTTAGTTATCAATCAACAATTATTTCTCCTGCTCAGCATTATAAAGTGCGATGTCGCCTCTTTCACCTGTACGGATTCTCACGGTATCCTCTACAGGAATTACAAAGATTCGACCATCACCAATCTCGCCTGTGCGGGCTGCCTGCTGGATGGCATTAATAGTTTTCTCCACGTTCTTGTCGCGCACGACAATGTTCAGCAATACTCGCTCGATGCTGCTGGTATCATACATGACACCACGATAGATACGAGCCTGTCTCATCTTGCCCTCTCCTCTTACATCGTAGTAAGAGAACCACTCGATGTCGGCGGCAAGCAATGCTTCCTTTACATCCTCAAACTTAGTCTTACGGATGATAGCTTCGATCTTTTTCATACGAATCTCTCCTATTATTATATTAATACTTATTTTTCAATTTTACATGCACAAACTTACATATTGTTTGTTTTCGAGTGCAAAGATACGACATTTTGGTAAGCAAAACAATATTATTACTTTCTTTTTGACATTCTTTTTCTACAACATTTCAATTTGTAAACTTACAACAAGTATTTCATTGCAAAAGGAAACCATAATTACTATTTTTGCTTACAATCTGAAAGTTAAGCAAAAATCGTTAAATTCGCATAGGATAAAAGCATAAAATTCATAAAAACAAACAAAGCTTTTTGTTGGTATCGCACACATTGTTAAAATAGCATAACAAGAAGATAAATCTCTTTCAACCTTTTGGAATTTCTACAAGAAAGTAGTATTTTTGTCCCATAATAAACGAATTAGAGCTGGGTTCTGCCTAGAACAAGCTTGCAAAAATATGAATATGAATAGTGGGACAACAGATGAAGTTGTTCACCCATTAAAGAGTGAAAATAAAACATGCGAAGGCCTTACGTCCAACGCCTCCCCCGAAAACAAAAGCGACACAAGAGCTAAGAAATCGCAAAAAGGGGTGTCCACCCATTGTATCCATACCTCAACAGCAACATCCTCAGCCAACGCGCCACATTGGTATGCGCTCCGCACTACCTACGGGAGAGAGCGATTACTATGACCCTACCTCCAAGACATCGCGCAAAGTGTGTGCTCAACCTGTCAACTTCGGCAACAACCAAAAACCATTCTGGACCACAGAGGTATATGTAGAGGTATTGCAGAATGGCAAGATGCATCCACATACACGAGACGTAGCCTTATGGTGCGACACGGGCAAAGAGGGATACATCCGCAATACAGACACAGAAGACTGGTGTGCCTTTGGACCTGGCACCACATTCTATTTCGCATCGGGTACGGGAACCAAGATTTCCATCTTGACCTATTCCCCTATCAGTAGCACTACCATCGACGGACAAGTGCCTACTCTCGACAAAGAGCGCACGGAAGAGGAACGCAATAAGCCTGAGAATGCAGGCATCAAGGACCACATCTATGTATACAGCTACACCACACAGGATCCTACACTCCGTCAAAAAATAGTCATCGGCGACGACTATTCTTACTACCAGTGGATAGAGACCGCTACCCAAGCTGCCAACATGGTAAACCTACACATAGACTTGGACAACCAAGACCATGGTACCATCAGCAACATCTCTACCGTATCAGGATATGAGGCGGAAGAAAGAGAAGATGGTGGATACGCCATTCACGTGGGCGACCGAGTAAGGGTGAATTTCGAAAGAAACTTTGGCTTTAAGCTCGACAAGATTGTAGACCTTGACAAGCTAGACAAGGATGGCAATCCGCTTGCCGTTCTACAGATGCGCAAAGACGGAAAGGTAGATATGGTAGACTTCAACAATGCCTATACCACCCAACCAGTCGATCAGAATGCAGATGGCACATGGGGTATCGCCTCTGGCGACAACAAGACCGTATTCGTATTGAAGAAAACAGAAGAGGAAGGCAAGCGTACCCAATATGAGGTGGAGTTCGACATCACCACCCACCGCAATTTGGAAATCGTATACCAGACCAACTCCACCTATTATATCACGTACAATACCGGACAGCAAGCCACAGGTGCCGCACCTCTAGCCCAATGGGTAGAGGAAGGCGACAAATTCACGATTCCGAATAACCGAACCCTCTACTACGAGGGCAACACGCTGCACCACTGGGTAGACGAAAACAACAAGGAATATATTGTAGGCAAGGAATACGAAGCCCCTGCCCAAGACCTTCGCCTCCTCCCAGTTTTCCAAGCCAATGATTTCAACATCATCGACCTGGATAAAAAAGCCACGGTAACTTGGAACTTTGCCAGAAACGACGGAGCACCAACCATGGCATACGAAGGTTCGAAAGGTATTTTGGTATCCCAATTGTACAAGGATGACAAATGGATTGACCTGAAAATCGACCTGGACGCCACTACCGACAAGAAATATTACGACCAAACAATCAGCGGCAAGGGCAAGTTTAGCAATACCAACAAGGAGGACAGAATGCAGATCAACGACAAATCGGTTATCACCTTCCCTGCCAGTCCTAACTGTGTGGCTCGACTCACAGCCAAGACCAATACACCTGAAGCTGAGATTGACCAGATGGCGAAGGGAAATAAAAACTACCAAGAAGGTACCGCAGACAATGGCATCTACTGGATGGAAGTAACTTGTCCTGGGGATAGAGACAACCAACAAGTTCTCATCAAGGCAAAGAACCAATGGTGCGTAGACTTCATGGTAACTTATCAACCACAAGATTTGTCAAACAAACCAGCCATCACCAGCCTGACCTGTGGCGAGCAGACGCTAACTGCAGAAGCTATCTCAAAACAGCTTAACGAGACAGGTTGCATCACCTTCACAGTTTCACCTTGGGATAATCAGAATGAGACGATTCCTGCAATCACCGGCGAGGCAACCCATGGCGGAAAGATAGAAGAAACCACCAAGCCTACCCTGCTCACCAAGGAATCCACCATCACCCTGAAAATGACCAACGGTATCATCGTGAACTCCTATCCTGTGAAGTTCGAGTTTACACAGCCTGAGACCGCAGCCCAAATAGAGAGCGTCTTTGTGAATGGTGTCAAGGTAGCTGCCGATGCAGAAATATCGAATGTCCATGCCAACGGTATCATCAAGGTGATGTGCAATCGCACCATGCAAGCAAGCACCCTCACCGTCAACGGCAAGGAGTTTACGGCAAGCGCAGGCAAAGAACTCGTCTTCACCTATTGGGGATTGCCGGAAGGAACTGAGATAGCGTTCACAGGTACATTCCAAGACATCTATAGTAAAGCTTGTGAACAAAGTCTTAATCTGAAGCTACATATCACAGACGAAGAGGAGACCTACCATCACCACAAATTCGATTTTATCGTAGGTCAAGACGGAACGATCGACGAGGCCATCGAAGCCGCCAACAACAATACGAAGGAAGATAACCACCGATATTATATCTTCGTGCCAGACGGCGAATACCAGTTGACAGGAAACGAACCTTTGGATAGTTATGGCGTTACCTCTGATGGCAAATGGCCATGCGACAACGATGGCAAGCAAAGAAGCGACATGCAGGGAAAGAACAACGGAAGAACCGTCATCAAAAAGCCGAATGTTTCGCTCATCGGACAGAGCAAGGACGAGACGATCATCTATAACAAGCCTATCGTAGAGGGAATCAGTTATACAGGAACTATCCATATCGGCAAGGAAGCCAAAGACTTCTATGCGCAAGACCTCATCTTAGAGAACAGATTCGACTATTGGAACTCCATGTTGGCTCAAGGTTCGGGTGGTGCGGCACGTGGCGTGGCGTTCTGGGACCAAGGTTGCCGAAGCACCTTGAAGAACGTGGCACTCAAGAGTTGGCAGGATACCTACTTTTCCAACAATGCCAACAGCGACTATCGTGGATATTTCGAAGACTGCGACTTTGCTGGTGTGGTAGACTGGCTCTGTGGCGATGGCAACATCTGGCTAGAAAGATGCAACATCATCCTTCGCGACCGTTCGGGCAACAACATCACGGCACCTGCGCAAGGAAGCAACCATGAATGGGGCTATGTTTTCAACAACTGCACCATCAAGACAGAAACCAAATATCCAGAAAAGACCAAAGACAAAGACTGGACTTTAGGGCGTCCTTGGAATGGTTCACCAGCCTGCACCTACCTCAACACCACCATGTATTTGGAACCACGTACGGGAGGCTGGAACTCCATGAACTCTGGAGAGATACTCCGTTTCCACGAATACAACACCATGGACCAATATGGAGACCCTCTCTCATTGGGTACTCGCTCACTCGCCTCTTGTTCACCAGCAGCAGGTTCAGACGACTGCGTATTGAACGCCCAACAAGCCGCCAAGTATAATGTCAATGTGGCGATGACTGGCACTGATGGTTACGAGCCGGTGCTACTATGCAGACAAATAGATGCAGCTTCTACCGAAAAGAAAATCTCGACAGAAGAGATGCCTGAGGATAGAGCCGCCGAAGACACAGATAATCATATTATCTGGGATGACAACTTGATTCTTGACGACGATAACTTGAAATGGACAGATTTTCCTGCCGCTCTCTGCTACTTCGTCTTCAAGCTCGACGAAAGCACGGGCAAGTGGATTTACAAGGAGAACACCACAGCTAACAGCGTCAACCTCTCTGGCTATGGTTCGGGCTACTACTGCGTGCGTGCCGCCAACCAGCGTGGCGGTCTCGGTGCGCCAACCCAGTCTATCCACTACGTGCTCACCGACCCATACGAGTTGGAGATTAAGCAAGTGGGCACCGTGAAGGGCTACGGCTGGAGCACCATCTGCCTGCCTTTCAATGCCAAGGTGCCAGAGGCTGAGGGGCTAAAAGTCTACGCTGCCACAGCACACAACAAGACCGACGACAGCTCGCAGGTAACCGACTTCACGATGACGCTTACCCCTGTAGACGTACTGAATGCCGAGAAGGGATATGTGGTATATGGGCCGATAGGCAGCTATTCGTTCAAGGCTACCTCACGAACCAGCGATACGCCGACCATCCTCAAAGGCAACCCAGACTACAACGCCATCTCATCGGTCAACGTAAACTGCTATGTGCTTTCCAACAAGACTTGGGGACTTGGCTTCTACAAGTACATAGGTTCCACTCTTGCCGCCAACCGCGCTTGGTTGCCACAAGACATGGTAACCGACCAGATGGCTGAGAGCCTGTCGGCAGGCTCGCGCTGCATCCGCTTAGAGATAGCAGGCGGCACCACCGACCTCCGCTACCCTATCCTGGGGGTAGATGCTGCCGACGGAGCCGTCTATAATATGCAAGGACAGCGCATAGAGAAGCCTGTTAGCCCAGGCATCTACATCGTCAAGAACAAAGGTAAGATTCTGAAGAAATAGATTTTTTCGGGGCATAGCCTTAGCATTACATAGAAAAGTTTTTCCTTTTTTCCTACCACTGCTACCACGCCACCATCTATCCTACTAAGGTTCAGATGGTTAAGGCGTGGTAGCAACGTTATTTTTACTACCACCTGCTACCACTTACTACCACAAAACGGCATTTATTCCTGCCATATTAGGGCTCTTGACGAAGAGAAAAGAAAATATAGTAGGGAAAAGAGAAAATTTTTGCTCAAAAGCTTGCATTTCAGAATAAAAAATCGTATCTTTGCAAGCAACAAGAAAACATCTTGCCGATTCCATCTAGAAGCTAACGACTCCTATGAAACCTCATTTTTTAATCATTAATAATCCAACAGTCATGACACAAGCAGATCTGGTACGACTATTTTTCGCAAAAGGCGAGAAACCCTCCTATTGGGCTTTTTGCTTCAACACCAAGTGCCCACTCGCCAAGGAATGTGCCCTCCAGCTATCGGTAGCCTACAAGGATGCCGACTACACCCGAGGAGAGGCCGTCTTTCCCGATGCCTTCAAAGACGGCAAGTGCAAGCATTTCCGACAACTGAAACTCGTAAGAATGGCCTACGGCTTCGAAGGCATCCTCGACGAACTCAAGCGAAAAGACTCTGGCTCCTTCAAGGTAAGAATGATTTCCTACCTCGGAAGCAGCACCTCCTATTACAGATACAAACTAGGACAAACCAACTTGGTGCCAGAACAGCAAAAATACATACTCTCCTGGTGCCAGAATCACGGATACAACGATTTGAAATTCGATCGCTACACCGAGGAAATCACCTATAATATATAGTCCGTCTTTATCTTATGGCCCGTATTATATAGTCCGCCTCCCACTGAGAACGTCAACAAGCCCAGCTATCTAGCCTCCCGGCAACCTGCCCACAGGTTTAAGCAATCTTGCCCGAAGCTATGAGTAAGATTGCCCGGAACTACAGGCAAAAGTAACCGGCTATGTCGGGCAAAAGTGCCCAACGCGTCGGGCAAAGTCGGGCAATGTAGCGGGTAGAAAAGAGCAATGACACGGGCAATAATCCTTAATAAAAGAAACAGATGAAATTTACGATAGTTAGAACCAACAAGAAGCACCAGTTGCGCCTCAGCACAAAGACCGTAGAACGATTTCTTGAGCGCATCGCCAAAGACGACGCCAAGCAAAGCGTCTCCAATTTTCGCATGAGCGTTCCGCTGATGGACGACGACTACAGCTGCTACAATGGCATGAAAGAATGGCAGCACGTATATCCTGCCGCCGAGTTTGGCAAAGACGAGAGCGACAATCTCGTCTTCAAGTCGTTCAATGGCTTGATCATGCTCACCTTCGACAGGCTGATGTCGCAACAACAAATCGCAGAGGTCAAGAGGTCAGCCAGCCTCCTGCCCATGACCTTCGCAGCCGTCCAGGGGGCAGACGGCAGAAGTCTCGTCGTGCTCGTAAGAGTAGGCGACGAGAAAGACGAGCTGCCCACCACTGAAGCAGCTGCCGAACAGTTCTACCAAATCGCCTCAGCGCAAGTGAAGAATCTCTACGTAGCCCAAGTAGGCATCCCCGTCAAAGCAGAGAAGCCCACCATCCGGTGCAACTTCCTCCTCACCCTCGACCCCACACCTTATCATAATGACAAGGCTGTAACCATGCGCATAGAAAGGCAAAAGCCTACCGTGCGAGAGCCGAAGAAGATAGACGACCTCAAGACCTACGAAGACTACGAATATCTTTATCGGAAGGCCGACCTGGAAACAGAGAAGGAGATGAAAGAGGCTGGCGTGAAATGGGCAAACGATGACGACCGGCTCCTCGCCAAGCTCCCCACCCTTGCCACCAAGCTGCGGCACATGGGCTTTGCCAAGGAAGAGACCTTCATCCACATCCGGCGAAACAACTGGTCGGCAATCAGCGAAGACCTGCTCCGCCAAATCGTAGGCACTGCCTACAACGCCCCCTCAGAAGACAACAAAACTGGCAAAGAAACCACATCGAAAGGACGCTATCATATCCTGAAGATGATGAAATTCCTGAAAGACCGCTACCTCTTCAGATACAACGACTTGATGAGATACACGGAATACCGCCCCAACAACTCATGGGTGGGCAACTTTCGCCCCGTCGACTCCCGCGTGATGAAACGCATGACGCTGGAAGTGCAACTGGAAGACATCAAGGTAAGCATCAAAGATGTGAGAAACTTTTTGGAATCCGACTACATCCACAGCTACAATCCGGTGGAGAGCTATCTTTACGACTGCCTCGGCAAATGGGACGGCAAGGATCGCATCCGTGCCCTCGCCCGAACCATACCTACCAACAACAAGCACTGGGAAGACTGGTTCTACACCTGGTTTCTGGGCATGGTGGACCAGTGGCGAGGTACCTATCGCCGCCAGTATGGCAACAGCACGATGCCGCTGCTCATCTCCAAGCAAGGTTTCAACAAGAGCAC
>ERZ808240.4407-NODE-4407-length-12525-cov-7.614996_pt1 | contig 12525 bp, 5 predicted proteins | sample MGYA00521084_ERZ808240 | MGnify/ENA primary metagenome ERZ808240 (study PRJEB31516, sample SAMN03275571) | gut metagenome | biome: mammalia-associated habitat; material: feces | host: Papio cynocephalus | place: Kenya | collected 2012-08-06 ... | reverse complement strand
AATCGAAAGACTCCGTAAGACAGTCTCCGGACACACTCGATGGAACACTACCTCCGCATAAGCGGCGCCACCGAAAAGAGGGCAGTTACAAACAACAGGTTGAAAATAAATTTCCTGATCATGCCGGACGACTATTTATACTTTACCCATGTTGCCTTCTCGTCAAGGAATTTCTTGACCTCGATGGCTCTGTCGCAGCAAAGGTATTCGGCTCCGAGATACACACCCAACATAATGTCCTCAGGAGTCCTTGAAGGCCATAGCGATACTGAAAGCCCAGCCTCCTTGGCCTTTTTCACGGCCGATCTGGTCGTCCCGTTCATATTGCATCCAATCCGCTTGATTCCCATGGCCTCAGCCTCCGCGATGGTCTCGTCGCATACCGGCTTGCTGAAGATCATCAGCATGTCCACGTCCGGATGCAGCGAACGCATCATGTTCAATGCGGTCTTGCTGCTGGATGTGAAGAGATACGTCGAGTTGGCAGGCTTGTTGGCCATAACCGCCTTGTACAGTTTGTCGCAATATTCACGCAACCTTTCTGTAGGATAACTTGAAGCCGGAGAAGTCTTCATCTCGAACTCCACATAGAGTCCGTCCTTGGTGTCCAGAAACTTCATAAGTTCATCAAGGAAGAGAATCTTGTTGTCCTGCAATGTCTTGAGTTCACGGATTTCAGCAGATGTCATAGACTCGACCTTGCCTTCGCAGCCGGTGAGCCTTGCGAATGTCTCGTCATGATTGACAACCAATTGGCCGTCCTTTGTCATGCGGATGTCGGTCTCGAAGCCTCGCATTCCCTTCTCATAGCAGGCCTTGAATGCAGGAAGAGTGTTCTCGTCAAATTCGAAACGGCTCGCGCGGTGAGCGAAGAAAGTAACAGTCTGGCTCTGGGCAAGCACCGGAACAGATGCCACCGAAAGAAGGAGAGCCAACACTAATCTTGAGATTTTCATATTCAGATTTAATTCTTCAAATCGGCAAGCCTCCCATAGGAAAGCTTGCCGAAAACAATTCGATAGTTATGTCGTCAAAGGTTATATTCCATTGACAATCATATTAAAACTCGGAATAATCCGTGGTGAGTTTGTTGGCCTTGAATTCCATGGAGCCTCCGTTAGGGAAGTTGTGAACGGCGCGTACCTCCCAGTTCTGCTCCTCGGAAGGTTTGCCGGATGCAGGGGTGAAGTACCAATAGTGGCTGGATGTAGAACTGCACCAAGTGTCGGTACTCTTACCCTTATCGTTGTACCAGTAACCACAAATCGCCATATTGGATATTCCCGAATCAGCGGCTCTGGTAAAATCACCTATCTTCTCGCCGTTCTGCCAGAACTCAAGAGTCCAATACTTGCTATCATCGTCGAACACCTCGGCCACAAAACTGTTCCGGAAGGCGGCGTTACCTTTCATCTTTATTTTCCCGTCAGTCATGCTAGTATACCAGTTCACAGTATACTTAGTTTTCTCAGGATTTTTCTCCGAACGGTACTGCTGATTGCCATCATAGATTCTCATCTGATAGCCGGCGTCACGGTTAGTCGGTTTAAGAATCCAGTCTGAAATCTTGCTGCCATTCACCCTGTAGATGTTGTACCCGTTAGGGGCTCCGGTCACATTGGAATTGGCATTCCACCATGCACCGCAGGCAGCTCCATGAATATGCTCGTAAACCTCCTTGCCATTCACTTCATTATGAATATAGTTCTGAGTGAAATGTGTGTGACCGGCCATGATATGCGCCTCCGCAAACAGCCCTAAAAGATTCATTACCTCGGCATAGTTGCCGGTAGCATCATTCTTTCTGACAGGCTGGTGGGTACAGAAAATAATGAGTTTGGATTCAGGATTCTGAACATTGGCGATGTCCTGCCTGAGCCATTCCATCTGAGTGTCAGTCAATTCATTGGTATAGCTCCAAGTCTTGCCGTTAGGGGATGAGTCTTTAGAAAGTTCATTCACCAACACGTTATCCATCACCACAATGTGGGCATTGCCACGGTCGAATGAGTAGTCGGTAGGTCCAAAATGTTTGACATATTCCTCCAATGAGTTATAATCATCCATTTCCTTATCGCCGGATGATTTTACAAGAGAGTTGTGGTCATGGTTTCCGGCGCTGTTGAACACCGGGAGGTATCTGCCGCTTATGACTATGTTCTTCATTGAGGTGACCATCGGACCGAACATATAGTAGGAGTCGAATGTGATGTCACCCAAGGTCAGCGCATAGACGTTCGGAGAATACTCCCCACTCTCCATAGTCCTGCGGATGTCCGGAATCGTCTCGCCCAGGAACCTTGCGGCCTCGTTGATGACCTGACACTGCGGGTCGCCGATCATCAGAATAGTGAAATCCGTCTCGGGAGCGTCAAGTTTCTTGAGTTTGAAGTCGCATCTGTAAGCTTTTCCCTGAGCCATTATGCCCGGGGAATAGAACATCGGAAGATGGTAAGTGTCGTCAAGCGGGACCTGATACTCAGCCGGGACCGTGTAGTACACGTTACGGGCAAGCGAGTTCCTCTTCATCTGATAAACGCCGTTCGCGTCAGTCTTTACAAACTGGTAGCCGTCCGTGACAGCTATACCGGCGATTCCTTTCCCGGAGTTCTCATCCGTGATCACACCGGCAAGGTCGATGTCCGAGCCAAGTGCGGTTCCATTGAGGCTGGTCTCATTCAGTTCAGAGAGAACCGGCATTGCCGAGTCACCGCCTACCGGAACTTTCTCGTCATCCTTGGCACAACCGACCAAGCCTGCGACCAGCATCGCACAACAAATAAAATATGATATCTTTTTCATAATTCAATTAATATGTTAGTTCCAGCCATTGTTCTGGCCGATCTTAGGATTAAGGGTCAAGGCCGTTGTCGGGATAGGACGGCAGTACATTCTGTCATCCCACTGGAGGTCGTACTTGTAAATGAGATAACCGTCCTCTATGTACCAGTCCGTGTCCTTGGCGGTTTCCTTGGTTTTAATCGGATAGTTCGTGGTAGCGTTTACGTTGTCCTCTGAATCATCACGACTGAATGTGTAGGTCTGGCCTTCAAAATCCATGTCAGAACCGTCTCCGACATAAATACCTTTCCAACCCATGTTGTCGTATCTGCGGGTAATCAAGTCTCCCTGACCGTAACGATAGACATCAAGCTGACGAAGCCCTCCTTCAAAGGTAAGTTCTGTAACTCTCTCACGACGGATTTCAAGGGCGATGTCAAGATTACCTTTTGTGTACATCGGATGGTTCAGATTCTTGGTATAATATTCATAAAGCCACGGGTCTCTTGCATAGTCCGCGCCACCAGGATAAATGTTGGCAATGCCGGCACGTCCGCGAAGGGCACCGACTGTCTTATTCCAGATATCCTCGTCCATCTCCCCGAGTTCATTCTTTGCCTCAGCATAGTTCAAAAGAACCTCCGCATAACGCACTATAGGAAGAGAATTCTCATCAATGGAGTTCTGGAAATGAGTGTCATCAGGAACTGACCATTTTGTAAGCATATACCCGGTCTTGCAGAATGTAAAGTCAACCAATTCATTAGGAGTGGCAGCGTTAATGATGGCATGTCCAGGACCAAGAACAGTGGCGGCAAGACGAGGGTCACGGCCTTCAAATTCATCAGCCAAAGACTTTTTGTCCTCACCAGAAGCAACATCTATCGGTTTTCCATCAACTTTCATGAACATGTCCACAAGATCCTTTGTCCCGGAATATTGCTGACCAAGAGTCGATGAGTGGAAATATCTTGTGAGGCTATGACGTACATTGAGTTCTCCGCTGTATGAGCGCCCCCAGATAACCTCATCCTTCTGAAGCGCGTTGCTCAGGAAAAGAGACGAATAATCCTTAACAAGACTGAACGTACCTGCGTCTATCACGGTTTTAGCACAATTGGCTGAAAGCCTGAGAAGTTCGTCAACAGTCTCGTACTTGTTGGTCCAAGGCTTTCCGGTGGCAGGATTGTTCGGGACGTTCATTCTGAAAGTCGCCTCATAGAGGAAGTACCTTGACGCAAGAGCATTGACAACATATTTGTCAATGCGAACGCGCCCGTCTGTGTGAAACTTGTCTGCCATACAATTGGTGGCGGCAAACTCCAGATCCTCTCTGATTTTGTGGAATACATATTCCCTGTCATCCCTCGGGCCGTACAGAATGGTAGAGTCAGATGGCTGAAGATATGCCTCTACCCAAGGTACATTAGAAAACGTGTTCACCTTGGCCACATATTTCATGGCTCTCCAGAAACGGGCAACACCCTCATAGTGATTATAGATATCCTCGCTGACAGCGGTCTTGGATTTGTCCATTCTTGTCAGCATATAGTTCACCCTGCGGAGGAATTTCCAGTCACCACTGCCCCAGCCTCCCTGTTTGGAAGAATCCCAGTTTGAGGAAGGACGATAAAAATCAGTGCTGGTCTTTGTCGCGATCAGGTCATTGTAGGCATCGCCCCCAGTCGTCTCAGAGTAATCTGGCAACCACCATTCCAACATGGAATTGGCGTACATCTCCAACTCTGTCTCGCTTGAGAAATAAGACTCAGCACCGAACTTGTTTATCGGCTCTCTGGTAAGGAATCCTTCACAGGACACCAAAGAGGACAGTATCAGCGTACCTGCCAGTATGTATATTATTTTTTTCATCGTTATCTACTTATTATTTAGAATGTTAAACCGACACCAAAAGTGATGGTTCTGAGCATAGGATATGACATACCGTCACCGATACCGCTCAAACCGATATTAGAGGTGCTGTCGAAATCGGAGTCACCGACACCGATTCCCTCCGGATCGAACATGTCCGTGTGCTTGAACATAGGAGACCATGTCCAAAGGTTCTCCATCGAGCAGTAAACCCTCAATCCTTGAATATTAGCCTTTTCAAGTATCTTCTTAGGGAACGAGTAGTCAATCGTGAGGTTCTTCAGACGAACGTAGGCCGCATTCTGAAGATAATGGTCGTTCTCTACAGTCAGAGGCCCCACATTACGGTTGGCACTGTACCCGACACGCCTTGACCAGTAAGGATTTTTGTCGTAGTTCGTCACAACCCAGTTCTCAGTGCTGTAATCAATCTGAGCGTAGTTGTCACCAGTCTGCGTCTTCATCAAGTAGGCACTGTAAGGCCTGTTGTACTGTCCCCAGAAGTATGCTGTCTCGACCATAGGATACCAATCACGCCTGCCAACACCTTGGAAGAACATGGACAGACCGATGCCATTCCATTTGAAGTCAAGATTGATTCCATACTGATAGCGAGGTGTGGTGTTACCGATCCTGTCAAGGTCGCCCCAATCCTCAAGAGTACCCTTGCCGTAGTCGATCTTGCCGTCACCATTGAGATCAAGGAACTTGAGGTCGCCGGCGTAAGCACGGAAGTTGGATCCGTTCTTGTGGTATGAGTCCGTGGCCCAAGCATTTGCTTCCTCGTTGGAACGGAATATTCCATCCGTGCGGAATCCCCAGATTTCACCGAGTTCCTTGCCCGAATAATAATCAAGTATGTCACCGGATGATGAGGTGAATTCATTCACCCAGGTTCTGGTGTCCCACATGCTCCCTTTAATGCTATAGTTGAAGTCCTTGCCGGCGAGTTTGAAAGAGTCGCGCCATGACAGAGTTACTTCCCAACCTTTGGTCTGAAGGGATGCGTAATTACCTTTAGGAGCACTTGCTCCATAGATCTGTGGAAGTTCAGGGCCAACAGTGATAAGGTCTGTGGTGTTCCTTACATAATAGTCACCAGAGAACGAAAGTCGGCTCTTGAGAATGTCAAAATCCATACCCACATCGTAGGTGGTCACGGTCTCCCAAGTAAGCGAGGCTGGGACAATTGCCGGATCAGTGACATAGTTCTGATAGCCGCCATCAAAGATGATTGTCGATTTCTTGACACCCATTGTCTCAAGGAATGAGTAAGGCGAGATGCTGCCGTTGCCGAGAGAACCGTAGTTCGCGCGGAGTTTGAGGTTGTCCATCCAACTCTTGGACCATTTCATCCATGGTTCCTCAGACACACGCCATCCCAAAGAAAATGAAGGGAACAACCCCCACTGGGAGTTTGACGGGAATTTGGAGGAACCGTCGTAACGGGCGGAAGCCTCAATGATGTACCTTCTGAGGAAGGTGTAGTTGGCACGTCCAAAGAAACCGACAATCCCATAGTCACTGTCGTTCTGCTCGACTTTCGTCTCGCCATCAAACAGTTCGAAAGAGTTGTACATGTCCGGAATCAGCATACCCAACCTCTGAAGGTAGTTCCTATCATACCTATAGTCCTCAAGGTTCCATCCGCCGACAACGTTCAGGTCATGCTTCTCGTTCAATTTAGGAGTCCACGTGAGGACGGCATTGGCTGTGATGTAGTCTGTGTCGTAAGTCCAGCGACTCTTGTAGGAACCGGCCTGAGTCACATATTCAGTGGCCACTCCCGGGCTCGCATAGAAAGTCAGCGGAGCGCGGTAACGCTCCCTCCAACGGCGGGTCGCCCTGTAGGAGAAGGCACCACGGATCTTAAGGACTTCAGGAATGATATCGATTGTGGCCCCGACAGTGGTGTTCAGAACCAGATTCGAGTCATCCTGACCTGTGTTGCCCTCGAAGAATGAGGCGTAACCTGTCTTCACGCCGGCAAGCGTCCAGGTACCATCCTCATTGAATGGCACCAGCGTAGGCTGGCCATGCTGGTCAATCTGGTGTCCGATGACGGACGATGTCGTGAACATCGGCTGGTTTGACTTGCTGCGGAACACGGATGTGTTGTTGTCAATAGAAAGCCACTTGTTGATCTGCACCTTGGCTTTGGCTCGGACGTTGAACGTGTTGTAGTTCTCGTCTCCGATCTTATAGATTCCACCTTGATTGAAATAACGGCCGGTAAGGTTGTAGGTAAGTTTCTTTGTCGCGCCTCTTACACTGATGTCATGAGTGGTGGAAGTTGTGTAATCCTTATAGACATGATCCAGCCAGTTGTAACTTCCGAAATAAAGATACTGTCCCTTTTCACCAACGCCGCCGTATATAGAATCATACCCGGCATTTCTAAGAGCCCGGAATGTGTCCAGATAATTCGTGCCGGACATGGCGATGTTTGTCGTGTTCATAGTGGTAGGCACCTTTCCTGACGATCCTGGCACACGGGTGTCGTTGCCGTAGAACTCATAGAATGCCTCAGTCCACTCAAGTCCGTCGGTGACAATGTTGTCCTCCCATTTGACAATACGGCTGTTGATGGAAAAAGCACCGTTATAAGTGACAGTAATCTTGTCTGTGTCAGCGTTTTTGGTCGTGACAAGAATCACTCCGTAGGCGGCACGTGCTCCATAAATCGCAGCCGAAGAGGCGTCTTTCAGCACAGCCACCGTCTCGATGTCTGCCGGATTGACCTGTGACAGGCTACCTTCCACACCATCGATCAGCACGAGGGCAGAACCCTCGTTTCCGATGGAGTGCTTTGAACCCGCGGCACTGCTGCTGAAGTTCTTACGGGTGTTGTATGATGTTCCGTTGCCTCGGATATAGATGCTTCCCGAGTGAGTGGCCTTACCGTCGGTCTGGACAATGTTAAGACCAGCGATCTGTCCCTGAAGGGAACGGGTAACGTTCGCGTTAGGACGGTCCACTATAGCATCACCGTCAAGGTTCTCCACTGAACCCACGAGCTGGGTCTTCTTCAATGTACCATAACCCACGACAACCGTGGCCTCAAGCATCTGGTTGTCCTCGGCGAGCGCGAAATCGATCTTCGCCCTCTGGCCTACGGTAGCCTCTTGATCCTTGTAGCCGATGATCTGGCAGACGAGGATATCTTCAGGCTTTGCCTGGATGGAATATTTTCCATCAATGTCCGTCGAGACTCCATTGGTGGTTCCTTTGACCATCACTGTAGCCGCGATAAGCGGTTCATTGGTCACCGCATCCTTGACCACTCCGGACACCGTGACCGTCTGTGCGGCCATGTTGAGTGTACTGAGCAGAGCCATCTGGATGAAGATGACAACAAACAGTATTTTCTTGAAATATTGTTCCATAATGTTTTCCAAAAGATTTGCTTCTCTCAAAAGATTTGATTGAATATTGCTTGCTGTGGATTTGCACTGAACCAACTCTTACTAGACAATCTTTCCGGAACGCTTTTGAACAGGGATGATCACCTTTTATTGTACCATATTATAATATATTTTTTGTTAAACGGCGCGTTTAACCAATGGAGGAAACTCCATTATAACCAAAAACTGCACGTGGAAACATAACGCTCTGCTTCCATACGATGCAAATGTAACAATACTTTTTCATTATCCAATTCATTTCTTGCCTAATATTTTTACGGTTTTTGAATCCTTTCAACTAAAACACTTAAAGCATAAAAACGTTGCAGATTCCAAAAGTATTCGCTAAATTTGCTGTTGGATTTGCATCTGGATTCACTTTATCCGGATTTATCGGCACACCGGCACGCTGCGGGGAACATTCGTAATCTCTGCTATTTTTTCTATATCTCTTATCTTACATCAACATATTCCTGATGTAACCACAAGTTTGATTATACGTTTAACGAATCAGATGAATTTTAATTTAGTATGAAATCAATAAAATTTATAGTCGGAGCTCTCGCCGGGGCCACTCTTCTCCTTACAGCCTGCCAGGAGGAACTTTCCATCGGTGAGGATCAGTCCAGACTAGTGCCTGAGGATCTCCGCTACGATGCGGAGAACAGCAAAGCCGACACTCTTGCGTTCCAATGGAGCGCCAGCCCGACACTTGCCGCCGGTGCGACATCCTACAGCATCGAAGTGTGCGACAGCCCGGATGATGTCGTGAACATGTACGACGACAACATCAAGACCATCAAGAAATCAGCCATCGGTAAAGACGGCGCCGCTAAAGCCATATTCACAAAAGGCATCAGCGAATATACCGAGAAATATGTCCGCATCCGCGTCAACTACGGTGCCGCATTCTCGCCTTGGACATTCGCCGCGAACTCCAAAGGCGAGCCGGCAGTGTTCGTGACAGGTCATGGAACCGTTGATCCACAAAAGCCTAGTGTTGAGAAAATAGAGCTCACTGACTGCCCTGCCGGCGGTTCTGAAATCTCCGTAAAGGCAGATCTTTCAGCCGTGTCATCTGCATCCAGGGTTCTCGCCCTGCTGATCGACTACACGAGTCAAAAGCCGATAAAGACTGACGTGCTCAATCCTTCATCACAGAGCAAATTCGAGAAAACTTACAGCGATCTCACGACAGGGAAACTGTACCAGGTGAAGATGATCGCGGAATATGAAGGTTCAGTTGTTTCTGAATGGACCGTAGCCGAGGGTGATGTGACCAATGACGACAACGAGACCGTCAAATCAGGTGTCATCAAGTGTGGCGAAGGCTTCGTTTACATCAATGGTGTGCCTCCTACAGTAAGGCTTTCCGCAAAAACTTCCGGAGTACTCGTGTTCCAGTGGTCAGAGTCCGGATTCGACAATGTGGACAAAGACGCCGCGATTCCTGTCAAAATCGCCCTGTACAAGGATGCCGCGTGCAAGGAACTTGTCTATGGGTGGACCATCAAGAAATATGAGATCAGTGGCAGGCAGCCTGCAATGGCGTTCGCCAACCTCGATCCTGGCACAGAGTATTGGTTCACATGCGAGGACACAAACACGGGACTTCTTTCTGATGCCCTCAAGGTTCGCACCGATGAATTTGAGATCGTGACTGTTGGTGCAAACAAGGTAAAGGAGGGCGAATATGCTCTCTCAGAGAACTTCAGCGAGCTTTACTTTGGCGGGTATGCGATGGAATACTCTCCTTACCCTATGAATAATAGCAACGGCCAAGTTCACCCCCAAGTAGGGAAATGGGATGATGCGGAACTTAATCTAATAGATGATCTCAACCATGGATTCTTCAATACTTTAGGCAAGAAAGGATCCGTACTAAACTCTCGTTTTAAGGATTGGGCTGTAAAACATGAAAGTAAAGTCGGAGACTGTTGTATCCGTACAGGGATGTTCCAGATGGGAGCATCTTCAAGCATGCCAATAGTATTCACCCCGGAACTCACAAACCTCAACGGGCTTGCAACAGTGACCCTTACATTCTCCGCCTCGTCAATGTGGGAAAAAGGCGCCGTGAAGGACACTGCATTCCAATCAATTGCGGTTTACACCGCGACTGGTGGAAAGGCGGCGCAATCCATGGACGACAACTATGGAACACTGAAGGAGGCTACCCTCAAGGAAGTCGCCCTTCTGGACCGTCCTTTCCTTAATTCCAACTATAAATTCACAAAAGGTGACAAGCCTAAATGGGAAAGGAAGTCCGTCACAATCAAGAATGTCGCTCCAGGAACACGTATCGGCATCGGTGCCGTTCGTCCAGAGGGAAAGACAGGCAACATGCGTTGGCTCCTCAACATGGTTCAGGTGAAAGTCAAATCCTACGGCGCTCCTACGCTGACGACGCCGGAACTCAAGAGTCAGGAGATCGGCAAGGTGAAAGCCACTTTCGTCTTCGAACCACAGGAAATGGCCCAGAGCTACAGACTTGGCTACAAGAAGAACGGCGAGGCTGACTACAAGTACATTAATAGCACGGCTCCTGAATTCAATCTTTCAGGCCTAAGCGTGAACACTCAATACTTCATCAAAGTGACCGCTGTAGCCGGCAGTTACGAGTCCGAAAAGCCTTACTATCAGGAATTCACGACTGAGAGCGTAGACTATAAGTACCCTATGACAATCTCCGACAACGAGTCATTCATCGACTGGATGACCTACGGAGCCGAGTTTACCTCCCCATCCGACGAGATCACGTTGGCGGCGGACCTTGACCTCAAGGGAGTAGAGATTCCTGCCGTGGCGGAGTTCGGTGGTGTCTTTAACGGAAACGGCAAAGCCATCAGGAACTGGTCTTCCAACCATGCCCTGTTCAACAAGGTCACCGGAACCGTGAAGGATCTCACAATCGATGCCAGCTGCGTCTTCACACCTGCGTCATCCGTGTTCGCTCCTGTCACACTGAACAACGCAGGAACCCTCAGCAATGTCCACAACAAGGCGGATGTCGCAATTTCCGCAAGTTCCTTTGACGAGGCAGTCAACATCGCTGGTATCGCAGCCGAATCAATCGGAGATATCAAGGGCTGTTCAAACTCTGGTGCCATCTCAGCGACAACTACAAGCTCGATTAAAGGAGCAGCCGTAGCTGGCGTTGCCGGTTTCCTTTCAGGTTCTATGTCGGGAAGTTCAAACACTGGAGCCGTGACGGTAAGCGGCAAATTCATCGCCGGTTCTTCAACCATAGGAGGAAAGTCCGTCGTTCCTTGCATCGGCGGTCTTGTCGGCCTTGGCGGAAATGGTTCAAAAATTAAGAACAGCAATAACAACGGAAAAGTTACATTCACAATCAGCGCGATGGAAAGCGCCACCGCCACACAGCAGCGAATCAGCGTGGCCGGCATTGTCGGTGCCCCAGAGGGTGACATCGCCAACTGTAACAACTATGGTGATGTTTACACTAAATTGGCCACAAGCAGCGGAGCCGAATCGTCTGTCAACTATATCGCCATCGTAGGAGGCATCTCCGGAGGAGATTTTTTCGCAGCAGGAAGCAATGTCACCAACATCATTGATTGCGTCAATGAAGGCAAGGTAGCACTGTTCAACGATTCTGCAAAGGCCAACAGTGCTTTGGGAGGCATAGTTGGATGGCCTGGTGTTGAGAACGCTTCACAAAGCGTTTATTCTAAAAATTGCGTCAACAAGGGTACTGTAACTTTCGCCGGAAAGGGCAAATGCCGTCTCGGAGGTGTACAAGGCGGTTCAGGCAACATGGAAGGATGCTCAAATGAAGGTGCAATCGTACTCGAATCCGGGAACAGTGGCTCTGTGTTAGGCGGCCTTTGTGGTTTCCATACAAACGGGCTCATTATCAAGAACTGCAAGGCTCTCGGTTCCGTTACCGCAAAGAGCACTGTCGCTGGTATCGGTGGCCTTATCGGAAATATCGGAAATGCCGCGCACACAACCGGAGATGGATGTGTTGTAAAATGCACCGTCACCGGAGGTACAGAAAAGAACGCAGGCCTGATTATAGGCCTGTTCAACGGAAACTCTAAAGCCATCAAACTTGGAACAGCCGCGGCTCCCATCAAGGTTTCCGGTACGATAAACGGCACAACCGTCACCGCATCAAACTATAGCGATTACCTGCACGGATCGACAAAGTTCAGTGCCAGCAACCACATACTGACAACGGTTTACGGCGAGTAATCTTTGTCCTGAATATTCATAAGGGGATGACCAACAGGTCACCCCCTTTTCTTTTTGTCCCCGGTGCCGGTCAGTAAGCATCCGAAGAAGTGCGTATTGACAAAGATGTAATGCAACTGGCACGAGTGGGATGTCAGTCGCATTCTTCTGGTGTTGGGTTCTATGTCGGTTTGGTTTACTTTATGACAGTGGCGGCGGTAGTGTTCCATCGAGTGTGTCCGGAGACTGTCTTACGGAGTCTTTCGATTTG
>ERZ808240.4406-NODE-4406-length-12525-cov-8.295990_pt1 | contig 12525 bp, 9 predicted proteins | sample MGYA00521084_ERZ808240 | MGnify/ENA primary metagenome ERZ808240 (study PRJEB31516, sample SAMN03275571) | gut metagenome | biome: mammalia-associated habitat; material: feces | host: Papio cynocephalus | place: Kenya | collected 2012-08-06 ... | reverse complement strand
CCCTTGTCAAGGGGAGCTGGCGCGGAGCGCCTGAGGGGTTACCCCGCCGCAGCGGGCCGAAGGCTCCCTCTGACGAGGGAGCTGTCTGCGAAGCAGACTGAGGGAGAGAAAACGTTGGGGTTTCGCATAGCTTTGAAAAAGCGCAAACCTTCAGATCTTCTCTCCCTCCGTCTCGGCTTACGCCGAGCCACCTCCCTCGTCAGAGGGAGGCTTTGGCGCGCACGTTTTGCAGGGTGCAGCAAACCCCTTGACAAGCCCGCTCTACAGTTGTAGAATCAAAATATACTACAACTGTAGAAGGAGGACTTCTGATGGCGGATGCAATGCGGACGCTGCCGGATGCGGAGCTGGAGGTCATGCAGGCGATCTGGGCCTGTGAAGAACCGGTGAAGCGGGCGGCGATCAGTGCGATCCTGGACCGGACACACCCGATGGCGCCGACGACGCTGCTGACGGTCTTGTCCCGGCTGGCGGACAAGGGCTTTGTGCGGATCGAAAAGAACGGGCGCAGCGCCGAATACCGGCCGCTGGTCGCGAAAGAGGACTATCTTGCCCGGCAGGGGCGGAAATTTTACGATAAGCTCTGCGGCGGCAGCGTGTCGGCCTTTGCCGCCGCGCTCAGCGCCAGCGGGCTGACGGCAGAGGAGCTGGCGCAGCTGCGCGAGCTGCTGCGGGAGGATGCGCTATGAGCACGACACTGGCGTTTCGCCTGATCCTGGGGCTGGTCGTCGGCGGCGTCCTCACCTTCAGCGTCTGGGACCGGAGCTATACAGAGCTTGAGGAACGCCCCGCGGACGAAGACGTCAGGACCGGCAGGCCCCGCTTCCGCAGCTTTGCCGACGCGGGGATGCTGCCGACCATGCTGGTGATGTATCTGGTCATCAGCCTTGCGATCGGCGGGCGGGAGATGGCGATGCAGTATCTGCTGGGGCTGCTGCTGCGCGTGTTTTTGCTGATCGGCGTGTATTATGTGCTGCTGCTGGCCGTCATGCCGCTGCTGCGGCGGCATATTTCCGCCCGCGTGTGCGCGGTCTTGTGGCTGCTGCCGGGGTATCTGTACTTTTTGGCCCAAGTGAGCAGTGTTCAGCGCGCAGACCCGGGCGGCGAGCGAATGCTCGTCCTGCACGCGTCCGGGACGCTCGTGACGGTGCTGCTGGCCGTCTGGGCGGCCGGGGCAATCGGGGTGTTTGCGTGGAAGATCATTTCCCACCTGCGCTTCCGCCGCCGCGTGCTGAAGGACGCGGTCGTCGTCACGGATGAACAGACGCTCGCCGTCTGGCAGGCAGAGCTGACGCGCGCCTGGATCGGAAAGACGAAGTGGACGCTCGTCCGCGCGCCGCAGCTCACGACGCCGCTGTCGATCGGCCTGTTTCAGAAGACCACCTGCGTCGCCCTGCCCGCGCGCAGCTATACCCCGGAGGAGCTTTCGCTCATTCTGCGCCATGAGATCATCCATCTCAGCCGCCGGGACCCGGCCTCGAAATTCTTCATGGTCTTCTGCACGGCCATGTGCTGGTTCAATCCCCTGATGTGGGTCGCCATGCGCAAAAGCGCGGACGATTTTGAGCTCAGCTGCGACGAATCCGTCCTTCTGGCCCAGCCGCAGCCCGTCCGGCGGCAGTACGCAGAGCTGCTGTTAAGGACCGCGGGCGACGAGCGCGGCTTCACCACCTGCCTGTCCGCCACGGCCAGCGCTCTGCGCTACCGGCTCAAAAACATCATGGCGCCGGGGAAGAAGCACACGGGCGCGCTCCTCGTCGGGCTGACGTTTCTGATGCTGATGCTCTGCGCCGGGCATGTGGCGCTGGCCTATGACGCACAGTCCGGCGCGGCGCGGATCTTTGACGGCTGGCCGCCGGAGGACGTTTCCCTGCGCTATGTGTACCCGTGGAACGATGACCGCGGCACCGAATTTGGCTGCACGGACGAGGCGGCGCTCAAGGACTATCTTGCCGCGCTGCAGCTGGAGACCTATACGGAAGCGCTCGACCGATATGGCGATGTCCGCTCGCTGCAGCTGCTGTTTGACGCGCCGGAGGGCACGCTGAGTGTGACGCTGGCCGACAACCAGTCCATCCACGTGACGCGCCTGTGGCTGAAAAACGCCCCAAGCGAGAGCTATTATCTGGCCGAGCCCATCGACTGGCAGCTGCTGGACCGGCTCATCGTCCCGCGGCCGGCGCTGCGGGTCTGGTTCAGCGTGCCGGGGCAGGATGAGGACAGCTGCTTCATGGCCGGCGTCTATTCCATGACGCAGACGCTGCCGGACGGGACCGTGCAGGTCCTGCAGGAGCCGGACGCGGGAAACTACAGCGCCTTCGGCGAGACCGGCGGCGGAAGGACCGTGCGGCTGGAGTTCGGGCAGACGCTGCTGGGGCCCTATACCGTCACCTGCCAGACGCCGGACGGCAGCGAACGCCGGACCTTCACGCAGGACGAGCTGCCCGGCGGCCGCGTGCCGCTGCTGCCGGGCGAGAGCGCCAACTATACCGTCGCCGCCCGCCTGCAGGGCGAAGACGGCAGCACCTACGACGCCGTCTTCTGCTTCCGCTACGACCGCCTGGCGGGCGGAACGTGAATTTTGCAGAATGCATGGGAAAGCGCACCGTTTTTGCGGTGCGCTTTTTTGCTGCCGGATTGCAAAAAGGGGGTAAATCTGCTATAATCAATTATTCAGTATATGCAGTTCGGAGGATATGCACATGGAACGCAAACCCGTTGTGATCGCGCAGGAGGCGCTGGCCAGAGAGGCGGCGGTCTGCGGCGAGATCAAAGCCTGGTGGGCCTCGCGCGGCCGGACGCCGCGGGCCTATGTCGACACCTATGGCTGCCAGCAGAACGAGGCGGATTCCGAGCGGATCCGCGGCATGCTCCGCGCGAGCGGCTATGACATCGTCGACACCGAAGAGGGCGCGGACTGCATCGTCATCAACACCTGCGCCATCCGTGAGCACGCGGAGACCCGCGTCTACGGCAACGTCGGCGCGCTGGTCCACACCAAGGCCCGGCACCCGGAGCAGAAGATCTTCCTCTGCGGCTGCATGATGGGCCAGCCGCAGGTCGTCGAGCGCATCAAAACCAGCTACCGTCACGTCGACGGCGTGTTCAACCCGCACGAGCTCTGGCGCTTCCCGGAGCTTCTGCAAAGAGTCCTGAAGACCGGCAAGCGCATCTTCGCCGTGGACGATTCCGCGGGCAACATCGCCGAGGGCATCCCGGTGGTCCGCTCGTCAAACCTCAAGGCGTGGGTGTCGATCATGTACGGGTGCAACAATTTCTGTTCGTACTGCATCGTCCCCTATGTGCGCGGCCGCGAACGCTCGAGACGGCCGGAGGAGATCCTGGAGGAGGTCAGGGGCCTCATCGCCGCGGGCTATAAGGACATCACGCTGCTCGGCCAGAACGTCAACTCCTATGGCAAGGATCTCGGCCTCGGCGTCGATTTTGCCGACCTCATGGCGAGCATCGCCGAGCTTCCCGGCGAGTTCTGGCTGCGCTTCATGACGAGCCACCCGAAGGACGCGAGCCGAAAGCTCTTTGACACCATCGCCAGATACCCGAAGATCGCCAAGCAGTTCCATCTGCCCTTCCAGTCCGGCAACGACCGGGTATTGAAGGTCATGAACCGGCACTATACCCGCGAGGAATACCTGAAGCTGGCGCATTACGGCCGCGAGATCATGCCGGAGCTGGTCCTCACCAGCGACGTCATCGTCGGCTTCCCCGGCGAGACGGAGGAGGAATTCGAAGACACCCTTAGCCTCATCGAGGAGGTGCGCTACGACGCGCTGTTCACCTTCATCTTCTCCCCGCGCGCCGGGACCCCGGCCGCGAAAATGGACGATCCGACGCCGAAGGAGGAGAAAAACCGCCGCTTTGACCGCCTCTGTGACACGCAGAACCGCATTTCGCTCGAGATCCACCAGGGCTACGTCGGAAGGACCATGCGCGTGCTGGTCGACGGACGGGAAAAGGAGATGCTCACGGCCCGCACCGAGGGCGGAAGACTGGTGCGCTTCGCAGGCGACGACAGCCTCATCGGGCAGTTTCTCGACGTCACCATCACCGGCTGCACGACCTGGTCGCTGGTGGGAGAAGTAAAACAATAAAAGGCTCCCCTCTCAGGGGAGCTGTCAGCGAAGCTGACTGAGAGGTTGCAGCTTATTTCTGCCGTACTTCCGGCGATGCGAATCAAAGGCTCCCTTGTGTAAAGGGAGCTGGCGCGCAGCGCCTGAGGGATTGAATCCCGCCGCAGCGGGCCAATGGCTTCCCCTATGAGGGGAAGCTGTCAGCCGAAGGCTGACTGATGAGGTGGACAACGCTGCACAAACGAAAGCAGCCCACCTCATCCGCCACGGCTCCGCCGTGCCACCTTCCCCTCATAGGGGAAGACAATGGGATGCGGTCATCTAAAGGCTCCCCTCTCAGGGGAGCTGTTACCGAAGGTGACTGAGAGGTTGCTGCAGATTTGCAGCTGCCATTGTCTCCGACGGCCCTATCTTTTCTCTCGCAAGAGAAAAGATAGGGGAGAAAAGAGTGCTTGGACGCGTTTGGTGCATCCTGCGTCTGAATTCAGGCAGGAACCTGTGTTTCAGGCGTCGTTCCACTCGGTACTCACCCTACGGGTATCGTACTACGCGCCGCCTGATGCGATACACCGGATTTGATGGCAGGTGCCTTTGAATTTGTGCGAAAAAAACGCACTGCGAAGATTTTTTGGCGATGTACGGATTCGCCGAGGCTTTTGAGAGAGAAAACCGGAGGTTTTGATTATGGCTGAGCTCACCCCGATGATGCAGCAGTATTATGCGGTCAAGGAACGCAATCCGGACTGCCTGCTGTTTTTCCGGCTGGGGGATTTTTATGAGATGTTCGAGGAGGACGCGCGGATCGCCTCGCGCGAGCTCGATCTGACGCTCACCTCGCGCGACCATGCCAAGGACAAAAGCGCCGAGGACAAGATCCCCATGTGCGGCGTGCCCTATCATTCCTCCGAGAGCTATATTGCCCGCCTCGTCGCCAAGGGCTACAAGGTCGCCATCTGCGAGCAGATGGAGGATCCGGCGCTGGCCAAGGGGCTTGTGAAGCGCGACATCATCCGCATCGTGACGCCCGGCTCCGTGACAGAAAGCTCGATGCTGGTGGAGTCGAAAAACAATTACTACGCCTGCGTCTACGGCGCGGCGGGGACCTACGGCCTGTGCTTCTGCGACGTGTCGACCGGCGCGTTCAGCGCCACGCAGATCTCCGGAGCCGACGCGATGCAGGATGTGCAGAACGAGCTTGGCAGCTTCCTGCCGTCCGAGGCGCTGCTTGGCGGCACGGCGGCGGAGGATGAGACGCTGGCCGACCTGCTGCGCGAGCGCTTCCACACCTGTGTGAACCTCGGCAAGGACGCGCAGTTTGACCCGGCTCTGTGTGAGGCCGCGGTCACCGCGCAGTTCGGCAAAAGCACGCAGGAGCTCGGTCTGGCGGAGCTTCCGTGCGTGACGCTGGCAGCCGGTGCGCTGCTGATGACGCTGCGGGATCTGCAGAAAAACGATCTGCCGCACATCCGTGAGCTGGAGCTCTATGTCGCGGGCAAATTCATGCAGCTCGATCTTGCCGCCCGGCGGAATCTCGAGCTGACGGAGACGATGCGCGGCAAGGAAAAGCGCGGAAGTCTTCTCTGGGTCCTCGACAAGACGAAGACCGCCATGGGCGGCCGTCTGCTGCGCGCGTGGATGGAGCGGCCGCTGCTCAGCCCCGCGCAGATCACGCGCCGCCTGACCGCCGTCGAGGAGCTGGTCAAAAAGACCATCGACCGCGAAGAGCTGCTGCTGTCGCTGCGCGAGATCACCGATTTTGAGCGCGCCATGACCCGCATCATGACCGGCACGGCCTCGTGCCGGGATCTGGCCGCGCTGGCGCAGGGCGCGTCCACGCTGCCGGAGATCAAGCAGCGCCTGTCCGGGATGCGCGCGCCGTATCTGCAGAGCATCCATGAGCAGCTCGACACGCTCGCGGATCTCAAGGCGCAGATCGACCGGACCATCGTCGATGATCCTCCCTTCCTGCTGCGTGAGGGCGGCCTCATCCGCGACGGAGCGAACAGGGAGCTCGACGATCTGCGCGCCGTCCAGTCCGGCGGCAAGGGCATGCTCACGCAGATCGAGGCGCGGGAGAAGGAAAAGACCGGCATCCGCAATCTCCGCGTTGGCTACAACCGCGTGTTCGGCTATTACATCGAAGTCGCCAAGGGGCAGCTGAGCCTCGTCCCCGATACCTATATCCGCAAGCAGACGCTCTCCACCGGCGAGCGCTACATCACCGAGGAGCTCAAGGAGCTTGAAAGCACCATCCTCACGGCCAAGGACCGCATCATCGCGCTCGAATACGAGCTTTTTACCCAGCTGCGGCAGGCCGTGGCGGCCGAAGCCGCCCGCGTCAAGCAGACCGCGCAGGCTATCGCCCAGCTGGACGTGCTGTGCAGCTTCGCCGCCGTGGCGGTGCACAACAACTACTGCAGGCCCGAGGTCGACCTCGGCAATACCGTTTCCATCACCGCCGGCCGCCACCCGGTGGTCGAGCAGGTGCTCAAGGGCGCGCTGTTCGTCCCGAACGACACGCGGCTCGGCGCCGACGACTGCCGCACGGCCATCATCACCGGCCCGAACATGGCCGGTAAATCCACCTACATGCGTCAGGTGGCCCTCATCGTCCTCATGGCGCAGATGGGCTCGTTCGTCCCGGCGCAGTCGGCGCAGATCGGCATCGTCGACCGGCTCTTTACCCGCATCGGCGCGTCCGACGATCTGGCCTCCGGCCAGTCGACCTTCATGGTCGAGATGACCGAGGTCGCCGACATCCTCAAAAACGCCACGCCGCGCTCGCTGCTCATCCTCGATGAGATCGGCCGGGGCACGTCGACCTTCGACGGTATGGCCATCGCCCGCGCCGTGCTCGAATACGCCGCCGACCGCAAGCGGCTGGGGGCGAAGACGCTCTTTGCCACCCACTATCACGAGCTGACCGATATGGAGCAGACGCTCCCCGGCGTCAAAAACTTCAACATCGCCGTCAAAAAGCGGCAGGGGGACATGATCTTCCTGCGCAAGATCGTCCCCGGCGCGGCCGACGACAGCTACGGCATCGAGGTCGCCAAGCTTGCCGGTATCCCCGACCGGGTCATCACTCGCGCCCGCGAGATCCTGAAGGAGCTCGAATCCGGCGCGCCCGGGGCGGCAAAGCCCGCCGCCGGGCCGGTGTCCGATCAGGTCTCCATGCTCGACATGCAGTCGGACGAGCTGCGCCGCGCGCTCGAGGCCGTCACCGTCGAGACGCTCACGCCCATCGAGGCGATGAACGTCCTGTACCAGCTCAAGCAGCTGCTGTAATTTCCGGAGAGAAAGGAGCCGTTCCACATGGCCCGAAAAGCGTCGAACAGCATGTCTTCCCGCCTGACGAGGTTTGAGACCATCGCGGGCTGGCTGTATCTGCCGTTCTATCTCATCATTCTGAATCTGCTTCTGCAGCTGGCGAATGAAAAGCTCTCGCTCGGCATGTCCGCGCTGACGATCAACATCGCCTATTTTGCCATCAATCTCGCCGCCACGCTGCTCATCTTCCACGGCTTTCTGCGGCAGTCGTATTTCGGCGGCTCGTTCTGGAATTTCGTGCAGGCGGTGGTGCTGGGGTTCGCGCTGTATTACGCGGGCACGTGGGTCCTGCAGTTCGCGCTCACGAAGCTGGCTCCCGGCTTCACGATCTACAACAACGAGACCGTCGGCTCGCTCATCTCCGACAACGAATATATCATGATGGCCGTGACGATCATCCTCGCGCCCGTCATTGAAGAGACGCTGGTCCGCGGCCTCGTGTTCGGCTCCATCCGGCCGACCTCGCGCGTCATGGCCTACATCGTCTCCGTCGTCTTATTCACGCTCATGCACAACTGGCAGTATTTCCTGCTCTATCCGGCGGGGAAGGTGCTGCTCAGCTGTATTCCGTATCTGCCCGCCTCCGTTGCGCTGGCCTGGACCTATGAAAAGGCCGGCACCATCTGGGCACCCATCACGCTGCATGCGCTCATCAACGCGCTGTCGTTCGGGCTTCTGCAGCTGAACTTCTGACCGGGAGGGAACCTATGCCGAAGATCATCCAGCTCGACCGCCACGTCGCGGACCTCATCGCCGCGGGCGAGGTCGTCGAACGCCCTGCTTCCGCCGTCAAGGAGCTGGTCGAAAATTCCATTGACGCGGGCGCAAAAAATATTACAATAGAATTACAAAATGGCGGCATGACCTTCCTGCGCATCACCGACGACGGCTGCGGCATGGCCCCGGACGACGCCCGCACGGCCTTCCTGCGCCACGCGACGAGCAAGATCCGCAAAAAAGAGGACCTTGCCTGCATCGGCACCCTCGGCTTCCGCGGCGAAGCGCTCGCGGCCATCTCGGCCGTGTCGAAGATCGACCTTCTGACCCGCGCGCAGGGCGCGGCGGACGGCGTGCGGCTGCATCTCGAGGCCGGGAAGGTCCTCTCCGAGGAACCGGCCGGCTGCCCGTGCGGCACGACCATCCTCGTGCGCGAGCTGTTTTACAATACGCCCGCGCGGATGAAGTTCATGAGATCCGACGCGGCGGAGGCCTCCGCCGTCTTCTCCGTGGTGCAGCAGCAGGCGCTGGCCCATCCGGAGATCTCCTTCCGCTTTTTAAAGGACGGGCAGGAGCAGCTGCACACCGACGGCCAGAGCGACCGTATGGCCGCCATCTACGCCATCTACGGCCGCGAGCTTGCCAACAACATGCTTTCCGTGGACGGCAGCTGGGAAAAGCTGCGCGTGCGCGGCTTCGTCACCCGCCCCACCGCCACGCGCGGCAACCGCACCTGGCAGAGCTTCTTTGTCAATAACCGCTACATCAAGTCGCGGCTGCTCTCCGCCGCCGTGGAGGAGGCGTACCGCAACCAGATCATGGTCGGCCGCTTCCCTGCCTGCGTGCTCGAGATCGATATGCCCGTGCAGGCCGTGGACGTGAACGTCCACCCGGCCAAGACGGAGGTCAAGTTCCTCTCGGAGCGGGAGGTCTTCGACGCGGTGCACTATGCCGTTTTGTCCACGCTGAACAAGGCAGCGGGCCGCCCGGAGTGGAAGCTCTCCGAAAAGCAGTCCCCCGCACCCCAGCCGCAGGTCCAGCCGCACGCGGTCCAGCCGCCGAAGCCCGGCTTCTACCAGACCATGCAGGCGGCCGAATACCGCCGCCAGGCCGCGCAGACGCCGCTGCCAAAGCCCGCGCAGCCCGTCCTGGCCTCCCCGGTGCAGATCCCGCGGTCCGAGCCCGCCGCGCAGCAGCGCATCGAGCTGCCGAAGCCAAGCCCGTCCCCCGCGCCTGCCCCCGCCCCGGCTCCCGGGCCGGAACCGAAGCCGGAACCAAAGCCCGCCCCGGCGCCCATCCCTGCCCCCGTGCAGGAAGCGCCCGCGCAGCAGGAGCTGCCGGTCCCCGAGCAGCCGTTCCGCATCATCGGCGAGGCGCTGCACACCTATATCATCGTCGAGCAGGGCGAGGCCGTCCTGTTCATCGATAAGCATGCCGCGCACGAGCGCATCCGCTTTGAGGCGCTCAAAAAGGAAGACCACCCCATCATGGCCCAGCTGCTGCTCGCGCCCGTCTCCGCGGAGCTTTCGCGGGAGGAAGCGGCGGCGGTGCTGGAAAACCGGGCGCTTCTGGAGCGCTGCGGCTTTGAGGCCGAGGATTTTGGCGGCGGCGACGTGCTCATCCGGCAGATCCCGTCCGACGTGGACGTCGAAGACGCCAAGGCCCTGCTGCAGGAGCTGGCGGGCAAGCTGCTCGCCGGCAAGACGCTCGACCCCAATAGCCTCCGGGACGAGCTGCTGCACTCGATCGCCTGCAAATCGGCCATCAAGGCCGGCTGGCAGACCTCCGATGAGGAGCTGCGGCGGCTGGTGCAGGAGGTTTTGACGCGCGGCGACATCAAATACTGCCCCCACGGCCGCCCCGTCTGCGTGACGCTCACGAAGCGGCAGCTGGAAAAGCAGTTCAAGAGGGTATGAGCATGGACCGGATCATCTGCGTCGTCGGCCCGACCGCTTCGGGCAAGACCAAGCTCGCCGTACAGCTGGCCAAGGCCTATGACGGCGAGGTCGTCTCCTGCGATTCCATGCAGATCTACAAACATATGGACATCGGCACAGCCAAGCCCACGCCGGAGGAGATGGAGGGCGTCCCCCATCACATGATCGACTGCATCGAGCCCAGCGAGGATTTTTCCGTCGGCAAATACATGCAGCTGGCGGACGGCTGCGTGCAGGACGTCCTCGCCCGCGGCAAGACCGCCGTCATTGCCGGCGGCACCGGGCTGTATGTCGACAGTCTCATCGCCGGCCGGACCTTCGCGCCCGTGCCGCAGACCGGCAAGCGCGAAGCGCTCGAGGCGCAGCTGCGGCAGGAGGGCGGCGAAGCGATGCTGCAGAGGCTCCGAGCCGTCGACCCGGACGCCGCCGCGCGGCTGCACCCGGCGGACGAAAAACGCATCATCCGCGCACTGGAGGTCTATGCCGAGACCGGCCGGACCATCACCCAGCATAACCTGGACACCCAGCAGATCCCCCCGCGCTACCGGCCCGTCTGGATCGGGCTGGACTACCTTGACCGCGCAGTTTTGTACCGCCGGATCGACCTGCGGGTGGATCGGATGCTGCAGGCGGGGCTGCTCGATGAGATCCGCGCGCTGCTCGCCCGCGGCGTCAGCCCGCGGACGACCGCCATGCAGGCCATCGGCTATAAAGAGTTTTTTGACGCGCTGGAGGGCCGCAGCACGCTTTCTGCCGCTGCAGACCTCTGCAAGCAGCGCTCGCGCAACTATGCCAAGCGCCAGCTGACCTGGTTCCGGCGCAACCCGCAGCTTTGCTGGCTGCGGCTGACGGGCGAAGAAGATTTTTCCAAGATCCTGGCCGCAGCCCGACAGAATATTCCCTTTTCCGCGCGCTGAATATGCTACGATATGGGTACAGACTACAAAAAAGAAGGAGCCGGTACCCATGCAGAAAACCACAGAAAATTATCAGGACATCTTTTTGAATCAGGCCCGCCGTGAGCGCACCATGCTGACCGTCTTTCTGATGAACGGCTTTCAGATGCGCGGCGTCATCACGGGCTTTGACCAGTTCGTCATCCTGCTGCAGTCCGACGGACGCCAGCAGATGATCTATAAGCACGCGGTGTCTACCATGACGCCCGCAGTCCCCGTTCACCTGACGCAGAACTGAGCCGCCGCTCCGTCCTGCGGGAAGGAGCAGTATGAAACAAGGCAGATCGTATTTTACCGTCATCGTATGGATCCTGCTTGCCGCGATCGCGGCGTACTTTGCCTACAACGTGGCAAGCAGCCTCTACGCGCCGCTGATGACAGCGACCGTCACACAATATGAAGCCGGGGCGGGCTACTACGCCTCCGGCTTTGTTGTGCGTGCCGAGGAGGTCGTCACCTCCGCGTACGACACGACCGTCCTCGCCTGCGCCGAGGGCGCGCACGTGGCCGCGAACGACATCGTCGCCACCGGCTACCGCTCGGACGATGCCAAGACCCGCAAGACCCGCATGGACGAGCTGACCGGCCAGATCGAGCAGCTGCAGTACGCCTGGAGCGCCGCGTCGAGCGTCTATGACCAGGCGGCGCTCGACAGCAGCATCGCCGACAGCCTCTCGCACCTGAGCCAGTATCTGGCCCGGCGCGATATGAACTCCGTCTCGGACCTCACGCCCGAGCTCAAGGGCCTCATCCTGCGCCGCACATCGGACGCGGCGGACAGCGCCTCCTTGCAGCTGCGGATCGACGATCTGCAGGCGGAGCTCGCCACGCTCGAATCGCAGGCTGCGGGCGACACCAGCGACATCCGCGCCGGGACCGCCGGGACGTTTTCCGCCGCGGTCGACGGCTATGAATACGTGCTGACGCCGGACAAGCTCATGGAGATGACCGTCGCCCAGTTCCAGTCGGTCGAGCCGGACGAGACCGACGCGAACGCCATCGGCCGCCTCATCACCTCCGCTACCTGGTACTACGCCTGCGTCGTCCCGGCCAACGAGCTCTCCGATGTCGAGGAGGGCGATAAGGCCACGCTGACCTTCGCCCGCGACTACTATCAGCCCGTCAGCATGCGCGTCGCCCGGCTGAGCGGCAACGAGGCGGGCTCGCGGCTGCTGATCCTGTCGTCCGACCAGGCGCTGCAGAACGTGACGCTCCTGCGGCAGCAGTCGGCGGAGATCGTCTTCGCCTCGTATTCCGGTCTGCGCGTGCCCAAATCGGCCGTCCGTGTCGAAAATGGTCAGACCGGCGTGTATATCCTCGAGGGCACACTCGCCAAGTGGAAGCCCATCACCATCCTCCACGATACCGGCGAAAGCTACGTCGCTGCGCTCGATACCAGCTCGACCAACAATCTCTGGCCGGGCGACGAGCTGATCATCAATGCGAAAAATCTATACGATGGAAAGGTCGTCAACTGATATGTCTACGATTGCTGAA